>Ga0209155_1000658_pt1 | contig 16640 bp, 11 predicted proteins | sample GraSoiAngelo_122_FD_185879 | JGI IMG/M metagenome (GOLD analysis project Ga0209155, IMG submission 185879) | Grasslands soil microbial communities from the Angelo Coastal Reserve, California, USA - 14_0927_02_20cm (SPAdes) (version 2) | ecosystem: Environmental > Terrestrial > Soil > Grasslands ... | reverse complement strand
CCAAATACCATGTGCCTGCAGATCACCCTTGGAGAAGACCTTGGAAGCGGACATTTCTATCTGGCGGAAAACCGGACATTTCTACTTTGCGTTGACAGAAATCACTAGTCGCGAAACTTGTTAATTAGAACCGAGTCTTCCGTGGTTATTTTGAGCTTCCGGGATGCCCAGTCTTACTACGCGGCACGACTGGATGTGGCTCAAAGATCGCCGCAAGCGGCCCCTACATACTCTGATTCATGGCTCACCCGCTTCGAAGTATACTTACGACGACGAGTGCGTTGCGAAAAGAGCAGGTGTTTGGCGATGGTGCGGATTGTAATTCTAGGTGAACGAACCGAGTACCTTAGGCTGCTGGCTGATGCCCTGCAAGAAGGTGGATACCAAGTTCGAGTTACCTCTAATTCCAAGTGGAAGATGTCCGTCCTGAAATACCTCAGTCCTCACTTCGTGATCGTGGACACGGAGAATCCAAATTTCAGCGCCGCGAAAGTCTGCAGCAAGATACGGAGTGATCGTTCGCTCGATCGCGTTCGCATTCTCGTGTTAAACCCCTCCGATGGCCCCGAAGAGAACGAGCCCGAAGAGGCGGCTCATACAGCTGACATATATCTGGACCGACCTTATGATCCCAGCTCTGTTGTGTCATGCGTGCGAAAGCTCCTGAAGACAGAACCTGCGGAACGAAGCTACCGAAAAATATCGCTGGGCTCGTTCATTATCGATCCGTTGTCTTATCAGGTGATCCGGCGCGGGAGGCAGTTCCCTTGACTCATTTTGAATTCAAGCTCTTACACCATCTGGCCTCTTATCCGGAAACCATCCGCAGCCGGGATCAATTGCTACAGACGGTGTGGAAATACCGAAACGCCACTCGCCGGATAGTTGACACCACAATATGGAAGTTGCGAAAAAAGATCGAGACTTGTCCGGAGAGGCCGAGGTTCATCCGCTCAGCGAAAGGACAAGGGTACAGTTTTCATGTGCCCTCTGACTGACCCGGTTCTCATGCTGGCCGCGCTCCTGATTTTAATCCCGTCCCAGTCGGGCTGAAAGAATGAGAAGGGCGGCTCAGTGAAGAGCCGCCCTTTTTCCGTCCTCAGGGGAGGGACGAGTCCCACATTGCCTGGCCTGGACTAAGGCAGGTAATAACGGAAAGCCGTCCAGACCATATTGTCTATGGCCTTGGGGCGCTGACTAATGCCCGGAGCCGCCGCGTTGGTACCATTGTTGCCGGACCAAGCCACCTTGGTGAGGTAGGAATACTGAATACCCCAGCGCAAGCGGCCCTTCGAACCGCCGTACACATTTTGCCAGAAGCCGAGAGTGCCCTCGATGACGTTGTGAACGTCGCCGTTGCAGGTGCCAGCGCTGCCGGGAGCTGTCGGGCTGGAAATCGCGCTGGCCACCGGAAAGCCTTCCGTCGTGCAACCTGAGTTGTTGAAGAGGGGCGAGCCGTAGCCCACGCCGACGGGGTTGCCATTCGCGGGATTGACAAAGGTGTAGGCCGTACGGGCAGCATATTCGCCGCCACCGTAGGCATAGATGTCGAACTTGGGATTCGGATGAAGCTCGAGCATCCCAAGATAAGCGGCGGAGCGGATGGGAGCAAGAGTACCATCCGGGCGTGCCGTCACGTCAGCCAACTGTGCCGAACTGTAACGGCCTATGCCATCGCCGCCCTGCACGTGAGCAACGAGATCGACCTTCTTGGCCACGATAGGAAGTCGCGCAAAAGCGCCCACCCCGCCGCCAATCCTAGTGTCATTGAAAGCGTTCGCGACGGAGGTGTTGCTGCCGCCGCAAGCTGCGGGAAGGCCGGTGGCCGCAGTGAGAAGAGGTTGAGCGCCGCAAGGATAAACGCGGTCACGGAAAGTGCTGAGGATCCCCACGACTTCGTAGTGGCCCCATTTTGGATCGAAAGTCGCTTTGACCAGGAAGTCGGGTGCCTTGTTTGCGGTGTAGCCGGTCGTATCCACGAAGTTGTTGAGGCCGCCACCTACGCCGGGCGTGTTGAAGAAGAAGTTGTTGTTAGAGCCGCGGCCGCCAAAAGTTGTTTGCGGGCCTTCTATCGATGCCCCCAAGGCAAATTTGCCGAAGTCCTTCGCAACGCGGAAACCGTAGGCTCGTTGCCAGGCCCAGCCCACGATATACTGTGGATCAATGATGAGTGGGAGATTTTCCTGGCGATTCTCTATCCCTTTCTTGCTCTCGGTCACCAAACTCCACATCTGACCAGCGGAGACGGAGAACCCGTTTTGCCAAGCCACCCTGCCCCAGAATTGCCTATAGCGAAGCACATAGCTGTTGCTCTGGCGGTTGTTGGAGGTCACGCCGGCGCCGAGAAAATCAGTCTCGACGTAACCGGTCACCTTGGCGTTGCCGACGTTCGTCTCAAGTAGCAAGCTGAGACGGGACTGCCGGGCGCTAAAGACGTTCTCGGTAACTTTGCTCAGCGCACTATTGGGATACGGTATGCCTGTGAGGGGAGTGTTGATGTCGGCGCCGATGGCGTGAGAGCGAAAAGTCGTTGCGGCCTCCATGAAGCCGCCTGGCGTGATGTTGATGCCCTTGTACTTGATCGTGCTCGGGCCTTCTTCAGTCGCCTTCTTGGCTTCGGCTTGCTCCGTGGCAACGGTCGTCTTGAGGACTTCGTTGCTGGCCTTCAAGTCGCTGACGGTGGACTTCAACGAAACGGCCGTCGTCTTCACTTCAGCCGTCGTATTTACGGCTTCGGTGGCTTTGGTGCTCGCTTCGGCTGCACGAGCGTTGGCTGCCGCAGCCGCTTCCCGCGCCTCGTCAATTTGGCGATCGCGCTTGGCCAGCTCTTCCTTCAGTAGTTGCAGTTGCTCCTGCTGGGACTGCAGAGTCTGGCGAAGCTCCTCGATCTGTACCGCGATGGCGGCCTCGGCCTTCTCCGGTTTCTTGGCGGCTCTTGGTTTCGCCAGATCCGCCGGCTTCGCAGGCTGTGGATTGGCGTCTTTCGGTGTGTCCGTGCGCGCTTCGTTTGAAGCGGCTTCGGACTTCGGTCCACGCTCGTTTCCATCCCCTGCCGACCGAGCAACGACCGGCCCTGCGAAAAGAACAAGGCCTAGAATCCACGCAACGACTGTTCGCATTAATTCCTCCTTGGAATTTCTCTGAAACAGGTGGCAGTCCTCCCAAAATCTATATCCAGGTGGGAACGCCCCCTTTGGGCCTGCATTCTATTCCATGCAGGCTTAAATTGGTCGAAGGCTGTTGGCGAGCAGCTAATGAACCCACCCCGGTTCTGGTTGAATTCTGTCCTGCTCTTACGACGTTGACCCCAAAGCCGTGCCAACCTGGCTCCAGCGCCACACCTGTAGTTGCCACACCCTAGGGCCGGAACTTACCGGGCTGCCATAACGCTGTTGTAACAAGATTGTTAATACTGTGTTACGGAGCGTTCGGCGGGATTACAAGGACCCCTAGTCCTTCTCGAATAGTGTGGGCTGGCTGGCCGAAACTTTCCACGGCCAAAAACTACGTTCGCCTGCCTTGCCAGTTCGCTCAATGAGGCAAACTCGCGGCATAGCCTTGGCGTACTGACCTAAGCCTCTTCAATCCCTCTTTGCGGTTGATGATGTAAACGTGTATTGGATATCCAAGGCGCTGCTCGGTACCCAACGGTGGGTATTTGATGGCAAGCGCTAGCAGTGCTTCGGCTGTCCGTGGCGCATCGAGACGTCTTTGTTGGAATGCTTCGGCCCAGGCTCGGAACGTAGGAAGCGCAGCGATCCTTGATTGAGGGTCCTGAAAACCAGACTGAAGGGCGGCGACTTGCCCGCTCAAGATGATGCGCGGTGATTCAGATCCCACCGCCTCTTCCGAATGATACCCAAAATGGAGAATTGCGCCCTGAATGTCCGAAGGATATACGTCTACAGTTTCAGTTTTCAGCGCGCCATCTCCATCTAGCTAGCCCTACGAAAATGCACTCGAAAATCTGTGGCGCTTGTCCATCGAGCTGCCCCTTCAGCGCCAGCATTTGGTTTTTTCCTTCGGGGGTGAGTCCGTCCAATTGGTCGGTAGTTGTTTTTCCGAACTTGTTTGCTAATTCATTCATTGGAAGAAGCGAGGCATCTTCAGCGGCCTGCTTCACATAAACAGACCGCGCGATTTCGGACGGCCGAATAGTAACTTTCGCCGTCGTTATCTCGACCAAGCCGCTGCACATGAAGGCCAGTTTCGATCCCAACTTGGTCACCTTTTCAGTTGTCTTAGAAACGAGCGAAAGCTCACCGCGCAAATAAAAGGCTCTCTTCCCGTCTGACGCAATCGCGATTTCTTGCCTGTCGAGGATTATGACGTAAAGTGTTGCCTGAACCGGCTGAGGTATCAAAAGGAGGGCAAACGCTGTTAGCCAACTCCCAAGAGCTCTTAGAATTGGTTTTCGCGGTTTCAACATCCTCTGACTTCACCGCTCAGACTGAAGTGAGAATCGCGCAATCTCGAAACTCTAGCATTACGCGTGAAGAAAACTCAAACGGGCTTTCCACGAAATCGGCTGTCGATGCGCGAATTGACAAACGTTTGTTATGAATGTAACGTCCTCTAGAAATGAGTGTTTCTAATAATAGAAAGAGGACTCCGTGGCTATTGCTAACCTTCACGTTGCCTGCACGACGCGCGAGTCAACGGGTGAAAGTCTGGCGCAAGCTGCAACGCTATGGAACAGTTCCGCTCGGGAACTCCGGCTACCTGCTTCCTAGTGATTCCATGAATGAAGAACGACTTCAATGGCTCGCAACGGCCATTCGCAAGTACGGTGGCGATGCTTCCATTGTGCAGGTGCAATCAATCGATAACATCTCGACTCCCCAATTGATTGGACGGTTTGTCGAGGCGCGCGGGCGCGAGTACCAGGAGTTGATTCGCGAACTGCAAAGGTTTTCTTCGATGCCCGCACAGAAGCGAGCCATTGTTCTCAAGCGGTTGCGGAGCCGTTTCCAGGAGATTGTTGAGGTCGACTTCTTCAACAGCCCCCTGCAGAAGCGTGTTAGTGAGCTCCTGGTGCGAGCCGATGAAAAGCGTGTGCGGGCGCGGATGCCTGAGACTGCGCGAGTCAAGCCGCAAGACTACAAGAGCAGGGTATGGGTGACGAGACCGAGACCGGGTGTGGATCGGTCTGCGTCTGCATGGCTGATTCGGCGCTTTATCGATCCCAAAGCACGATTTGCCTTCGCGCCGGAAGAGCGCGTGCCGCACGGGGCCGTGCCATTTGACATGTTCCACGGTGGCTTCGGGCACCGCGGCGACAACTGCACTTTCGAAACCCTGCAAAAGGACTTTAAGATTCGCGACCGAAGGACAAGGGTTATTTCAGAGGTTATCCACGACGCGGACTTAGCCGATGATAAATTTGGCCACAAGGAAGGTTACGGGATAGACGAGGTACTCAAGGGCTGGGCGCGGCAAGGAATCCCGGACCAGGAGCTTCTCGATCGCGGAATGCAGTTAATTGAGGGGCTCTATCACTCGCTGACATGAGGGGCTTATCGGCTAGTGGAGTTCCTGAAATGGGAGAATAGATCGTGTTAACGAAATGTCGCACCTACCTCCGATGGATTACAGGCACTCTGGTTTTGTGTGCGTTAGTCGGGCCAACGATCCTGGCGCAATCCGGCGGAACGATTAAGGTGCTCACGCTCGAAGAGGCGGTTGATTTCTCCCTAAAGAACTATCCGGCTGTCCGCGCTTCCCTAGAGCGAGTCCGCGCGGCTCAGGCAGGCATAGGCTTGGCGCAAACGAATTACTTCCCTCGGGCGGACGTGGTCTGGCAGACGAATCGAGCGACCGATAACAACATTACGGGCCTTCTCCTTCCGCAATCCATCATCGCTCCGATTTCCGGGCCCGTTCCGGCGTCGGCTTCGAATCGAAGCGCTTGGGGAAGCGCGGCGGGACTCTTGTTCTCCTGGGAACCGGTCGATTTTGGCTATCGGGGAGCAAAGGTAGACGCCGCGCGTGCGACTCGGAATCAAGCCACTGCGGAAGCTGCTCTGACACACCTTGATGTGGCCGTGGCCACAGTGAACGCCTACCTTACGGTTCTGGCTGCCCAGCGAACCGTGCGCGCGGCCGAGGCTGATGTGCAGCGGCGCGAAACGTTCGACAAAGCCGTCCGCGTCCTGGTAGACAACCAGCTTCGCGCGGGAGCGGATGCTTCCCGTGCGGATGCGGAATTGGCTCGCGCCAGAGTCAACTTGGCTCGCGCAAGGCAACAGGAGAAAGTGAGCATAGCAGCATTAGCCGATATTCTCGGATTGTCGGATACCTCGGTCGAAGTTCGAGAAAGCATTCTCCTTGGGCCACCTCCCGAGGGATCCCCTCAGGCCATGCCGCTTGCAAAGAATCCAATCGCGGAGGCCCAGCACGCTCGGATGGAGGAAGCCCAGGCACAGGTCCATATCATCGACCGTTCCTACTATCCGAAGTTCTATCTTCAATCGTCGGTATATGGACGCGGCAGCGGCTGGGACCCCGCCGGCAAATTCGAGGGAGGGTCGGCGGGCCTCGGCCCGGACCGTTCGAACTGGGGAGTCGGCTTGAGCGTGACGTTTCCCGTCTTCGACATCTTCACGGTCCGCTCTCGAAAGGCGATTGAATCGGCAAATGAACGCGCTGAGGCAGCTCGCTACGACCAAGCCCTGCAAGACCTGACGGGCCAATTGCGGAAGGCACAAGCTTCCCTCGAAGGTGCTCGCAACGTTGCGGAAAATACGCCGCAAGAATTGGATGCGGCGCGCACAACGGAAACCCAGGTGCGAGCACGCTACCAAACAGGGCTCGCGACGCTCGTCGATGTCGCAGATGCGCAGAGCCTCCTGGTGCAGGCAGAAACCGACGACGCTCTGGCTCGGCTTGCCGTCTGGCAGAATCTGGCTGCGGTTGCTGCATCGCAAGGCGACCTCCAGCCGTTCCTCCAGTTTCTCCACGATAAAACGCAGGGAGGGCCGTAGCGCATGTGGCTGCTCCGCGCCGCGCTCCGCCGCCCGTTCACGATCATCGTGGCCGTCATCGGCATGGCGCTTTGCTCAATCCTTGCTCTTGTACGAATGCCGATCGACATCTTCCCCAATCTCAACCTGCCGGTTGTTTACGTGGCACAGCCCTACGGCGGAATGTCACCGGCGCAGATGGAAGGCTATCTCGTTTACTACTACGAGTATCACTTCCTCTACATCACAGGCATCGAGTCGGTGGAATCGAAGTCCATCCAAAACGTGGGATTGCTGAAACTGACGTTTCACCCCGGCACGGACATGAGCCAAGCGATGGCGCAAACCGTGGGCTACGTGGACCGGTCGCGTGCGTTTATGCCTCCCGGCACCGTGGCGCCATTCATCATGCGCTTCGACGCGGGAAGCGTCCCGGTCGGCTACTTGGTTTTTTCGAGCACAACGAAGAGCGTCGCCGAGATCCAAGACCTGGCGCTAAACCGCGTGCGCCCACTTTTCGCAACTCTGCCCGGAGTCTCCGCTCCTCCTCCATTCGGAGGGGCGGCGCGAACGATTGTCGTGAGCGTCGACCCGGATCGTCTCCGCGCCTACCGGATGGCCCCAGAGGAAGTGATCCAGGCGTTGAACACGGGGAACACGATTATACCTGCGGGGAATGTGCGCACCGGAGATTTGCTGCGGCTGGCGCCGATCAATTCAGTCGTCTCGAATATCAAAGACCTGCAAAACCTTCCGATTCGTACAGGAGCCGGACCCACCGTCTTTTTGAGAGACGTCGGGACGATAGAGGATTCGAGCGACATTATCACCGGCTATGCCGAAGTGAATGGACGCCGCACGGTCTATATTCCCGTAACGAAGCGCGCCGATGCTTCGACGTTGAGTGTAGTCAATGCGGTCAAAGCCAGCCTCGGGCAATTCCAGTCCGTCGTTCCAGAAGACATCAAGATCGATTACGAATTCGACCAATCCTCCTACGTTCGGAGCTCGCTGCTATCTGTCGTGAAGGAAGGACTCTTGGGCGCGGTCTTGACGGGCGTGATGGTGCTGCTTTTCTTGCGCGACTGGCGGAGCGCGTTCATCGTTGTGACTACGATTCCGTTCGCGCTGCTAACAGCCGTGGTAGCCCTATGGGGCGCGGGTCAGACCATCAATATCATGACCCTGGGCGGCCTGGCACTGGCTGTCGGGATTCTCGTCGATGAATCGACGGTAGTGATGGAGAACATTCACAGTCACCTCGGACAAGGACGCGGAAGAGCGATAGCCGTTTTGGAGGCAAGCAAGGAAGTGCAGATTCCACGGCTGCTGGCGATGCTGTGCATTCTCGCGGTGTTTGTTCCTTCCTTCTTCATGACCGGGGTTTCGCGGTCGCTGTTCGTGCCGCTTTCACTGGCGGTCGGTTTTGCGATGGCGGCCTCTTATTTGTTGTCGAGTTCTCTTGTGCCCGTACTGTCAACGTGGATTCTGCGCGAGCATGCACCGGAAGCGGAGGATGCGCCTTCGATGCTCCACCGAGTGAGCAAAACGCTCGGCCGCATTCTGAACCGGCTCACGGCAATTCGGGGACTTACGATCTCGGCGTACGTTCTCGCTTCAATTTTGGTGGTTGTCCTACTCGGCCCGTATCTCGGAAGAGAGATCTTCCCGCGGGTTTCCTCCGGTCAGCTTTTGTTGCGGTTCCGTGCTCCCATCGGGACACGGGTGGAAACCACGGAAAGACTCACGCTTACTGTGCTCCGTTCAATTCAGGAGGCTGCTGGTCCGGGAAATGTCGGTGTGACTCTGAGCTACGTTGGCGCGCCGCCTCCCAACTATCCAATCAACACGATCTACCTATGGACCAGCGGTCAGCATGAGGCGGTATTGCGCGTAGCTTTGAAGCCGGACTCCAACATTCGCATCGACGAATTCGAGGAACGGTTGCGGAAGCTCTTGCCTGACAAATTTCCGGGCTGCCAGTTTTCTTTTGAAGCGGGAGACATCGTGACGCAGATCATGAACTTCGGTGCTCCGACGCCCGTGGAAATCAATGTGAGCGGACCTGACCTTGGTGCCGACCGAGCCTTTGCCGCTAAGGTTCGCTCGGAAGTAGCCAAGATTGGCGCGCTCCGCGACCTTCAGTATGACGAACCTCTCGACTATCCGAGCATAGACATCAACGTAGACCGGGAACGCGCCGGACAGCTGGGCGTTACAACCGGGAGTGTTGGGCGATCATTCCTCGCCGCCACATCTTCCAGCCGTTTCGTCTCGCCGAACTACTGGGCCGATCCAAAGTCCGGAGTCGCATATCAGGTACAGGTCCAGGTTCCACAATCCGATGTGACCTCGATTCAAGACGTAGAACATATCCCGGTAACGCAAGGAGCGGCTGAGCACCCCCTGATGGGTGACGTAGCTCAAGTCGGCTACGGAACTGTCGTTGGCGAATATCACCGGCTGAACGGACAGAGAATGGTGACGCTCACGGCGAATGTTTCAGGAGAAGATCTGGGCCGTGTTTCGAGCGAGCTGGACGCCGCGATTAGTCGCGCAGGGTCTACGCCTCGCGGAGTGAAGGTCGCTGTCCGGGGGCAAATCGGTCCAATGAAGCAGACGTTGACCAACCTTGCCGTCGGGTTGCTGCTTGCGGTTCTTGTGATCTACCTGCTGCTGGCAGCGAACTTCCAATCACTGAGGCTCGCGTTTGTGGTGCTGTCCGCCGTGCCTGCGGTCATTTGTGGAGTGCTTTTCGTTCTGCTGGTGACTCGCACGAGTCTAAACGTTCAGTCGTTCATGGGAGCGATTATGGCCATCGGGGTCGCCGTAGCAAACGCGATTTTGCTGGTGACATTTGCGGAGGAATATCGCCGGGAAGGAAATGCGTCCACTGCTGCTGCGATTCACGGAGCGAGAACCCGTATGAGGCCGATTCTGATGACCAGCATGGCGATGATTGCTGGAATGGTTCCCATGGCCTTGGGTATTGGGGAGGGAAGTCAGCAGACGGCTCCTCTTGGGCGTGCGGTCATTGGAGGCTTGTTGTTTGCCACAGCTGCTACACTCCTCGTTGTTCCGCTTGTGTTTTCCTTGGTGCAAGAACGCGCCGGAGTCAAGTCGCCATCGCTTGATCCCGATGATCCCGCTAGTGCCTTCGCGAGAAATTCAAACCCACTGCCCGGAGGAGCGGCATGACGCAAGCCCGGATTCCGTTGATTGTAATCCTTAGCACGACACTCAGCTTTTGCGCTTCTTGCGGCACCAATTCGGGCTCCAGCACCAGCACTCCGGGAACGGCGTCGCCTACACCAACCGTCGAAGTGGCCAAGGTTACGTCAAAGAAGCTGTCCATAACGACGCGGTTACCAGGAGAACTTCAGGCATACGAGGCTGTGGCCGTTTTTCCAAAAGTCACGGCCTATGTTGATTCGATTAGCGTGGATCGCGGGTCGCGCGTGAAGGCTGGACAGCTGATGGCCAGGCTAGTTGCGCCAGAAGTCGCGGCACAGCGAGCTGAAGCACAGTCCAAACTCCAGGCGGCCGAGGCACAGCGTGCTGAGGCAGAAGCCAAGCTCGCCTCCGATCAAAGTACCTATGACCGCCTGAAGAGCGCTTCCGCTACCCCCGGAGTAGTTGCTGGAAATGACTTGGAGATCGCCCAGAAGGGCGCCGAAGCAGACCGTGCGCGACTCCAAGCGCTCCGCGAGAGCGCCGAAGCGGCGAAATCGGCACTAAAGTCGGTCACAGAAATCGAAGGGTACCTCCAGGTGCGAGCTCCCTTCGACGGCATTGTGACGGAGCGGAACGTGCATCCGGGGTCTCTTGTGGGGCCCGCAACAAATGGCTCGGGAGCGGCCATGCCGATGCTACGGGTCGAAAAGACCGCTAGGCTCCGGCTCGTTGTTCCTGTCCCAGAGAAATATGCGACGGGCATCAACGTCGGAAGCAAGGTTGAGTTCAGCGTTCCTGCCTTCCCCAGTCAGACATTCGCGGGGACGATTGCCCGTGTTGCTCATTCCGTGGACGTGAAAACGCGGACTATGCCGGTCGAACTAGACGTCAACAATTCGGACGGGCGTTTGAGTTCCGGGATGTTTCCTGAAGTCCTTTGGCCGGTGCGGCGGACCAAACCTACTCTCTTCGTTCCAACGTCTGCGGTTGCCAGAACCACAGAGGCTACGTTCGTGATCCGCATTCGCGGGGGAAACACCGAGTGGGTAAACGTCCAAACTGGCGAGCTGGATGACAAGTCCATCGAAGTATTTGGCGGTCTACACGAAGGTGACGAAGTAGCGGCGCGGGGCACCGACGAACTGCGCGCCGGGACTCATGTCGTGACAAAGCAAGTTACTGAGGCCGCCACGGGGAAGTAGGGCAGGGACAAATTTCACCACCCAATGAACACAGGAGGTGTTCGATGTCACGAATCTTGAAACGCACGATGCTTGCGCTGTTGGGCTGTCTTGTTTTTTCCGGACTGGCTACGTTGGCGCAGGATGTCGCGGCTTCAGGGCAGGATAAGCAGCAGATTCAAACAGTCCTATTCGTTTGCGAACATGGATCGGCAAAAAGCGTGATCGCCGCTGCGCACTTCAATCAATTGGCGGAACAAAGGAATCCGCCGTACCGCGCCATCGCTCGCGGAATCAATCCTGATCCAGAGATACCGCAGCAAGTCAGGCTCAATCTCGCCAAGGACGGATTGGATGTTGCGACATGGAAGCCGCAGGTCGTCGCGGAAAAAGACGTTCGAGAAGCAACGCGAGTCGTAACGTTCGGTTGCAAACTGCCGTTTTCCGAGAAGATTACAGCGGGCAAGCTGGTGGACTGGAAGGACGTACCATCCACCAGCGAAGGCTACGAACGCGCCCGTACGATTATCGTGGATAAGATCGATGCGCTCATCAAGACTCTGACGCCCAAACTCTGAACTGATAGGACAGATTTTTCCTAAGGACGTAAATGATGCAAATACGACCGTTTGTCAGCTTCCTAGCCGTTTACGTTTTGCTTGGCGTTTTTGCCGAAGGACAGATACTTCGGAGGGTTGCCACGATTGACCTTCCGGGACCGGGGGGCAAGCGCTTCGACTATTTGACGATCGACGAAGAGGATCAATTTCTGCTGTCGGCTCACCTCACTCCAGGAATCTTGTACGTGATCGACATGCGGACCAACAGAGTCGTGAAGGCGATTCCGGGTCTCCCCGGCATCACCGGCCTCGAATTCGTTCCCGGGACAGGGAAGGTGTACACGTCGGACTGGGGAGAGGAAAAGATCGGCATCGTCGATCTGCATTCGATGAGTGTGCGGAAACGGCTGGCAACCGAAGCGAAACCGAATGGGAGCACGTATGCCACTCCCCTCCACAAGATGTACGTCTCCAACACTTTGGGAAAGGCAGTGACGGTTGTGGACACCGATAAGGATGAAATCGTGAAAGTCCTGAAGTTCGAGAGCGAAACAGGCATGCCGCAATATGATTCATCTGCACGCAAGGTCTACATAAATCTCCGAAGCACAAATGAAATCGCCGAGATCGATCCGTCAACAGACACGTTGTTGGGGAAATATCCCGTGGATGGCTGCCAGTTTAACCACGGAATGGCCGTGGATTCGGAACATCACCGTGCATTTATTCTCTGCAGCGGAAACCGAACGTTTACGATCTTTGCGCTAGACACTCACAAATCGATCGCACACCTTCCCATGCCGGCCGGTGCCGACGTTGTAAAATTCGATCCGAGCTTAGGGCGAATCTATGTAGCTTGTTCCAGCGGATTCATCTCAGTCTTTCAAGCGCAAGACGCAGAACACTATCGAAAGCTTGAAGACTTCCCGGTGCAGAAGATGGTGCACAGTCTTGCAGTCGATTCAACAACGCATCGTGTGTATGCGCCCGAGCAACAGGAAAATGGCCAGCCCGTTGCGCGCATGATCGTATACGAAGCTATCACGTCAGATCGGAGCAAGCCGTGAGGATGGGAATAAAAATGTGCCAAGCCATGTTGCTCTTTCTTTCAGCAACGCTGGCAAAGGCTCAAGCAAGCGAACCACTGAAACTGGAGAAGACGATCCAACTGCTGGACGTGCAAGGACGCATCGACCACATGTCGATTGACGTTAAGGGTCAGAGGCTGTTTGTTTCTGCACTTGGCAACAATACGGTCGAGGTCATCGATCTCAAGGCAGGTAAACTCGCGAATACAATCACCGGGCTCAAAGAGCCGCAAGGTGTCCTCTTCGTCGCAGACAATGGCCGCTTATTTGTGGCAAGTTCCAAGGACGGCACGGTGAAGATGTTTGACGGCACTTCGCTGAAGCTCCTCAAAACCATCGAGTATGGCGACGATGCCGATAACCTTCGGTTCGATTCCTCTCGTCAGCGAGTGTATGTCGGATACGGGGAGGGTGCCTTGGCGGAACTAGACACGGACGGAAAAAAGATCGCGGAAACCAAGCTGGATGCACATCCCGAATCGTTCCAACTCGAAAAGAATAGTCCTCGAATTTATGTGAACTTGCCAAAATCACGAAAAATTGGCGTCGTGAACCGCGAGGAGCACTCGATCCTAACAACTTGGGGTACTGGAATGTCGCTAGCCCACTATGCTATGGCGCTGGACGAAGCGGATCACCGGTTGTTCGTCGTTACTCGCTACCCGGCACGATTGCTGGTCTTGGAAACGGAAAGCGGGAAGATCGTGCAGACTCTTTCAGCCGTTGGCGACTGCGATGATGTCTTCTTCGACCGAGCACGAAAACGCATCTACGCCACGGGTGGGGAGGGTGCCATTTCCGTTTTTGAACAACAAGACGCTGATCACTATAAGGAGATTGCCCGAGTTCCGACCGTGAAGGGAGCACGCACGAGCTTCTTCTCCCCGGACTTCGGTCGGCTATACGTCGGGGTCAGGCGACAAGGCTCGTCGCCAGCGACGATTCAGGTTTTCGAAGCGAGCCGATAGTTGAAGCCGGCGCCCAGCCTAATACGATTGGCGTATGGCACTTCGTGGTTGTTGCTGCTCGGCATATTGTCGGCAGGAACTCTCTCGGGTCAATCTCAGACACCCGTGACCCCGCAGCCATTTCGCATCGCGAATGCGGTGCGAGTAGATCATTCGCCAAGAATGGACGGCACGATTGATGACCTGCTGTGGGGACTTGCTGAGCCAATCGCTAACTTCGCACAGCGAGAACCCTACGAAGGACAGCCACCCACTGAGCGCACCGAAGTGCGCGTCCTCTATACGAAAAGCGAAATTTACTTCGGAATCTCCTGCCGCGATTCCGAACCGGGGAAAGTTGTGGCCACGCAATTACGCCGAGATGTGAGCCAAGAACTCGATGATTATTTTGAAATTGTGATTGATTCTTCCCACAACCGCCGCAACGCCTACGTATTTCAGTTCAATCCGCTCGGCACGCAGCGCGACGCTTTGATTACTGACGAACAGTCTCCGCAAGATGACGGCAGCGACGGCAACTCAGGCTGGGACGGTGTGTGGATTTCCGAGGCGCGCATCACTTCGCAGGGCTGGACCGCCACCGTCGCCATTCCTTTTTCGACGTTGAACTTCATGCAGACGAACGAAGTCATCTGGGGCATTAACTTCAAGCGTTTCATTCGTCGAAAGAACGAACAAGACCTGTGGTCCGCGTGGCGCAGATCTTTTGGAGCGAACAAGATCAGCCAGGCCGGCGAGTTGCACGGAATCTCTGAAATTGGCAGTGGCCGTTTGTTCATCGTGAAACCTTACGGGCTGACTGGCTTCAGTCATTTGCCGCCAGCCGCGACCTCAGCGGGGCTTACTCCCGGTACAGAGGCCCTTTACACAGGAGGCGTCGACGTCAAGCTCGGACTCCGCTCCAATCTGGTAGCCAATTTGACTGGGAACACCGATTTTGCGGACGCGGACGTAGATACCCAGCAGTTCAACTTGACACCTTACAAGCTCTTCTTTCCGGAGAAACGGCAGTTTTTCCTGGAGAATGCCGGCATTTTCAACTTCGCAATGGGCGGCTCAGGAGATCTGTTGTTCTTTAGCCGCCAGACTGGAATTGATCCTGTCACCGGCCAGCAAGTGCCAATGAATGGAGGAGGCAAGATTACGGGGTCCCTTGCCGGTTTTGATGTGGGCATCATGGAAGCTAGTACCCGGTCAAGTGGCCTCAATCCCTACGCAAATTATGCGGTGTTCAGGTTGAAGCGTTCGCTGCCGGGGGGATCCTATGTAGGATTCATGGGCATCGACAAGCGTGCGGGGAACACCGCTCCACCGTTCAACCAGAGCGGAGGAGTCGACACGCGGATCGTGGTCATGAAAAACCTTGTGTTAACAGGCTACGCCGCTCAGACACGCTCGCCCTTTGTTTCCAGCGGTCAAACCAATCTAGGCGCTGGCTTAAACTACAAAAATAGCTGGGTCGAATTCTCCGCCGAACGCCGCAAGATCGGTCCAAATTTCAACCCGGAAGTCGGATTTCTCGAGCGTACCGACTGCGTCTGTGACTATGCCGATCTAACTTTTAAGCCGCGGCCAAAGATACGTGGCGTCCGAGAACTGAATTTCGAGGGCTTCGTTTTTCATGCCCCTGATACTCATGGCGTCCTGCAGACCCAAGAATGGCAAGGTACGTTCCGCGCCGAATTCCACAATGGTGCCTATACAGATGACGACATCGTGGACGTGTTCACCCAGCGAATCGTTACGCCGTTCAACATCTACAAAAATGTTGTTATTCCTTCTGGCCTCTATCACTGGACGAGACATCAACTGACGTATGGCACGGCACAGGATCGGCGCTGGGTCCTGCGCTTCTTTGAGCGGTTTGGCACCTACTACAACGGCCACTTGAACGAAGCCCGGATTCGGGCCTCTTATCGGCCCAACGAGAGATTGTCGTTCGATTTCTCTCAGCAGTGGGATCGGTTTCGCTTGCCAGTCACTGGAGGAGATTTTTCAGTCGTCTTTGGCAGTTTCCAGACGAACTATGCTTTCTCTCGTTTCCTCACTCTATCGACGATTCTGCAGATGAACACGTCGAATACCCAAGCTGCAAGTGCCAACATTCGCCTCCGTTGGAACTATCGCCCTGACAGTGATTTGTTTGTCATCTACACCGTCGGCCAGCAATTCGCCAGCTTAGTAGCTGCAAATCCCGCCCAGTTCACTCAGAACCGTTTTGCCATCAAATACACGTACTCCTGGCGACCCTAGATGATCCTGAATTCCGGTCTACCGTGCTCGCCCAGCGGCTACCGCTGCGCCCACTTTCTTTACAAACAAATTTCGAAACTGAACGCGCGACCCCGGATGATGGTTTTGTAAGCCGATTGCTCCGGAAAACTTATGTAGTTGATTCTACTGGCTCTTTCTTGCGTCTTGTATCACGGTTTTGCATGGTATTCGGGGCTTGCTGTTCCCTTCCTGTTCCCCAGTCGACAAGCCCTCTCGTTATCCTGAGGGAGCGTGTCGACGCAAATCTTGTACAGTCCACTTGAGCATTTTGTTTATGAGAACCAGATCGACTCTCTCTGGATCAAATGGCCCTTTCGCTCGCTCACTCAGCCATTGTGTCAATTCCGGTTGAAAATTCCCCATTGTACCGGTCGAAAATTCCCCACCCCTGAACCTCATGAATGGGCCTCCTTGGCCTCGGACGGAGTGGAGC
>Ga0209155_1000653_pt1 | contig 16722 bp, 13 predicted proteins | sample GraSoiAngelo_122_FD_185879 | JGI IMG/M metagenome (GOLD analysis project Ga0209155, IMG submission 185879) | Grasslands soil microbial communities from the Angelo Coastal Reserve, California, USA - 14_0927_02_20cm (SPAdes) (version 2) | ecosystem: Environmental > Terrestrial > Soil > Grasslands ... | reverse complement strand
GCGGCCTTGGTGAGGCGCGACACGAGCGTGACCGGGGTGGCGATGGCATGGTCGCGCTGCCGGCGCATCTCGTGCAGGTTGGCGATCTGCCAGTCGGCGAGCCCCTGGGTGTTCGCCTGAGCGCGGTCCAGGAGGCGCGTGATGCGCGGCGCCGTGAGCAGCGCGTGGTGCTCGGTCTCCAGCGCCGCGAGCTGCTCGCCGCGCACGTCGGCGCTGCCGCGCGGCATCATGACCGCCGCGTCCCAGCGCAGCAGCGCCAGAGCACCGCGGAAGGCATGCAGGCGCCTGAACTCCTGTTCGAGTTGCTTGTAGGGCGAGGCAGACATGGGCGATTCGGGAGCGGGGAAACGACGAGTAGTTTACCAGCTCCGGCGGACCCCCACCCCGCCCACGTGAGTGTATTCTTGTTATTAATCAATATGTTACGCTATATGTCAGGAAATTGACACACGCGGCGCTTGACGCCGCCCGAGCCTTGAGGGCCAAAGTGCTGGCGAGGGCTCATGTCGCCTGCTGCAGTCGCTCGAGCGCGCCGGCCGCGTGCCGCTCGCGCTCGCGCCACCGGCCTCGCGAGCTCCACGGCAGCGCCTGCCACGCGAGCATCGCGCGCTGGCGATCCTCTCCCCAGTGATAACCCCCGAGGGCGCCGTCCTGACGCAGCACGTTGTGGCAGGGAATGAGCCATGCCACCGGGTTGGCGCCGACGGCCCTGCCCACCGCCCGGGCGGCCCCGGGGCTACCCACCGCGCGCGCGAGCGCCGCGTACGTGGTCGGTCCGGCGCTGCCGAGCTCGAGCAGCGCCTGCCAGACCTTGAGCTGAAAGTTCGTGCCCTTCACGGCGAGCTTGAGAGGTGGCGCGGCCCGCGCGCAAGCCGCGCCGCGGGACGAGCCCCAGACGCGTCCCGCAACCGCCGCCGCGGCGTCCTCGTCGCGCCGCAGGCGCGCCTGCGGCCAGCTGGCGGCGAGCGCGGCCACGCAGGCGCGCTCGGTCCCTGGCTCGATGAAGGCGAGATGGCACAGGCCGCGCGGGGTGCTCGCGAGCAGCGCGCGCCCGAAAGGGGTGTCGGTGATGCCGTAGGTGATCTGCATGCCGCGGCCGCGGGCCTTGAGCTCCCCGGGGGTGACCGCTTCCAGCGTGACCATCAGGTCGTGCAGCCGCGAAGGTCCCGACAGGCCGACACAGTAGGCCGCCTCCAGCACCGAGGGGGTGCTGGCGAGCGCCGCGCGGGCGGCGCGCGCGGTGACGTACGCCAGGTACTGCCGCGGGGTGACGCCGGCCCAGCGGCGGAACAGGCGGTTGAAATGGAACTCCGACAGGTGCGCGGAAGCGGCGATCGCGGCCAGGCGCGGCTGCGCGCGGAAGTTGGCGTCGATGAAGCGGATCGCTCGGGCGATGCGCCCGAAATCGCGGCTGTCGAGGAATGCGGGCCCGGTGTCCATGGGGCGATGATAGTCGCGTGCGCGCGGCGTGCGACCCGATTCTTGCGGCGCGCCGGCAGCTCATGCCAGATTTCAGCGCCACAGGTGCGAGCAGGGCCAGCGCGCCACGACCACGCCCACGCCGATCGACACCACCAGCAGCAAGGTAACCGTGAGACCGATCAGCACACGCCGCATCGGCGCATCATAACCGCCACGTGCCCGAGAGACTCGCCATCTGCCTGCTCGCCTCCGAAGTCGAGCCGCTCTCCAAGACCGGCGGCCTGGCGGACGTGAGCGGGGCGCTGACCAGGTACCTGTACGGCGCCGGGCATGACGTGCGCCTCTTCACGCCGTGCTACGCCTCCATCGAGCGCGCGGCGCATGCGGCGCAGCCGGTCGCGGCCCTGCAGCAGGTGCCGCTGGCGGTGGGACCCAACAACTACCGGTTCTCGGTGCTGCGCGCGCAGCTGCCGGGCGGCGCGCCGGCGTATCTGATCGACTGCCCCGCGCTGTATGCGCGCACCGCCCTGTACACCAGCGATCCCGACGAGCACCTGCGCTTCCTCGCCTTCACGCGCGCGGCGCTCACCGCCTGCCAGCGCCTGGGGTGGGCGCCGCAGGTTCTGCACTGCAACGACTGGCACACCGCCTTTGCGCCGCTGTTGCTCAGGACGGCCTGGGAGGACGAGCCGCTGTTCGCCACGACCCGCACGCTGCTGACGATCCATAACATCGGCTATCAGGGCATCTTCGCGGCGGCCCGGATTGCCGATCTCGGGCTGGCGGGCCGGCGCAGCCTCCTGCACCAGCCGGACCTCGCCGCCGGGCGGATCAACGCCCTGCGCCACGGCATCCTGTATGCCGACTCCATCACCACGGTCAGCCCGACGCATGCGCGCGAGATCTGCTCGGATGAGTACGGCATGGGGTTGCAGGACAGCCTGCGCGAGCGCGGCCGCGCCGTGACCGGCATTCTGAACGGCGTCGACTACGAGGAGTGGGATCCACGCCACGACCGCTACCTGCCCGCCCACTACGACTCCGAGCGGCTCGCGGTGAAGGGCGAGCTGAAGCGTCAGTTCGCGCAGCGCCACGCGCTCGCGGCGGCCCCCAAGGTGCCACTGGCCGGGCTCGTGAGCCGGCTGGCCGTCCAGAAAGGCATCGAGCTCATGTTCGAGGCCTTACCGAAGACGCTCAGCGCGCGGCCGCTCAGTTTCGTCGCCCTCGGCAACGGTGAGCCGCAGTACGAGGAGTTCTTCACCGCCCTGGCGCGGCGCTTCCCGGGGCGGGTGGTGTTTCACTGCGGCTACGACGAGGAGCTCGCGCACTGGATCGAGGCGGCGAGCGATCTGTTTCTCATGCCCTCGCGCTACGAGCCGTGCGGGCTCAACCAGATGTACAGCCTGCGCTACGGCACCGTGCCGGTCGTGCGCCGCACCGGCGGGCTCGCCGACTCGGTGCAGCACTACGACACCCGCACCGGCACCGGCACCGGCGTGGTGTTCAACGATTTCAACACCCAGGCTCTGCAGTGGGCGCTGAACACGGCGCTCGACCTGTACGCCACGCCGCGGCACTGGGCGCGGGTGGTGAGAAACGGCATGCAGCAGGACTTCTCCTGGGAGCGCCAGGGAGGCGAGTACGTGGCGCTCTACCGGCGACTCATCGCAGGCTGAAGCTGCCGCGCTCCTCGAACGGAATCGAGCGCATCAGGCCCTCGGCGAGTGCGATCCTGCCGGTGAGACGGTAGGCGACGCTGCGCACGGGCGCCTCCGACCCGCGCCCGAGAAGCTTCAAGAGCGCGCCCGCGAGGTTGGTGGTGACGTCCATGTCGAATTCGGCCTCCCCCATGGGCGGCACGACGAAGCTCGCCACCGAGGCGCCGCTCGCCAGCTGCTGCCCCTCGACTTCCAGGGTGTACTCGAGTCCCTTCACCGGCAGCCTGCGGTCGTTGGGGTTCTGCACGCGCATGCGCACCTTGAGGCGCTGTTCCCACAGGTCGCCGTGCTCGATCTGCACGTCGACCACCGAGAGCCTCGGGGCGATGAATTTCGAGGTGAGCGCGCAGGCACCGAGCAGCAACGCCGCCGCGCACAGAGCCGGGAACCAACCGCGGGCTCTCATCCTGGCGCGCGGCCGAAGGCGCCGTTCAGGCGCGCGTAGTCGCGCGCGAGCTGCGCGGTGAGCGCGCCCGCGGGCAGTCGCCAGGTCCAGTTCCCCTCCACGGTCCCCGGGGTGTTCAGCCGCGCGCAGGAGTCCAGGCCGAGGATGTCCTGCGCCGGGATGATGGCGAGGCGCGCCACCGAGCCCAAGGCTGCGCGTATCAGCGCCGCGGGCATGGCGCTTTCGGTCACGCGCAGGAAATAATCGACCCGCTGCGCGGTGTCGCGGTCCAGGCTCGCGTACCAGCCGAGCGTGGTGTCGTTGTCGTGGGTGCCGGTGTACGCCACGCAGTCACGCTCGTGCAGATAGGGCAGGTGCGCATTGGCGGGGTCGCCGTCGAAGGCGAACTGCAGCACCCGCATTCCCGGCAGCCCAAAGCCGCTCTTCAGCGCCAGCACGTCCTCGGTGATGACCCCCAGATCCTCGGCGACCAGCGGCAGGTCGCTGAACTCGTCCAGGAGCCGGCGCAGCAGCAGCTCTCCCGGAGTGCTGAGCCAGGTGCCGCCGCGCGCATCGGCAGCGCCGGCGGGCACGGCCCAGTGGGCCGCCAGCGCCCGGAAATGGTCGATGCGCAGCAGATCCATTCGCGCCAGCTGCGCCCGCACCCGAGCGAGCCACCAGCTGAAGTCGGTGCGCCGCAGTGCCTGCCAGTCATAGACCGGATTGCCCCACAGCTGGCCCAGTTGCGAGAAGTAATCCGGCGGCACACCCCCGATCGCAGCCGGCTCGCCGGTGGCGGTGAGCTGGAACAGCTCGCGATGCGCCCAGGTCTCCACCGAGGAGGGGCCCACGTAGAAGGGCAGATCCCCGAACAGCCGCACGCCGCGCGTGCGCGCGTGCGCGCGCAGCTGGTTCCACTGCAGGTGGAACGCGTATTGCTCGCGCTCGATGCGGGCGATTTCCGGCGCGAGCTCATTCGCGGCCTGCGCGAGCGCCTCGGGCGAGCGGTCGCGCAGCGGCGGCGGCCACTGCCAGAACGGCGCGCCGCCGTGCGCGCGCGTCAGCGCCTCGAACAGCGCGTAGTCGTGCAGCCACGGGCCGGAGGCCGCCAGGAACTCCGGGTCGATCGGCGCGTTGGGATCGGGCAGCTCCGCCGCATCGAGAAACGCCGCGTTGCCTGCGTGGTCCGAGCGCACCCAGTAGGGGGAGCGATCCTCGCCCACCGGTCCCGCCGGCAGGACCTGCCACACGGAAAAGGCGGCCTCGCTCAGCCAGTCGACGAAGGCGCGGCCGCCGCGACCGAGCGCCGCGTCGAGGGCGGACATCGGCAGCAGCACCCCGGCGCGGCGCCGGTCGAAGACGGGTAATCGCATGCTGGTCACACCTTGGGCTGCCGCCTTGGGGTCAGCCGCCGGTGGCGCGACGCATGGTTCCGCCGTGCTCGGGAGCGCCGTGCCCGGTCGAGATCGGCAGCGTCAGCTCGCCCGGGGGCGGAAGATTCAGCCGCCGGTACAGCGTCAGGAGCTGGCGCCGGTAGAGGTGATCGAACTGGCTGACGGCATCCGCCGGGTTGTAGTCCCCGAACCACCAGAACCAGTCGGAGCTCTCACAGCGCGCGAGCTGGCGGCCGGCGGCGGCGCGCTCGCCCGGATCGCCCGCGTCCTGCATGACCCGATCGTAGGCCTCCTTGGCGTTGCACAGCAGATCCCACGCCCGGTTCTTGTCCGCATCCCCCATCCAGGTCGCGAGTGTGCCGTGCACCCAGCTGCCGGCGCACACCCGCGGCAGCGGGGCGGGCTGCAGGCCGCGTGCCAGACAGTCGGACAGGGTCGTCAGCTCGAGCAGCGGATGGCTCGCGAGCTGCTCGTACAGCGCGCGCAGGAAATAGAAGCCGTTGAACGGGTAATGCTCCCAGGCGTTCTCACCGTCGAGCGCGATGAGCACGGCGTGATTGCCCCCGGACTCGTAGCGGCGTGCGAGCTGCGACAGCTCCTCGACCAGGTTGGCGGCGGCGTCATCGCCGTGCCAGGTCGCGTAGGTGAAGCCGATCAGATCGGACAGCGTGTCGTCGCGGAAGAAACAGCTCATGCCGGTGCTGCCCAGGCGGTAAGGGCGGTTGTAGGCGAGCGGGTCCCGGGCCGCGTTCGCATCGGTGAGCGCCAGGCTCCCGCGCAGCACCCCGTCGCTGCTGGCGGCCCAGCGGAAGCCGGCGGCGGCGAGCAGTCCGAGCGTCGCGGCGCTGACGGCTCCTTCCGCGGGCCAGCAGCCGGCGGGACGGGTGCCGAAAGCGCGGGTGAATACGCGGATAGCCTCCTCGATGTGCCAGGTGGCGCGCACCGCGCCCCCGGGATAGGCCGCATGTGCGGGCAGTTGCAGCGTGGGCAGCGCATCGCGCGCGCACTGGAAGTCGAGCAGCAGCGGGATGATCGGATGTCCGTAGGGCGTGACCGACAGCTCGCACTGCCCGCGCTCGGCGAGGCGCCGGTAGCGCAACAGCACCTGGCCCACCAGAGCGCCGATCAGCGTGAGCAGATCGCGGCGCTGCGCGGGGCTGAAGTCGCGCCCGCGCTCGGTCAGGCGCGCGACCAGCGGGTCCGTGCGCCGCACGCTCTCGCCGAGCCAGGCGAGGTGATACCAGACCGCGAGATCGTGGATGAACTGGTCGGAAGCGTAAGCGACGCGCTCCAGCGTGCCGAGCGTCTCGGCGATGGTCGCGAGCTCCAGGTAGGGCCCGAAGCGCTCGATCATCTGCTGGCGCTGCGCCCGCAGGCAGGTGCGCAGCAGCTCCAGCCGCGCCGCCGGCTCGGTCGGTACCGGGTCCGGGCCCAGCAGCGCCAGCACCGGGTCCGGCAGCGGGCTGCCGTTGTGCAGATGCTCGGCGACGCGCCGCGCGATCTCCTCGACCTGCTCGATGAGCAGCGGGGTGAAGTTCACCACCGCGCGCGCCGCCGGGTTGCCTTCCAGGTGCGCCGCCATGTCGGTGTAGTCCTTGACGGCGTGCAGATAGGTCCACGGCAGCGCGTACTGGCCGGTGAGCGCGTCCTTGTACTGCGGCTGGTGCATGTGCCACAGCAGGATGACCGGCAGGCGGGGCGCGGCGCTCACGGCTCAACTGTTGCGCAGGCTGCGCAGCATGTCGACGGTGACCAGCACCACGCCTTTGTCGGTCACGTGGAAGCGGCGCGCGTCCGCCTCGCGCTCCAGGCCGATGTGGGTGCCGTCGGGCACCTCGCAGCCCTCGTCGATGATCGCCCCCGAGATGGCGCAACCGCGGCCGATCTCGGCGTGCGGCAGCACGACGGAGCGGTGGATGCTGGTGCGCTCCTCGACGCGCACGTCGGAGAACAGCAGCGACTCGCGCACCACGGCCCCGGAGATGATGCAGCCGCCCGACACCATGGAGTTGACGGCCATGCCGCGGCGGCCGTCCTCGTCGAGGATGAATTTCGCGGGCGGCTGCTGCACCTGGTAGGTCCAGATGGGCCAGTCCTGATCGTAGATGTTGAGCTCCGGGCGCACGTGGACCAGCTCGAGGTTGGCGTCGTAGTAGGCATCGATGGTGCCGACGTCGCGCCAGTAGCTTTGCGCACGCGTCTGCACGTCCTGGAAAGGATAAGCAAACACCTGGCGGTCGCCGGCGATGGCTACGGGCAGGACGTCGCGGCCGAAATCGTGGGCGGAAGACTCGTTGGCGGCGTCCGCGGCGAGCAGGCTCTCGAGCAGGCGCGTGTTGAACACGTAGATGCCCATGGAGGCGAGAATGGTGTCGGGGCGGCCCGGCAGCGAGTCGGGCGTCGCCGGCTTCTCCGCGAACTTCGTGACCCGATTCCACTCGGTCGCGGTCAGCACCCCGAAATGCTGCGAGTCCTGCGCCGGCACCTCGACCACCCCGACGGTGATGTCGGCGCCCTTCTCCACGTGGTAGGCGATCATCGGACCGTAGTCCATCTTGTAGATATGGTCCCCGGCGAGCACCAGCACGTGCTTGGGCCGGTGCGAGACGATCAGCTCGATGTTCTGGTGCACGGCGTCCGCCGTACCCCGGTACCACAAGGGGCCCAGCTGCTGCTGCGCGGGAACCACCTCGACGAACTCGCTGAATTCCCCGCGCAGGTAGCTCCAGCCGTGCTGCACGTGCTGGATCAGCGACTGCGCCTTGTACTGCGTCAGAATGGAGATCTGGCGGATCCCCGAGTTCACGCAGTTCGACAGCACGAAGTCGATGATGCGGAACTTGCCGCCGAAGGGCGTCGCCGGCTTGCAGCGATGCGCGGTGAGATCCCGCAGCCGCTCCCCGCGCCCGCCCGCCATGATGATGGCGAGCGTGCCGCCCGTCAGGCGGCTCACGTAGCGTCCGGAGGAAGCGCGTGCGGGCTGGCGGGGCATGAGGCGTACTACAGCGCAAGGCGCGCCGTCAGCGCAACCTTAAAGCATGCCTCACAGCCATTTCATCAGCCCGAGCTCATAGGGGTGAGAGAGCAGCTCGTGCCACGGGTAGATGCGGATCTCGGTGCGGAACTGCCCGCATTCCTGCGGCTCGACGTCGAGCGCGTAGATCACCGCGCCGTCGCTGTCCTGCTCGTCGGTGGCGCTGAAAGTGGCGTGCCACACGCCGGCGCGCGGCGGCTGCCCGTACGAGGACAGGGCCGGCGGCGCCAGATCCGCCTCCGGCAACAGCCGCCGTGCGACGAACTCCACGCGCACGTCCGCGGGCGTGAGCCCGTTCAGACCGGCCGCGACCCGCAGCCGCAGCCGCTCGCCGCGCGGCAGATCGCGCGCCACCTCGGAGAGCTGCCGCAGGCTCACCTTCGACCAGGCCTGCCGCGCGCGCGTTTTCCAATCCGCGAGAGTGCGCGCGCCGCTGAAGCCACTGGCGGCGAGACGCCGGTACTGCGTCACCGCCGGCTGGTACAGCCCCCGGGTGTAGTCGAACAGCACGCGGCGCATGTTGAAAGCCGGAATCACGGTCATCATGGCGCGCTTGCTGCGCTTCACCCAGGCGCCGGGGCAAGCGCTCTCGTTCTCCTCGCGCGCGTAGTACAGGGGCAGGACCTCCTCCTCGAGCGTGCCGAGAATCAGCTCGGCCTCGAGCGCATCGCGCCGCTCCGGATCCAGTACGTTCGCCGGCGGTATGCCCCAGCCGTTGTCCTGCATCCATCCTTCCGCCCACCAGCCATCGAGAATGCTGAGGTTCAAGCGTCCGTTGATGGCCGCCTTGATGCCGGAGGTGCCGCTCGCCTCGAGCGGCGCGATCGGGTTGTTGAGCCACACGTCGACGCCCGAGACCAGGCTGCGGGCGAGCTGCAGGTCGTAGTCTTCCAGGAAGATGATGCGTCCCATGAACTCCTGGCTCATCATCAGCTGGCGAATCTCGCGCAGCACGTACTTGCCCGGCTCATCCGCGGGGTGCGCCTTGCCGGCGAACAGCAGCAGCACCGGGCGCTCGGGATTGCTGACCAGCCGCGCGAGACGCGCGCGGTCGCGCAGCAGCAGTGTCGCGCGCTTGTAGGTGGCGAAGCGCCGCGCGAACCCGAGGGTGAGCACGCCGGGACGCTGTGGATCGAGGAAGCGCGTCACGTGACGCAGCTGCGCGGGGCTCAGGCCCTTGCGCTCGTACTCGCGCTGCAGCCGCTCGCGCACGCTCGCCAGCATGCGCGCCTTGACCTCCTGCGCCGTCACCCAGTAGCGCTCGTCCGGCACGCGCTCGAGCGCGCTCCAGAATTCCGGGTCGCGCAGCCGCTCGCGCCATTCCCGTCCCAGCTCGCGGTCGAAGAAATCCATCCAGGTCTGGTGCAGGAAGGTCGGCACGTGCACCCCGTTGGTCACGAAGCCGACCGGGTTGTCCTCGGGACGAACCTCCGGCCACTGGTCCGCGCACAGCCGCGCCGAGACCGTGCCATGGATGCGGCTCACGCCGTTGACGTGGCGCGTGCCGCTCAGCGCGAGGCGCGTCATGTTGAAAAGGCCCGGGGCGGAAGGGGAACGCGCCAGCTCGAGGACGCGCTCGACCGGCACCCCCAGCTCGCGCACGAAATCCCCGAAGTGCGCGACGATCAGCTCCAGGCCGAAGGCGTCGTGGCCGGCCGCCACCGGAGTGTGGGTGGTGAACACGCAGTCCGCCGCCACCGCTTCGAGGGCGGCGTTGAAGGGCAGGCCCTGCGCCAGGTGCTCGCGCAGCAGCTCGAGAATCAGAAACGCCGCGTGCCCTTCGTTCAGGTGCCACACGGCGGGGGCCACCCCGAGCGCGCGCAGCGCGCGCAAGCCGCCGATGCCGAGGATCATTTCCTGGCGCACCCGCGTGGACTCATCCCCGCCGTACAGGCGATGGGTGATGTCACGATCCGAGGGGATGTTCTCGGCGCAATTGGCGTCGAGCAGATAGACCGGAACGCGGCCCACCTGCGCCTTCCACAGCCGCGCGACGACCTCGCGCCCGGTGATGCGCACCGCGACCTTGAGCCACTCGCCCGCCGTATTGCGCACCGGCTCGACCGGCAGATCGCGCGGGTCGCGCTCGCGATATTCGGCCTGTTGCACGCCATCGTTGTCGACGGTCTGAGTGAAATACCCCTGCTCGTACAGAAGCCCCACCGCCACGAAGTTGGCGCGCTCGTCGCTCGCCGCCTTGCAGTAGTCCCCGGCGAGCACCCCGAGGCCTCCGGAGTAGATGGGGAAGCTCTCGTGAAAGCCGTACTCGGCGCAGAAGTACGCCACCAGCGGCGCCTCGGCGGTGGGTGCGCCGAGCCCCAGGTACGCTTCGAGGGTCTCGAGCGCGAGGTGATAGCGCGCCAGGTACAGCTCATCGCGAGCGCAGCGCTCCAGCGTCTCCTGGTTGACGCAACGAAGCACCAGGCGGGGATTGCCGTTGGTCTGCTTCCACAGCTCCGGATCCAGATCCTCGAACAACGCCCGGGTGGGACGGTGCCAGCTGAAGAACAGGTTGGCGGCCAGCTCAGTGAGACGCGACAGGCTCCCCGGGATGACGGGGGTGACTTCCAGGAGCGAGTTTCTCATCACCGGTCCCGTAAAAGACGCGAAGTCTAGCAGTACCGCATCGAGCCCCCGCCCGTGCCACGCGCGTGCTAAACCCGCGATATTTCACAGCCTGCCACTACTGGCCAGCTCGAGTATTAGTTGACAGATAATATTATCTACTTAATAGTACTGTTAAATGGACGATAGCCAGCCACGCAAGTTCCAGAAAGACCTCAACGCGGGGCTCGTGGCGCTGGTGCTGCTGGCCGTACTCGAGCGCACCAAAGAGGATCTGTACGGATACGAGATCGCCAAGCGCCTGCAGAAGGCGAATGAAGGCGAGGCGCTCTTCAAGGAGGGCACCGTGTACCCCGTGCTGCGCTCGCTCGCCGCCGGGGGATTGCTCACCAGCCGCGTCGTGCCCTCCTACGCCGGGCCGCCGCGGCGCTACTACCGCATCACCGACGACGGCCGCGCCGTGCTGCGCCAGTGGAGTGACATCTGGCGGCAGACGCGCGGCTTTGTCGATCGCTTCATCGAAGGAACAGATTCATGAACGCTCCCCGCTCGATCGATGAGTACCTGAAGCAGCTGCGCCAGGCGCTCGCAGGACAGGACCCGGCGCTCATCCAGGATGCGCTCTACGACGCCGAGGAGTATCTGCGCGCAGAGGTCGCGGCGCACCCGGACAAGTCCGAGAGCGACGTGCTCGAGCTCATCGCGAGCACCTACGGTGCTCCGGACGAAGTGGCGGCGGCGTACCGGGACACGGAAGCGAAGGTGAAGGCCGCCCTGAAGACCCCGGCACCGCGCGCGGCCGCGAGCGCCTCGGGGCTGGCGCGCTTCTTCGGCGTGTACCAGGACCCGCGGGCCTACACCTCTCTTTTCTATATGCTGCTCACGCTCGCCACCGGCATCGTGTACTTCACGTTCGTGGTCACCGGGCTGTCGCTGTCGGCCGGGTTCGCGGTCCTCATCATCGGCGTGCCGTTCTTCCTCGCCTTCATCGGCATCGCGCGCGTGATCGCGCTCGGCGAGGGGAGACTCCTCGAGGCGATGACCGGCGAGCGCATGCCGCGCCGTCCGCTGCACCCCGGGCCGCCGGCGAGCTGGTGGACACGCATCGGCGAGATGCTGACGGACGTGCGTACCTGGACCACGCTCCTGTACCTGCTCATCATGCTGCCGCTGGGGATCATCTACTTCACCGTCGCCGTGACCGCACTGGCGATCGGCCTGCGCCTGGCGCTCGCGCCGCTCGTGGTGCTGACCCGCGACTTCGGCTGGTTTTCGCCGGGTGTCTCCCTCGACATGCTCCAGATCGATGGCTGGCACGCTGCCTCACCCCACACACTGCTGGGATCGCTCTTCTACATGGTGTTCGGCATCGCGATCGTGACGGCGCTCATGCACGTGGCGCGCGGGGTTGCGCGCGCACACGCGCGTCTCGCCAAGGCGCTGCTGGTCAAACCGGGCGCGTGAGGGGGGCGCGGGCCGCGCGGTACACTAACCGCGCATGCGAGGCTTCCTTCTGCTGCTCTGCGCCGGCGGCCTGGCCACCGCGCTGTCCGGTGCCGCCTCGATCGCCGCCGCCAGGCCCGCGCCGGCCGTGCCCGCTCCTGCGGGCGGCTCCAAGGGGTGCCTGCCGGGCGGCAACGGTTATCTGCGCGCCCGCATCCGCGGCGCGCTGAACCTCGACATCGACTGGCACGACCCCGAGATCGAGTGCGAGGGCGGTCCGCGTCCGGACGGCAGCGGCCTGCGGGTGAGCTTCGCCGGCCCGCGCCACGCGGACGGGCGGCGCCTGCGCCTGGTGTTCGGCGTGGGATCGGTGCACGAGGGGCGCACGGGGCGGGCGCTGCCGACCAATCTCACCGTGATCTTCGAGGGCGAGGAGCGGGTGTTCGCCACGCGCGGCGAGGATCACTGCACGGTGGATGAGCTCAGGCAGGAGCGGCTCGGGGCACTCGGCGGACCGCTGCGCTCCTGGCGCATCGTCGCCCGCGGCTTCTGCACCTCACCGGCCAGCACGCTCAACAGCGATGCGCGCATTCTGGTCAGCCGCTTCGATTTCGCCGGCAGCGCCGTGTTCGCGGACGAGCCGCGCGAGCGGCCGACCCAGCCCGAAAGTTAGAAGGCGGCAACGGCATGTCGCGCGCAAACCGTCCTGAGCATGCGGTGGTGGGCATGGACGCTCCGATGCTCGGCGCGTTGCTGGCGTTCGCGGCGCTCGGCGCCGGGCCCGCGGTGGCGCAGGAGTCGCGTGCGCCGCTGGAGCTGGCGACGTTTCCGCGCACAGCGCTGCAGGTCACCCACCTTGATGGGCACCACGCGGCCCGCAAGTACGCGTTCGAGGTGTGGGTCGCCGACACTCAGGAGCGGGCCCAGCAGGGTCTGATGTTCGTCAGCGACCTGCCCGAGACCCTGGGGATGGTGTTCCCGCTCACCGCTCCACGCGTGGAAACCATGTGGATGAGGAACACCTACATCGAGCTGGACATACTCTTCATCGACGCGCATGGCCGCGTGGCGAAGATCATCGAGCGCGCGCACCCCATGTCGGAGGCCTTGCTCAGCTCCGATACGCCGGTGAGCGCGGTGCTGGAACTGAAGGGCGGTGAGGCCGCAAAGCTCGGCCTGCGCGTCGGCGATACCGTCACCTGGAAGAAACCCCCGCAGTAAGCGCGCAGCACGGCAGCGCGCCCGCCCGCCTCGACCGGATCCTCCACCCGGAGGCTATCTGGAGGCCGGCGGATTCGCAGTGCGCTTGTGCTTCGCGTGCTTCGCGACGATCGGGCGCGGGATGGGCGCGCCGTATGCACGTCTGTGCGAGCGAGGGTGCGGGGCGAAAGAGCTCGACTTCGCATGCCCGGCCGGGACCGTGGAGGTGGCGGCGGGGGCGGGCGGCGCGGTACAGACGGCGAGGCTGCGCGATCCGTGCGCAATCGCCGCGCTCGTGATCCAGCGCCCACCCGGCGCGAACTGCGCGGAACCGGCTCCAAGCCCCGCCAGCATCAACACGCACAGTCCGGCCGCCTTCATGCGATACAGGATGCGCGATCGAGGGCGTCGTCGGTAGGAGCGGATGGTGTATTCATGACGCCGTTCCGCAGTGTTGCTGTGTGGCAACAATCGAAGAGCCAGATCGGTCGGGATCGAGCTCAGGGTCGCACGGAATCGCATGCTTGGCTAATATCCAACATCCATTCATCCCAATTCCAGAGCGTTTGGTCGCATTTGACACGGCTCTGCGGGTACCAGGGACTGGGCAAATAACGAAACGGCCATAGCCGTCGCGGGAGAACCACATGACTCGACAGGAAATCGCGCGCACGATCAAGAGCGCGCTGGCAGTGGGCGCAATCACCGCCGCCAGCGGTGCGGTGGCCCTGCATGCCCAGGTACCCACGTCGACTTCCTCCGGCCAGAGCCTTCAGGAGGTCGTCGTCACCGGCTCGATGATCAAGCGAACGGACATCGAGACACCAAGTCCCGTTCAGGTGATCTCGTCGGAGCAATTGCTGCAATCCGGCTACACCAACACCCAGGAAGTGCTGAAGAACCTGACCGCCAACGGCCAAGGCACGCTGTCACAGAGTTTCTCGGGAGCCTTTGCCAGCGGCGCGGCCGGGATCGCGCTTCGCGGCCTGAACGTTGGCTACACACTGGTCCTGATCGACGGCCATCGAGTGGCGCCTTATCCCATCGGGGACGACGGCCAACGCTCCTTCGTCGACGTCTCCAACATCCCGTTCGATGCCATCGAGCGCATCGAGGTGCTGAAAGACGGCGCGTCGGCCACATACGGCTCGGATGCGATCGCGGGCGTGATAAACATCATCCTCAAGAAGACCGTTCAGGGTGCTTCACTGACCGGCGACCTCGGTACCGCCAGCCACGGGGCGGGCAATACCTACCACGCCGACGCCACATGGGGTATCGGCGACCTCGTGAATGACGGGCATAACTTTTACATCTCCGGAGAGTTCCGCAAGCAGAAGCAGATCTTGTTTGCCGATCGCGGAAATCAGTACACGCACACCGATTTCACCTCGACCGGTGGCCTGAATGTCACGCTCGGCGTGCCCAACACGCTGAACGGTGGCATCGCGAGAAGCGGGACCGGTTATGTCCAGGACCCGGCAAGCGGTAACATCGCCGGGTTCATGCCCGGCTGCAGCGCGACCAGTTATGCGGCCGGACAGTGCACTTACGCGGACACCTGGGACCAGATCCAGCCGCCGACTTCGAACTACAATTTCGTCGCGCGCTATGCGCAATCCCTCACCAGGGACTGGCAGTTGTCGCTCGGGGGCACGTTCTTCGAGAGCAAATCCGAGCAGGCGAATCGTCCGCAGCGCACGTTCGCCGGCGGTTATCAGGGCGTGACCTCGGGCCCCGGAGTCACCCCGACGGTGCTCCCCGCCATCGGGCCGACGACCATTTCCCCCACGAACCCGAGCTTCCCGGCGGGCGTGGTGATCCCGGGCGGAGCCGGGATCCTGCGCTACACATTCCTCAACTTGGGTCCCGAGATCACGCAGACGGACGCAAAGTCCTATCGCACGACCGTCGATCTCGACGGCAAGATATTCGGCTCGTGGGATCTGAACCTCGCGGCGGGTTACTCCGAAGTGAAACTGGATCTGACTGGCTTGAACTATGTGAACCCCGGTAACCTCCAGACGGCGCTCGATAGCACGACGGCGCCGTTCCTCGTAGGTCAGCCGAACACCCCCGCGGTCGACGCCTTCGTCGCTCCAGTACTGACCACGACAGACACCTCCAAGCTCGGCTATGCACATGCTGGAGTCAGCCGCGGCTTTGCCGTCCTACCAGGAGGACCTCTGGGTGTCGCCGTCGGCGTCGACTACTACAACCGCAGGCAACACGGCGTCGCGCCGGCCGATGTCGCCAACGGTCTGTTGCCGGACTTCAGTAACAACTTTACGGTGGGTACCCAGAATGTAGCGTCCGCCTACGCAGAGCTGGTCGCTCCCATCATGAAGCAGCTCGAGCTGGAGGCCGCCGTCCGCTACGACCACTACAATCTTTCCGGCGGTCAGGCGAGCCCCAAGGCAGGCTTCAAGTGGACACCGATTTCCGAGTTCGCGCTGCGCGGCACGGCGTCCAAGGGATTCCGTGCTCCAGGACCTGCTGAAAACGGGCAGTCGGGCCAGACCTTCTTCGCGGGCACAACCAACGATCCGATTCTTTGTCCGAATCCGGCACAGATCAACGCAGCCGGCAATTTCGTCGACCAGTGTGTGGTTGCCGTTCCGGGTCTGCAGACGACGAATGCCACCCTCAAGAGCGAGACCTCGAAGTCCTTCACCCTGGGAGTGATCGTCCAGCCGATCAGGGATGTCAGCAGCACCTTGGATCTCTATTCGATTGATATCGACAATCAGATCGTGAGTGGCGGCCCTTCGACGATCGTCCGCGGCAACAACCTGACGCCGATCCCGCAGTATCAGCCTGGCGGCGGAACGGCGCTGGTGACACCGCCGGCGGCGCCGATCCTTTACCAGTCGACGTCTTACATCAACGCGAACAAGACCAAGACGGACGGCCTCGATCTCAGCCTTTCATATCGTCACCTCTGGGTGGGTGTCGGCGAATTCCGGTCCGAGGCCTTGTGGTCGTACACGCACAAGTTCGAGATGACGATCAACGGCGTCACCTATGAGCTCGCGGGCACGCACGGACCGTCCTTCTTCACAGGCGATACCGGCAATCCGAAGTCGCGGCTCGAGTGGTCCAACACCTTCGGCCGTGGCCCGTGGTCGGCGACCATCACGATGAACTATATCAGTGCATTCAACGTCACCGATCCAACGTTGTTCGCGTTTCTGGGCACCCCGGCCGACACGTGCCTCACTTCGTTGACGAACCAGGGGGGTACTGCGGGCTTGGCGTATGCCATCCCGCTGTCGAACGGAGTCATTCCGAATCCGAAATTCTGCACGGTTGACCATTTCACGACCTTCGATCTCTACACGCGCTGGCAAGTAAACAGCAACTTCAACGTGCACGGCTCGGTTACCAACCTGTTCGGAGCCAAAGCGCCACTCGATTGGGTGACCTACGGTGGCGCGCTCGGCGCCGTGCCGTGGAATCCGTCCCTACACCTGCAGGGCGCGATTGGTACCTTCTACAATGTGGGAGCGTCTTACAGCTTCTGACGGAAAGTCCGGGGTAGCGGGCGCGCTTCGAGAGAGG
>Ga0209155_1000646_pt1 | contig 16771 bp, 14 predicted proteins | sample GraSoiAngelo_122_FD_185879 | JGI IMG/M metagenome (GOLD analysis project Ga0209155, IMG submission 185879) | Grasslands soil microbial communities from the Angelo Coastal Reserve, California, USA - 14_0927_02_20cm (SPAdes) (version 2) | ecosystem: Environmental > Terrestrial > Soil > Grasslands ... | reverse complement strand
CCCCAACCTGGTCAAGACAGACTCGCCGAGTTTGTTCCGCTCGCCACTGGTTATCGGCATGCCGCGAGAGATGGCGAGCAAGCTCGGCTGGCCGGATAAGGACATTGGATGGTCCGACCTGCTCAAATTGGCCAGTAACCAGACCGGCTGGAGCACCTATGGTCGCCCAGACTGGGGCGTCTTCCGGCTCGGCAAGACGAATCCCAATATCTCGACGTCTGGCTTGCATGCGCTGATCGGCACCTATTTCGCCGCCTCTGGCAAAACCCGAGGCCTGACCAGCGCCACGCTTGCCGACCCCGCTGTTCGGGCCTTCGTCGCAGGGGTCGAGAAGCCCGTCGTTCATTACGGCGATACCGTTTCAAATTTCCTTGTCAACCTGCAGGCCGCGGACGATGAGGGCCACGCGCTGTCGTATGTGTCCGCCGTCGCTATGGAAGAGAAGCAGATCTGGGACTACAACCAGGGCAACCCTAAAGGTGATCCGAAGACACTCGGCAAGCACCTCAAGCCGACCGTACCGCTGGTCGCCATCTACCCAAAGGAGGGGACGCTGGCGGCGGACCATCCCTATGCCGTTCTGAATGCGCCCTGGGTGACGTCGGCGAAGCGGCAGGCGGCGGAGGTATTCCTTCGGTACCTCCAGACACCGAAGATCCAGGACAAATTTCAGGCCGCTGGCTTTCGTAACCAGCGTGGAATGCCTGGACCGGTCATCAAACCGGCGAACGGGATGTTGCCAGACCGGCCGGGAGCGTACCTGGAACTTCCGACGGGGCAGGTGATCAGCGACATCCAGACGTCCTGGAAAGGGCTGCGCAAGCGAGCTCGGGTGCTGATCGTCATCGATCGGTCTGCTCTCAGCGGAGATGACGACGCGAAAAAGCTGGCCAAATCGGTGGGCGACGGGTTAGGCCAACTGGCTGATGACGACCTGATCGGGGCATGGGAAATCCCCGCGTCCGCAGGCAGTGCGCAACCGTTTACCGAGCTTATCGCGCTGCAATCGTTGGGTCCGCATCGGGCTGAGCTCCAGTCCGCTATCGCTGGCCTCCGTCAATCTTCTGATCAGCCCGCTCTCTACCGCGCGGTTGCGCTGGCCGTCGCTCAACTGAAAACCGGACAGGATCCTTCCAGAATCAACGCGGTCCTGGTCATCAGCACGGGACGCCGTAGCCCCACCGATGCCAATAATTTCAAGACGCTGGCGGAGCTCAGTGCCGCGGCAAGCGAAGTCCCAGGCATTCACGTGTTCACCGTCGTTTATGGCAACAATCCGGATCGGGACGAATTGCAGCTGATGGCCAAGGCGGGAAAGGGAGCCTACTACGACGCCTCCGACCCATCGAGCGTAGCCCGCGCGCTGATTGCGGTCATCTCAAACTTCTGATGGCTGCTGCGGCCCGTCGCGAGGTGACGGACCCTTTGGGATGGACGCTAGCGATCGGCACCTTCCTGGTCAACCTCGTCCTGCACGTGAGCCCGCCGAAGGCGGTCGGGGTTGCCGTTGTCGTGCTGCTCGTCAAGGTTGGAACCGGTGTGGTCTGGCCTCGGCCAAAAGCCTCCGCACCGTCGCCGCAGCCGGTCGCCGTGCCGCTCGCGCGCGGCGGCGGGCTGACCGCCCGCCAGCTGGAGGTGGCGAGCCTTATGCCGCTGGGCCTGAGCAATAAGGAGATCGGCCGAAGGCTCGTCCCACCGGTCAAGGAGCGCGGCGTCGACAAGCACGTCGCGGACATCATGCACAAGCTGAACGTCCACTCGCGCGAGGAGATCGCCGCCTGGTACGTCCGCTATGCCGCTGACGCGGAACGAAAGAGAGGATGCCTCGCCGGGGCCGTTTGGGGTCACCTGGTGGGCGATGCGCTCGGAGTGCCCTATGAGTTCGCGCCGGCCGGCGAGATCGGCGCGGTGACCTGGGGTCACAGGGGGACCCATGGTCAGCCTGCCGGAACGTGGAGTGACGACGGAGGATTGATGCTCGCGTTGCTCGACTCGCTGCTTTCCGCCGGATTCGACCTGGCGGACCAGGCACAACGAGCCTTGCGCTGGTTGGAGGGTCCGGACTACAAGCCGGGAGCCGTGTTCGACGTGGGCAACACGACCAAATCGGCCCTCGATCGCCTCAAATCGGGCACGCCGCCCGAGCAAGCCGGCGGTCGCGACGAACAGGACAATGGCAACGGGTCACTGATGCGGATCCTGCCGGTCGCCCTGGTTGGCCACGACCTCGAGCCAGAACGCCTGATCGCGCAGGCCTGCCGCAGCTCCAAGCTCACGCATGCCCACCCGCGCTCCCAGGCGGTCTGCGCTCTTTATTGTCTCGTGGTCCAGCTCATTCTCCGGGGCGAAACCAGGCGCGATCAGGCGCTGGCGCAGGCGCTGGTCAGCGCATCCCGCCATCTGCCGCCGGGCGTGAAAGGCGAACTGGAGACCATCCGTCGATATTCCCAGCGGTCGGGCAGCACCTATGTGATCGATGCGTTCTGGTCCGCGTGGGAAGCCTTCGCCGTCAGCGCATCGTACCGAGAGACCGTCGAGCGGGCGGTCCGCTATGGAAACGACACGGACACCACCGCGGCGATCGCGGGAGGCCTGGCGGGAGCGTACTGGGGCCTCGAGGCGATTCCGGCGGAGTGGCGTCGTGGCATGCGCGCCCAGGAGACGGCCTCGCGTCTCGTCGACCGGTTGCTTCGTACCGCCTGATTCGGTCTGCACCCCGACCCCGTCCGGCGGCCTGAGCACTCGCATGCGTACCGGATGAGCCCTTTCCCCCTTAGCGCGGCCGGCCTTGTCCTCCTACGCTCGGGCCGTGATTCGTCAAACAGGAGGACAAGCAATGAAAGACCGTCGAGCGACCGGGATCGCGCTCGCGTTCGCCGTTCTGTTGGTTGGAGGCCTCGGCCTCTCGAAGATCGGTGACCACCGTAATGCGGGGCCGCAACCGCCAGTTAATCCAAGCAGTTGCCTCGAGCTTCGGGTGCTGGCCTCATCGGAGAAGGCTGACCTCCTAAAGGCCGTCGCCGCCGCCTACAACACCAGTGGCGCAACCCTGGATGGCAAGTGCGTCCAGGCCGCGGTCGTTTCGATGGCGTCGGGTGCGGCTGAGCAGGCGCTGGCTCGCGGTTGGGACGAGAAAGTCGATGGACCGGCGCCGGACGTTTGGTCACCGGCATCGTCGGCGTGGGTCGTCCTCCTGCGACAGCGGCTTCGCGGGGATGCCGCCCCGCTGGTGCCAGACACCATCTCAAACGTCGCCTTCAGCCCGCTCGTGATCGCCATGCCCAAGCCGATGGCCGTGGCCCTGGGTTGGCCTTCGAAGCAGCTTGGCTGGTCTGACCTCCTCACGCTCGCGCGCGACCCGGCAGGATGGGGTCGGGTGGGACATCCCGAGTGGGGTGCGTTCCGCCTGGGCAAAACCAACCCCAACCTCTCGACCTCCGGCTTGAACGCCCTGGTCGGGACCTACTTCGCGGCCACCGGGTCCAGCGACGACCTGACGGTGGCTCGCCTCAAGGATCCGATCGTGGTGGACTTCGTGAAAGGCGTCGAGTCTTCGGTCGTGCACTACGGCGACATTTCGCTGACCTTCCTGCAGAACCTGCAGGGGGCGGATGACCGGGGAGCCGCGCTCTCCTACGTCTCGGCGATCGCCATCGAAGAGAAATCGATCTGGGACTACAACCATGGGAATCCCAGTGGAAATCCGAGCAACCTGGGCAAGCATCGCGCGCCGCGCGTCCCGCTGGTCGCGATCTATCCGGTGGAGGGGACGCTGGCCGCCGACCATCCGTTTGTTCCGCTCAATGCGCCATGGGTCGACGCGGCACATCGCCAGGCGGCCCAACAGTTCCTTGCCTACGTCCAGTCAGCGGCTCAGCAGCGGCGGTTCCTCAACGCCGGCTTCCGGGATTACCAGGAAAAGCCCGGGACCGGGCTGACGGTGGCCAACGGCTTTGTGCCATCGCAGCCCAAAATGCTGCGTCCGCCAGCTCCTGAAGTACTCGCGGAGGTGCAGCGCTCCTGGACCGACGTTCGCAAGCGCACCCGGCTGGAGTTGCTGATCGACGTCTCGGGTTCGATGGGCGGGTCCGTCCGCGGCGCCAACGCCACCAAGTTGGAGCTGGTGCAGGCCGCGGCGGTCAAAGCCCTCGACCAGCTGGTCGGCGATGACCAGGTCGGGTTGAGCGTGTTTTCCACCGACCTGGGACCCAAGCGGAATCAGAACATCCAGGAGCTCGTGCCGATTGGGCCGCTCGGCCAGCAGAAAGCCAGGCTGAAGCAGATGATCCAGGGGCTCTCGCCGCAGCAGGGGACGCCCCTGTACGCCGCCATTCGCTTGGCCCACCAGGGTATGCGCGCGCGCTTTGATCCGTCGCGGATCAACGCCCTGGTCGTTTTGACCGACGGCCAGAACTCGTACGACCAGGACAACGACCTGGGCTCGCTGGTGCGTCAACTGCAGGCTGCCGGGGAGGATCGGGCGGTGCCGGTCTTCACCATCGGATATGGCAGTGATGCGGACCTGGCGACGCTGCAACAAATCGCCGCGGCATCGCGGGCCGCCGCCTACAACGCCTCTGACCCGAAGAGCATCGACCGAGTCTTTCAGTCCGTGCTCTCCAACTTCTGATGAAACTCTTCAGCGACGTGCGTGAACCCTCCGGTTTGCTGCTTAGCGGCGTGGCGGCGGCCGCCGGCCTGGTCCTCGGCCTGCCACTGCCGGCCGCCATCCTGGTCGGCATCTCGGTGATGGCCGTCAAGGTGACGGCGGGCGTCGCCATCGACCGGCTCGCCAGCCTGCCGCGGGTCGCCCTTGGGCCGGCGGAAGTGGATTGGATGCAACGAGCCGACCGGGCCGTCTCCGCTTTTCGGCAGCTGGCGCGCGCGTCGCGGTCAGAGCCGATCGGCCAGAGATGCATGGTGATCGGCGAGCAGGCCCGCGCCACCCTCCAACTCCTTCGTCGAATCGCGGGGCAATCGTCCACCGTCGGACGGATGCTCCAGGGCATCGACGCGCCGCGTCTCAAGGAAGAGGAATCGCGCCTTTCAGCAGAACTTCGTACCACGGAACTGGACGCGGCCAGGCGCGAGATCGAACTCTCGCTCAGCCTGGTCCGGGAGCAGGTGGCGGCGCGCCGCCGACTCGAGCAAGGAAGGGCGGCACTCCTTGCTCGGCTGCAGAGTGGCGTCCTTGCCCTGGAGGGGCTGGTGACCCGCCTTTCCGAGGTGGTCGCGCTCGGCCAGACTGCCGGCGGCATGGACGGCGCCGGAGACCGCGTCGCGGAACTGGCTGATGAGCTGGAGGGTCTTAGAGCCGGGCTCAGCGAGCTTGATCAAAGCAATGCAATTCCAAAACTGAAGGAGGAGTGACATGACAAGACTCATCAAGCGTGCGTGGCGGTACCTGGAGGCAGCGTTGGAACGAAGGTTGGAGCAGGCGGCAGATCCGCGGCTTCAAATCGAGCAAGCGATCGAGGAAGCCAAACGGCAGCATGCCCTGCTGACGCAAGCAGCGGCGTCGGTCGTGGGCAACGAGCGAGAGCTCGATATCAAGCTGAACCGCGCACTCGACTCCATCGAACGGTTGAAGGCCTCGATCGCCCATGCCATTCGGATGGAGGATCGGGTTCGGCGGGAGGGTGATCCGCAGAAGGCCGCCCAATTCGCGAGCGCCGCCGAGGCCCTGGCGGGTCGATTGGCTGGGATCGAGGCCAACACCGCCGACCTGGGCGAGCTTCGGAGCAAGGCAAGGATCGCCTCTGCGAGCGCACGCCGGGCGATCGAGCAGAACGCGCAGATCTTGCGGCAGAAGATCACCGTGCGCTCGAGGCTGCTGACCGAGCTCGAAGCGGTCCGAATGCAGGAGCGGCTGAACGTCGCGCTCGGCTCGATGGCCGAGCTTGCCCCGGCCAGCGACGTACCGACGCTCGACGAGGTACAGGCCAAGCTGGATCAGCGATACGCAAATGCCATGGGTACGGCCGAGATTGCCGCCGCCTCTATCGAGACTCGACTCCTCGAGGTCGATGCGTCGGTGATCGAGCAGCAGGGCCTTCGACGTCTCGAAGAGATCCGCCAGAGCATCAAACTGGACGAGCCCTAGAAAACCCCCCACCCCGACCCTCCCCCACAAGGGGGGAGGGAGATTCCCGGCCGACCCTCCCCCACGGGGGGAGGGAGACTCCCGCGTTAGCGGATCTGGACTCCCTGAGCCTGCAATATTCCCAGCACCATGCCCTCGCCGAGGTCGCGGGCCCTGCGGTAGGAATCGGCTGCCGAGGTGCCGCCATCGCTGGGCGCCTCCCGAAGCAGGCGATCCAGCTCGTCGTCGAAGAGCTCGGAGACCAGCTCGGGGGAGTGCGTCACCTGGCGGCCGTCGCCGTCGGCCACGCTGACCTTGTGCAGCGTCCGCTGGGCAATCATGTAGCGGTAGATCCGGTCGGTCGCCAGGTCTTCCATGTAACCATCCAGCAGGCTCGCCCCCTTGCCGTTCAGGACGCCATTGCGATAACGGATGACGGTGCGAACGGCGTCGCGCGTGCCCTGCAGCGTCCGCTTGCCAACGCCTTGCGGACTCGGGCGAAGGTCCTTGTGGATGTCGGCGTCGGGGCGGCGCGCCTGCACCTGGTTCGGATAGGGGAACTGGTTGACCGCGATCTCGTTCTGGTCGGGGTGGCCGGTCCACGCCCCGTCCATCAGGCTCTTCGCCTCGTTCTTCTTGTCTTGCTCCAACACTTTCAGCGCCCGCGCGTTGAGCTCGGCGTCTTCCCGGCTGGGATAGAGGGCCGTCATCCCGCCGATGGCCAGCATGCCGCGCTTGTGGCAGACCTCGGGCATGACCTCGCGGACCGACTGAAAGAAGGCGACGTCATGGGGAATAGTGTTCCGGTCCGGCAGCACCCACGTCGGGTCGTGCAACGTGAAGTCGATCAGGCTGGCCATGTAATCCCAGCGGCCAAGGTTCAGGCCCATGATGTGCTCGCGCAGGTTGTAGGCGAACTCCTCCATCTGGTAGGCGAGCGGATGCGCCTCGACCAGCGCCATGCACCGGATGTAATCCTGGGGCCAGCCGCGCGCGTCCGCGATGGCGACAAACAGGTCGCGCCACCAGAGCGCCTCGTCGGCCGATTCCGACTTGGGAATGTAGATGGAGAGCGGATGCTTCAGCCGGGTCGGATCGACCTGGTAGGCGACCATGGCGACGTCGAACAGGGCGGCGGCCATGCGCTCGCCCTTGATGACGCCCGCCTGCTCCAGGTGGAGGCCGCGGGGGCGGGTGTAGATCACGGTCTTGCTGTCGTTGATCGAGACGTCGCGGTCCCGCTTCTTGTCGTGATAGGTCAGCTGTCCCCGTAGGGCCGCGATGATGTTGTCGATGCCCAGCGTGATGTTCGGCCAGGCGTTGGCGACCGAGTCTTCGAGGTCGAGCATGACGCCCGGGGCCCCGGAGTTGAGCATTTTCACGACGAGTTCGGCGTCGTCTCCCGGCCCGGTCATCTGGTTGCGCTGGTCCTGGCACCAGCCCGGCAGGGAGACCTTCCAGCTCCCGGTGGTCGCCTCGGATGGGGCGAGGTAATCCGGCAGCTTGCCGCCGCGGGCGGCCTCGAGCACCTGGCGCCGCCTGGCGGCCAGCTCCTGCTGCCGCGGTGTGAACGCCCGGTGCAACGGGGCCAGGAAATCGTAGAAACCGCGGGGCAGGTCGCGGGATGGATCCAGGTCCGGCGGAGCCTGATTGACCGGCGGATCGGCCGCGATCACGGTCTTCATGGGTCTTAGCCTGACTGTACCAGCGGATGCCCCCACCCTGACCCTCCCCCAAAGGGAGAGGGGAATTTTGAAGTTAGCTCGCCTTCGGGAGGCTGGTATTGCGCCGCTCGTGTTCGCGCCGGTCACCACGGAGCGTGACCTGGACGGCCGAGCTCTTATAGACGTATCCGCGAGTGATCGCCTGCTTGATCTGGCGCCAGAAGGCCTCGCGCAGCCAGCGCCGCTCGATCACGAGCTCGAGCCCCGCCAGCGAGAGGCGCTCGGAGGTCAGCGTCGCCGTGGAATCGGGGCGCTGGGCCTCGCGGACGGCGTCAAGGTCCAGCCCGGGCATCAGCCAGTCGGTCGGGATCTCGAGCATCGCCTCGGGGACGTCGCTGTGCAAGTCAGGCTGGTTCGCCACATAAGAGGGAACCCCAAAAACCCGACAGTCTTGCGACCCCCCACCCTACCCTCCCCCAGAGGGGGAGGGAACTTCTGTGGCCACCGGCAGATCGATCTGGAAAGCCGAACCCTCGCCCAGGTGGCTGTCAACCTGGACGCGCCCGCCGTGCCCCTCCACCACCTGCCGTACCAGGTAGAGGCCGATCCCGGTGCCGGCGACATTCTGGAGTTCCGGGTTGTGAACCCGGTAGAACTTCTCGAACAGGTGCCGCCGGGCAGCCTCCGGGATGCCAATCCCATGGTCCCTGACCACCAGGTGGATTCGGCCGTTCTCGCGGTTGCCGACGACCTCGATACTGGGAGGGCCGGCACTGAACTTGACGGCGTTCTGGAGCAGGTTGTCCAGCGCTGTGCCCAGCCGCTCGGGATCACCGAACACGGGAAGGGGAGCCTCGGCCAGATCGAGGCGGAGCCGACCCTCTTTGAGCTGGACCTGCGGCTGGACGCGATCGACCGCTTCGCTGACCACCGTGCGTAGATCGAGCGGCGCCATCTGGGGTGGCGCAGCGCCGTCTTCCAACCGGGCGAGCAGGAGCATCCGCTCGACCTGCGCCCGCATCTCGCTGGACTTGTCCATCAATGTTCGGATGGCTTGCTGCGCCGGTGGCGGCATCTCACCCAGCGAACCCTCTTCCAGCAGCGAGGCATAGCCGCGGATGACGGTCAGGGGCGTGCGCAACTCGTGCGAGGCGATCTGCATGAACTCGCGCCGCGCCCGCTCGAGCTCCGCCAGTGCTTCGGCCCGGCCCCGCTCCCGTTCGAGGGCGCGCCGGGTATCGAGCGCGATCGCCGCCTGGGCAGCCAGCAACTGGAGCCGTCCCAGTTGCTCCGGCCGAAACCAGCGGGGCCGTCGCCACTGCAAGCCGACGAACCCCACGAAGTGCTGGCCGACGCGCATGGGGAGGTAGACGGCCGCCTTCACTCCGGCGAGCTGCGCACCCCGCCCGGCCCAGTCGGGGAGTTTCTGATCGGTCGCCGGATCCGCCACATAGACCGTCACCTTCGGATCCGATAGCCAGGCGACCTGGGCCGCTGTCAACGGCTCACCGGTCGACACCGCGTTCTTGGGCCAGGAACGGCCGCCGGCGGCGGCGACGTGATAGCGTCCGTCATCCCGAAGCGTGCGCAATGTCGCCAGGTCAGCCTGACTCAAGTCGACGAGCCCTTGCAGAATTCGCCGGTCGATATCCGCATCAGGCACGGCGTCATCGGTTGGTTGCAACGTCTCGATCATCGCCAGCGCCTTGATGGTTTGCTCGGCCTCGGCGTACTGCTCGGCATTGGCTAATGCCAGCGCGGTCTGAGCGGCGATCGATTCCATGACGCGAAGGTCTTCGAGGCTGAGCGATCGGGCCCGTAACCGCGCCAGCGTAAGGACGCCGAAGAGCCGGTTCTGCGTCACCATCGGGACGCTGAGGACGCTTTCTTCGATCGGGGCCACGCCTGGCGGGTAGACCATCCGCGCATCCTGGCTGGCGTCCGGCACGAGGATGGGCCGTCTCGACTGCGCGGCGCTACCGGTGATGCCCTCACCCAGAGCGAGGGTCACGGTCTGCCAGTCGATGCCGATGTAGGGGTCCGCGCGCGCCACCGACTTCACCAGCACCAATCGCTCGGCTGACTCGTCCCAGCGGTAGAGGCGGAAATGCTGGTAATCGATGACCCGCACCGTCGCCTCGGCGACCGTGTTGAGGATCTCGTCCGAATCGAGACTCTGGATGATGCGCGGCGACACTTCCTGCAGCAAGTCTTTGCGCTTCTCCAGCAGGACCTGATGGCGACGGGCCACGTGTACGAACTGGATGACCGCGGCAGCCGCGAGCAGGCCCGTGACCAAATGCACCGTATCACCAACGGTTTCGGTTCCGAAGCCACGGTGCGGCTCGATGAAAAAGTAATCCGAGACCACGGCAAAGGCCAATGTTGCGGCAATGGCCGGGCCGCGACCGAGCCGCCATGCGATCGCTCCCGCGAGCAAGACAAACACCAGCAAGAACGTCTCGATGCGCGGCAGGCGCAGGGCCCAGGCGGCCAGGCCCAGTGCCGCGCCCACCACGCCGACCGCTACCAGCGCCACGCAGTACGGAACTACCCGCCGAATCATGCCGTCATCACAATACGGAATTGGCGCAGTGGGAAGACGCGGATGGCCCAGTACCAGCTTGACGAATGGCGGCCTGCACAACTAGTCTGAGGGGCCGATATCAGAAAATATACTTAAGGAGGTATCAGCATGAGGATTGCCTGTGTGCTGGATGTTGACTACGAAGATTCGGAGTTCAAGCAGCCCTACGATGCGTTCAAGCAGGCGGGTCACCAGGTCAGCATCGTCGGCCTGGAAGCGGGCAAAGAGCTCAAAGGCAAGAAGGGCACGGTAACGACAAAGGCCGAGACCGGGATCGACCAGGTCCGTCCGGACCAGTTCGACGCGCTCTTCATCCCGGGCGGCTACTCGCCGGACCACTTGCGGGCCAACCCGAAGATGGTCGCCTTTACCAAGGCGTTTTTTGACGCCGACAAGCCGGTGTTCGCCATCTGCCACGGTCCACAATTGCTGATCACGGCCCGGGTGGTCAAGGGCCGCAAGCTGACCGCCTGGCAGACCATCCAGGATGACCTTCAGCAGGTCGGCGCGAACGTTCTCGACCAGGACGTGGTGGTGGACAAGAACCTCATCACCTCGCGCAAGCCGGCCGACATCCCGGCGTTCATCCGCGAATCGCTGAAGCTGCTCGAGAAAGTCCCGGTCGCCTCGCGCTAGCGTCTTGGAGACCCCACCCTAGCCCTCCCCTTAAAAGGGGAGGGACGATGGGTTGGGGGAGAGGGCTGGTTCGTCTTTAATGGGCGTCGATGCCAGCCACGCGGTCGGTCAGGGAAATCCTCCTCACGGCCGCGCCACTCGGGCTCGCCGTTTTCGTCTTCGGCGTGTCCTTCGGCGTCCTGGCCATCGCGGCCCGCTTTCCGGGGTGGGCCGCGGTCCTGATGTCCGCGCTGGTCTTCGCCGGCTCCGCGCAGTTCGCTGCCCTGGGGGTGATCACGGCCGGCGGTTCCGCCGTGACGGCGGTGCTCGCCGGAGGCTTGCTCAATCTCCGCTATATCGCCACCGGGATTGCGGTGGCGCGATCGCTTCCGGGCGGGCCACTGGTGCGGGCCCTGCTCGGTCAGCTGGTGGTCGACGAGAGCTACGCCATGGCGGCGGGAGCCGGAGAGCCGGGCCGCCCCGATCGCCGAACCCTGCTGGTAACCGGTGCCTCGCTGTACACGGTGTGGGTTCTGGGAACTTTGATTGGCACCCTCCTCGGACCGGTGCTCGGCAACCCGACACGCCTGGGACTCGACGCGGCGTTTCCGGCGCTGTTTACGGCCCTGCTCTGGCCGATGCTGTCGGGCAGGCACGCGGTGCGGTGCGCGATTGGCGGAGCACTGGTCGCTCTGGTGCTGGCCCCATTCACGCCGCCCGGGGTTCCACTCGCGGGCGCCGCGCTGCTTGGGTTATGGCTGGCTCGTTAGCGCTGGCCCTGGTGCTGGGCCTGGCCGGCCTCTCTTTCGTCATGCGCGCCATCGGGCCATTCCTTCCCAACATCCCGGCGGCCATCATGCAGCGGACAACCGGGCTCGCACCCGCACTGCTGGCGGCGCTGGTCGCGATCCAGCTGACCGGACCGAATGGGCTGCTCCATCTCGACGTGAAGGTCCCCGCGGTCATTCTGGCCGCGCTGCTGTCCGCCCTGCGCCTCCCCCTGATCGTTTGTGTGGTTGCTGGCGCGCTTCTCGCCGCGCTACTTCGCGCGGTCTTTCACCTTTAGGTGCCGCGGCTGGCTAGGCTTTGCGATTGACGGCGCGTTCGAGCTCAGCCTTGGACATTTTTGAGCGGCCGGGGATGCGCTTCTCGCGAGCCTCGTTGCGGAGCTGATCGTAGGTCCGGCCCTTCGCGCCTGTGTGGGAGCGGAGCCCGCCTCGGCGCTCGGAAGAAATGTCCACGATCGAGGTGCGGCTCGCTTCCTTGGCTTCACCTGAGCGCGCGCGTTCCTTGTTCACCGTCCTCGCCGCGATTTCTTCGGCTTTCTCTTCGCCGGTCCCACGTTCCTTGAGGCTGCCCTTGATGTGCTCGTACTGGCGCTCACGCTTTGGACTCCAGGCGTCCTGTGGCATGTGACTCGTCCTCCTTAAGGGTTCTACCTTCTATCTACCAAGTGCGCGGCCAGTGGGGCAATCCTTGACATTGCGAGTGTGCTTGGCCATCATGAAGCCGACCTCTTGAGGCGCACGTCTTACCCTACGTCTGGATACAGCCTCGGGACGCGCGGCCGGCGCCGTCCGTCGCGTCGTCTGCGCACCCCCCCGCGACGGGGCTATCCCATCATCCGCCCGGTCATCGTCATTGTCGTGCTCCTGCTCGGCAGCCGCGCCTTCAGCCTCCTGCAGAACCAGCACGAGATTCAACCGGTCGCCGCCACCGCACACACGGCAACGTCGCATCCAGCGGTCGCGACGCGCCCGGTGACGACCCCGCGCGCCACCCCAACGCCATCGCCAACACCCGTGCCGATCCCGAGTGCGCTGCCCCAGGTCAAAGTTCCGGTGTTGAGCAGCAGCTGGCTGCGCACGCACCCCATCGCCGAGACGCCGCAGATCAAGGGACGGGCCGCCATCGTCGTCGATCTGACCGCCGGCCAGATCCTCTACCAGCAGGCGGCCACCACCCGATACCCGGAAGCGTCGCTCACGAAGTTGATGACCGCCATGGTGGCGGCTGACCTGGCGCCGCTCGATACGGTGGTCACCGTCCCGCTGGCCGCGACCCAGGTCGAACCGAACCACATGGGAATCAGCGCGGGCGAAAAGTTGACCCTCCGAGAGCTGCTCGACGGCCTGCTGCTCGATTCGGGCAACGACGCCGCCGAAGCGATCGCGACGGGCCTCGTCGACCGGGCGAGCTTCATTCGCTTCATGAACGTAAAGGCCGCGGCGCTGCACCTCAAAGCCTCCCACTTCACCAATCCCAGCGGGCTCGATGAGCCTGACCACTACAGCACCGCCTATGACCTGGCGGTGGTCTCGGCAACGCTGCTCACGGACTACCCGGACCTGCGGGCGATCGTCGGATCCAAGCAGATCTCGATCTACGCCACGCCGCTGCACAAAGCCTTCAACCCGATCAACATCGATCGGTTGCTGTGGACCTATCCGGGCGCGATCGGCCTGAAGCCCGGCTATACCGGCGCCGCCGGATACTGCCTGGCGGCCGCGGCCACCCGCAACGGGCGGACCATCGTGGTGGTCGTGCTGGGCAGCACCCAGCACTTCACCGACGCCGCCACCCTGCTGGACTTCGGGTTCCGGCATCCGGTAACGCGCTAAGCCCCCACCCTGCCCTCCCCCAGAGGGGGAGGGAGACCTGATCAGTGCGTCACGTTCACAACTTTGCCGGCATTAGCGAATGTGTCGGTACCCAGCATGCGCCATAGGAACTTCTCAGGGCCGGCTGGCGTGCTGGCCGGCACCGTGAAGCGCATGGCGAAGGTGACACTGTCCCCGGGCGAGAGGGTCCCCATCGGCCCGCAGTTGAGCTGATAGGTGACGAGACCATCCGGCGCAAAGCCCTCCTCGTAAATCGGACAGGTGTCGAACACAATCGGCACCCCCGACACATTGGTAAGGGTGACCGTATAGGCAACTGTCTTGCCCGCCGCAAATTGATCGGGTGCATGCATGACGACGTGCCACTGCGGGACCTGGGTGACGACCTGGTCACCGGCAGATGGCGGCTCGATCGGGCCAACCAGGAGCCGCCGGCCCTGTGATGGATTGTCGCAGCGCGATGGCCCCCAGGGCCCATAATCGTTCAGGAGGGGCACGCGCACCGATTTCGAACCGCCCGGTAATGACAGGTCGACCGCGACAATGTTCGGCGGCGTTCCGCTGCAGTAATACCACTCGAACAGGACGAGGGCGTTAGGCCCACCCTGGTGAGGCTCCGGCGACGGCTGGTTCGGCGGCAGGACACCCATCGGAACGTCGCTCCGACCAGTCCCTACGATGCCGCCGGGATCATTCGACTCCTGGAGCGCCACCACCGTCGCCTGCTTTGTGATCAATGACAGGACTGGGAAACCTTGAACGGCGCATCGCGTGGCGCTGTGATTCGCCAGCGAGATGCTGTACACGATGTGCCCGGTGGCCCCGCTTGCGCCGTTTGATACGGCATAGAGATCGCCGAGATTGCAGGCTCGAGTCGTCCTGGGAGGCGGGATGGGGCCGACCGAGTGCGCGATGTTCCAGAACTCCGACTCGGTCAACCCTTCAGTAGCCAGAAAATAAGGCACCCCCGGTTGTCCGCTGATGTTGGTCCCGGGTTCGGTCCACATCAACCAGCGATGGCTGGTGGCAACCGTGCCATCGTCCACCTGGTATTCGGCGCGGACGCCGCGATAGCTAGGCTGCGATTGGCGAACGTTGGCCGTTCCCGGAGGAGGGTTGGGCACGACGATCGCAAAGGAGATCTTGCGGCCGCCGGCCGCCAGGTACTGGACGCTGAACCCGCCCGGTTCGTCGTAGAGCTGGGCCTGGAACCCGGCGGGTATGGCAATGGGTAGGAGCACGGGCTTCACCCCGGAGACGGTGGTCCGAACATCTTGCGCGGCCTGATCCGGCCACATGACCTTAGGCGGTTGCGACTTCGAGTTGGCTGGCAGCGGGAGCCAGGGAATGACGCCGGATACCTGCGACGGAGAGGGCGAGGGCTTGACCGGCCCGGGCGCCACGACATGCAGGCGCGAGAACGCGAGCGCCACCAGTGCCACGAAGAAGACCAGGGCGGCAGCGAGAGAGAGCTCGCGCACCATCGAGCGCCGCGCCCGCGGCTGGGGCGCCGCGATCCGGGACATGATCCGGACGTGCAGCTGCGCCGGCGGTTCGGCGCCGTCCTTGAAAGCCGGCGCCAGTCGGCGCAGATCCTCCTCGAGTTCTGTCGGCGAGCCGCTCATGCCGTGACCTCCCGTGCCATGGATTCGGGACCGAGGCGGCCACGTAGCCGCTTCAGTGCGCGGTGCACCCGAACTCGCGCAGCAGTTTCGCCGACGCCAAGGATCTCGCCGACTTCTGCGAACGAAAGGTCGTCGAAGTAGCGGAGGTAGATGGCCTGCCGGTCGGCAAATGGTGCTGCCATCAGCGCCTTCAGCAATTCGCGATCCTCGGCACGGTGGACCACCTCATCGATTGGATCGACCGCCGGCGGATCCCAGAAACGAAGCGTCGCTTCGAGCAAGCGCCGTCGATGGTAGTCCCGCGCAAGGTTGGTGATCGCCCGATACAGCCAGCGCCGAAAATCTGGCTCAGCCGAGGGGGTCCGGGGTGAGGACCACACCCGGGCGAAGGCTTCCTGGACCAGCTCCTCAGCGATCGCGCGGTTGTGCGTCAGCATCACGGCAAAGTGATAAGCCGGTCGCTCAAGCGTCCGGGCTAGCGGCTCGAACCAGGTGCGATCGGCGTTCAGTGGTCACTCCTTTTTGCGTGTTAACCCTCACAACGGACGACTGGGCCATTCGTTACATGGCCCCCACCCCGACCCTCCCCCAGAGGGGGAGGGAGATGAACCCGCGAGCGAGGAGGAAGACCTGAGAAACTTCGGCTGACGTGGGTGATCTCGGCGAACTCTTCCAGCTGGGTATTCCCTGGTGGCATCTGGTCGTTCGCGCGGCCCTCATCTATGTGATCTTCTTCATCGGTCTCCGGCTGTTCGGCAAGCGCGAGCTGGGGCAATTCACGACCTTTGACCTGGTGCTGGTGTTGCTGGTCGCGAACGCGCTCCAGCCGGCGATGACCGGACCGGATAACTCCATCACGGGCGGGGTGATCATCGTCGCCACGCTGCTCATCTTCAACCGAGGGGTCGCGATGCTGCGCAGCCGCTGGCCCGCCTTCGACCGCCTGGTCGAGCCGCCGCCGACGGTGTTGGTCCACGACGGCAACCTCGTGAAGCAGAATCTCGACAAAGAGGGCCTGAGCGTCGACGACGTCGAGATGGCCGTCCGCGAGCACGGCCTCGAGAAAATGGGCGACGTCGGCCTCGCCGTGTTGGAAAACGACGGGAGCATCAGCGTCGTCGGCAAGGGCAGCGCGGAGCGCTTCCGCCGCCGCCGCCGAGTGCGTTTTCTCAAGCGTTAGCCCGTGGCCGAAGAGCGCCGCTTCACCAGCATTCGCTCGGTCGATTCGAGCGACTTGCGGTAGGCTGACCCGGATGCCGCACTCGGACACGATCGCGGTGCATGGCGGCGAGCCCACGATGGATCGCCGGGACGCGCCCGTGACCCCGGATATCTCGATTGGGTCGGCGAGTGGCTATCCGGACTTAGCGAGCCTCGATGTCGCCATGGCCGAGCACCGTGGCTACGGCCGGTGGGGGACCGAGAACCATCGGCAGCTTCAGGCGGCGGTCGCGGGTCTGGAGGCCAACGGGCTCGACACCCGACTCGACGCCCTGGCGGTTGGTTCGGGGATGGCCGCCATCGCCGTCGCGTTGATGAGTGAGATGAATGCCGGCGACCATGTGGTGGCAGCCCAC
>Ga0209155_1000643_pt1 | contig 16824 bp, 13 predicted proteins | sample GraSoiAngelo_122_FD_185879 | JGI IMG/M metagenome (GOLD analysis project Ga0209155, IMG submission 185879) | Grasslands soil microbial communities from the Angelo Coastal Reserve, California, USA - 14_0927_02_20cm (SPAdes) (version 2) | ecosystem: Environmental > Terrestrial > Soil > Grasslands ... | reverse complement strand
GATCATTTCGTGAGCTACGGCGGCAAATGGCTTGAGATTTACGACGATGACGTAACCAATTTGATAAGCGCGATTCATTATGCGCATCACCAACTTTTCATCCCATGTCCGACACCAACAGACTACGTGCTTTACAAGGGGAACACGCGCCAAACGGCGGTGTGGCACATGAACAACAACGTTTTTCTGGGCGGCGCGTACGGCCCGACTCTGCCGGCTGGCTGGAATGTAATAGATGTGGCGGATTTCAATGGTGACGGCAACAATGATTACGTACTCTTCAACTCCAGCACGCGCCAGACGGCGCTCTGGTATCTCTCAGGGGTCACGCTTGTCGGAGGCGCTTTTGGCCCGACCCTCCCCAGCGGATGGGCACTAGTTGCGACCGGAGATTTTAACAGTGATGGCAAGCCGGATTATGTGCTTTACAACGCCAGCACGCGTCAAACGGCGATCTGGTACATGAACAACAACGTTTATGCTGGCGGCGCCTTCGGTCCCGCTCTCCCTGCTGCCTGGAGAATAGCGGGTGTGGCGGATTTTAATCGAGATGGAAAAACTGATTACTTACTCTTCAATGCGAGCACGCACCAGACGGCGATTTGGTATCTCAGCGGGGTTACTTTTTTCAGAGGTGTCTTTGGGCCAACTTTGCCCAGCGCTTGGGCACTGGTGGGAGTCGCCGATTTCAATGGAGACGGCAAGCCGGACTATCTGCTTTACAAAGCCGGCACGCGTCAAACAGCGATCTGGTACATGAACAACAACGTTTTTGCTGGCGGCGCCTTCGGTCCGACTCTTCCCGCTGGCTGGAACCTGGTCGCGCCTTAAGCGTGATCGAGCACATTCCCAAGCCGGAGGCTGCGCTCAAAGAGTTGGCAAGAGTGCTTCGTAACAACGGCGTGCTTATACTTGGGTATCCCTTAGAACACGCCTTCTTGATGTCCCTAAAACGGATGTACCGAATCGAAAAGCGCCTGCGCTTGCGCATTCGGGGTGAAGTGTGCTGCCCCGAGGAAAAACCTTCCCTACTTTGCATAGGCCATCGAAGCGGCTTGTTAAGATAAACCCTTAGGAGAACCTAGTTTCGTTTGTTGCGGCGATACGATCCCTTGCTCTCAAGCAGAATTGTTGATTTCGTCAAATACTGACTGAGAGCTTCTCGAACGATAACCGCTTCGCTTTCGCCGCGTTTGTCGGCTAGGTCATCGATGCCACGCTTCATATTAGTTGAAACGCGCGCCTTGATCATTTGGGCCTTGCGCTGTTTCATGGCTCGAAAGTGGTGGCACAATTGGCCACCTTAAGGCTTTCTACGGAAATTGAAGGAGCAGGTTCCAAAAATAATTTAGAAAATTGGTTGACAGTCCGGCACCACTTGTGTCACAAGAGGTGCCGCGTTGCGAAGGCCATTGATTCTCTATGTGACCCGCATCGCGGCGAGTTCCAGCGGCAAAAAGCAAAGATTCGTCCGTAAAAACCGAAAAGTGGACACAAAGGGGCGAAACAGAAAAATGAGCCGACGGCTGCAGGCGGTCGGCTCAAATGGCGCTTGGTTGTAACCCCAACATAGAGCCAAAGAGTGCCGGTTTGATTCCGGCAGCCCGAAATCGAACTAGGAGACAACGTCACCAATGAATCAGATCACCAAAAAAAAACACCGTCGATCCCGTCCGTTTAGAATGTCGTTTTTAGTTGGCGCGCTATTCTGCGCATTTCTTACGACGACGGAGAGAGCATTCTCAGAAATTCCTGTCATCGCAGCTGATTTGGCTTGGGTAGCGCCCCCGGTCCTCCTGGCCAGCGAGGACTTTGGCAGCGTGACACCAGCGGTGCCGCCGCCTGGTTGGTCAAGTACCACGACGCCCATCACATCCAGTGCCGCGGTGCGTACACCCACACCGCGGCCGCGCCCAACCCCGAATCCGTCGCTGTCGCCGACGCCAACGCCAAGCGCTACACCGGTACTTCCGACTGGCGTGTTCAGCCTGACCGGTTACGGCCGGCAAATTAAAGGATTAAGTAACCCTGACGTTGACGGCATTTCGATTCGTGATAAATGGTGGCACTTGGAACCGAGCGAAGGCGTTTACGACTGGTCAACATTGGACGCCTACGTTGCGCAGATCACTCCAACCGGCAAAAAAATACTCATTCGGATTGGGACAATGGGCGGGCGATATTCCTTGGGCGGCAATACGCCGGACTGGGTGATGGACGCCGTTGGCGCAAACACGATCAGCTATTATGACAGCGGCCACACCCTAAAAACTATACCGCTTTTCTGGAATCAGACTTTTCTCGACAAAAAGAAGGCAATGATAGCAGCGGTGGGCGCGCGCTATTCCGGCAATCCGCTGGTCAAGGTGGCAACTGCAAGCTTTGCCAACCGCAATAGTGAAGATTGGAGCATGCTGGACTCAACGCGAATTGACGGAATTCCGCCTGCTGGCTCGTCGGAAGCGAGTCGAATGCTCGCGGCGGGCTACACACACGCAAAAATGGTGGACGCTGGAATGCAAATAATGGATGCAGCCACGGCCGCTTGGCCAAATCAGGTGATTTACCTAGCTATCGGACGCATCGATCGGCCATTGGAACAAGACCCGGATTCGGTAGCGCGCGACGTTCGGGACGCCACTCGCTCGAGGTGGGGCGCGAACCGCCTTGTCATCGGAAAAGAAATAATATCAAACGTCATGCCGTTCGCGCCGCCAGACCCAACGGGGGCTTGGGCATTGTTCTATAACTCAAGGCCTGCCATCGCCGGACAAAATCTGGCAGCTTGCTACGGAAGCTGCCGAATGAATGGCGACAATTGCAACGGTTTGACTTATGACCAAATTTTGCGCGGAACCGTAGATCACTTTGTTAGCTACGGCGGCAAATGGCTTGAGATTTATGCCGACGACGTGACCAATTTGCCGGGCGCGATTCACTACGCGCATGGGCTTATAGGCCACTGACGTCAAGAATCCATGATTGACATGCCAAATGAAATTGAATTGGCTGTGAGTCATGTTCAGGTCGCGCCTAATCCTCAGGCAAAGATATAGACGCCAATTCACTCACTTCGAGTTAAGCGCGCTCGCGCATCCTAGTCCGGGAGATTGATTGTGCAGAAAAATACTGTGTCGGCGATTACTCCTGTGGCACCCGCGAACGGGAGTCCCTATCGACTCCTCTGGGACAGCTGTCTCGATGTCGTCGGCAAGGAACGTGGTTTCCCAACTGGCCTTGCATAGGAACAAAAATGACCGACAAACAATCTTGCCGGTAACATTAGAAGGAAATGGAGACACCGCTGCCGATTGAAACGGATTACCCCGAAGATGTATTTCGGCCTGATCTAGCCCCGGAATATCGCGTGGGTTGTGCGAAGGCATACTTTAAGAGTAATTTCTTAGCTCGCAGGGTGTTTCGGAAGAGGGTCGAGGTTGCCTTTAGTCTAATGCCATCCGGGCAATGTGATCGCGCCCTCGATGCCGGGACGGGCGCGGGTTTCCTTTTGCCTGGCCTCGCCGCACGGTGCCGGGAAGTGGATGGCGTCGATTTGTCGCCCATCATCCACTACACCCAAGGCATGCTGGATAACCGTGATTTGCATAACGTAAAGCTTACCGATGCGGACCTTCTTCATCTCCCCTTCACTGATTGTGCGTTCGACCTGGCGGTCTGTTTAAGCGTGATCGAGCACATTCCCCAGCCGGAGGCTGCCCTAAAAGAGTTGGCAAGAGTGCTTCGTAACAACGGTGTGCTTATACTTGGGTATCCCTTAGAGCACGCCTTCCTCAAGTCGCTAAAACGGATGTACCGAATCGAAAAGCGTCTGCGCTTGCGCATTCGGGGTGAACCGCTGCCCCGAGGAAAACCCTTTCACCCGCACGTAACAAATTACCGGGACTTGGAAAACCTCGTGAACCGGATCTTCGGAATTGAGATTCGTCACGACATCCGGATACTTGGTTTCGCAGTTTATCGAATCTTGAAACTCCGGAAAACAGCGATCAACGCCTGACCGTCGACTTGACGGCTGATGAGGAAAGCTTGGTTCATGTTAGCGTTGCTTCGCGGTTACTTCGCGCACGCAGAGAAAACTAGTCGTGACTTCGCCTTCGCCCGCGGGTGCGTACCTGTAGCGAGGCAATGCTGGTCCGGTACAAAGTAACCAACTGCCACGCCGGACACGCTTATTCTCCATCAGCTCGTCGGCGCCGAAAGATCTGACCGGTTCTTCTGGGTTGCGGAAGTCGCGTCAGAACCGCGTTAGGACAGTTCGCGGGCCAGTTGCCGGAAGAGCCATCGCTTTTCAATCTCAAGCAAAAGCGGCGTCATGCGCGCCTCCAGCAAATCGCCAAGATTTTTATCACGGGCGATGGGCAGCTTTTGGCGCGCCAAGTCGAGCTTCCCTTTTCGCAACGTCATTGAAACGGCGGTGCGCTGCAATTCAAAAAGCCTCGCCGCCAGTGCGAAAAGCGCGGGTTCACGAGGTCGCTCGGTTAAGCTGGCGAGATAGCTGCGATCGAAGGCAGCCAGACTTAGGCTGATGATTGCACGCCTTCGATCGAACGGTCGCCGTAGGGTGAAATTCCATAAGTGGCGTCGCATAGAACTGCGGAAAACGGCAAAGTCCCAAAGATGCGCGCCCTCCCGCAACCTACCGGGCGGATCCACCAGAAAGAGCTTATTATTGCTGAACAACAGATTCTCCGCTGTGTAATCACCGTAAACCCGGCCCATGCTGACTTGCAGCTGAGCTACACTTTCAAGGACCGCTTGAAGGACATTTTCTTCGCGAGATGAAAGATGCCACGGGGCCATCTCGAAATCGCGCGCGAGCGACTCCACGGGCATCGGAGCGATTTTTTCGGTTCGGGCGATTTGAAGTTGCGCAATGATTTTTCCGGCAAGCTCGCATGCAGGAAGCAGGTCGCCTTCGGTAGCTTGATTCCAGATCAAGTGCGAGATCGGCTTACCTTGGGCCAATTCCATTAGATAGACCCGCTTCTGCGGAATAATGCCCAGGCCCCGCGGCACGCGCAATCCGGGAATTTGAAACGTCGCCAGCGCTTGCAACTGGTCATATTGGTATCGCAGCATCTTGTCGGTACCCACGATCACTTGTTTCGCCAATGCGACATGACCGCTCACAAGTTCAATTCGATAAATCCGGTTCCTCCAATTTTTTGCGAACAGGTGGAAATTTTGCACCGGTTCGCCCAACGCTTTGCCCAATTCCTCCACGGTTGGCGCCTCCACTGGATCGACCTCGCTGCTGCGCGTCACTTCGATACGTTGGCGCGCATCTTGGATGTACCCGAAATCGAACGCGTGCGGCACCGGGGCGGGCTTGAGCGAATCTTTCATAAAGTTAATGGTGCGCGATTTGTTCAGCCCTCGCGAAAACTTCTCACGACTGGTCGCCCTCATGACACAACTTCATGGTGATTCTATGTAATCCGCTAGAAATCCGCCAGAGCTAAAACGTCAAGTGTGAAAGGGCCAGGCAAATCCGCTCTGCGATGGTCATCGGGGCAGCTCACGGACGAGTTGCCGAAAGAGCCACCGCCTTTCCATCTCCAGCAAAGGCAGCGTGATTCGGTTGGCCAGAGGATTGCCAAGCCGTGCGTGGCCGGCGATTGGCATTTTCTGGCGTGCCGCATCTACCTTTCCTTTTTGCAATGTCATTAACACCGCCGTCCGCTGCAGTTCGAACAATCGCACGACAGACGCAAACAGCCCTGGCTCAGGATACAGTGTGCCGACGTTCGCGAGGTAGCCGTGTTCAAAGGCGGCCATGGCCTGGCGAATATCCGCATGCCGCCGATCGAACGGTCGCCGCAAGGTAAACCTCCACAGTTCGCGTCGCATGAAGCTGCGGAAGATCGAAAAATCCCACAGCTGCACGCCTTGCCGCAACACTCCAGGAGGATCAATCAGAAATAACTTGTCATCTTCAAACAAAAAATTTGCTGGCTTGTAATCGTAATAAACCTGCCCCATCCGCACTTCTGCGCCAGCAAGGCGTTCAAATGCTGATTGAAGAATCTTTTCTTCACGGGAGGAGAGATGCCACGGAGTCACAGCCAGATCGCGCGCAAGCGCGTCGACGGGCATCGAGCAGATTTTTTGCGTCCACGGTAGATGAATCCCTGCCAAGATCTTTCCCGCAAGTTCACATGCCTTGAGAAGGTCCTCTGAGCGTCTGCGATCCCGCACCAACCTCGGGATTGTCTTCCCCGGCGCGAGTTCCATTACGTAGGTGCGCTTGGCCGGGAGCAAAGCGAGCACCTCTGGCACGCGCAATCCAGGAAGTTGCAACCGAGCGAGTCTTCCCAGCTGATCGTATTCACATTGGAATTTCGCGTCCGTCCCCACAATCAATTGTTTCGCGACCGCAGCACCGCCTCTCGCGAGCTCAAGTCGATAGACCCGGTTCCGCCAATTCCCTTCCCAAAGTTCGCACCTCTGCACTCGCTCGCCTAGCGCCTCCTCTAACTCGGAGAGTGTGGGTGGCTCCAGCAAAACCGCTTTGCTCATCGGGACCTCATCGAGCCGTCGGCGAGCGGCCTGAACGTAGCCGCAATCGATTGCGTGCGAGACGTTCGCCGTCTGGATGGGCGTTGTCATGAAAATAGCCGATCCGTCGTGTTTTCCCAAGCCCTAGTGAAAAACTGCCTCATAACACAGAACCTAAGTGTAACGCGATTGGCATAAATAGAATAGTTCTCAGGTAGGACATGGTAAAACAAAACCTGACGCGCTCATTTCGTGTCTTCGGATTGTGCGAACGATTTCAGGAGAGCTTATTGTTCGTGATCCGTCATTCGAATGGAGGTTCCCTTTTATGAGAATCGCAAGGTTGCGAAGAATCGTCCCGCGGTTGAACCGAGCGTGATCGGTGCGATTGGTGGGCACAATTGCTTCGACATCGAGCTCTATGACTTTGCCAAGAAGCTCTTTGAAAAAGGCCCGCGCAGGAACGCAAACGCAATCAGCGCGAGATTAGCTACTCTAAATTCGGGGCGAGGACTTGGATCCAAGAAGTTTTGGCTTTCTGTCGAAGGGGCCGGGCGTTTTTGCTGAGCAACACGGTGTCAACGATATGACATTAAATATCTGACGATTTGCCGCGTGCAAAATTGGCTGTTCGTTACATCGGCAGCTCATGGGCGAGTTGACGAAAGAGCCAGCGTTTTTCCATTTCCAACAAAGGCAGCGTAATGCGATTTGCTAAAGAATCACCAACGCGCACGGCGCTAGAGGTGGGCATCACTTGGCGCGCCATATTAATCTTTCCCTTCTGCATCGTCATTAACACCGCCGTTCGGTGCAGTTCGAAAACCCGTACGACAAATGCAAACAACCCGGGCTCAGGATACGGGGTGCCGACATTCGCGAGGTAGCCGTGCTCAAAGGCGGCCATGCCCTGGCGAATGCCCGCACGCCGCCGATCGAACGGTCGTCGCAAGCTGAGCCTCCATAAGTGGCGTCGCATCGAGCTTTGGAAAGCCACAAAATCCCTCAAATGCGCGCCTTGCCGTAGTGTATCTGGAGGGTCAACTAGAAATAACTCATTATTGTCGAACAGCAGATTGGCTGGCTTGTAATCGTAGTAAATCTCGCCTATGCGCAATTCGGCTCGAGCAAAGGTTTCAAGCGCCAATTGCAGAATCGTTTGTTCGCGTGATGAAAGATGCCAAGGAGCCGCAGCCAGATCGCGCGCCAATGGTTCGACCGGCAACGGCGAGATCTTCTCCGTGCGAAGAATATGCATTTGCGCGAGAATTTTTCCCGCAAGCTCGCAGGCCAGCAGCAGATCGGCCCGCCCACTTCGGTTCCAAAGCAGCGACTCGATTGTTTCTCCTGGGGCGAACTCCATCACATAGACCCGCTTGTGGCGAAGGAAAGCCAGCGCCTTTGGCACTCGCATTCCGGGAATGTCCAACTTCGATAGCAGTTCCAACTGATTATATTGGTATTGAACCATGGCCTCAGTCCCTCTGACTGCTTGTTTGGCGAGGGCAGCACGGCCGCTCGCCAGCCCGATTCGATAAACACGGTTCCGCCAATTCTGCGCCCACAGTTCACATTTTTGTACCTGCTCCCCTAAGGCTTGTTCCAACTCCAGCAGGTTGGGCGGATCCACCGGATGGGCCGTGCTGGCGTGCAGCTCCGCGACGCGTAGCTGGGCAGCCCGGACGAAGTCGCAATCGAAGGCAGGCGAGGGTGTAATCGCAGAGTGAATCGAATGCTTCATCATAGTGATCCTATGCGAGCTCGCCTAGCGATGGTGGAAGCCTTCACGGCGATCAATCATGCGCGGAACAACGTTCTAGACTATAATAGTTGTTTGTCTCCCGGGCTAGGCGGAAATATTAGAACTGGCTAGCTGAATTAAAGCTTTCTTGACTCGAATGACGAGGCAGGGATGCTTCAACGTGCCGAGCTCAAAATGGCGTAGTTCTTTCGAGCAGCTGCGTCTGCTTTTGAGCATCAGCCGCATACCACAGTCGCGGCTCGAGCAAGTTCGGTTAAAGCTCGATCGCTTTTCCCTCGCGTTCGCACGCAGCGATCCCGCTCTCGGCCCCATTAGAGTTCCGCCAGTGGTGATCGGAGCAGTTGGGGGCTCGGGCACGCGGGTTCTAGCTCAAGTGCTCCGGAAAGCTGGTTGGTTTATGGGTCAGCGAGTGGATTCGCGCAATGAAGATTCTCTGCCGATCGCCTGGTTCTTGACCAAGTGGCTCAAAAGCCTACACGATTTTCCAAACGTCGATAGCCACACGCTGAGTAAGGCCACGAGCGACTTCGACCGGATGGTACAGGTGCATAGACGGGGCATCCCCTCACGGGACGCTCCGTGGGGATGGAAAAATCCGCGCAGTATGTGGTTGCTTCCGTTCCTAGTCGATCGGTTCCCGCAAATGAAATTCATTCACATGATCCGCGACGCCCGCGACATGATGTTATCGGAAAATAGATATTTCCTCAGGAGTCACGGCGAGTGGTTACTCGGTCCCGAGTGGTGGCGGAATCCGCTAGCGGCACAACTTGAATTGTGGCGGCTAGGGAATAAACGGGCGGTGGAGTTCGGCGAGCGTTACCTTGGCGACCGCTATCGAATGATCCGTTACGAAGACCTGTGCCAGAAACCGTCCGAAACCATCACACGGCTCCTGGAATTCCTCGACGCACCGAAGAGGAACGTCGATCCGTTGATCGAAGGAATTAGTGATCGAGGTAATATCGGGCGTTGGCGCCGAGCAGGCGGGCCAGAGGCTGGCGAGTTAGGCGCTGGTATACAGTCCGATTTGGAGCGCTTCGGCTATACGCATGAGACAACGAAAGACAGGTAAGACTCTACGAGCTTGCTTTTACTGTCTCGCCATTGCAGCTACGAATCAGGTCTTTGCCGAGCAGGAGCCGCCGAAGCGCACAGGTCTATGGGTCACACAAAAGATTTCCGAAAGCGCAGCGAATCCGGCCGGCTTTGAAGCCGCGATCCGGGGAAATCCACATCTAGCCGGCGTCTGCCTCACCGTTGGCTGGAAAGAAATCGAGACGGAACCCGGCAAGCTCGACTTTAGTTCAATCGATAAAACGGTGGCAGTGCTTCACCGCATCGGAATGAAGTATGAGCTCGCACTCAAACCTGGAATTGATACACCGGTTTACGTTTTCCGACAGGGCGCTCAGTCCTTGCAGACGAGCATCACGAATCCCCACCGCCCTAACTTTGGCGAGACAGTAAGTGTCCCAGTCCCGTGGGATCCGATCTATCAACGGAATTTCTCGCGCGTAATTGGTCAACTAGGCGAACGCTATGCCGCCGATCCTTTGTGCGTGGGCGTGGTGCTCACTTGCGCGAATTTTATGAGCAAAGAAATGCATTTGCCAAAAACGCCCGCGGATCGCGCGAAATGGCAAGAGATGGGGGACTACGGAAGCAAGCTGCTCGACGTCTACAAAAAATATACCGACGAGTGGGCCAAGGCGTTTCCAAAACAGCAAATATCCCTTCATTTATCTCAGGTATTGGATCTGCCTTCCACGTTTTTTGAACGCATCATCGATTACGGAGTGAGCAAACATCCGGAGCAGTTCACAATTCAGAATTGCCAACTTACCGGGCGCAGGGAAGACGCCGGTAGGATCAGTTATGATCTTGTCCTGAAGTATCACGACCGCCTCCATCACGGCTTTCAAAGTCTAGCTGGTTTCGGCCATGGTGGTGAAAGAATGGGCTCCATCCAAATGGCCGTCCTCAACGTTGTCCATGCCGACGGGGAATATTGGGAGCTGTGGCACGGCGACGGTCTCAGCGCGGAAACATCAGGCGAAGTAACCAAAGCGTGGGAGGAAGCGAAGCGACTCGGCTACGATGCTTACAAAAAGAAGCTCATCGCCGAAGGTCGTTATCAAGAGCAAAGTCGCGGTCACCACCGGGGAAGGGGCGGGCGTGGCCGACACGATGCCGTGCTGACGCCTGATGTATAACAGGGCTTAAAGTCGCTTGTTAGCAGTTGTTACTCTCGGGTTGCAGATTTCCCTGACTTCGATTGTGGTGCGGAAGTGCCAACAAGGGCGAATCCGGATCCTTCGCGCCAGAGGCTCATTTCGATCGGCGCAGCTACGCGGAAGGCGACCAACCAAGCCTATTTGGCGTTGTAGCCTGCACTTAGGTTTACTGACTGGTTTTCTCCGCCAATGAGCAGGACTTTGCCGCGGTAGGACTCAAAAACAACCTTGGCGTGTTCATTCAGGTATACACGCGCCTCCGGGCTGTTCAAGTGCCCGAACCCTCCGTAAGGAACGAAAACAACCCAGGTGCGCCGTCCCCGGCTGATCGCTTCTCGCAGTTCCTTTAAACTACGAATCGCAGCATAGCCACGAAACCTGTCCATAAAGCGTGGTTCCTCAAATTTGGCGTTGTAAATTATTTTCTTCATTAAAATGGCGTCCAAAAAGTAATCCCCCCGTATCCCTGCGTAGTGTTCGAAGACGTGTGGGATAGCCGCGATGATGATATCACCTGGCTGGAGATGGCTTTTCACGTATTCCGCGGCGCCGCGGTGATCGTAACGATAGGTGTTTAGACGTGTCATCAGCGCAGGAGTAGCGTTTGGGCTGGAGAGTGAATAAAGTTTCATTAACCACTCATTACTTTGAACGAATAGCAGAAAGAGCATGGCTACCCCAGCGGTATGCGCAAAGCTGGGGCCAACCGTCGAGTTAGATTCGCGCTTGCCAAGCAGTAACAGCCGATCATAGAGCATGACAGCCGCAGCTACTCCAGAGAGGATAAGTAGCGGCTGATAATAGATACAGTAGCGCGTGGAGAGAGCCGCAATTAAGTTCGTGTGGCAGAAAAGCAGGGCACCAATCACGGTAACGAGGTAGCGGAAGCCGGGTTGGCGCCAGCAGAATGGGATTCCGGCGACAGTCATGAGAGTAAAAAAGACATGGTTCTCCGCGAACAACAGATGGTCGATGTAAAACCTTGGCTGCCAGCCATACTTTAGAAAAAAAAGGGAAGGACCGGCGAGATCATTAACGCCGGTACCTATCTGCAAATAGGGCGATGAAACGAGCGTGCGCCAGGAGAACTGCGCGATCACCAAGGCAGCCATAAAGAAAACACAGCGGTAGAGATGGAATTCTTTTACCCACCACCATTCGCCCCAGCGGACAACGAGCAAGGCAAGGAATAAAGCGGGCAGAATGAATGCGCTTCCTTCCCATGAAAGATAAGATGTGCAAAAGGTTACCGACGCGGCTGTCAGATATTTGCGATCGAACGGGCGAACTCTGATCCCTTCGTAAAAGAACCAGAACGTAAGCATAGCCATGAACTGGCACTGCTGCGGATGAAAGGCATTCTGCGCCCACCGGATATCTACTGGAAGGCAGGCGTAGATGAATGCCGCGATTAAGCCGGTCCGCCAATTGAAAAGTCGGCGGCCCATGAGCGCGATGATCCCGATGCAAAGTGTGCCCATGATGACAGCCGGTAGGCGAATCGACCACTCCGAGACGCCGAAAAGTCGGCTCGTAACAGCCATGGGATAAGGAACCAACTCATACGTAGTGGCCGGTCTGATCCTCCCCGCAACCCTGTTAAATGGGAAACCAAGTTCCCAGATCCCTTTCGATTTCTGAACCTCCCCGTACTCGTCATGGTCGAACGACATGACGCCGAAATCATGATAACGGAATGCGAAGCCCAACCCTATGATCATTGCCAGCAGTAGATAAGGCAGCGCCTCGGCAGACAAGGTGCTTTTGAGCTGCCGAATCTGTGCGCTGAGATTCGCTGTTATTCGCCGGCGCGGAAGGAAGTGAAGCAACCGAACTCCTAAAAGGGCGACAATTGCCAGCACAACAAATTTCGGTTGGAACGGCCAGTCTATTGGAAAACGAAAGTCGTACCTTGGAAGGAGCAGGAAGAGCAGGCCGACGGTGATTGGGGCATGAAATAGCGCGTCGCGAGCGAGAGCGTAGCGAAGCGCCTCGTGTGTCTTAGCGGCGACAAAGCGTGAGGCCAGTAGCCACAAGGCGATGGTTCCGATGATCGTCAACAAAATCACTGCTACAGGTTTGGCAACGACATCGAAGTCGGAAAGATTAACCGGGCTGTGCAACTGTTGGGTAAGGTAACCCCACGGCGCGGATCCATTGCTACCGGCTTCCACAGCGTGCTGCTTTTGCGCGCCTTGCTGATCGCTCACTCGCCAGTCCGAATTAGTCTCGAATTGTTGAATGTTACCATCCTTCCGAACCATGAAACCGGTTGCGAGAAACCTGGCTGGACCCTGGGTGTTGCGCACCGTCGCAACGATTGTGTTTGGGCCTTTTTTGATCCAGTAGCTGATGTCATAGGCGTCAAGAGTCGGCTTCTGCGACGAAGTAGCCATCAATTCGGGAATGCTTTCCGAGTGCGCGGGTGCGGCGGTCGCGCTAGGACTAGAAGCCGGGCTTGGACTCGCAGACGGCCTGGGAGTAGGCGGCGGTTTGAGGTTCTGCGGCGGCCTAACGATCGCCGGTGGTTGAGTTGTCATTTCGGTCTTCTCCTTCTCCGAAGGCTCACTCGTCAGCCTGGGTAGACTCGGCGTCTTTGGCTCTTTCAGCGGTGAGCTGGCCACGCCGGTGATGAGTTTGCCATTCACGAGAAGGTCTAGGCTTCCTGAACTCGCCACTTGGATCCATGTCTCCGGACGAGCTCTTTCCGCATTTATGGAGGCGGAAAAGGTTGCCTCCCGCGACGCGTTTTCGGCTCTAATCCACTTGCCAGATGGCGGGAGTCGAAGCAAAAGCGGATTCCTTTCCACCCACGTAATGTAGACCGGATGCTCCATGATCGTAGCGCGACGCGCGTTCGGCCAAACCTGCTCCTGCACCAGGGGAGAGACCCATTCCTCTGTACCCTGTACGATGCCGGTCCTTGGAGTAACTCTCCACTGTTCGTCTGAAATAAATGAGCCGGTGTTTCCGCCAGGTTCTTTAAAGCCGCCACAGACAAGAAGCTGCGCGGAACCTGGGTAGGAATTCCGAACAACCGAGATCGCAATGACGTTTGTCCCAGGCTTTAGAAATCTTTTGACGTCATAAATTTGTGCTACTCGCATCTTCAGATTCGTTTCAGTGCCGACTGTGGTGTCATTGATAATGATTTTGAAGGAATCCGTTGCTGCGGCTTCCAGCCAAGCTTGCTCGGGTTCAGCATTTAAGAAAATCTCGCGGCGAAAGTAAGCTACCGGAGCAAACTCGGCTGGTTCTATCCATTGAGCAGCTCCAAAATCCAACTGGTATTGCCGATACAGCGGACTCGCAAAGGTGCGAAGTACGAATAAGCCAAGCAACGCCCCGCACAGTAGCACCAAAACCAATGACCACCGCCGCGCGCGTGGCGGTAAATCTCGAAGTGGCTGCAAGAAAGGCTCCATCGCGTTAGTTCCCGGTTAACGCACTCATTGCCCAGAAATTTACAAGTATATCTTCTTTGAGGGATAGGTTGTAAGACCTCCGGGCATCGGTATCCCGGCCAAGCTTCGTGTAACAATCTCCTGCAAGGGAGTAGGCATTAGCTAACAATGGCTTATCACCGCTCGCTTTAAGAATCCCATTGAGAGCGTCGAGCGACGCTTGATAGCGGCCGAGATCATAATTTCCTCTCGCGATGAGGAAGGCAAGGCCTTGCTGTTGCACCGGGTCTTCGATAAGCGCCTGCTGCCACTGGGTCACAGCAGCCCCAATACCTCCACCATTGTAGAGGGCGATACCAAAATCCACCCGAGTGCGCGCAGACTCACACCGCGAAGCTATGGCGACCGCACCGCCCCACGCTACGGCCCGGCTAAGCTCAAAGACCGCCGACTCGTATTCTCTGGCCTCCTTTAATTCCTGGGCCCTGCTTATATGCCTCTCGGGCGAGTCCTCACCTGAACCTGATAGCCTTTCGAGATCTCCAATAGTTGCGTAGATATTGATATCTTGCCTGCGCCATCGATCCCACCACATGGCTTTGCGATAAGACGTGATGGCCTTTTCATTATTCCCCCGGGCCTGCGCGGTGCAGGCACTGATGAAGTAATGCTGCCCCATAAGCGGCGGTGTTAGGAAAATGATAAGCACGCCGATTGGAATGCCGCCTAGTGCCAGCGCCGTTGTTCCTCGCTCGCCAGGCAGGCGGCCTATCGAATACGTGGCAATCAGCAACGATCCGATTCCAAAGCAATACCATCCAAGTCCAAGAAAAGAATAGGCAGCGACAAAACGGTCCCAAACGGTGTCCAACTCGAAGTGCTTCGAATACTCTTCCGCGGGACCATAATTTACGGGAAGATAACTCTTTGCAAAACCCCTGATCATGGGAAGATCTTGAGTCTCCGCATTCAGGCGACGAATTAAAGCAGGCTGTTGGAAGGCGATCTGGCAGGGCGCCGCCGCCCAAAAGGCAATGAGGATGGCGGCTGCAACCGCGAGGAATGTGTCGGAACGCCAAAGCAAGGCAAGACCGGTCGCTAAAACACACACCCCGAGCACTCCGTAAGAGAGAAGAGAAAGGTGAGGAAGTAGTTCGATGTTTCGCAGCAGGGGCAGCTGTAAACCGCGAGGATGATGGCTGAAAGGAAAGTTAAGCCATTTAAGAATAGCCGAACTAAACACCAAAAAACTACCTACAAAAAGCAGCCAATGCGCTGCCCAAATGGATGCGCCCACCCCTGCCCATAATTCCACCCTCTTCCCTATGTTCACGTGTTGCGTTTAAGTTTCTTGGTCCAGGACTCTACAAAGGGGGAGAGAAATCCAAGTCCCTCCCGTGCATGACGGATCTCTTCGATAGAAAATGTTCGAAGGGCAAATAAGACTGCGACATAAACAGTCAGCGCGAGGATCGCTGTGCCGATCTGCCAGGGAATTGGCATGCTACGGCCTAGAACAAGTACGAGGGCCATCGCCACCGCCGCGACCAGTGGACGCCAGAGTATATCGAGCGGTCGTGCGTCAAAGCCGAGTCGCGCCAGCTGAATCATCCAAATGGCCACGACTAGTGTTTCGCTACAAACAAACGCAATCGCCGGCCCGACAAATCCAAAGATCGGTATTAGGATCAAAAGGAGCAACAGTCGCAAACCTGAGCCGACGCAGGTACTGGCAAGGAAACGTTTCTGCTGGTCCAGCGCGGCGAAAAGGTATTGAAACAAAACGGAAAGAAAGAAGGGGACCAAGCCGATACCAAGAAGCTGCATCGCCGGGATTGCCGCCAGATACCTCGTCCCAAGCGCCAACTGTAGAATTGGCTTAGACCATGCCGCGAAGAACGCCGCCATGGGAAAGCTAATCAGCGCAAAAAATTTAACGCTCCACTGGTAAGCCTCGGTAAATCGCTGCGGCGAGAAGTGCGCCGTGCGCGAGTAAAGAGGGTAAAGTGGCAGGGAAAGAGTTTGCGGGATCAGGCGCATAGCCATACTGAGTCTGTAAGGTCCGCTAAATAATCCGACTGCGGTGAGATTTGTCATCCAGGCAAGGACAAGGATGTCGAGCTGGAGAGCAAGCGAACGAAGCATGACGCCGCCGCCCATGGGTAGGGCGGAGAAGAGAAGAGCCTTCCAGAGCGGCACGTCGATGCGCAGCGGCACGGGCGCATATAGGTGGGTTACCAGCAGATGGTAGAAGTACCAAAGCAGCAGATTTGCGATAAGATGGGCGCCTACAATGCCAACCAATCCCAGTTGAAGCTTTATGATTGCAAATACAAGACCGAGCAGAGCAAGCTTGTGCAAAACAAAGCCGAGGTGATTAAGCTCATTATCTTCAAATGCGCGCAGCACGGCACTGTAGCCAGAGGCGTGAAAGGATGCCATAGTGGCAATACTCATGCCCAGGGCGGATATCTTCACGTCTGTTCCCAAATGAAAAAACGGCACCACCAGCGCAACCAGGAGACACATAATTCCTGAGATAACCCAGATGAGTGAGGCTGCGGCGCCTACTACCGGAACGAGTCGCTCGCGATCTCTTGCAATCTCGCGGATGACCATGCGGGGCAATCCGGAATCGGCGACATTGCTCACGAACATGGCAAAAGCCAAGACGAAGGAATACTTGCCGAATTCGGTCACGCTGACCGAATGGGCGATTGTGAGGATGGTAGCCAGGTAGAGGAGACCACCAATTACAGCTGCGCCGATACCAAAGACTGCGTTTTTGACAATCCGCTGCGATTGCTTCATCGAAGCCACTTCCACGTGCCACCCATCGCCTTCTGCAGCTCAGCGTAAAGCAGGAGCAGCTTCGACTGGTGTACCTCCAGCTCCTCCTGCT
>Ga0209155_1000641_pt1 | contig 16829 bp, 9 predicted proteins | sample GraSoiAngelo_122_FD_185879 | JGI IMG/M metagenome (GOLD analysis project Ga0209155, IMG submission 185879) | Grasslands soil microbial communities from the Angelo Coastal Reserve, California, USA - 14_0927_02_20cm (SPAdes) (version 2) | ecosystem: Environmental > Terrestrial > Soil > Grasslands ... | reverse complement strand
GATTGCCGGATAAGACCCCAAGCTAGTCCAGCACAGTTCCGCAACGACGAGGGCGCGAGCGAGCAGGACAACCACTGACGCAAACCAATACGTGTACCACGCCGGAATGGACCTGTAACCCCATTCTCGATAAACCAACCATACGACGGTGACTTCCACGACGAGAAATACAACGTAAAGACTGAAAAATGGGAGCCGCCTGAAGAGGCGTCGGTAAAATACCAGGGCGCAAAGCAAAAACTTCAACCCTATGCCTAGCCCCCAGAGCAGGCTTTCTGGGAGGGTTAAGTTCATGTGGAACGGATGGTATCACGAGTATTTACGACTGTCTCAGAATGGAGTCCACAAATTCCACATTGCCGGAATTCTCGAAGGTGGTGAGCATTGATCGAACTCGGAACGCGAGGGTTGCCACGATCTCCGTCAACTGGCGAAGCTCGTGAATGGAAATTCCAACCGTTCTCAGTCGTAACCACGCCAAGGCGCACCAGCAGTAGTATGCAAATTCAATTTTTATGCGGTGCCATTCGAGTTGTGCAAATATGTTGAGTTCAGGCGAATGAATAATGACCTGACCGTAAATTCGGTGGCCCCTGCGAAAGTCTTCATGCACACGATGAAGGTAGTCCTGCACGATTTGAAATTCTGGCTCTTTCCGCCTAAATCGCACGTCCTCCCAGACATTTGAACGGTTCTGTTGTTCCACTGCCTCCCAGAGTGTCCTCTCGACATCGGTGAAGGATTTGTAGTGCCGGGGGACAAGTTGGTCTCGGGGGGTATTTCGTTGTGACGCTATGCGACGCTTGATGCCTCTTTGGGTGCGTAGGAGAAAGAGCAGTGAAAAGGCGAGAAGGACCGCGAGAGAAATGGATGCCATAACCACTCCGGGCACGTCACTATGAAAAGACTGCCTTTCTTATAACACGCGGCATGGGACTTGTCATGCCATTAAACACCAGAATAGAGACGCGCACCGCAGCGGCTCCCTCGCTGCCACGGTGCGCGATCCTACAGTGCTATGCCGGTAGGCACAACGCTGGCGGTTTCGGCGGGAATGGTGGTGGAGGGTTCCCGTCCGCTACATACCACGGAAACGGCGGCGGTGGGTTCCCGTCCGCAACCAGCTTATGCCGATCTACCAGCGTTGCCCCGGCTACTGCGAGCAGACCTACTGCAAGGAACGTAACAACGAGTAAGCGTTTCATGTTCTTTTCCTCCGAATCGATTTGAATTTAGGCGGGCGTATGCCGCGCCGGTCTGACGATGCCTTATAACCTGACCGGCACGCAGCTATTTCTTGTCTGAGGGGATCGGAATTACGGACAACAAAAGAGCCCCGCCCACCTTTCCTCTTCCTTTCGGAGGCTCGTACGGTCTGTCGAAGGTCACTTGGACGCTGTAGGCTGTCTAACAACCGCCGTCTTAACACACTGTAATTTTGTGGCTGCAGGCGCACTTCGCGTCCGAACGCTTCTATCGACTTCTACAGGTCGGGCGCAACAGGTTTAGCATCAATCGCTTAGGAGCCACAGAATTTCATAGATTTCAATAAGGCGCGGAATCTGGTTCGGGACCAGGAGGTCGATGGTTCAAATCCATTCGCCCCGACCAATTCTTTTAGGGTCCAGCAATTTACAGAACTGGAGTCCAAACTTGCATCGGAGTCGCTTGCCGATTTGCCCACGCGTAGTAGGGAATGAAGGTCAGCGGAACCCGCCGGGTCTTTACCGGCTCCCCCTTGTAGTGAGAGTAGAGAGCGTCACTCGAGCTTGTTTTGTCGTAAGCCGCGCCCATGTGACGCAGCACATGCACCCCGCCGAGCAAATCGCTCCTGAGCTCGCTGTGGAACACTGCGCCCGCCTTCTGGTCCAAATCCACAGCCACATCGGTAAGCGCCACTCCATTCGGCTGGTCGAGTTCTTCCAGGCAGTAAACGAGAGGGCCGCGCTGGATGACAACGCGTCCCGTGTCGTCGACGAGACGAGGATTTGCTTGGATCATTTGCGGGGTCATTTCCATTTGCAAACGAATCGCGTCCCCCGGCGACCAGCGGCGCTGAATCGGCAGATATTCACCGGGCTTCGTGCCCGTGAGCGCCTTCCCGTTCACGGAAACTTGCGTGCGCTCGGACCACCCTGGAATGCGCAGATAGAAAGTGAAATGCGAGATCTGCGCCGGCACGACAGCAATTTCCACGCTGCCGTCCCAAGGATAATTGGTCTTCTGCGTGACCTTCAGGGCCGTGCCATTTTCCAGGCGCCAATCGAGCGCAGAATTATCGTAGAGATGCAGATAAATTCCATCGCTGCTCGTGCTGTAGAAATAGCCCGGCAGCGAAGCGAAGGTGCGTTCAAGGTTTGGTGGGCAGCAGGTCGTGTCGTACCACGGGTTTCTAATCTTGTCCCCGTTGGAAGGATCGAATGCCAGTGGGTTTCGATAACAGTAGAGCGTACCGTCAAGCGACATCCCAGAATTGATACCGTTATACAGCGCCCTTTCGATGACATCGGTGAACTTCGCGTCTGCGGTAGCCGCAAGCATTCGCCAGTTCCACATCATGTTGCCGATGGCAGCACAGCTTTCCCCGTAGGCCCGATAGTTCGGCAGTTCGTAGGCATCGCCGAAGGCTTCGCCAGCCGCGCGCGAGCCAACTCCTCCGGTAACGTACATCTTGTTTCCCGTCATGTCGTTCCACAGCGTGTTGAGTGTTTTCCAATAGGCGGGATCGCCCGTTTCCATATAGTAGTCTGTCGCTCCGCAGCAAGCATACATGGCACGGACAGCGTGTCCTTCAAGCTTGGTTCGCGATGTGAATGGCGTCCCGCTGAACATGTAGATTGTTCTTGGCTTTGGCAGTTGCAGGCGATCGTCTCCCTGGAGGATGTAGGCTGCGAGATCAAGTTGCCGCTTGTCACCGGTCATGCGATACAGCTCGATCAGGCCCATCTCAATCTCCGGGTGCCCGGAAACAATCGGCTTCTTAGGCGCGGGACCGTAATCCGGCAGGAGAAAGTTATTGACGAAGCGGATGCCGGCATCCAGCATCTTGCGGTCGCCGGTGCCCCGATAGTAGGCGATAGCGCCCTGCAGCATGTGCCCAATGTTGTAGAGTTCATGGCCGGTCGTCTGCGTTTGAGTCAGCATGCGCTGTGATACGCGATCATCGACGTAATAGGTGTTAAGGTAGCCGCTGGGTTCCTGCACAGCGACAACATCATCGATGAATTTTTCAGCCATCGATCGCATCTCTGGACGGTCGCCCGATTGCAGCGCGAACCCCACCGCCTCGGTCCATTTATAAATGTCGGAGTCAGAAAAAACGGGCCCTCGCTGATCACCCTTGCTCTTATCAGCCAGTCGGCGGAAATTAATCAGGCGGCCGTTAGACTCGAGCAGGTCGTGCATACTGGGAATGCTTTTCGTGACATTAGTGTCGCGCCGGCGGCCCCAAAAACCGCTACCGATCGTGACAGCGCGCACTGGCACATTGTGCAGCTTGGAGTACGGCGATTTCGCAAGGTTCTCGATACCTTGGTCTTTCCAAGCGGCGCTTTCGGTCAGAACCGATCCAGTTTGCTGTCGAAGTGCGTCCGCTGTCCGTACGCTCTCCGCATAGCCGGCAAGGAGCCCTCTCATCGGCATGCATGAAATAGCGGCGCTCGAGATCGCTGAGTTCACAAACCGCCTTCGCGACATGTCTTTTGCCATAGTCATGCGGTTCTCCTTCAAGGGAAGTCCACGCCATGCATAGCAGAGAACGTCTTCTAAAATTCTGCACTGTTTCAACTATGCGGCGCTTCAAGCAAACGGCCCTGAAGTATTCGAGCCCTAGCAGGCAATCACAAGCAATTCCCCTCTTCCGCCCGGACCGATGAAGCTAACCAATTGGAATTGACTGCACGGCCGGACGAAAGTCTCCGAAGGCCGCTCACGTCAAGGTCAATCGCGGCCGGGGTCGGCGATTTAGACCGGTACGTTCTGATATAGGCGATACGATTCATCACGGATTGCGGCAAAAGGACGAAATGTCACTCTCCCGGCATCGGTCTGCACCAGCCAGTCTCCTGAAGATTGGGATGCAGCCGCAGCGGCGAGAAGCTGTGCACGAGTAAACTTTGCGGGCAGATTGCCAACGCCAAAGAGGGCTAGCGGCCCGCGGACCAGTGCCACCGTACTCGCGTTCTGCGCGTCCACTGCTTGCAGGCGAAGCGGCATTCCAATTTCAAACTCCACCCGATCTCCATTTTTCCAGGTTCGTGCCAGCGCAAAGAATTTTCCCGGGACAATGTCACCTACGGCGCGTTTGCCGTTGACGGAAATCCGCGTTTTGGCGTCCGTCCAGGCGGGAATTCGTAGATAGACCGTGAAGTTTTCAGGACGCGCCATATCCAGCTGAAGCTGCGTCGCGTTGGATGTGGGATAGGAGGTTTGCTGCGTGAGAGTGCAACGCGTGCTGTTCTGCATCCAAGTGACTCGAGAAGGAACGAAGAGGTTGACATAGATGCCGTCTTTGCCAGGATAGTATGAGCTGATGCCATAGTCGGCGGTCAACTGCGGGAAAGTGCCGGAACAGCAGGGCCACTTGTCTTTGTAATAGACTTTCTTGGCACCCTCACTGTTGTAATCTGAATAGTAGAAGCTGGCGCCGTCAGCAAGAATCGGTTTGGCGCCGGCGACCGTGTTGTACAGCACCTGTTCCATGCTGTCACCGTAACGGGAGTCGCGCGTCACCCTTAGCAAGTACCGCGTGATCTTGAACTGCCCGTATGCGCCACACGGAGTCTCGAAGCTGGAGCGGGTCGTGCCCAAGCTTGCGGCAAGCAGGCCCTTGCCTGGTTCAACAAATGCTTCGTTCGGTCCCCATCCTCCCGTGGCGTAGCTCTGTTCCTGCACCATACGCAGTCCGTTCGCAGCAGCGCGGAGATATTTTTCGTTACCCAACATCAAATAGGCCTGCATCGCCGAACTTAATGTGTTGACGTGACTGTACGCGTGCTTGCCGGGAAGGGCATTGTGGTTTTCCGCGAGCGCGTCGTAGTACTCGTGATAGATGAAGCGCACCGCCAAATCACGATAGCGCTTGTCACTGCTCCGTTGATACGCGAGGAAGAGGTTTTCCGGCAGCGTATACGTTTCATCCCACGTGTAGGCGATGGTCTTATGGGGCCGGGCTTCCTGCTCGGCCCGGCTCAATGCCTTCTCGGGCAGATGGGGCAAAACGGCGTCCGTACTTCGCTTGAGCACATCTAGCGCGATAGGGTCCGCCGCAAATTCATGGGCATCGATGAGACCACAGCAGGTTTTGTCGAATGTGTAGCCCGGCAGCCGGTAGTCAACGTAGAACTTCCCAGTGGGCTCTACGGTCTCCGCAAAGGCGCGCACCAACCGGTGAACTTTTTCCTGCGTTGGCTTCGATCTTGTCACAGCATAGGCGCGCGCCAACCCGGAAAGGTATTGACCAAACGTATGTCCAGCAATGAAGCCGTGAAAGTTATTCTCCTCGTTAAAGTCGTCCCCATTGTCATACCAGCCGCCGAGGTCGGGGCCGGGAGCCGACATCCCCTGACGCTGGCGAAACGGTTTGAGCAACCCATCTTCATTGAGATGAAGGAACAGTTCATGGTTCTGCTCGAACTGCTGACGGAAGGGCCCGTCCAGGAGCTGCACATTCGAGTATCCGAAGACCGAAAGTGGAGGGACGATGGACTCTTTCGGCGTTGTCTGTGCCCATGCGGGAATGGAACGCATCGTTAATACACCCGCAGTTGAAACCGCAGCCGACTTTAGGAACTGCCGCCTGGACTTGGTTTTCATGGCGAATCTCCTGAACTGGCCGCTGGGCCGTCATTCCCGAAATCCCGAGAGATGCCCATCAAGCAATCTGCTAAGTAAGGATTTTCAGCAATCGTTTGCTCAACGGACCCATGTATAACGCGAGCGAGCGACGGCGTCAAACACTACCTGTCACTACCTGTAATCGCTTTCCCAGATGAAGTATCCTGTGGCCGCAGAGATTCCAGGTCTGCCCGGTATCTGTGATGGTTCTATTGAGGAAACTCAGTCTCACGGTTGTCCTGTTGGCTTGTCATTCCGTGGCCCTTTCCCAAACCCACGAAAACCAGGTCGAGTCAATCAGTTCGGCGTTGCGTGCGAGGGAATTCGACAAGGCGGTGGAGTTGAGCCGATCCGCATTGCGAGAATCGCCGAACAATGCGCAATTGTGGACCCTGCAAGGCATCGCCCTCGCCAGCAAGGGAGATAGCAAAGAAGCCCTGGCGGCGTTCCAGCAAGCGCTGAATATTTCGCCGAACAGCATTGCAGCGCTAGCCGGTGCTGCTCAAATAGAGTACCAAGCGGGCAATCGGGATGCAGTGTCGCTGCTCAATCGTTTGCTGCAATTGCGTCCCGGCGATCCCACCGGCCACGCCATGCTGGCCGTGTTGGAGTATCGGCAGGGAAACTGCGCTGCGGCGACCCCTCATTTCGAGAAAGCTGGCGAGCTTCTCGACTCTCAACTCGACGCGTTGCATGCATACGCCACTTGCCTCGTGAAGTTCAAACGACTCCATGACGCGGTGACAGTTTTTCAGAGGGCCGTAGCTCTTCACCCTGACGACCGACAGGAACGTAACCTACTGGCATCCATTCAACTGATGGTTCACAAGCCTCAAGACGCCCTTGCCACGTTGGGGCCGCTGCTTGAAGCCAGCAATCCCCGTGCGGACACGCTGGAGCTCGCCTCGAATGCCTATGAGGATTCCGGCGACACGCCACAAGCAGTGAGCATGCTTCGGCAAGCCCTGCTGCTTGACCCGCGGAATGTCAGTCTTTATCTGGATTTCGCAAATATTTCCTTTGCGCACGAATCGTTTCAAGTGGGGATTGACGTGATTACCGAGGGATTGACCCTGCAGCCAAACGCAGACGATCTTTACTTGGCGCGTGGTGTCCTATACGCCCAACTGGCGCAGTACGACAAGGCGGAATCAGACTTCGAGAGAGCCTATGAATTGAACCCGAATCAGTCGTTGAGTTCTGCCGCGCAAGGCTTGGTGGCTGTGCAAGCGAATGATCTTGATCACGCGCTCCGATCGGTGCAGTCAAAGTTGGCGCGAAATCCCAACGACCCGCTTCTGCTGTACTTGCAAGCAGATGTCTTGTCCCAAAAGGGCGCAGAGCCGGGCACGCCTGAGTTTCAACTCGCGATGCGCTCGGCAAAGAAAGCTGTCGCTATGCAGCCCACACTTGCCGCCGCCCGTGCCGTCCTGGCCAAGATGTACATGCAGACCGGGGAATATCAGGCGGCGATTGACCAGTGCAGAAAAGCGTTGATCAGCGATCCCAAGGATCAGACAGCCGTATATCGACTTATTCAAGCGCTCCGGAAAACCGGGCAGAAGGCCGAGATTCCCGATTTGCTGAAGCGGCTCGCGCAACTTCGCGAACAAGCTACAAAAGAAGAAAGGGAACGTTACCGCTACAAACTGATTGAAGAGGACACTCCGCCCAGGCCGCAAGTGCAACCGTAGTTGCGAGGAGCTCTCTTACGCGTCCACCAAATTTTCGCCAAAACCTTTACTCGTGATGGGGTCGCGGCGATAATTGAAAAATTGCGTCAGATCAGCAACAGAGGAAACTGTTTCGGAATGACCTTTACGCGGCGCACATTTGTGCGACTCTCGCTCGGATCAGCGATCTCAATGACTGCCGAACGACTGCTTGCGCAAGGTGTTTCGACCCATACCGCGAAGCCCCTGCCCAGGCAGGCCCCTTCCGGGAGGCCTTTTAATGCACACCTTGTCGATGTGGCGTCTGCCGCGGGGCTGCACGCGCCGGTGATCTATGGAGGTGTCGAGAGCAAGAAGTACATCCTTGAGGCCACCGGCTGCGGCTGTGCTTTCCTTGATTATGACAATGACGGCTGGATGGATATTTTCTTGCTCTCGGGGACACGGCTGGAAGGTGCGCCTGTCGACGCGTCCAACCGGCTCTATAAGAACAATCGTGACGGAACATTCACTGATGTCACGGAAAAGGCTGGCCTGCACGCGGCCGATTGGGCTTCCGCGGTTTGCATCGGAGACTACAACAACGACGGCTTTGAAGATATCTTTTGCACTTACTACGGACAAAATGTCCTCTATCGCAACAATGGCGACGGAACTTTCAGCGATGTAACCAAAGCCGCAGGCCTTTTGAACGAGCAACCGAGATGGGGAGCCGGATGTAGCTTCCTGGATTACAACCGTGACGGGAACCTTGATCTGTTCGTCTCCAACTACGTCCGTTTCTCCTTCGAACATGCGCCAGTTCCGGGAGAAAACAACAACTGCAATTGGAAAGGCATTCCCGTGGAATGTGGACCGCGCGGACTGCCAACAGGAAGGCATTCGCTCTACAGGAACAATGGCGATGGAACGTTCACCGACTTCAGCCGGCAGGCAGGCATCGTGCAGGCCACACAAAGCTATGGTATGACGGTGGTGGCGGCGGATCTCGACGAAGACGGATGGCCAGACATTTACGTTGCTTGCGACTCTACTCCCAGTTTGCTCTTCATGAACAATCGTGACGGAACGTTTCGCGAAGAGGGAGTATTGCGGGGCGTGGCCCTCAGCGACGACGGCACGGAGCAGGCAGGAATGGGCGTGGGAATCGGCGATTATGACCTTGACGGACATCTTGATCTCTTCAAGACACATTTCGCCGATGATGCCAACGTTCTTTATCGCAATGACGGTAAGGGGAATTTCGACGATGTAACCCGGACATCCCGCGTTGGGGTGGAAACGCGCTACGTCTGCTGGGGCGCTGGAATTGTGGATCTCGATAACGACGGCCATCCGGATTTGTTTCTTGTTACCGGCAACGTGTACCCAGAGGTAGAACGAAAGCTGCCACAATATGCGAACAAGACGCCACGCGCCGTGTTTCGTAATCTCGGCAATCACACGTTCGAAGAATTGATTGAGGCGGCTGGTCCCGGCGTGGCAGACGCGCGCTGCAGTCGCGGATGTGCCTTTGGCGACTTCGACAATGATGGCGATATGGACGTGCTGATTGTCAACTTGAACGAGCCCCCGTCTCTGCTGCGCAACGATATCCGCGGGAAACAGAATTGGATCAAGGTGAAACTGGAGGGTGTTAAATCAAACCGCAGCGCTATCGGAGCCCGGGTGCTCGCCCATTACGGAGGGAAAACCCAGGCTCAAACCGTCCTGAGCCAATCGAGTTTCTACTCCTGCAACGATCCCCGGTTGCATTTCGGTCTCGGAGGCCTTACTTCGGCCGACCTGGATGTGTATTGGCCCAACGGGCTTCACGAAAACTTCAAGCACCTCCCAGCCAATCAACTAATCACCTTGAGGGAGGGGGCGGGGCGCGTGCCAAGCAGAGGCTGGTCTAAGACCTAGCCGAAGGGCGCAACCGCCAGGACACGTTTTCCTCCTTGCCACGCCCGATCAAGGATAGAAATCGCTTGACAGCGCTGAAGCATTGAATATATAAATCCGGCCAATCGAGAAAACGTTTGCTCTACAACACCTCGTAGAAGTTAGCGCTCGTTTTTTTGGGGAGGAAGCGAATGCAAGCCAGATCATTTGTCTCATGGTCTATCCGGGTGTTGTTCGTTGTACTGGTGATGGCAAGTTCTACCTGGGCGCAGTTCACCGGCAATATTCAGGGCACGGTCTCAGATCCGAGCGGGGCAGCGGTTGCGCAAGCGAAGGTTGACTTGGTGAACGTTGTCACCAAGGTTTCGGCGACGACTACGACCGATGCCTCGGGGGACTACCGATTTCTGAGTCTCGCTCCCGGCTCGTACAAAATTACTGTTGAAGCAGCGGGCTTTGCCAAGGCGGAAACGACGGTCACTCTCGAGACAAATCAAAACCTTAACGTGCCATTTGCAGTAAAAGTCGGTACAGCAACTTCATCCGTGACCGTCACTGCCGAAGCTCCACTTCTGAACACGGCGGAGACGCGCAATCAATTGACGCTCGAAACCCAGGAGCTTTCGACTTTGCCCGTGGCGGGCCGCAACATGCTCTCGCTCGTGAGTTTAGCTCCCGGGGTCTCGGGGCTGGGACTCTCCGGCGGTCCGGGTGTGGCTTCGGGCACTCCGGGAACCGGAGTAGACAACTACTCTACGGAAACCGCCGTTGATGTCAGTGTCAACGGTCAAGGCACGGTCGCGAATATGTGGATCGTGGATGGACTTGACGTCACGAGTGCCATTCGTCAGGGAGTCCTGAATCTCACGCCCAACCCGGATGGAATTCAGGAAACGAACATTCAGGTCAACACGTTTTCAGTCGAATACGGGCGCGGGAGTGGCCTACAGGTTGCCCTCACGACAAAGTCCGGCTCGGATCAATTCCATGGTCTAGCTAGCGACTACTTCAGCAACCAAAAAATGTATGCGAAGTATTCCTTGCCAGCGGCCGCCCAATCCTATGCACCGTTTCACGGTAACAACATCTCAGCGGCCGTAGGTGGTCCAATTATCCCGCACCATCAGTTCTTCTTTTTCTTTGGGATCGAGCCGCTTCGCTCCTCTCAATCCACCGGTAATCAGGGTATCCAGTTCCCCTCTCCGGAATTTGCGGCGTTTGCACAGGCAAATCACGCGGGCACCTTTGGAACGAAGATTCTAAACACATACGTACCGGCTAACATAAGCCTTGGTGGTACCATAACTGCATTCGACTACAAACCGTTCATAGACTCCAGTAACAATCATCTTTGCCAAACCAACCCGTCAGCCGTAGAAAACATCCCCTGCACGTTCCCGATGCTGGATACTGGAGTTTCCAACTCGACTAATTTCCGCAACGGCGACCAATATTTCGCGCGCGTCGACAAGTACTTCAAAAACGACCGCATCTACGGCAGTTTTTACCGGACGATTCTCCATAATGGCGGTCCGGCGATTATTCCTCAGTTCTCGACCACGAATCACACGGTGGAACGCGCCTTCCAAGTGAACTGGACTCACACCTTTAATCCCACGACGTTGAATGAAGTAATCTTTGCCGGGAACCGTATCGAGGGCTTCCTGGCTGAAACTGGGGACTTCACGATTCCTAATATCAGCGTTAGCGGACAATCCGTCGGGTACGGGGTTGGCTTTGCCCAGGGCGATTTCATCCAGCACAACTACCACTGGCGTGACGTTTTGACCCATGTGCGTGGGGCCCATGTTTTGAAAGTAGGCTACGAAGGTTGGTTCGGCGACGACGTCGAGCCGTTCCAAGGGCCGTGGTCGCATCCGCTCTTCAACTTCGACAACTTGTTGCAACTGGCGCAAGATGCACCCCCAAAGGAGAGTGGGGTGATGTACAACCCCATAACCGGTCAGCAGCAACTTTGGAACTGGAACGCTGCTTCCAAAACCTGGGGCCTGTTTGCGGAAGACACCTGGAAAGCGCGGCGCAACCTGACGTTGACACTGGGCTTCCGTTTCGACGATCAGGGGAACCCCTATTCGCGATCAGCCGCGACGGTGTTTGGCAACTTCTACCTTGGGACCGGTTCAACCTTCCAACAGCAAGTTACGAACGGCGTTGCCAAACCGTCAAAGAACGCGGTGAAGGGAGCACCTAAGGCTTACGATCCGCGGATCGGCGCGGCTTGGGACGTCAAGGGAAAGGGTGACTGGGTTTTGCGCGGCGGCTTCGGAATGTACTCCAATTGGCTCACACCCGCCAATATTCAAGAAGAATTCCGCGGCAATCCGCCGGGTCTAATCCTGCCCACGTTTGTCTCGACAAACGCACCAGCCAACCAGCCGATTTTCAAACAAGGGACCAGTAGCAAACCCCCGTTTGGATTCCAATTCCCTTCTCTGGCTGGCACGCCCAAGTGTCCAGTAGCTCCCTGTCTGGACGCTGCTGGAGGAATCCCGGGTCTAAGCCCCACGATTGGAGGGATCGACCCGAACATCGTTTCTCCAACTGCATATATTTTTGCGGCGACGCTCGAGCATCGGATTGGCAGCCACTTTGTAGCCAGCGTGCTTTACAGCGGATCCCACACCACTAACCTTGTCGGCAATGGTAACGCGGGAGGTCAGGTCTCCTATGGCGTGGACATCAATGCCGTGCCGGGTGATCTGATTGGCAAGCCGGCCAACTCGCTGCCGACGCGGCTCAATCCGAGTTTTGGTGTCATCAACTACACTCAGAATAATCGCGTGGGAAATTACGAAGGCGTCAGCTTTGACATCCGGGCGAGAGTTAAGCGTGGGTTCTTTGACGTTTCCTACATGCGCTCTTCTTCCAAAGACGACGCGGGCAGATACCCGACTGCACTAAATCCTCATCAATACTACGGACCCTCTCCTTGGGATGTTCCGAACCGCTTTTCGGCCAGCTTCAACTATGAGCTACCCGGCTTGCAGAATGGGGCGGGGGCAGTGGGGAAGTTGACCGGAGGATGGGGACTCAGCGGAACGAGCATTTACCAGACCGGTTATCCTTTCACTGTTTTTACTGGCGCATCATTTGCTAACGGAGGAGATTACAACGCCGATGGAGACAACTACGATTTTCCTAACGTCTCTACTTACAGCCAGTCAACTGCACGGAGTGCTTATCTCTCAGGCGTCTTCGCGCCCGGGCAGTTCACGGTGCCCACGCAAGGCACCAACGGCAACGAGAAAAGCGGCGGATTCCGCAATCCTCCCTTCGTGCAGACAAATACGACTATCTACAAGAACACACACATAACCGAAAGGCTCAATTTCCAATTCCGGTTTGAGTTCTACAACCTGTTTAATCATCCAAACCTTCAGAATATCAACGGCGATCTGAGCGCTGGAAACTTTGGACAGGTAACGGGCCAAACGCTTCCGAGATGGTGGCAACTTGGAGGGAAGATCACGTTCTAGGTTTGGTGGGATTTGGACTAGTCTAATTTAGACTAGTAACAGGGGGGATCGCCGCTCCACACCCCGAGCGGTGGTCCCTCAGGAGTGATGGGACCGCCCTAGCGCAACCCGGAGATCTTGGGCAGAGTCCCGGGCTAGCTTTCAAAGTTGCCAGAGAACGCAGTGCCAGCGGCGGAGGCGGTGCAGCCCCGCCGCTAGTCAGGAAAGGTTCCTGTTTGCCCCTTCAGCAGAGAAGTCTCCGGTGATCCTGCTATGCTCGGAAGCGGTTGTCGAAAGGAGGAGGACAGCCTCTTCGGAACACCATGTGGGACGCATTCGTCTAGACAAGGTGTGAGGAAGTGGTGAGTATTGAGTATCGGGCTTGCGTCGCGCCGCAAGTGCTCAAGCAGAGTCGAGGCTGAAGAATGATTGATCTTTCGAATCTGGAAGCCTGGTTTGTAACCGGCAGCCAGCATCTTTATGGACCGGAAACCCTGAAAACTGTGGAGCAGCACTCCACGGCCATTGCGCGAACTCTCTCCTCCTCCTCATTGATCCCCGTAAAGATAGTTGCCAAACCCGTGATGACAAGCAGCGAGTCCATTCAGCAGTTGTGCCTGGAGGCCAACAGTTCGAAACACTGTATCGGCCTAATTACCTGGATGCACACCTTCTCGCCCGCCCGAATGTGGATCGGTGGCCTGCGATCCCTGAACAAACCTTACCTCCACTTGCATACCCAATTTAACGAAGAGCTGCCTTGGCCGACCATCGACATGAGTTTCATGAATCTCAACCAGTCGGCTCATGGAGACCGGGAGTATGGGTTTATTGGAGCCCGCATGCGGCTCCCGCGAAAGGTAGTCGTTGGTTCCTGGCGAGATACAAGTATTCATTCCGAGATTGCCGTCTGGGCGCGAGCCGCCTGCGCCTGGCATGACGCTCAGCACTTGAAGATCGCTCGCCTGGGCGACAACATGCGGAATGTTGCGGTGACCGAGGGAGACAAAGTCGACGCGCAGATCCGATTGCGCTACTCGGTGAATGGATACGGCGTTGGAGAGCTAGTACGGTTCATTCACGAAGTGCAAGACGCAGAGATTGAGAGGCTGACAGTTGAATACGATGAAACGTACGAGGTCGCGGAGTCTCTGCGTCCCAATGGCAACCAGCGCAAGGCGCTGCACGAGGCAGCAAGAATTGAACTGGGTTTGCGGCACTTTCTTTTGGAAAGTGACTCCAACGCATTTACCGATACGTTTGAGGATTTGCATGGCCTCGCGCAACTTCCGGGAATCGGAGTCCAACGCTTGATGGCTGATGGATACGGTTTCGGCGCAGAAGGTGACTGGAAGACAGCGGCTCTTGTGAGGGCCATGAAAGTCATGAGCCACGGTCTAAACGGCGGGACTTCATTCATGGAGGATTACACCTATCATCTGAAAGATGGTGGCCAGGTGCTTGGTGCGCACATGCTGGAGGTCTGTCCCTCGATCGCCGATGACAAGCCATCGGCCGAAATCCATCCGCTTTCCATCGGTGGCAAAGGAGATCCGGTCCGGTTGGTATTTACCGCATCCAGTGGGCGCGCTGTGAATGCTTCGATCGTTGACATTGGGAACCGCTTCCGTCTTGTCGTGAATCAGGTGAATCTGATGCGACCTGAGCAGCCCTTGCCCAAATTGCCCGTAGCGAGGGCAATCTGGGTACCTGAGCCGAACCTCAAAATTGCAGCAACGACCTGGATCTATGCCGGCGGCGCACACCACACCGCCCTCAGTCATGCTTTGACTCCCGAACACTTGCAAGATTTCGCGGACATGGCTGGACTGGAATGTTTGATGATCGACGGCAATACAAATGTCGCAGACTTTGTGAAGGAGCTCAGGTGGAACGATATGTATTACCACTTGGCGAGTGGAATTTAAGCGGGTAGCTTAAAGTTCCAACGGTTAAGACAAACCAGAGCATGCAAGGAATTCGTGCCACCAACTCTATATCTTTCTTCGCGAGCGGAGCCAGCCTCGCCTTATGTTGGCGAAGTTTCTCTGCGAGCAAACGGTCAAGAGGCATCCATCGGTGAGAGGCCTGCGTTTTTACGTCCCCTTGCATTCCGTAGACATAAGCTTTTCGTACCGCAAACGCAGATCTTCCCAGTCGATGTCATTCCATCTCAAACCGAGGATTCAACGCGGGATGCACGGGAAGGGACCACTATTGTTCCCGATGTGCATCGTTCAACGGGCGGGCCATAGCCGTTGAACGCCTAAGGATAAGACTGGTAATCAGTTCGTACTCGCTTTTCTGAGTGGACCTCGATTCCCGGCCGACTTCATCTAGCAATGCTCGGAACGCAATCTGGGCCAGCTCTTTCTGCGACATTTGCACCGTTGTCAGCGGCGGAGTCATGAATTGCGCTAGCCGGATATCATCGAATCCAACGATTGACAAGTCGGTTGGAATCGTAATTCCGTGATCATACGCTTCGCGCATGACTCCAATGGCCGTCATATCATTGGAGCACACAACAGCAGTGGGTTGATCGCGCACGCCGAGAAGTTCGACCAGCGCGCGCATGCCGCCCTCCATAGTATGGTCCCCCGTCACAATAACTTCCGGGAGCAGGCCGATTTCCGCCATGGAAGTCTTGAAAGCTTCTGTCCTCGCCAGCGCGGATTTCAGTCGTGATGGCCCGGCAACGAACGCGATACGGGTATGCCGCAGAGCAGCCAGGTGTTGTACCGCCTGGCGAATGCCGTTCAGGTAATTAATCCGGATGTTGACAATGCCGGGAGCATCGGGTCCGACGTCAACGAAGACTAAGGGTACCTTTCGGAACCGAAGATGCCCAAGCAGCGACTCCTCCATGCCAAAGGTCAAGATCGCCACGCCCTCGACACGGCGTTCGATCATACGCCGCACCGACTGCTCCATTCTCTTCGGGTCGTTCACGGTGGAGGTAAGAAGAATCTCGTAATTGCTCTCCACTGCGAGATGTTCAAAGGTCTGAACAATTTCCGGGAAAAACGGGTTGGTAATCTCGGATACGATCAGGCCCAAAATGCGGCTTCTTCCGGACACCAAGGCCCGCGCCTGGGTATTGGGGAAATACCCGAGTTCGTCAACGACCTTCCAAACGCGCTTGGCCAGCTGAGGATTGACCGTGGACACGTGGTTAATCGCTCTGGAAACGGTGGCAGTGGAAACCTTTGCCCTTCGAGCTATCTCACGGAGATCCATAACAGTAATTGAGTATCCGTCTTGACTAGACGCTTACAGCTTATACTCTAGCACACACGACTTGGGTATACGTTTACTGCCTCAACTTGAAGAACTGCTGCGTTTGTTTTTGGCGGTCAGTCCAGTACAGGCCTGTAGTGACGTGCTTGGATGGAACACGAAGTACTCGCGGCTGGTATTTGCGGCTTCCAGCGCGACCGCAGTGAATGCTTCTGTCATCGACCTGGGAACCGCTTTCGTATAACACTGCGCCTCGAACTTCGTCCGTCCGGATCAAACCGACCACTGAATCACGGTGTACGAGCGTGCGGGCACTTCGAACTTGGTTCGCCCGCCGGTCGTCGAAGGCTTATCAAACGTTTGCGGCGCGACGTGCTTGGGCGCTTCGAAGCTATTGAAAGCTTTCAAATCCGTTCCGCTCAGGACACTAGAGACAAGCACCTGGCCCGGCACTATGTCTTGCCAATTCATTTCCACGACATGTGGTTTCGAGAGGTCACGATTCAGAACGAAAATCGCAAGTTTTCCTTCCCCGGGATCGATGGTGCCGGCTACATCCAGGTACGGAACTTGACCCATTTTCGCAACTTCGTACGTGGGTGACTGCGCGAGAAGATTAAGGACCGAACCGCGAGCATATTGAAGCGCCCAGTTGTACGGATAGTAGATCGTCTGACGGAGCAAGCCGTTTGCGTTGGTCATGATCGGCGCGATGACATTG
>Ga0209155_1000640_pt1 | contig 16832 bp, 17 predicted proteins | sample GraSoiAngelo_122_FD_185879 | JGI IMG/M metagenome (GOLD analysis project Ga0209155, IMG submission 185879) | Grasslands soil microbial communities from the Angelo Coastal Reserve, California, USA - 14_0927_02_20cm (SPAdes) (version 2) | ecosystem: Environmental > Terrestrial > Soil > Grasslands ... | reverse complement strand
AGTCCGCCAATCTCGCGACGCCGACCGATCTCGGCGCCAACGCGACCAAGGACATTTCCGGCGGGCTGAACATCCTGCTCGCCGATGTCTTCGCGCTCTACCTCAAGACCAAGAACTTCCACTGGCACGTCTCGGGTCCGCACTTCCGCGACTATCACCTGCTGCTCGACGAGCAGGCGGACCAGATCTACGCGATCACCGACCCCGTCGCCGAGCGCGTGCGCAAGCTGGGCGGCACGACCCTGCGCTCGATCGGCCAGATCGGCCGCTCGCAGCGCGTCCTCGACAACGACGCTGACTACGTCTCGCCCCTCGACATGCTGGCGGAGCTGCGCGAGGACAACATGCGGCTGGCCGCGCACATGCGCGAGACCCACGTGGTCTGCGACGAGCATGGCGACGTCGCGACCGCGAGCCTGCTCGAAGTCTGGATCGACGAGGCGGAGAGGCGGGTGTGGTTCTTGTTCGAAGCGAGCCGGCGCGCCGATACGCCGGGCCGCTAAGGCGAATGAACGAGCATAGAAAATTCGAGCTGGCGGTGCCGGTCAGCGCCGTCGATCACGCGCTCGGCGCCTCGCACGCGCCGGTGACGGTCGTGGAGTACGGCGACTTCGAGTGCCCCAACTGCAAGCAGGCGGCACCCGCCGTCAAGCTGCTGCTCGAGCGCTTCGCGGGGCGCGTGCGCCTGGTCTACCGGCACTTTCCGCTCGAGGAAGTCCATCCGCATGCCCTGCAGGCCGCGCTCGCCGCGGAAGCGGCGGCCGGGCAGGGAAAGTTCTGGCCGATGCACGACCTGCTGTTCGACAACCAGAGCCATCTCAAGCTGCCGCAGCTGCGCGGCTACGCGCAGCGCCTGGAGCTCGACATGCTGCGCTACGACGCCGAGATGGAGGGCGAGCTCTACCTGCAGCGCGTGCGCGAGCACGTCGAGGGCGGCGAGCGCAGCGGCGTGCGCGGCACGCCCACGTTCTTCCTTAACGGCACCGTCCAGGACGTTTCGTTCGGCCTGCAGGCGCTGTTCGAAAAGGTCAAGGCCGAGTCGCCAGGCTGACTCAACCGAGGGCCGTCAGCACGCGCTCCGGCAGGAAGGGCGTGTGCCGCACGCGCGCCCCGCTCGCCGCGTAAACCGCGCTCGCAATCACCGGTGCCACGATCGGCGTCGCCATCTGCCCCGCGCCGGTCGGCCGGTTCGGCGTCGACAGCAGCTTCAGGTGCAGCTCCGGGATGTCCTCGAGGCGCGGCACGCCGTAGTCGCGGAGGTTGCGCTCCTGCACCGCGCCGTCCTTGAAGCTGATGCGCTCGGTGAGGCTCAGGCCCAGGCCGTAGATGATCGAGCTCTCGGTCTGCGCGAGGACGTTGTCCGGCTGCACCGCGATGCCGGGATCGAGCGCGAGCCAGAAGTCATGCACGGTGATCTTGCCGCTCTTTCTGTCCACCGAGGCTTCCGCCACCGCGGCCAGCATCGTCCCCGAGTAGTCGATGAAGGAGAAGCCCAGGCCGCGGCCCGGCCGCGCGCGTCGGTACTCGGACATCGCCACCACCTCGCGCACCACCGCCTGGCCGCGCGGCGTGTCCTTCAGAAGCTGCAGCCTGAGGTCCACGCGATCGAGGCCGTGCCTCACCGCGATCTCGTCGAGGAAGGCCTCGGTCGCGAACTTGTTCGGCCCGAAGCCGATGCCGCGCAGCGACGAGGTGCGGATCCCGGTCTGCTGGGGAAGCTGCTCCGAGAGCCGGTTCGGGATGTCGTAGGTGCGCAGCTCCGATCCGGCCATCGCCAGGAAGTCGCGCTCGCCGCCGCCCTTGTAGCGCACCGGGTCCTGGAACGCGGTGATCTCGTCGCAGGCGACGCGGTGCTGCCACGCTACGATGCGCCCGGCGCCATCCAGCCCGGCGCGCAGGTAATGCACCGAGAGCGGGCGGAAGCGGCCGTTCTTCACGTCGTCCTCGCGCGTCCACAGCACTTTCACGGGGCGCTTCACTTCCTTCGAGAGCAGCACGGAATCGACGACGAACTCCTCGTCGCGGTGCCCGCGCCGGCCGAAGCCCCCGCCGAGCAGCATCAGGTTGAGCTTCACTTTCTCGGGCGCGATGCCGAGCGCTTTCGCCACCGCGGCCACCGCCATGGTCTGCGATTGCGTGCCGCACCAGATCTCGCAGGCATCGCCGGCGGCCGAAACCGAGGCCACCGAGTTGAGCGGCTCCATCTGCGCGTGATAGGTATAGTCGCAGATGTACTCGCTCTCGTAGGTCTTCGCCGCCTTCTGCATCGCTGCGGGGGCATCGCCGGCGCTGTCCCAGGGCTTGCCGGGGCGGGTCAGGTCGCGCGCCGCCGCCGAGTAGAGCGCGGGGGCGCGGGCGCTGTCGTGACCGAACGCGCGCGCGCGCCGGTCCCAGGTCACCCCGAGCGCGTCCTTCGCGCCGAACGCGGCCCACGGCGTCTCGGCGATCACGCCGACGCCGAAGGGCATGCGCACGATGGAGACCACGCCGGGAATCGCACGCGAGCGCGAATCGTCGATCGCGAGCGGCGCTGATCCCTCGACCGGTCCGCGCAGCACCGCGCCATAGAGCATGCCGGGGAGCTGCACGTCGATGCTGTACTGCGCGCGACCGTCCACCTTGCTGGGTAGCTCGACGCGCATCACGTCCTTGCCGATCAGGCGGTATTGCCCGGGCTGTTTCAGCTCTTCGGGCTTGATCGCCGGGGCCACCGCGGGCAGCTGCGCGACCGCGGCGATCTCGCCGTAGCCGAGCCTGCGGCCGGATTTCGCGTGCACGACCGTGCTCGGCTCGGTGGAGAGCTCCGCGAGCGGCACGTTCCAGAGGCGCGCGGCGTTCTCCATCATCACGCGCCGCACCTGGGCGCCGAAAGTGCGCGCGACATCCCAGTAGCCGGTCACGGTGGCCGAGCCAGCGGTGTACATCAGGCCGCGGAAGCCCGGGTTGCCGTAGACCTTGTCGTCCGGCGCCGCCGGGACGATCACCACGCGCGACCAGTCGGCGTCCATCTCCTCGGCGATGATGAGCGGAATCGCGGTCTGCGAGCCCTGGCCCATCTCCACCGCCGGGTTGACGATCCAGATCGTGCCGTCGGGGGAGAGGCTTGCCCAGGCATTGACGGCTCTTGCGCCGCCCGCCGGGGTCTGGGCGAGCGATGCCCCGCTGCGCTCACGCGCTTCAGGGGTTGCTGCACAACCTTCGAGGAGGATGCCGAAGGTAAGGCCGGAGACGCCGACCATGAACTCGCGCCGTGTCGTCATGGCTAGCCCTCCCGCGCGGCGCGCTCGATGGCGCGCATGATCCGCGGGTAAGTCCCGCAGCGGCAGACGTTGGTGCTCATGTGGTCCCTGATCTGCGCGCGCGTCGGGCGCGGATTCGCCGCGAGCAGCGCGGCGGCGCTCATCAGCTGGCCCGACTGGCAATAGCCGCACTGCGGCACGCTCTCGGCGAGCCAGGCGCGCTGCAGCGCGTTCAGGCGCCCGGGCGACAGCCCTTCGATCGTGGTGACCGACTTGCCCTGCACGCTCGACACCGGCGTCAGGCAGGAAAACGTGCGCCCGCCCTCGATGTGCACCATGCAGGCGCCGCACTGCCCGGCGCCGCAGCCGTACTTGGTTCCGGTGAGCTTGAGCTCTTCGCGCAGCACCCACAGCAGGGGCGTTCCCTCCGGGGCGGCGCTCGTGACGGGCCTGCCATTGACGGTGAAAGTAACGGCCATGAGGACCTCCCCGGATTGACGCTTACATGCTACATCGGCGGCACCTGGCCGTGCAGCCCGACGTTGACGCGCGGCGCGGCGAGCGTGCCGTCGGGCTGGCGCTGCGCGTTGACGAAGACCGGCGCGCCGGGCTTGAGCTCGCTGCGGCTCGAGGGCGTGTAGGACACCACCGCGGTCTTCGGCGTCACCAGGATCTGCTTCTCGCCGCCCTTGTACTTCACGCTCATCACGCGGTCGTTCGCCATCTTGACGACGTTGGCGACGTTCGCGTTGGTCATCTTGCTGTCGGGCCTGAGATCCCAGTCGTAGTGCCCTTCCCCGGTGCCGCGCATGTTCTCGGGAAAGATGTGGACTTCCTCGGCGACCAGCGAGCCTCCGCGCTGGCCCACGGTCGTGGTGCCGATGAACTTGCCGCTGGCGATGTCGTCGACGCCCGCCTTCGTGATTCCCATCACCACGAAGTTGTCGGCGAGCTTCACTTTCATGGTCTCGCCGTTGCGGGCCTTCACGGTCAGGATCTGGCCGTCGAGCGACTGGACCGTGCCGCGGATTCTCACCGGCGGGCTGGCCGGCGCCTGGGCGAAGGCGGCGGCTGAGAGGGCTGCGAGCAGGACTGCGGCGAGGGTACGGATCATGGTGGTCTCCTTTTCTAGGACCGCTGAGCTAACGCGGCGCCGCAGAAGTTTATTCCGGAGAAACCCCAATGTTCAACATCCCTTGTAGCTCGCTACAGCGCGGCGCGCTGCTCGTCCTCGACAGGTTCGTCATCGAGCAGCGCGACCGGAATGTCGAGATCGTCGAGCTCGCTCTCCATGTCCGCCGGCGCGGCATCGGCCTCGTCTTCGACGTCTCCGGCATGCACCGTCCTGCCGTTCGCCAGAAGCAGGCCGAGCAGCTTCTGGTCGTCCCTGGAAACCGGGTTGAGGGGACTCAGCCATTGCAGGTAGCAGGAGAGGTAGGCGATCCGCTCCGGATGGCGGCACGCGCCGATCATCGTGAAAAGCGCTCCGCTCTGCGCGCGCGCCACGCGCTCCGGGATCAGCGAAATGATGCGGTGGACAGTCGATGCATTCATGTTGGCCTCGCCCTCTATGTTGCAGCGAGCGTAGTCCACGCGGCGGCGTTTTCATAGCGCCGAATGCCGCGAGATTATGTAAACGAACAGCTACCGCCTGTCGCCGGCTCAGATTCCGCACCAGCGGCGGATGACCTCCTCGTAGAGGGCCACCGCCTGGCGGATGCGCTCCATGCTGCAGTACTCGTCGGTCTGGTGCGCGAGCTGCGGCTCGCCCGGGCCGAGCACCACGGTCGGCGCGCCTCGATACACCTTCAGCAGGTTGCCCGCATCGGTGTTGTACGCGGCGGTGCGCGGCTCTGGCTGCGCGCCGAGATGGCGCCTGCAGATCTCGAACACGCCCTGTACCCATTCCTCTTCCGGCGAGGTCCATACCGCCGGCATGTCGGAGAACACGTCGAGCTTGGTTTCTTCTCCCAGAAGCTTGCCTATTTTGGCGAGCAGGGCCTGGTGGTCCATCCCGGGCAGCGTGCGGATGTCGACGCCGATGCGAGCTGCGTCGGGCACCATGTTGACGCCTTGCCCGCCCTCGAAGGTTCCGACATTCATCGTCGGCCGGCCCATCACCGGGTGCTCCGGCTGGGCGAAGTCGAACGCCTCCAGCCTCGACACCGCCCGCGCCGCCTTGTAGATCGCATTCTCCCCGAGCTCCGGCATCGAGCCATGCGCCGAGGTCCCGCGGAACCCGGCGTAGAACTTGAGCGAGCCTTTGTGGCCGACGTACGGATAGTTCGCCGTGGGCTCGCCCACGATCATCGCTCCTGCGCTTCCGAGCAGCTGTGTCTGCGCCAGGTGGTAGGAGCCGATGCACCCGCCCTCCTCCGCCGCCGTCAGCACGAGCACGATTCCTGGGGTGTTGGATATCTTTTTTGAAATATTTCTAGAAGCAAGCAGCATTGCCGCCACCCCGGCTTTCATGTCCGACGCCCCCCGCCCGTACAGCCGGTCGCCCTGCGTCTCGCCCGCGAACGGGTCGCGCGTCCACGCGCGGGCGCCGAGCGGCACCACGTCCAGGTGCCCGGTCAGGCACAGCGGCGCCTTCGCAGGCGATCCCCCGGCGCGAGCGATCACGCTGGTTCGCGCCTCGGCATACTCGTGGTACTCAACGCGGTAACCCCAACGCTCGAGGAGCGCGCCGGCGTGCCGCGCGCAGTCGCGCTCGCGGCCGGGCGGATTGACCGTCTCGAAGCGCAGCAGCGCGCGCGTGAGGGCGATGGCGTCCTGTTCGCTCATGCGAACCGATGATACTTCGCCTTGGCATTCCCTTGACGGGGTTTAGGCGCGCGCACACCATACCGTCGCCCTGCCCGGAAAGGAGGGGGCGCGCATGTTCCCAACGCAAAGAAGGACGGCTCTCGCGGCGGTGCTCGCCGCGTTTGCCTGCAGCGCGATCGCCCAGCAGCAGCCCGCCGCCAGGGGCGGCAAGCATCACACGCTGCCGGCGACGCTCGAGACCGTGCAGTGGGGCTGGCTCGATCCGAAGGAGCCGCCGAAGCTGACCATCAACTCCGGCGACACCGTCTCGGTCGAGACCATGATGCATTCGCACAACAAGGTGCAGCAGGGCATCACGATGGAGCAGCTCGTCGAGCTGCGCAAGGCGAACCCCGGGGGCGGGCCGCACTCGATGACCGGGCCGATCTACGTCAACGGCGCCGAGCCCGGCGACGTGATGGAGATCCGCATCCTCAAGATCGTGCCGAAGTCCTTCGGCATCACCTTCAACCTGCCCGGCAAGGACTTCCCGACCATCGGCGCGCTCGCGCCCGAGATGCCCGAGGGCTTGATCAAGTTCTGGTCGATAGACCCGGCGAAGAAGAGCGCCGAGTTCAAGCCGGGCATCCAGGTCGAGCTGCAGCCCTTCCCGGGCACGCTCGCGGTGGGCATCGACCCGAACGATCCTTCTCCGCGCAAGGGCGGCGTGAAGGACGATCCGATGGCGCCGGTGTCGACGCTGCGGCCGTGGAAGAACGGCTCCAACATGGACATCAACGAGCTGCAGGCAGGCTCGAAGATCTTCATCCCGGTGTTCATCAAGGGCGGGCTGATCTGGACCGGCGATTCGCATTGCCGCCAGGGCAACGGCGAGGTGGCGCTGACAGCCCTGGAGTGCTCCTACAAGGAAATCGTGCTGCAGCCGATCGTGCGCAAGGACATGAAGCTCGAATGGCCGCGCCTCGAGACGCGCACCCACTGGATCACCACCGGCTTCGACGAGGACCTCAACAAGGCGATGGTGAACGCCACGCGCGAGGCGGTGAATTTCCTCGCCGAGCAGAAGACGGTGCCGGTGAGCAGGGCCGAAGCTTACCTGCTCGCCTCGGTCGTGGGCGACTGCCGCGTGTCGCAGGTGGTCGACATCCGCAAGGGCGTGCACTGCATGATCCCGAAGAACATCTTCACCAGGAAGTAGTGCGCGCGGCTGCACTTGTCCTGGCGCTCGCGATGGCGGCGCCAGGGCAGGCTTCATCCCTGCGGGTCGTCACCACCTCGGCCGACCTCAAGTCGCTGGTCGAGGCCGTCGGCGGCGCTCGGGTCGAGGTGCACAGCCTCGCCGCGCCCGACCAGGACCCGCACGCGATCGAGCTCAAGCCGGCGCAGCTTGCGCGCCTGCGCGACGCGGCGCTGCTGGTGCGCATCGGCCTGGATCACGAGCCGTGGCTTGCGCGTCTCAAAGTCGACTGCCCGGTCGTCGATGCCTCGCAAGGCGTGCGCCTGCTGCAGACGGAAACGCCGCGCCTGAGAGCCGAGCGCCAGGCGCATTCGCATGCCTACGGCAACCCGCACTACTGGCTCGACCCGCAGAACGCGCGGCCGATGACCGCGTCCATCCTCGACGCGCTTTCGAGGCTCAGCCCCGCCGACCGCCCGCGCTTCGAGGCAAACCGGAATGCCTTTCTCCTGAAACTAGATACCAGGATGAAAGACTGGGCTGCGAGGCTCGCCCCCCTCCGCGACACCAAGGTGGTGGTGATCCACGACAGCTGGAGCTACTTCGCCGAGCGCTTCGGGCTGGCGATCGTCGGTGCCGCCGAGCCGACGCCCGGCGTGCCGCCCTCGCCTGCGGAGCTGGCGAAGCTCTTTGCGCGCATGCGCGAGGCCGGCGTGAAGCTGCTGATCGCCGACCCGTATTCGAATCCGTCGCTGGTGCGCCAGATCGCCGCAAAGACGGGCGCGCGCAGCGTCACGCTACTGCCCTCGGGCGACGACTATCTGGGCCTGTTCGACGAGAACGCGAAGCGCCTGACGCGATGATCGAGCTGCTCGCCTGGCCCTTCGCGGCGGGCCTGGTGCTCACCGCCATGCACGCCTGGTTCGGGCTGCACGTGCTCGCGCGGGGCGTGATCTTCGTCGACCTCGCGCTCGCGCAGGTCGCCGCCCTGGGCATCACGGTGGCGATCCTCTACGGCCACCCGGTGCAGAGCGAGGCGGCGTACTGGTACGCGCTCGCCTTCGCGGGCGGCGGCGCGGTGCTGTTCGCGCTCGCGCGGCCCTACGAAGCGTCGATGCGGCAGGAGGCGGTGATCGGCATCGTCTACGCGGTGTCGGCAGCGCTCGGCGTGCTCGCTCTCGACCGCGCGCCCCAAGGCGCCGAGCACATCAAGCAGCTGCTGATCGGCTCGATCCTGACCGTGACGCCGCAGGAGGCCGGCGCGCTCGCCGCGCTCTACGGCCTGATCGGCGCCGCGCACTGGGTCCTTCGTCGCCCGCTCATCGAAGTCTCGTTCGACCCGCTGCTCGCCGGCGCCCGTCGCCGGCACGTGTTCCTGTGGGACGTGCTGTTCTATGGCTCCTTCGCGCTGGTCGTCACCTCCTCGGTGCGCATCGCCGGCGTGCTGCTGGTGTTCTCCTATCTCATCGTCCCGGCAGCGCTCGCCGCTCTCTTTGCCGCCGGCGTGCGCGGCCGCCTGCTCATCGCCTGGGCGCTCGGCGCGGCGCTCAGCGCCGCGGGGCTGTATGCCTCGTGGACCTGGGACCTGCCGACCGGCCCGGCGATCGTGGCCGCCTTCGGCGCGGCGACCGCGCTGGTCGCGCTCGGTTTTGCCTTCAAGCGCTTATCCGGGCGCCTCTTTGCAAAGATTTTTTGCGTATTCGTCGGGCTCGCCGGCCTGCTGCTCGCCGCATTCCCCGGGATGGACCAGCCCTGGCTAGACGCGCTCGAGAACGCGGCGCCCGCCGTGCAGGAGGCCTTCCTCACCTCGCTCGAGCGCGCGACGCGCCGCGACAGCGTGGATTCGATCTCAGCCGCGAGCGCCGAGCTCGCGCGCCTGCGCGCCCTCGAGCAGGACGTGCGCTGGGGCAGCAAGCCGATGGACGCCGAGCGCCAGGAGCGCCTGCGCCAGTATCTCGCCGGCCGCAGCGAGCTGCTGGCCGGCGATCAGCTGGTGCTGAAGACGCTGCGCGCGAAGGCGCGCGAGCGGCAGCGCTACGCGCTGGGCATGCCGCTGCTCTTCCTGGGCGCTATCGGCCTCGCCGTCCTCGCGCGCAAGGCCTCGAGCGCGGCGCCTAGGATGCCCTTCGGCATGTAGATGATGAACAGCACCAGCATCGCGCCGTAGAGCGTGCTGTCGAGCGCCGGGTAGCGGTTGCCGAAGGCGAGGCGCAGCCCTTCGGCGAGCAGCAGCGTGAACGCCGCGCCGACCGTCGGCCCGAGCATCACGAACATGCCGCCGGCGATCGCCCCGAACACCATCTGCAGGCTGATGCCGATCCCGCACACCGTGTCGGGATTGACGTAGAGCTGGTACTGAGCGTAGAGCACGCCGCCCGCGCAGGTCATCAGCGCCGAGATGAGGGTGATGCGCAGCTTGGCGCGCGCGACGTGGATGCCGATCGAGGCGGCTGCCTCCTCTTCCTCGCTGATCGCCTGCAGCGCGAGCCGCGCCATGCTGCGGTCGACGGCGCGCCACACCCAGAGTCCCGCCAGCCAGAACGCGAGCACGATCCAGAACCACACCTGCTTGTCCGAGAACTGCAGCGCGCCGGGCGCCGCGGTCGCCCCGCCGTGCAGGGCGGAGTTGGGCGTGGCGCCGAGCGAGCCGCCGGTCTGGTCGCGCAGCGCGACGATCACCAGGCGCGCCACCTCGGACAGCGCGAGCGTGACGAGCGCGAAGTAGTGGCCGACGATCCTGAAGCGGAAGCACGGATAGCCGATCAGAATCGCGACCGCCGCCGCGAAGGCCAGGGCGGCAAGCGCGCCGGCCCAGGGCGACCAGCCGAAATGGTTCCACAGCATCACCACGGTGTAGGCGCCGATCCCCATGAAGGCGCCGTGGCCGAAGCTCACCAGGCCCAGGCGCCCCATCAGCGACCAGCTGGTGTAGATGTAGCCCCAGAGCAGGACCAGGATCATCAGGTGCAGGGGGTAATTACCGATCATCTTTCACCTGCGACCGAGAATTCCCTGCGGCCGCCAGAACATCATCGCGATGAAGAACGCGAACGCAAGCACATAGCCCCACTCGAGGTGGAACAAGAACCCGCCCACCGAGATGAACTGCGCGAAGACGAAAGCCGCGATGAAGCCGCCCGCCATGCTGCCCAGGCCGCCCATCACGCAGATGAGAAAGGTGATCGGCCCGAAGGACAGGCCGATCGCCGGATGGACATCGTACTGCAGCACCAGCAGGCAGGCGCCGAGGCCGGCGAGCGCGCCGCCGAGCGCAGAGGCGAGCACGAAGATGCGCGCCGGGCTCACGCCCATCAGCGGCATGATGGCGCGGTCCTGGCTGATGGCGCGGATCGCCGTGCCGAGGTAGCTGCGGCTGAGGAACAGGTACATGCCGAGCATCCCGGCGAGCGCGACGCAGAACGCGACCAGCCGCGCCGCGGAGAACGACATCTCGCCCAGCCGGATCGAGGGCAGCGTGACTCCCAGGTTCCTGAACTCGATGCCGAAGGCGAGCGTCGCCGCCGCCTGCAGGAAAAACAGCACGCCTCCGGTCACCAGCAGCTGGTTGATCGGCTCGGCGCCGAGCACCGGCCGGATCACGAACTGGTGCAGGATCACGCCCAGCACTGCGACGATCACGACCGCCGCCGCCATCGCGGCAAGCAGCGGCCAGTGGTATTGCACGTGCAGGTAATACACCGCGTACATGCCGCACATGATCAGCTCGGCGTAGCAGATCCACACCACGTCGATCACGCCGAAGATCAGGTTGAGGCCGAGCGAGAGCAGCGCGAGCAGCCCGCCGAGCAGCAGGCCGTTCAGGATCGCCTCGAGGAGGAAGATGTCGAAGACTTCCACTCAGAGGCCCAGGTAGGTTTTGCGGATCTCTTGCGAATCGAGGAATTCCCTTGAATTTCCCGCGAGCCTGATGCGGCCCGCCTCCAGCAGATAGGCGCGGCCGACCACCTTCAGCACCTGGCGGATGTTCTGCTCGACGATCAGCACGGTGTAGCCCTGCGCGCAGATGCGCCGCACCAGGTCGAAGATCGCCTGCACCACCACCGGGGCGAGGCCGGCGGAGGGCTCGTCGAGCAGCAGCAGCTTCGGCCCCGACATCAGCGCGCGGCCGATGGCGCACATCTGCTGCTCGCCGCCCGAGAGCGTGCCCGCGGGCTGGCCGCGGCGCTCCTCGAGGCGCGGAAACAGGCCGTAGACGAATTCCAGCCTTTCCCCGTAGCGTTTTCTCGCCGCGCGCGGAAACGCGCCCATGCGCAGGTTCTCTTCGACCGTGAGCCGCGGGAACAGGCGCCGGTTCTCCGGCACGTGCGCGATGCCGCGCGAGACCACCTCGTGCGCCGGCACGCGCGCGAGCGACGCGCCTTCCATGCGGATCTCGCCGCTCGTCGCCCCGATCAGCTTGGAGATGACCCGCAGCAGCGTGGTCTTGCCGGCGCCGTTCGGGCCGATCACCGCGACCGCCTCGCCCGCCTCGACTTCCACGCTGACCTCGAACAGCGCCTGGAAGCCGCTGTAGCCCGCGCAGACCTTAGTAAGAGAAAGCATCTGCATCGGTGCCCAGGTAGACCTCGATGACCTTCGGATCGCGCGCCACCGCGGCGGGCTTGCCCTGCGCGATGACTTCGCCGTGGTCGAGGACGATGCAGCGGTCGACCACGCGCATCAGCACGCCCATGATGTGCTCGACCCAGACGACGGTGATGCCGCGCCGCGCGCGGATCGAAGCGAGCAGGTCGGCGGCCGAGTCCATCTCGGAATGGTCGAGCCCGCCGAGCGATTCGTCGGCGAGCAGCAGTTTCGGCTGCGTGGCGAGCGCGCGTGCAAGCTCCAGCTTTTTCAATCCCGCCGCCCCCAGCCCTTCCACGCGCGCGCTTTCTTCAGTGGGCAGGTTCACGAGTTGCAGCGACTCGCTTGCGAGAGAAAACGCCTTTTGCCGATTGATCCTTTCATTCGCTCCATAGAATGCGGCCAGGGCAACGTTCTCAAGGAGGCTCAGCTTCCTGAACGGGCGCGGGATCTGGTAGGTGCGCGCGATGCCGGCGTGCGCGACGCGATAGGCCGGATGCGAGCCGATCTCGGCGCCGCGAAAGCGCACCGAGCCGGCGCTCGGCTTGAGCGCGCCGGCGATGAGATTGAACACGGTGCTCTTGCCCGAGCCGTTGGGGCCGATCAGGCCGAGGATCTCGCCCTCGGCGACCTCGAATGAGACGTTGCTGACCGCGGTGAAGCCGCCGAAGCTTTTTGTGAGTTGTTCTACTTTTAGCAATTCAAGGCGCGAAGGCGTGGCCCTTGGGGAACGGCAGAACGGGGTCGGCCGTCTGGATGGCGCGCGGCCACGCGATATAGGCGCGGCCGGCGATGTACTGCGTCACCACCGGGAACGCGCGCTCGTTCTGCCCGGCGAGCTGGCTGCCCGGCGGATAGAACTTCACGCCGTAGCCCTGCAGCGTGCCGCCCGGCGGGATGTCGGTGTCGAGCGCCGCCTTGCGCAGCGCCTCGGCGTCGAAGCCGCCGTATTTTCTGATGGCGCGCGGCAGCACGTCGGAGAGGAAGATCCAGGTGTTGTTGAACCCCATGGAAACGTGCGGCGGCAATTCGCCCGGGCCCTTCAGCGCCTGGTAGCGCTTCACCATCTCGCGCGTCAGCTCGCCGATGCCCGGCTTGAGCGTCTTCGGGTCGAGCAGCTGCGCGGCCGCCGGATCGATGGAATGGAAATAGTTGACGTCGTCGCCGAAGCTCTGGCGCAGCTTGTCGATCTGGCTGTGCCCGGCGCCGTGGCCGACCATCGCCTTGAACTTCAGGCCCTGCTCCTTCGCCTGGCGCAGGAACAGCGTGATGTCGGGGTTGTAGCCGGTGTGCAGCAGCACGTCGGGACGGGAGCGCTTGAGCTTGGTGACCAGGCTGGAGAGGTCGGGCGCGGTCGCCGAGTAGCCTTCCTTGAGCACGATGTTCATGCCGTGCTTCCTGCATTGCGCCTCGTTGCCCGCGGCGACGCCGGCGCCGTAGGGGCCGTCCTCGTAGATGATGGCGATCTTCATGTTCTTCGGCGCGATGCCGAATTTCGATTGCGCGTAGTAATCGATGTAGTCGCACGAGGCGGCGCCGAACTGGTCGCTGTGCGCCTGCGGGCGGAACACGTAGGACAGCTGCCGGTCCTTGAACACCGCGGTAGCGATGCACACGTTTACCCACAGGAACTTCTTGCGGGCATCGATCTGCTGCACCATGGGCACGCACTGCGCGCTCGAGTACACACCCATGATCAGGTCCACCTTCTCCTGGTCGATGAGGCGCGTCATCTCGTTGATCGCGACGTCGACCTTCGACTGCGCGTCGGCGAACACGGCGTTGATCCGGTAGCCCTCGACGCCGCCTTTCTCGTTGAACATGTCGACCGCCGCCTTGGTGCCGAGCTGCGCAGGCTCGGAGCCGCCGCCGGCGAACGGGCCGGTGACGTCGTAGATGAAGCCGATCTTGATTTCCTTCTGCTGCGCCGGGGCAGGACCGGCGAACGCAAGCGCCATCCCCGCGGCGACCACGTGGCGAAGCTTCATGGGACACCTCCTCTGGCGCGAAGTCTAGCCGATGTTCGCCGGTGCTACACTGGCCGCCTCCGGGAGATAGCCATGCCGGCCTCGATCAAGTACTTTCCCCTGCTCCTCGCCCTGGCGGCACTGCCGGCCTGCGCGGAAACGGTCCGCGTCTACGTGACCAACAGCGCCGGCGACAGCATCCACGTCATCGACCCGGCCACGAACAAGGTCGTGCAGGTCATCAACGGCGTCGAGGCGGCGCACGGCATCGATTTCTCTCCGGACGGGCAGCGCGTCTACGTCAGCAACGAAGCCGACAGCACGCTCGAGGTCATCGACCGCGCGAGCGGCAAGACGATGACCAAGATCCGCCTGAGCGGCCACCCCAACAACATCTCCGCCACCAAGGACGGCGGCCGGGTGGTGGTCGGCATCGCGGAGGATCCCGGCGCGCTCGACGTCATCGATACGCGGGCGCTGAAGCTGGCGCGGACCATCCCCGTCAACGGCCGCCTGCACAACGTCTACGTCACGCCGGACAACAAGTACGTGGTCACCGGCTCGATCCGCAGCAAGGTACTGACCGTCATCGACCTCAAGACCGACCAGATCGCCTGGGAGCTCAAGCTCGACGAGGGCGTGCGGCCGATGACGATGGAAGTGAACGCCGACGGCTCGACGCGCCGCATCTTCGCGCAGCTCTCCAATTTCAACGGCTTCGCGGTCGTGGACTTCGCCGCGCGCAGGGAAGTGGCGCGGGTGAAGCTGCCCGACGAGCCCGGCGGATTCGGCGTGATCGAGCGGCGCACCGACGCGCCCTCGCACGGCATCGGCGTCGCGCCCGACGGCAAGACGCTGTGGGTGACGAGCATCACGGCCAACGGCGTCTTTGCCTACTCGCTGCCGGAGCTGAAGCTGCTCGGCTTCGTGGCGCTGCCCGAGCTGAGGCTCCCCGGGCGCCAGCCGATCAGCGCGGTGCCGAACTGGGTCACCTTCACGCCCGACAGCCGGCTGCTCTACATTTCCAACGCCGCCGCGCGCTCCGTTTCAGCGATCGATACCAGGACCCTCAAGAGCGTGGCCACCATCCCGGTGGGCGAAGTTCCGAAGCGCATCAATACGCTCGTCCTTCCCTAGCCGCCTTGCCCGCGACCCACTCGGCGAGGATCTTCCACTGCGGGTCGTCCTTCGTCTCGAATTGCCTGCCCCCGGAATGATACGGATTGCCGCCCGCCTCGGGCGCGAGCGGCTGCAGCAGAAGCAGGCTTGAATCTGGCTCGCCCGGCACGACCAGGCGGGAAGCCATCTCGTAGTTGCGGCGCGACTGCTCCTCGGTCCAGCGGCCTCCCGCCGGCAGCTTCTCCAGGCGAAACGCGTTGTTGCTGCGCTCTGCATGGCAGACGACGCAACGCGTGTGGCCCGCACGCTTCTGCAGGAAGATCGGCTCGACGCGGGCCTTGAAGAACTCGTAGTCGTAGTTGAGCGATTGCGCGCCGGCGGAGGCCACCGCGCACTGCAGCGTGATGCCGGTCAGCAGGGTCTTCAGCATTTGCTGTCTAGTCGCGCTGGCCGTGCTCGCCGTCCTCATCGTCCCGGTCATGCTCGCCGCTTGCGCTCGGCTCGCGCGGGTAAATTCCGAGCATCGCCGGGGCCGGCGCGCCGCTGCGCCCGTTGCTCTGGTGATAGTCGATCCACGCCTCCAGCGCGTCGATCTGCTCGTCCACCAGGTCGTTGTACTGCGTTCCGCCGTGGCCCATTCCGGGAATGTAGTACACCGCCAGGACCTTCTCTGCGCCCTTGCGGCCGAGGGCCCTTTCGACCAGCCTCTTGTAGCCCGCGGTCTCGCCCGGCGAGACGGTGCTGTCGAACGTGCCGTGCATGATGATCAGCGGCCGCTCCAGCTGCCCCGTGAGGTCGAGCTTGCGCAGCTCGCGCTTGACCCAGTTCGGGCTCTTGCCCGGGTCCCACAGCCCTAGCTCGCTATCGGTCAGCGGGCCGCCGTTCGGATTGAAGGTCGGGTCGAACCGGGTCATCGAGTCGTGCAGGTAGCCGACCAGCGCCGGATACTGCTGCTTCCATGTCGCCTCCGAGCCTTTCCAGCGGCCGGCGTTGTAGCTGAAGTCGCAGCGGAAGCTGGTATTGCAGTCCACGCGCGCGGGAATGTTGTAGATGTTGTGCATTGCCTGGAGCTGCGCGGCGGTGAGCGGCGGCGAGAGCGGCGTCTTGAACGGATCCCACGCCGGGTCGGCAGTGCGCTTGGCGATGATGTCGTCGATGCGCGGGGCGATCACGGCGTAGTTGCGGACCACCTGTGCGACCCCGCCCCATTGGCTGATTTGCGAGTTGTAGCCGTAGCCCGCCAGGCCGCCGTCATAAAGATACGGGAAATCCTCCAGCATCCACTTGGTGTGGTGGCCTCCGTTGGAGCCGCCCATGATCAGCGTGCGCGAGGAGGCCCTGCCGTAGTGCTGCTGCACCGTCGCGTTCATGTAGAGCGTGAGCTCCATGATGCGCTGGCGCGACTCGTAATACGTGTCTTCCGGCTCGTTCTTGATCGTGACGCGGTTCCATCCCTCGTCGCTCGCGGCGAAGGCGTAGCCCTTCGCGAGGGCCGCGGTCTGGAACGCCCCGGTGCTGAACTCCGTCCCGGAGAAGCCACGCGTGTGGATGACGACTTTTCCATTCCACGCCGCAGGCAGGAGGATCTGGAACTTGGCGTCGTCGAGAATCACGCCGTGGATGTAGCGATGCGCAACCGGCGTCGTGCGGTTCTCATCGGCGTCGATGACCACCTGGAGGGCGCTGCGGGCGCTGAAGCTGAGCGCGCTCAGCGCGAGGACCAGGAGCAGTGCGGCGAAGCGGTGCAAGATAGTGGGGTTTTTCATATCTCCTCCGTTGCTTCCAATATTAGCCACCAGCCCGCGCGCCGCTATTTCGGATTCTTCTTAATCAAATTCGATCCGTCATGAATAGGCTTGGTTGTTTCCTGGGGCCAGTAGTAGTTCGCGGCGAAGGAATACGGCGGAAACATGTAGCGCTTCGCAGGCACCACCTTGGCCGCGTACGCGCGCTGCGACTCGTAGCCCTTCTTGAAGG
>Ga0209155_1000634_pt1 | contig 16890 bp, 16 predicted proteins | sample GraSoiAngelo_122_FD_185879 | JGI IMG/M metagenome (GOLD analysis project Ga0209155, IMG submission 185879) | Grasslands soil microbial communities from the Angelo Coastal Reserve, California, USA - 14_0927_02_20cm (SPAdes) (version 2) | ecosystem: Environmental > Terrestrial > Soil > Grasslands ... | reverse complement strand
CGCCCGCGCGGCCCGTCTCACGGTGAGCGACGACGGCCCCGGCATTCCTCCCGAGGAGCGCGAGCGGGTATTCGATCGCTTCCATCGCCGCGCCGTACCTGCGCCCCCGGGCAGCGGGCTCGGGCTCTCGATCGTCAAGAGCATCGCCGACGCCCACGGAGCTACGCTCACCCTCGCCGGCGGAGCTTCGGGAAAGGGATTATCGGTGACGGTGTCGTTCCGGCAGGACGCTCCGGCCGAGCCGCAGGCCCTTGCGGCCCATTGAGGGGTGGCTAAAGCACCCCACGAAATCAAGCATTACACGAACGGCAGGTGACGGCCGTCCATCAAGACGCTTGATTTCGTGGGGACCTAAGCTAACGAAGCCTCTGCAGGAAAGTCGCGACCGTCTCGAGGTAGGCGTCGCGGTTGGCCTTCTTCCTGAAGCCGTGTCCCTCGTCCTTTGCGAGGAGGTACCACACCTCGCCGCCGGCTGCACGCACGCGCCACACCAGCTGCTCGGACTCGGAGACCGGGACCCGCGGATCGTTCGCGCCCGCCGCCACCAGCAGGGGCTTTCGGATCCGGCCGGCGTTCGTGAGCGGGGAGATGCGATCGAGGAACACCCGCGTGCCGTTGTCGCGCTCGTCCCCGTATTCGGTGCGGCGCAGATCCCGCCGATAACCCGAGGTGTCGCGCAGGAAGCTGACGAAGTTGCTGATGCCCATGAAATCGATGCCGCCGCGCAGCCGCTCGCCGTAGGTGATGAGCGTGGCGAGCGCCAGGTAGCCGCCGTAGGACGCCCCCATCGCCACCACCCGGTCGCGGTCGAGCTGCGGCTGCAAGCCGATCCACACGAGGAGCGACCCGACGTCGCGCACCGCGTCCTCGCGGAGTGGGCCGTTGTCGAGCGCCAGGAAGCTCTTGCCGTAACCCGAGGAGCCGCGCACGTTCGGCGCGACCACGGCATAGCCGAGCTCGTTGACCATGAACTGCAGGAGCGGATCCCAGCCCGGGCGGTACTGCGACTCGGGCCCCCCGTGGATGAGGATCACCACCGGGTGAGGCCCCGCGGTGCGCGGCCGGTAGACGTACGCCGAGAGCATGCGCGCGTGGCGGCCGACCCGGTCCCAGGTCGGATAGTGGACGAGCTGCGGCGTCACGAACGTGCCGACATCGATCGGACCCGCCTCGCTCCGGGTCCAGCGCTCGAGCCGGCCGTGCTCGATGTCGTAGACGTAGGCATCGCGCGGCGCCACGGGCGACTCGGCCGACATCGCGAGCCTGCGCCCCGTGCGGTCGAAGCGCAGGTTCCCGATCCGCCCCTCGGGAAGCCCCGCCGGCGCGAGCTCGAGCCTGCCGAGCGTGTCGAGCACGGTGAGGCGGCTGCGGCCGTCGTCATTCACCACGTAGGCGATGTAGCGCCCGTCGTCGCTGACATCGAAGTCCTCGACATCCCACAGCGTGTCGGGTGTGACGTTGCGGCTCGAATGAGTGACGAGGTCCTTGAGCTTGAGCTGGCCGAACTCGCCATCCTCGTCCGTCACCACGTACACGCCGCGGCCGTCGGGCGCGAATTTCGCCATGCGGATGCCCGCCTTGCGCGGATGCGCGGGATCATCGAGCGGCGTCAGCGCCCCCGTCGCCGCGTCCGCGAGGTAGAGATAGCTCTCGGTGATCGAGACGTACTTCCACACGAGGAGCTTCGTGTCATCCGGCGACCAGTCGAGCGGATACCAGGTGTCCTCGCGGCCGCCCACCAGGAGAGTTGGCGCCGCTGCGCTCGTCACGTCCGCGACGTACACGTCGTAGCTCAAGGAGTCGCGATCGTTGCCGTAGAAAGCCACGCGGCGGCCGTCGTGGGCCCAGACGGGGCTGCCGTGAATGAAGCTGCCCTGGGTGAGTGGACGCGCGGCCCCGGTGGGCGGCTGGTAGTAGACCTCCGCGTTCTCATCGCCCCCCTGATCCTTCAGGAACGCGAAGCCGCCGCCGCGCAGCGGCGCGCGCGCCCATTCGACCGGGTCCTCGTAGAACGTGAGCTGCTCGCGCATGCCGAGCGGAATGGCCACGCGGTGCAGCTGGTCGGTGTCGGCGAAGCGCGTCCCGATCAGCATGCTGCCGTCGGCGAGCCAGTCGACAAAGGACGCCTCGCGCGACTGCTCGTAGCGCGCCACGCGCGCCGCGAGCGCCGCGTCCGGGACGGGGATGTTCTCGAAGACGAGACTGCCGCGCTCGCGGTGCTGCGGGGGCGCGAGCGGGGGCGGTGCCGCCGCGGCGGCCGCATCGGCGGCGGCGAGGGCGCGCGGAGCGAGCGACGCGGGTCCAGCCAGCACGGCGAACCCTGCCACGGCACAGACGATCCGCGCCGCGGGGAACGAGCGAGGGTGGGTCATGCGTCCTAAAGCTAGCCTACAGGGTACGATGTATATACCCGCGAACCGCTCGCGCCGGTCAACATTCCCTTGAAAGTGCGACTCCATCGACATCCGCACGGCATCAGCGCCGTCGACTGCGAGTACCTGTATCCGGGGCACGCCGCCGCGCACATCATCGTCGACTCGGGACGCGCGGCCTTCGTCGATGTGGGGACCAACTCGTCCGTCCCGTATCTGCTCGCCGGGCTCGCGCAGCTCGGCATCGCACGGGAAGCCGTCGACTACCTGCTGCTGACGCACGTGCATCTCGATCACGCCGGCGGCGCGGGGCGCCTCATGCAGGAGCTCCCCAACGCGCGGGCGCTGCTGCATCCGCGCGGCGCGCCGCACATGATCGACCCGGCGAAGCTCATGGCCGGCTCCCGCGCGGTCTACGGCGAGCGCCTGGACGAGCTCTACGGCACGCTCGTGCCGATCCCCGCCGAGCGCGTGCGGGCGGTCGAGGACGGCGAGCGCGTGAGGCTCGGCGACCGGACGCTCGCGCTGATTCACGTGCCCGGCCACGCCCTGCACCACTACGCCGTCGTGGATGAGGCGCACCGGAGCATCTTCAGCGGCGACACCTTCGGCATCTCGTACCGCGCGCTCGATACCGAGCGCGGCGCTTTCATCACCCCGACGACGCCCCCCTCGCAGTTCGATCCCGATCAGCACATCGCCTCGATCGACCGGATGCTGTGCTACCGCCCGGAGTCGATGTACCTCATGCACTTCAGCCGCGTGACCGGCGTCGCGCGCCTCGGCGAGCTCCTCAAGATGCAGGTGCGCGAGCTCGCCCGCATCGCGCAGGCGCACGCGCACGACGCCGACCCGGCCGCCGGGATTCGCGCCGAGATGCGCTCCCTCTGGCTCGATCTCGTGCACCGGCACGGCTCGCCTTTGAGCGATGCCGAGATCGAGGCGGTCCTCGAGAACGATCTCACGCTCAACACCCAGGGCCTCATGGTGTGGCTCGAGCGGCTCGGCCGCCGGCCGCAGCACGCTTAAGGCCGCGGCGCAGTTGATCCGGGCTCGGCTTGGCACCATTCACCCCGGTTGGGAACATGAGCCATACTCCCGCCATGGACGCGTTCAAGGCCTTCCGCATCCACTCCGAGGGCGGGAAGATCGCCGCCCGCTTCGAGAAGCTCACGCTGGACGACCTCGCCCCCGGCGAGGTCGTGATCCGCGTCACCCACTCCGACATCAACTACAAGGACGCGCTCGCCGCGACCGGGGCGGGCAAGATCCTGCGCCGCTATCCGCTCGTCGGCGGGATCGACCTCGCGGGAGTCGTCGAGAGCTCGAAGGATGCGCGCTACCGGCCGGGAGAAGCGGTACTCGTGACCGGCTGCGGGCTCTCCGAGACCCACGACGGGGGCTACGCACAGTTCGCGCGGGTGCCCGGTGACTGGGTGATCCCGATGCCCGCCGGGCTCGATGCGCCGACCGCCATGGCGCTCGGCACCGCGGGCTTCACGGCGGCGCTCGCCATCCATCGCATGGAGCAGAATGGCCAGTCCCCCGAGGGCGGCCCGATCGCGGTCACCGGCGCCTCGGGAGGCGTCGGCAGCCTGGCGGTCGACATGCTCGCCGCGCGCGGCTATCGCGTCGTGGCGGTGAGCGGCAAGGCGGCGGCGGCGGGCTATCTCAAGGCGCTCGGCGCAGCGGAGGTCCTCACCCGGCAGGAGACCGACCTCGGCTCCCGGCCGCTCGAGACCGCCCGCTTCGGCGGGGCCATCGACAACGTGGGGGGCGATGTCCTCACGTGGCTCACCCGGACCGTGGACTTCTGGGGCAACATCGCGAGCATCGGCCTCACCGGCGGGGCGGAGCTCAAGACCACCGTCATGCCCTTCATCCTGCGCGGCGTGACGCTGATCGGCATCAACTCCTCTGCCACCCGGCGCGAGTGGCGACTGGCGGTGTGGCGGCGCATCGCGACCGACCTGCGCCCCCGGCACCTCGCGCGCATCGTCACCCGCACCATTGATTTCGATGAGCTTCCGGGCGCTTTTCCCGCCTACCTCGAAGGCAAGATCACCGGGCGCACCGTGGTGCGCATACAATAGCGCGGCTCTTTCGGGAGCAAGCGCAATGTCGGGAACTTCAGTGAGCGCTGGCGCTCGGCTGCGCGCCGCGGTGGAGGCGGAGCGGCCCCTGCAGGTGGTCGGGACCGTGAACGCCTACGCGGCGCTGCTTGCGGAACGGGCTGGCTTTCGCGCGCTCTACCTCTCCGGTGCCGGAGTCGCCAACGCCTCCTTTGGTCTCCCGGACTTAGGCATCACCTCGCGTAACGACGTGTGCGAGGACGTGCGGCGCATCTGCGCCGCCACCGCGCTCCCGCTCCTGGTCGATGCCGACACGGGCTTCGGCGCCGCCTTCAACATCGCCCGCACCTGCGCCGATCTCATCCGCTCGGGCGCCGCCGGCATGCATCTGGAAGACCAGGTGTCCGCCAAGCGCTGCGGCCACCGGCCCGGCAAGGCCCTGGTCCCGGCGGCGGAAATGGTCGATCGCCTGAAGGCCGCGGTCGATGCGCGCACCGACCCCGGCTTCGTGATCATGGCGCGCACCGACGCGCAAGCCGTCGAGGGCCAGGCCGCGGCGCTCGAGCGCGCGGCGGCCTACGTGGAGGCGGGCGCCGACATGATCTTCGCGGAAGCGCTCCGGACGCTCGAGGAGTTCCGGGAATTCGCCGCGCGGCTGCGCGTGCCGGTGCTCGCCAACATCACCGAGTTCGGAACTACCCCGCTCTTCACCACCGAGGAGCTCGGTAGCGCCGGCGTGCGCCTCGTGCTCTACCCGCTGTCCGCGTTCCGCGCCGCCGCCAAAGCCCAGGTCGTCGTGTATGAGGCGATCCGCCGTACCGGCACGCAGAAGAGCGTGGTCCCCTACATGCAGACCCGCGCCGAGCTCTATGAGGTGCTCGGCTATCATGCGTACGAGAGGAAGCTCGACGAGCTGTTCGGAAAAGGAAGCCCGGAGGGATGATGAGCCATGAACGCCGTGAACGAGAGCAGCGCCCCCAAGCCCAAGAAGTCCGTCGCCCTCTCGGGCGTCGTCGCGGCCAACACCGCGATCTGCACCGTGGGACGGACCGGCAACGATCTCCACTACCGCGGCTATGACATCCTCGAGATCGCGGAAGTCTGCGAGTTCGAGGAGATCGCCTATCTCCTGATCCACGAGCGGCTGCCCACCCGCGCCGCGCTCGCCGCTTACAAGGTCAGGCTCAGGTCGCTGCGCGGCCTCCCGGCGCCGGTGCGGAGCGTCCTCGAGGAGCTCCCCGCCTCGAGTCACCCGATGGACGTGCTGCGCACCGGGGTGTCGGCGCTCGGCTGCACTCTGCCCGAGCCCGACGAGCATTCCGCCCCCGGGGCGCGCGACATCGCCGACCGCCTCATCGCCTCGCTCGGCCCGATGCTCGCGTACTGGTATCACTTCAGCCGCGACGGCCAGCGCATCGAGCTCGAGACCGACGACGACTCGATCGGCGGGCATTTCCTGCACCTGCTGCACCGTCGGCCACCGCCGCCGTTCTGGGTGCGCGCGATGCACACCTCGCTCATCCTCTACGCCGAGCACGAGCTCGCCGCCTCGACCTTCACGGCGCGCGTCATCGCCGGCACGGGCTCGGACCTCTACTCGTGCATCACCGGGGCGATCGGCGCGCTGCGGGGGCCCAAGCACGGCGGCGCGAACGAAGCCGCGATGCAGATCCAGCGGCGCTACCACACGCCGGAGGAAGCGGATCGGGACATCCGCGAGCGCGTCGCGAGCCACGAGATCATCGTCGGCTTCGGGCACCCGGTGTACACGCTCGCCGATCCGCGCAATCAGGTGATCCGGGAAGTGGCGCGGCGGCTCTCGAAGGAAGCGGGCGACATGCGGATGTTCGATATAGCCGAGCGGATCGAGACGGTAATGAAAGGGGCGAAGGGGCTATTCCCGAATCTCGACTGGTTCTCGGCCGTGGCCTATCACATGATGGGCGTGCCGACCGAGATGTTCACGCCGCTGTTCGTGATCGCCCGCACCACCGGCTGGTCGGCGCACGTCATCGAGCAGCGCGAGGACGGCAAGCTCATCAGTCCGGCGGCCAACTACATCGGTCCCGAGGACCTCAAGTTCGTCCCCATCGCGGAGCGGCGCTGAGCGGATGTCGGCCCACGATGTGAGATCCGCCGAGCGCCCGGCGCCCGACGCGGTGCTGACGGCGATCGCCGACTACGCGCGCAATTTCACCGTGCGCAGCGAGACGGCGTACGAGACCGCGCGCTACTGCCTCATGGACACGCTCGCCTGCGGCTTTCAGGCGCTGAAATACCCGGCGTGCCGCAAACTCCTCGGTCCCCTCGTGCCGGGAGCGGTCATGCCGGGCGGCGCGCGCATTCCCGGCACCTCGTTCGAGCTCGAGCCGGTGCAGGCGGCCTTCAACATCGGCGCGATGATCCGCTGGCTCGACTTCAACGACACCTGGCTCGCGGCCGAGTGGGGTCACCCTTCCGACAATCTCGGCGCCATTCTCGCGGTGGCCGATTACCTGGCGAGGAACGCCATCATGTCGGGCAAGACCCCGCTGCGCGTGCGCGAGGTGCTCACCGCCATGATCAAGGCGCACGAGATCCAGGGGGTGCTGGCGCTCGAGAACAGCTTCAATCGCGTCGGGCTCGACCATGTCGTCCTCGTGCGCGTCGCCTCGACCGCCGTGGTGACGAGCCTGCTCGGCGGCAGCCTCGAGCAAGTGGTGAACGCGCTCTCGAACGCCTGGATCGACGGCGGGGCACTGCGCACCTATCGCCATGCCCCGAACACGGGCTCCCGCAAGAGCTGGGCGGCAGGGGATGCCACGAGCCGCGCGGTGCGTCATGCGCTCATGGCGCTCGCAGGCGAGATGGGCTATCCGTCGGCGCTCTCGGCGAAGACCTGGGGCTTCTACGACGTGCTCTTCCGGGGCAAGCCCTTTTCGCTCCCGCAGCCCTTCGGCAGCTACGTCATGGAGAACGTGCTGTTCAAGATCTCCTACCCGGCGGAGTTTCACGCGCAGACCGCGGTCGAGGCGGCGATGACTCTCCACCCGAAGGTGAAGGACCGGCTCGCCGACATCGAGCGCATCGTGATCGAGACCCAGGAGCCCGGCGTGCGCATCATCGACAAGGTGGGGCCGCTCGCCAATCCCGCCGATCGCGATCACTGCATCCAGTACATGGTCGCGGTGCCGCTCATCTTCGGGCGCTTGACGGCCGCGGACTACGAGGACGCCGTGGCCGCCGATCCGCGCATCGATGAGCTTCGGGCGAGCATGCTGGTGCGCGAGAATCGAGTGTTCACCGAGGAATACTACGCGCCCGACAAGCGCTGTATCGGCAACGCCGTGCAGGTGTTCTTCCGCGACGGCAGCCACACCGAGCGCGTGCAGGTGGATTTCCCCATCGGGCACCGCAAGCGCCGCGCCGAGGGCATGCCGGTGCTGGTGAGGAAGTTCGAAGCGTCCGTGGAGGCGCACTTCGGCGCCAAGCAGGCCGAGCGCATCAAGGCGCTGTTCGCGAAGCCGAAGCAGCTCGACGCCTTGCCGGTGAGCGAGCTGATGGCGGCGATGGTCACGAACGGATCGGCGGCCTAGCGGACTTGCGGCATGGCTTCCGACGCGCCTCCGCCCCACGCTCGCCACGGCCAAACGGAAGACGGCGGGCCCGGCGAGATGGAGCGGCGGGTCCAGGCGCTGCGGACGGTCCTGGCGGAGAAGGGATACATCGATCCTGCGGCGCTCGATGTCCTGATCGACACCTATGAGAGGAAGACCGGGCCACGCAATGGCGCGCGGGTGGTCGCGCGGGCGTGGGTCGATGCGGAGTTTCGCAACTGGCTCCTTCGGGACGCCACCGCTGCCATCGCTTCGCTCGGCTACACGGGCCGGCAGGGCGAGCACATGGTTGCCCTCGAGAACACCGCGTCCTGTCACAACCTGGTCGTCTGCACGCTGTGCAGCTGTTATCCCTGGCCGGTGCTGGGGCTGCCTCCCACCTGGTACAAGAGCGCGCCCTACCGCGCCCGTGCGGTGAAGGACCCGCGCGGAGTGCTCGCTGATTTCGGCATCCGCCTCCCCGAATCCACCGAGATCCGCGTCTGGGATTCCACGGCGGAGGTGCGCTACCTCGTGATTCCGCAGCGCCCGCCTGGAACCGACACTTTGAGCGAGGAGCAGCTGGCGGCTTGCGTGACGCGGGACTCGATGATCGGCACCGGGCTGGCAAGAGCTCCATGAGCTATCGATCCCACGCGGACCTCGGCGGCGAGGAGGGCCATGGCCGGGTCGTTCCGGAGCCGGAGGGTGAGCTCTTTCATGCTCCCTGGGAGCGGCAGGCGCTCGCGCTGACGCTGGCGATGGGCGCGACCGGCGCCTGGAATCTCGACGTGAGCCGCAGCGCCCGCGAGACGCTCCCGGACTATTCGACGCTGAGTTATTACGAGCTCTGGATCAAAGGGCTCGAGAAGCTCCTCGCCGAGCGCGGCCTCATCGCCGCAGACGAGCTGGACGCAGGCCGGATGCTCCACCCGGCGCCCCCGCTCGACCGTGTGCTGCGGGCCGCCGACGTGCCCGCCCTGCTGGCGAGAGGTGCGTCCACGGAGCGGCCGGCGGCGGCACCGCCGCGCTTTGCGGTCGGCGAGCGGGTGCGTACGCGCGCTTCCCGGTTCGACCACCACACACGCCTGCCGGGTTACGCGCGCGGGAAAATCGGTCGCGTCGAGCACGTCCGCGGCGTGCACGTGTTCGCGGACACGCACGCGCACGGACGCGGCGAGCAGCCGCAATGGCTCTACACGGTCGTCTTCAGCGGGCGCGAGCTCTGGGGGGACGATTGCGCACCGGGTCTCGGTGTATCGATCGATGCCTGGGAGCCGTATCTGGAGATCGCGCCATGAAGGAGGCGCTTCCCGCGCCGCCGGGTGAGCCGCGAGACGAGAGCGGGCCGATCTTCCGCGAGCCGTGGGAGGCGCAGGCCTTTGCGATGACGCTCGCTCTCCATGAGCGAGGTCTCTTCACCTGGTCCGAGTGGGCAGAGGCGCTCGCGGCCGAGATCCGCGCGGCGCAGACTTCAGGCGATCCCGACCTCGGCGACACCTATTACCGTCACTGGCTGGCGGCGCTCGAGAAGTTGGTCGCCGAGAAAGGTGCGAGCTCGCCTGGCTAACCCACCCTCACCGGCACGAATATGCGCGTCTCCCCGCGCTGGATCAGGAGCGCGATGTGCCCCTTCGATTTCTCCACCGCGCTCTTGAGCTGCTCGGCGCTCGTCACGTTGGAGCCGTTCGCGGCGATCACCACGTCGCCCGGCTGGATGCCCGCCTCGGCGGCGGGACCGGTGACGCGCTCGACCAGGAGTCCGCCCTTCAGGTTGCCGTTTTTCTGCTCATCCGGGGTGAGTGGACGGACCGCGAGGCCGAGCTTTCCGCTCTCCTTGTGCGAGCCGTTCCGGGCGGTGGTCCCCTTCTCCTCCATCGTGCCGAGCTTCACGCTCAGCTCGCGCGGAGCGTGAGAGCGCCAAACCTCGAGATTCACCGCCGTGCCCGGCGCGAGGCTCGCGATCTGCACCGGTAGCTCGCTCGAGTCCTCGATCGTCTGGCCGTTGAGCTTGAGGATCACGTCGCCCGGCTCGACTCCGGCCTTCTCGGCCGGTCCGCCCTTCTCGACGCTCGACACGAGCGCCCCTGCGGGCTGCGGCAGTCCGAAGGAATCGGCGAGGCCCTGCGTGACCGGCTGGATCAGCACGCCGAGCTTGCCGCGCGTCGCGTGACCGGTGGTCTGCAGCTGCTCGCCGACCTGCATCGCCACATCGATCGGGATGGAGAAGGACACGCCCATGTAGCCGCCGCTGCGGCTGTAGATCTGCGAGTTGATGCCGACCACCTCGCCGCGCATGTTGAACAGCGGGCCGCCGGAGTTGCCGGGGTTGATCGGCACGTCGGTCTGGATGAAGGGCACGTAGCCTCCGCCGAGCGTGCGGCCCTTGGCGCTGACGATGCCCGCGGTGGCGCTGTTCTCGAAGCCGAACGGCGCGCCGATCGCGAGCACCCACTCACCGACCCTGAGCGAGCGCGATTCGCCCAGCCTCACCGTCGGCAGGTCCTTGGCGGAGATCTTCAGGATCGCGATGTCGGACTTGGGATCGACGCCGACGACCTTGGCGGTGTATTCGCGCCGGTCGGTGAGGCGCACGGTCACCTCGCTCGCCCCGTTCACGACGTGCGCGTTGGTCATGATGACGCCGTCGGGACGGATGATGAACCCGGATCCCTCACCGCGTATCGGCTGCGGCGCGGGCATCTGGAAGCCGAACGGCGGCATGCCGCGGAAGAAAGGCGCGAACGGGCTGTTGGGACCGAAGGGATCGTTCTCGCTCGGACCCTCGTTCTCGTCGGGGTTCTCGTCCCCCTGCGAGTTGAAGGACGTCGGCACCTTGGTGACGACGCTGATGTTGACCACCGCCGGGCCGTACTTCTGCACCATGGCGCTGAAGTCCGGGAGCGTCACGGTGGGAGTGGGCGAGCCGAGCGCCGGCGTGACCGCGCTCGCGCCCGTGGCTGCGGCGGCGGGCGCCGCGGCTGCGGCGGTCGCGACCGCGCGGCTCTCTGCGACCGCGTAGAGCGCGCTGACCGGCACGGCGATGGTCGCCGCGCCGAGAATTGCCGCAACGAGCGGCTTCCTGATGAGCTCGAACAGGTTCATTACCTAGCTCCGTCCGTCAAAGCTGTGGTCTTGATGCATATCATAGGGAAAGCGGCTTATGGGAGCCTTAAGGGATGGCTCAGCCTTCCGGCCCCGCGTTTATGGAATACAGCAGCCGGCAGGGATAAGTTCCCTCCGGCGCGTTGAGCTCGCGCACGCCTCGGGCGGCGGCGGCGCCCACTCGGGCGCATCCCGGGCTGATGCCACATCGGCAAGTCACATCCAGAGCGCCAGTCAGCGACGATCCGCGGCCCGGACCGCCATGAGGCCGCTGCCGCCGAGACCCAGGCCCAGACCCGGGCCCGGGCCCAGGCCTGGTCCGACAATGCCGCCCGCGACCTACCTCTGGCCGACCAGCGCCGCGGCCCGTCCGGCCGGCTGGTATGCCATCGCCTGTACCGAAGAGGAGCGGCGCCAGCACAAGTGCGACGATCAGATCAGCGCGCCGTGAGCCAGGTGTAGGGACGCGACTCGGTGCTGAGCGAGGGCTTGAGGTGGCTGAAGTACCGGGCGATGACGTGGATGTCCTCGTCCTTGAGGGTCGCGACGAAGCCCTTCATGACGGGGTTGTTGCGCCCCCCCTTCCGGTACTCCTCGAGCGCGCGCACGAGATAGTCCTCGTGCTGCCCGGCGAGCGAGGGATACATGGGCGCAATCGCGACCCCGTCCTGACCGTGGCACGAGACGCAGAGCGTCGCGGCCTGCGGCACGCTCCCCTGCGCCTTGCCGGTGGGCGCGAGCGGCTTGCCCGCGAAGTAAGCCGCGATGTCGTCCATGTCCTTGTCGGAGAGCGTCGAGGCCTGGGAGTGCATGGTGAGGTGCGAGCGGTCGCCGTCGCGATAGCCGTGCAGGGCCGCCGCCAGGTACTCGGGATTCTGTCCCTCGAGCTTCGGCACGCTGTACATCGGGTAGGCGTTCTTGTAGTCGTCGATGCCGTGGCAGCCCAGGCAGGTGTAGGAAATTGCCTTGCCGTGCGCGGCACTGGCGTGAGCCGGAGCGGCGGACTCCTGCGCGGCGGCGCCGGTCAGCGCCGCTGCCGCGAGCGCTGCGATCACGGCGATCGAGACTGCGTGCCGGCAAGATCCCCGCCCACGCCCTTTCATCCGCCCCTCCGCCACGAAAAAACGGCCCCGAATCTTACGGACTAGCCGGCCCAATTACCACACGATCAGGCCGCGGAGGCGCGAGAGCGGCGCTACCATCCGCGAGGAGCCAGAGGAGCCCTGATGATCGCTCTCATCCAGCGTGTCAGCCGGGCCGAGGTGCGTGTCGGCGGCGAAGTGGTCGGCGCGATCGACGCCGGGATCCTGGCCCTGATCGGCGTGCGCCGTGCGGACACCGACGCGGCGGCCGAGCGGCTGCTCGAGCGCGTGCTCTCCTATCGCATCTTCCCGGACGCCGACGGGCGGATGAATCGGTCGCTGCGCGAGGTGGGCGGGGGACTCCTCCTCGTGCCGCAGTTCACCCTCGCCGCCGACACTCACAAGGGCACCCGTGCCGGGTTCAGCCTGGCGGCCGCCCCGGAGGAGGCGCGGCGCCTGTTCGAACATCTGCGGAGGCAGGCGCAGGGCGCCTATGCCCCTGTTTCGGCGGGCGTATTTGGCGCCGATATGCAGGTATCGCTGGTCAACGAGGGGCCCGTGACGTTCTGGCTCGAGACCCCCTGAATGGGCCCCGAGGCCCGCGTTCCGGAATTCGCGAACTTCTGGGGTTCCGGGGGCTCATTTGACCTATCATCCAGTTCTTTTCTCCGCACGGGCGGAGAGGTCAGTGGAGTCGCCAGTCATGGGTGGTCTAGGGATGCGCGAGCTCGTGGTGATCCTGCTCGTCGTGCTCGTCGTGTTCGGCGCGAAGAAGCTGCGCAGCGTCGGCTCCGATCTCGGCGCCGCCGTGCGCGGATTCAAGAAGGCCATGAGCGAGGGCGAGGAGGAGCAGAGCGCTCCGCCGAAGCAGATCCGCTCCGAGGGCACGGACGCGGAGTTCCCGGACGTCGCCGCGAAGAAGAGCGACCCGAAGACCGAGCGGAGCGCGTGATCTGTTCGAGGGCCGATTCTCGGAGTTGCTGATCATCTTCGTCCTGGCGCTGATCGTGCTGGGACCGGAGAAGCTGCCGCGCGTGGTTACCGAGATCGGCCGCTGGATGGGGCGGGCGCGCGCCATGGCGCGCCAGTTCCGCGAGCAGCTCGAGGAGGAGGTGCAGCTCGAGCAGGCGCGCAAGGCGAACTCAGCCGGGAGCGCGGCGGCGGCCGGCACGGCTGCACCGGGCACGGCTGCACCGGGCACGGCTGCACCGGGCACGGCTGACCCAGGCACGCCTGACCCAGGCACGCTGGGCACGGCGGCACCGGGCGCCGCGGCTGGCGGCGCGTCGCCCATAACGGCGCCGCCGGCGGGTGCGGCGGCCGCGGAGCAGCCGACCCACCCCGACACTTTCTCCCACGCCCACGCCACGGACGCCACCGGCGCCGACCCCTCGGCGGTCCGGGCCGGCGCCGCGTCGAGCGCCGATGAGCGAGGAACCTGAGAAGCTCGCCGAAGGCACGCTGATCTCGCATCTGCTCGAGCTGCGGGACCGGCTCCTGCGCGCGCTGATCGGCATCGGGATCGCGCTCGGGCCGTGCGTCTACTATTCGAACGACCTCTTCACCTTCGTCGCGCAGCCGATCCTCGCGAAGCTTCCCAAGGGCAGCAGTCTCATCGCCACCGGGGTGATGTCGCCTTTCACGACGCCCTTCAAGCTGTCGTTCTTCGCCGCGCTCTTTCTCGCCATGCCCTACGTCATCTATCAGATCTGGGCGTTCGTCGCCCCGGGACTCTACCGCCACGAGCGCCGCTTCGCCGTGCCGCTGCTCGTCTCCTCGATCCTGCTCTTCTACGTCGGCATGGCCTTCGCCTACTACTTCGTCTTTCCGGTGATGTTCCAGTTCTTCGCCGGCACAACGCCGAAGGGCGTGGCGATGATGACCGACATCAACAACTACCTCGACTTCGTGCTCACCATGTTCTTCTGCTTCGGCCTCGCGTTCGAGGTGCCGGTCGCGGTGGTGCTGCTGGTGTTGATGGGCATCGTGCGCATCGAGAAACTCAAGGAGCACCGCGGCTACGTGCTGGTCGGCATCTTCATCCTAGCGGCGCTGCTCACACCCCCCGATGCGATCTCGCAGTGCTCGCTCGCCATACCGATGTACCTGCTCTACGAAGGCGGGATCCTCATGGCGCGCGTGCTGTCGCGCAGCCGCAGCGCCCCGAGCGCCCAGGAAGCCAACGAGAACTGACGGCGCGGTGCCTTCAGGCGATCTCGTACACGGCGCGCACCGCCGCCTCCACCTGGCGCTCGTCGTTGACCAGACTCGGCGCCAGCCGTGCGTGGGTGACCTTGTAGGGCGAGGTCGAGGCGATCACTTTGCGCTCGAGCAATCGCTGCACCGTCTCCTCCGGCGTGCGCCCCTGCACCTCGAAGCAGATGATGCCGGCCGACAGCGCCGCATCGCGCGGCGTGAGCACTTTCACCCTGGGGATGGCTGCCAGGGCCTGCTTGCACTGCGTGTTGAGAGCCGCGATGCGCGCGGCGATGCGCGCTCGTCCGATGCGGCGGTGGAACTCGAACGCTTCGGCCATCGCCCACTGGTGCTCGTAGGCCTTGAAGCCGCCCGGAGAGACCCAGGCCGCGCGGGTCGGAGTCTGCGGAGGATGGCCATCCTCCCAGGCCGCAAACGGCTCGGAACTGTAGAAGCTCGGGATCGTCGGGCGCAGCAGCGCCCAGTTCTTCTCCGGCGCCCAGATGATGCCGGTGCCGCGCGGCGCAAAAATCCACTTGTGCGTGCCCGCGGCGGCGAAGTCGACGCCCAGCCCGGCGAGCGGCACATCCTGGTTCCCGAATCCATGCACCGCGTCCAGCACCACGAGCACGCGCTCGTGCTCGCCGCGGTTGCGGTTTGCCTCGGCGACGGCCTGCGTCAGCGCGCGCATCGGCAGCTTGACGCCGGTGCCGGAGTGCACCCACGTGAGCCCGACGACGCGCGTGCGCGCGCCGATGGCGCCGCGCAGGCGTTCCACCATCTGTTCCGCCGCCGCCGCTTCCGGCGCATCGTAGAGCGCAATGCGCCGCCAGCTGGCGCCATTGCGCTCGGCGGCCAGGCGGATCGCCTCGTGATGCACGTAATGGTCATGAGTCGTGGTGAGGATCTCGTCGCCGGGAGTGAGCGTGAGGCCGTTGTAGATCAGGGCGAGACCCGTCGTCGTGCTGTCGGTGAGCGCAACCTCGTCCGGCCGCCCGCCGAGATACTGCGCGGCCGCCTGCTGCACCCGCACCGGAAAGGCAACATCCTGCGACTGCTGCCCGAGGAAGGCCGCGAACCCCATGCCGTGCTCGACGGTGGCGAAAGGATTGGCGTCGAGCATGCGTCGGTAGCGCTCGATGGCCTCGCGCACCGGGCGCGGGTGCGACACGATGTAGAACTGCGAGAAGTGCAGCCACTCGGGCGACAGGTCGAACTGTGTGCGCACCTGGGACCAGTCGGAGAAGTTATCAGCCCCCGCCGCTGCGGCGGGCTTGGGCGCGTCGCCGCGCGCCGCGGAGCTCGCGAGGAATGACCAGCCGACAGACGCGACGAAGTCGCGGCGATTCAGTGTCATGACCGTTCCCCCTGACGCGTGGTTTGTTCGCGGGTGGCCGCCGATACTACTCCTCGCCGCACCCGCCACCGAAATCCACCGCCGCGCGGCCCTGCGCGCGCTGACAGTCAGCGCCACGCGTCCGGCGCGCATCCCCGCGGCATCCGCAGCGCCCGCGGCGTTTGCGCCCGACCCGGAGGCTGGGTCAGACTCGCGCGAGCGGCTTGCGCTCAACAAACTCTCAAGGGCCCGATTATGAATCAGGTCGCCGACGCCACCGCCGCGGCCGCCGCGCCAGCCAGGACCCTCTTCGGGCAGCCGCGCGGACTCGCGACGCTCTTCCTCACCGAGATGTGGGAGCGCTTCACCTACTACGGGATGCGCGGCGTGCTCATTCTGTTCATGGTGGCCGCCGTTTCCCACGGTGGGCTCGGCCTCGACGACAAGACCGCGAGCGCGATCTACGGCATGTACATCGGCGGCACCTATCTCTTCGGCCTCCTCGGCGGTTGGATCGCCGACCGCCTTCTCGGCGCGCAGCGCGCGGTCGTGGCGGGCGGGGTGCTGATCGCCGGCGGCAATCTCATGCTGGCGCTCGGGAGCACGGACGTCTTCTTCCTGGGACTCCTCGTCATCACGATCGGCGTCGGGCTGCTGAAGCCTAACGCCAGCGCCATGGTGGCGGCGCTCTACCCGGAAGGCGGCTCCCGGCGCGATGCAGGTTTCTCGGTGTTCTACATGGGCATCAACCTCGGCGCGCTCATCGGGCCGCTGATCGTCGGCTGGTTCGCGGACCGCTACGGCTGGCGCTGGGGTTTCGCAGTTCCAGCGCTCGGCATGGCGGTAGGTCTCGCCCAGTTCGTGTGGACGCGCCACTACCTCGGCAACGCGGGCGTCGCCGCGGCGGGCGAGCAGCCGGGCGCCTGGAAGGTCGTGGTGGCGATCGCCGCGGCCGTCGCGCTCGCTGCGGCGCTCGTCATGGCGGGCGTGCTCAAAATCGACGCCGTCGCCATGGCGGCCGGGGCTTCCTGGGCGATGCTGGTGCTCGGCGTCGGCTACTTCGTGTATCTGCTCTTCTTCGCGGGGCTGACCGCGGTCGAGCGCCGGCGCGTGCTGGTGATGGTGGCGCTGGTCGCGGCGTCGGTGACTTTC
>Ga0209155_1000630_pt1 | contig 16923 bp, 13 predicted proteins | sample GraSoiAngelo_122_FD_185879 | JGI IMG/M metagenome (GOLD analysis project Ga0209155, IMG submission 185879) | Grasslands soil microbial communities from the Angelo Coastal Reserve, California, USA - 14_0927_02_20cm (SPAdes) (version 2) | ecosystem: Environmental > Terrestrial > Soil > Grasslands ... | reverse complement strand
AATCCTATAGCCTTCCAAAATGTGCTCGCGTTCCTTCGCTTTCATCAACAGGAACGCAGTGCGCCGCCGGACCACGTCCACGCGGTGGTCAATGAAATATTTGATCGCCTGCACCAGCCCCATCTCTTTCGGCTGGCCATGAGCCACAGCCAGGAAAATCATGCTGAAGTTTTCCTGCATCTGGGTGTGCTTAAAGAGCTGGTTGAGAACGATCTGCGGTTCGCACCCGCGTTTCAGTTCGACTACGATCCGCATTCCATCGCGATCGGATTCGTCGCGAATGTCGGAGATGTCTTCGATGGTCTTGTTGTTAACCAGCTCGGCGATGCGCTCGATGAGGTACCGCTTATTCACCTGATAAGGGATTTCGGTGACGATGATGGCTTGGCGGTCCTTAGTAATGTTCTCAATCGCCGCTTTGGCGCGCATTACGAAGCGGCCACGGCCGTGCTTGTAGGCCTCGAGAATGCCAGCTTTGCCGTGGATGATGCCGTAAGTTGGGAAGTCCGGCCCTTGCACGACCTTCAAGAGTTCCGGCAACGTGGTCTGCGGGTTGTTGACCAGCATGATCGTGGCATCCACGATTTCGGTCAGATTGTGCGGCGGGATGTTTGTTGCCATCCCGACGGCGATTCCGTTCGAGCCATTGATCAGCAGGTTGGGAACGCGCGTGGGCAATACCACCGGCTCAAAAGTTGATTCATCAAAATTGGGAACAAAATCGACTGTCTCTTTATCGATGTCGCTCAGCATCTCTTCCGAGATGCGAGTCATGCGGCATTCTGTATATCGGTAAGCCGCGGGCGGATCGCCGTCCACCGAACCGAAATTCCCCTGACCGTCAACTAATGGATAACGCAGCGAGAACGGCTGCGCCATGCGGACCAGTGCGTCATACAAAGCCGAATCACCATGCGGATGGTATTTACCGAGACATTCGCCGACCACCTTGGCGCACTTCACATATTTGCGATTGTGCAGAATCCCCATATCGTGCATGGCGTAGAGAATGCGCCGGTGCACGGGCTTCAACCCGTCGCGTACGTCGGGCAGCGCGCGGCCGATGATCACCGACATCGCATAGTCGAGATACGACCGCCGCATCTCCTCTTCGATATTGACGGGTTGAATGTTCGCGGCGCCGGGAATGCCGCTGCCATCTCCGCCGGGCGGAGGAGTCAGGGGAAGCTGTGGGTTCTGATCGTCAGCCATTTTCAGTTCTCAGTTCCTATTTTGATGGGACACGAAACGGGGTTTGTGCTATTTCCGTAAGTCATTGGAACTTAAGGCTCTTAATCACTGTTTGCTTATGATTGATTATACCATGGCGAGATGGATTTTTCAGGGTGCGGCGGTTACTCTTTTGCCTCTCCATCAGGAGTCGAACGTAGACGAAAAAGATCGTGATAGCAGCGGCGAGCCACGAAGTCTCATTGTAAGACAATACGGGAAGGCAAGGCGCAATCGGCAACACAAGACTTGCTTTTCCCACTGATTCCGACATAATTGGCTGCGTTCTCCTTCCCCCCGAGGGAGGTTGTATGTCTGCTTCGCGCTGCATTCGTCTGCTCGTACTGGTGTGTTTGTCCGCGCTTTCTCTTTCCGTCAAGGCCATTGAACCTGCTACTCCAATGGTTCCCAACTCCGATCCTACGTATCAGCAACTGCGTAATCTGAGTCTGGGGAGCGAGGCGGTGAGCGTTAACAACGTAAATCTCCGTCGTGACGCCGCTACATTTCACTTGCGCTCGGGCACGGTTTGTTTTGTTGCTCCGGTGCAAGGGAAGGTAACGGGGGCAGTGTTTGTTGGCGATGGCAACATGATCCTGGACCCCCGGCAGGCTTCTGAGCGTGCTAGCCTCAAGCTTCTGACCAAGGAAGACGGGTTCAGCGAGAATTTCAATCACCTCGTTTTGCGCTTCACTGACGGCACTTACGAGGAGTTAAAGAAGTCTGGCGGCGCTGCGTCTGGAGGATGCGATGGTGGCTTGCTGCACGACAGCCAGAATGCCATGCGTCACGACCGCATGCTGAAGTACAACCTGGATGGCCGCATTCTCGACGATGTGCTCGGCTCAGATCCCGGTGCATTATTCGTCGCCTTTATCCACGGCAAACGATACAACGGCAAAGAACTCTTCTTCATTGATCCGCGTGGCGCGCCGAATGTTGCTCCGGAAGAAGTTGAACTGATGACGTATGACGAAAACAAGCTGGGATTGTGGACTTCGTTTCATTTGGAAGATGAAGAAACGAAGGGAACTGCGCTGCATCAAGGCATCGCCCGCATCGAGCACCAGAAGCTCGATACCACAATTGAAAAGAACGCAAATTTACAGGGCAAGGCCTCAACTACCTTGGTAGCTCTGCAAGACGGCATCAGAGTGATTCCGTTCAGCTTGTTTCCGAGCCTCCGGGTGCAAAGCGTTACTGCCGAAGGAGGCCAGCCGCTGGCTTTCATTCAGGAGGACAAGAAAGACGACGCAGATTTTCGCGTGATCCTTCCCAAGGCTCTCGCCAAAGGCGACAAACTTACCATCATCACGGTGTACGGCGGCAAGGAGGCAGTGGTTAACACCGGAGGCGGAAACTATTTCCCAATCGCGCGCGAGGACTGGTACCCGAACGGCGCAAATTTTTCTTTAGGCGAGTACGCCAGCTACGACATGACGTTTCGCATCCCGAAGAATATGAAGATTGCCGCAACCGGAGACCTGGTGAGTGAACAGAACGAAGGCGGCGAGAGTGTGAGCGTATGGAAAAGCGGACGCCAGCCTGTCGCAGGGTTCAACTTCGGCAAGTTCAAGATGCAGGAGGTAAAGTTGGACAAGCCTGAATATCTGGTGCAGTCGTATGCGAATGAAGAGCCTCCGGACGTAATCAAGAGCCTGCTGCATGTGGCGAATGAGGACTTGCCCACCCAGGGGCCGCACATGACCGAAGGGGTTGCTCTGGGAAACATGAGCACTGTGCCGCTCATCAAGAAAGCGCTGGCTGAAGGACAGCTCTCGGTCCAGCTCTATACCGACTATTTCGGGCCCTCAGCTTACAAGCGCCTTGCAATTACTCAGCAGACATCCTGCAACTACGGACAATCCTGGCCGGAGTTAGTCTGGATTCCCATGTGCTATTTCTACGACAGCACGATTCGGCATCAATTGGGAATGGATTGGGGCGATCGCGGCTATTGGAAAAGCGTCACTTCTCACGAGGTAGCGCACCAATGGTGGGGGCACACGGTAGGTTTTAATTCATATCGTGACCAGTGGATGAGCGAAGGCTTTGCTGAAATGTCAGCGTCGCTGTACTTACAGCTGATCGAGAAAAATCCCCAAAAATTCATCGGCTTCTGGAACGATCAACGTGAACTATTGCTGGAACGCGACAAGGAAGGCTGGCGCGCCATTGACGCGGGCCCCGTCACCATGGGATACCGCATGAGCAACTCCCGCACGGGCGAGGGCGTGACTCGCCGCCTTATTTATCCCAAGGGCGCTTATATCCTTCACATGATCCGCATGATGATGTGGGATCGCCGCACCGGGGACGAAAATTTCAAAACCACGATGCACGACTTCGTTCAGACGTATACAAATCGGGCCGCCAGCACTGAAGATTTCAAGGCCATGGTTGAAAAACACATGACTCAAGAAATGGATTTGGAAGGCAACCACAAAATGGATTGGTTTTTCAACGAGTATGTCTACGGTACTTCCCTGCCTAGTTACAAATTCAATTACTCATTCGACAGAGATCCCGCTGGAGATGTGCTGTTCAATTTGAAAGTCACACAATCGAACGTAGATGATAAATTCCGGATGCTGGTGCCGATCTATGTGGAACTCGCGGACGGCAGGATGGTGAACCTAGGGCGCGCTCGCGTTATGGGAAACACGTCGGTCGAGCAGAGGGTTCCGCTGAAGGGACTCAAAGATGCTCCCAAGCGCGCGTTGCTGAGCTACTACGATGACGTGCTGGCCGCGCCGAACTAGTGTGCCGGAAAATCAGGGGAGCTTGCTGGCTCCCCCTGCCTCATCAAAATCCGATCCTACTTGCTGGCCTCGCTTGACTCAGCTTTAGCGGCCTCTTCGCCAATCGCCAGTGCGGCCTTCTTGCCGGAAAAACGAATTTGAGTTAGTGAGCGGCTACCGTCGGCATTGTTTGTGGTTACGGCTGCGTCACTGCCAGGTGCGCGGTCAAGATCCACAAGATGAGCAGGCACAGTAGCCACTACGTTTCTGCCTTTCATAATGCTGGCTTGAACGTTGGGGCCGGCGCCATCCCATTTCACGGTGTAGTCGCCGGCTGCCAGTTGTTTTCCGCTGACATTGACAGCCTCGTTGAGCTGCAGTGAACCCTTGTTGGACGCGAACGCGTTTGTCGCCAGCAGCAGAGCCAGCCCCAGCAACAAGCTCTTAGTCATTTTCGATACTTTCATTTCAATCCTTTTCTTTCCCGAAAAGCGTCGGGAACCGGTTCTGGGCGGCTTGGCCTCATCTTCGAAGAAAACTTGCGTTTCCCAAGCGAAGACATACAATGCTGCCTCGGGGTTAAGCGTAAAGAGCCCGGCGCAAACTGGCGCTCTCTGCCCGGGGATTGTTCTCATCTGGGCCGCCAAACCGAGAATGAGACAGTCCCTTTAACCCCTGAAATTTTTCTGAACGCCGGCTCTGTCGGTCTTGATCCGGCTCCTCACCGTCTCGCCAAGGTACGCTGCGTATGACTCAAAAGTTCCCATGGCGTTCAACTGCATTTACGCTTTGGACGCCGCAATTGAGGCATCGTTAGCACCACTGGTCAAAGGGTTCGAAAGACAGCACAATTCCGCAGTGTGTGTTGTGCCGAAACACATACGCAAATATGACAAAGTGAATACTCCATCAGTGAAAGCATCTCGCTTTCCGTGTGGCGGTAATTTCATTTACAAGGAGAGTTTGTGCTGTTGACGATTGCGAATGTTCGTTACTGGATAACGGCGTTCAAAAGCGGACACGAAGAACAAGTACGGTCGAGCAGCGGCTGTGCCGTGCGCAGTGGCTGGAAACTATAAATCGGCGGGCATGACTGCGGGCTGAGTGACTGCTGGGGCTGAAACTTTTGTTTTCGCCGGCGAGTCAACTGACATCCATTTGCGGATTTCCGGCAAGGCGGCGCGGGTCACGACTTCGCCGGCACGCACGAGTTCAGCGCTGTGTTCGAAGGCGTCGTACTTGTAGCCGTTGACGTCGGGCTGGATGACCAGGTCGGCGGCTTGCTTCCAAACGCCGCAGTTCATCTCCTGCGCAATGGAGAAGCACTGGCCAATGACATCAAAAAGATGTCGAGGGCCGTCTTCGTTGGCCCAGTGCCCTTTGAGATGGACGGCGAGCACACGCTCGGCACCCATTTCGCGCAATGGGACGCTAGGGACGGCGTGAGCGAGCATGCCGTCAACAAGGAGGCGTCCGCGAATTTTTACAGGCAGAAACATTCCGGGATAGGCACAACTTGCCCGAACCGGATCGACGAGCGGCCCGGAGTGGAACACGACGCCATCGCCGGTAGAGAAATCCGTCGCCGTAACGGCCAAGGGAATGTGGAGCTCTTCGAATGTCCTTACCTTCAGGATGCTGCTCAGAAAACCGATCATGCGCTGATTGCTGGCGAAGCCGTAGCGTGACAACGTCCAGCTAGCAAAGTGCTTGAAGCGGACGCGGGCAGCAATCTGCTCCAACTCGGCAATCGTAACTCCGCTGCAATAGGCAGCACCGATGAGAGCGCCGACGCTGGTGCCGGCGATAAAGCTGATAGGTATGTTTTCTTCTTCGAGGACTTTCAGAACACCGACATGAGCGACGCCGCGGGCAAAGCCGCCGCCCAGCGCTATGCCAATTGCGGGTGCAGCTTGCGAGTCGGTGGAAGGCGGACGCCCTGAGAGGCCACGCCCAAAGGCCTGTACCGACCGAATTATCTTGCCCAGACTCTTCACCGGAACCTCACTTCCCGGCTAGCCCGAACCCAGCACTAAGTACACAGCAAGTAAGATGCCAGCAGAATGAGGAATGTTCCAGTGACCAGCGTTTCCCGCCCCTGGTTACCGATGGGTGCACCCCGGTCTACGGTGCTTTCCCATGACTAACTCCCGTGTTCCTGATACTTTGGGGGATATGGTGCGGGAGATTTCTGCAGGAGGAGTGGTGGTTCGGCATACGGACCAAGGCTGGATGATGGCAGCCATTGAGCCGCAGAAGGAGGATTCCGGCTCCCGCTCGATGAAGAGAGCTTCACAAAAAGTGTTACTCGCGTTGCCGAAAGGGCTTGTAGATCCTGGCGAAAAGCCCGAGCAGACGGCGATCCGCGAGGTGCGCGAGGAAACCGGCGTGACCGGATCGGTAATCCGCAAGCTGGGCGATATCAAATACACGTATGTGCGGTCCTGGGGTGACAAGCAGCGGGTGTTCAAGATTGTAAGTTTTTATCTTCTGCGGTATGAGGGCGGGCGCATTGATGAAATCCCATCCGCAATGCGTATTGAGGTTAAGCGCGCCATGTGGGTCCCACTAGATGAAGCGGAGAGTAAGCTGGCTTATCGCGGTGAGCGGGATATGGTTCGGCGCGCGCAGGAGTATTTGAAATCTCATCCGGAGGCTGCTTGATGCCACGTGCTCCACATGTTGAAAAGCACTTCACTGCCGGCAATTTTGTTCGTGATGTGGTGATTGGCATGTCAGATGGACTCACGGTTCCATTTGCTTTGGCGGCGGGGCTTTCCGGCGCGGTGCAGAATACACGGCTGATTGTTGTGGGAGGTCTCGCCGAGGTCGCCGCTGGTTCGATCGCGATGGGACTTGGCGGCTATCTGGCGGCACGCGGTGATGCTGAGCATTACGAGCAGGAGCGCGAGAGAGAATATCGCGAGATCAAAGAAATTCCCGAAGAAGAGATGGCGGAGGTGAGCCGGGTATTTCAGGCGTATGGAATCACGCAGGAGCAGAGCGCGCCGGTGGTGGAGGCGCTTAGCCGGCGTCCGGATGCGTGGGTGGATTTTATGATGCGCTATGAACTGGGACTCGAAGAGCCGGATCCAAGCCGCGCGCGCACCAGCGCCGGCACAATCGCTGGATCTTATGTTGCCGGCGGGCTGATTCCACTTTCGCCTTATATGATTCTCGCCAGTGCGTCGCGGGGATTGCTGGCCTCGGCTGTAGTTACGCTGGCAGCCTTAGGCATATTCGGATTTATGAAAGGACGCTTCACTGGCACCGGCCCGGTGCGCAGCGCAGCACAAACGATGGTCATCGGCGGAATCGCCGCAACAGCGGCGTTCTTGTTGGCTAAGCTGATTGCATGATCAGCACCAGTTGGTGTCTGAATTTCAACCACAAAGGGCACAAAGGTTCACGAAGGAAAGCGCTGAGGATCACTTGACTTCGCAGATTCTTAATCTTTAGCATTGAATCAATGTAATAAGGCGCGTGCCGTTGCCATCCTCACCCCAATTAATCGGCACGCGCCGGTTGTGTTTTCTGGGCATTTTTCTCGTCATCTCAAGACCGCACTGAATTTCCAATTGCCAATTGGGAATCGACAATTGAAAATCCTTGGTGATCGCTCCATGTCCGATGTCATTAGGAAGGGTGTTCGCGTGAAGCACATAAATAAAGTTGCAATTCTTGGCGCCGGGACTATGGGCGCCCGGATTGCCGCACATTTTGCTAACGCCGGTGTGCCGAGTTATTTGCTCGACATTGTTCCTCCGGATGCGGACGCGCCCGCACGCAACAAGATCGCTGCTGCCGGGCTTGAGGCCGCGAAGAAGTCGAAGCCTGCGGCATTTTTTGAGCCGTCTCTTGCGCGCCTGGTCACGGTCGGTAACTTTGAGGACGATTTGGGCAAGCTGGTCGAGGTGAATTGGATCATCGAGGCCGTGGTCGAGAACCTTGATATTAAGCGTGCTTTGCTGAAGAGAGTAGAAGCCGCGCGTAAGCCGGGTACGATCATCACTACGAATACCAGCGGCCTGCCAGTCGCGAAAATTGCCGAAGGGTTCTCAGACGATTTCCGCCGCTGCTGGTTTGGCACGCATTTTTTTAATCCTCCGCGCTACATGCGGCTGCTGGAAATTATTCCGACGCCGGAAACGGACCGCACTGTGCTCGATGCGGTTACCTGGTTCGCTGATGTGCGGCTGGGCAAAGGCGTGGTAGTCGCCAAGGATACTCCGAACTTCATCGCTAACCGCATTGGAACTTTTTCCGTTCTCAACGTGATGCGGCTTATGCAGGAGATGGATCTCTCGGTCGAAGAGGTGGACGCACTTACCGGGCAAGTCGTGGGATGGCCGAAATCAGCTACGTTTCGGACCATCGATCTGGTTGGACTCGACATTCTGGGGCACGTGGTCAGCAATATGGAAGAAGCGGATGGCGGGCGAGGGCGCCCGCCCCACACGCTTCCAGATTTCTACAAGCAGATGCTCGAACGGAAGTGGCTCGGGGACAAGACTCGCGGAGGATTTTATAAGAAAGCGAAAGATGACGAACGGCTCGCTCTCGACTGGAAAACGCTTGAATATCATCCGCGGCAGAAGCCGAGATTTCCTGCCCTGGAGATGGCGAAGAATATCGAAGATACCGGCGTTCGCGTTCGCATGCTGCTGGGGCTTGATGGACAACCACAGAAGGGCGACAAGGCGGGCGCATTCTTATGGCCGGTGTTGGCCGATCTATGGACCTATTCCGCGAATCGCATTCCGGAAATCTCCGACACGATCGTCGAAATCGACCGTGCGATGCGTCTCGGCTTCAATTGGGAACTTGGGCCATTTGAGCTCTGGGATGCGGCTGGGGTTGACGCTACCGTTGCGCGGATGAAAAAAGAAGGTCGGCCGATCGCAGCCAACGTCGAGAAGTTGCTCGCCTCGGGCAAGAAATCCTGGTACGCAGATGAACCTAAGGCGGCATCGGGGCGCGCCTACTTCGATTTGGCCAGTGCTGCTTACAAGCCGGTTCAAGTTCCCCCAGGCGTGTGGTCCGTCACGGTGGCCAAGAAATCGAACGGGGTGGTGAAGAAAAATTCGGGTGCGTCGTTAATTGATCTTGGCGATGGTGTCGCGTGCATTGAATTTCATTCGAAGATGAACTCGCTGGGCGGGGACATCATTTCCTTGATCACTCAAACTCTCAAGCCAGGAGGCCTCGGCGACAACTTCGACGCGTTCGTGATCACGAACGATGCTACGAATTTCTCCGTGGGCGCAAACCTCATGTTGCTGCTCATGTCCGTGCAGGAAGAAGAGTGGGACGACGTGGATCTCATGATTCGGCAGTTCCAGGGCATGACGCAGGCCATCAAATTCTCACCCAAGCCAGTGGTGGTGGCGCCATTCGGCCTCACACTCGGCGGCGGCACGGAGATTTCGCTGCATGCTGCTGCGCGCCAGCCTCATGCCGAGCTTTACATGGGCCTGGTGGAAGTCGGCGTCGGCCTGCTCCCCGGCGGGGGCGGCTGCAAAGAAATGCTGCTGCGCGCGGTGGATACGGCGGCCACGATTCGTCCAGGAGGTCGTGGAGAGTCTGTTGAGCTCATGGAAGCCATGAAGCGGGCTTTTGAAACTATCGCCACCGCGAAGGTCGCGACTTCAGCGCATGAAGCCCGCGGCTTGGGATTTCTCGCTGAGTCCGACGGCATCACGATGAACCGCGAACGCGTGCTGGCCGACGCCAAAACCCGCGCTCTGGAGCTGGTCCGCACAGGGTATGAACCGCCCATGCCGCGCACCGACATTCCCGCGCCCGGAGAAAACATCCTGGCTGCGCTCAAGCTGGGAGTACACCTGATGCGGCAGGGCGAGTACATCACTGAATATGAAGTGAAGCTGGGCACGAAAGTCGCCGAAGTTCTGTGCGGCGGCAATGTGACCTCGGGCACTCCGATTAGCGAGCAGTATTTTTTGGATCTGGAGCGGGAGGCTTTCAAATCTCTTTGCGGCGAACGCAAAACCCAAGAACGGATTCAGTACACGCTAAAGACTGGGAAGACGCTGAGGAACTGAGCTTTAGAAGCTATACAACATAGCTATTGACATTAACTATTGTCACAGCTATTATGGCATTGAGGAATGGCGCATGTCGTATGTTCGGCCTGAGCAAGTTTTGTCTCCCAGGAACCTAGTCGGTGGTGTTCTGGAAGTCATCCACGATCCGGGCGAGAATCGGATGAGCGTGGCCCGCATTTTGTGGGACAAAGAGGAAGTTGTTGCCACTCGCTGGAATGGTAATGATGAGCAGCCATTAGGAAACCCCGTCTCGCGTGGGCACGCCACTTGGTTCGTGGTGGATGAATATGCCGCAGCTAAGGTCGAAGAGGCTGCGCGCGCCGCCGCCGAACAATCCCCAAACAGTCTGATTGCGAAGTATCGTGAAATGGCAAATGATTCTGATCGCGAACGCGAAGCAGAAGAGTGGAGCCAAGGGTTGATCGGGGATGTATCCGCGCAGAGGTGAAGTGTGGTGGGTGTCCTTCGATCCTTCCATTGGTGGCGAGATTCAAAAGACACGCCCAGCCATCGTCATCAGCAACGATGCCGCCAACAACGCGCTCAACCGGGTGATTGTCATCCCGATTACTAGCCAGGTAGCGAAAGTCTATCCGGGCGAGGCGCTGATCATACTCAATGGCGAGCAACGCAAAGCTATGGCCGACCAGATCATGACGGCTTCGAAGCAACGATTGAAAAACAAACTGGGAAATCTATCGCGCGCCGATGTCACTGCCGTTGAAAGTGCAGTGCTGTTGCAATTGGGGATTCGTAGGTAACCCGCCCTCAAGTTGAGCGTGCGCCTCATGCGCCCGGGCGAGTACATCACTGAATATGAAGTGAAGCTGGGCACGGAAGTCGCCGAAGTTCTCTGCGGGGCAACGTGACCTCGGGCACTCCGATCAGTGAGCAGGATGTTTTAGATTTAGAGCGCGAGGCGTTCAAGTCTCTTTGCGGTGAGCGCAAGACGCAGGAACGGATCCAGTACACGCTGAAGACGCTGAAGACGCTGAGGAACTGAGTTCAAGATAATTCATGGCGCTTCGACCGCTGGCTGATTGGCTGCAGGGGAGCCTCTGGACAGTTGGGTGACGTGCGGTGGTGTGCCAGAATTGCAATTGCTTGGCACTTCCGGAGCAGGAATGACCGTCTTAGAATCGCTTTGTGATTTCTAGCATCTTCTATGCTTAGCAGGTTGCGGAAAATCTCGCGAAAGCAGGTTCCTCACCCCTGAAGCGGTTCGGAATGACAAAAGGTAAAGGGTTTAGCGGTACCAGTAAACTCCGGTACCAGTAAACTCCGTACCAGTAAACTCTGGTACCAGTAAACTCATGCCCTTGCCAAATCGGTTGCAAACCAGTTTTTCCGCAATCCGTTAGGAGTTCTTATGCGTGAAGTCGTTCTCGTTTCTTCGGTGCGCACACCTGTGGGACGTGCTTTCAAAGGCATGCTGCGGGCGACGCGTCCTGATGAACTCGGTGCTGTCGCCATCAAGGGCGCTTTGGAGCGCGTACCGCAGATCGATGCGAAAGAAATAGACGATGTCATCCTTGGCTGCGCTATGCCCGAGGCCGAGCAAGGGATGAACGTAGCTCGCATCGCCTCGCTGCGCGCGGGGCTGCCGGTTGAGGTCTCCGCACTCACCATCAATCGCTTCTGCTCGTCGGGTCTGCAGGCGATTGCGCTGGCGGCGGAGCGGATTGGTAGTGGCGGTGCGGAGGTGATTGTCGCGGGCGGCACTGAATCTATGTCGATGATCCCGATGGGAGGCCACAAGATTTCGCCGAACCCGTGGCTGGTGGATCATTATCCCGACGCGTATCTTTCAATGGGTCTGACTGCCGAGCGGCTGGCGCAGCGCTTTGGGATCACACGGGAGCAGGCAGATGAGTTCTCGCTGAGCAGCCATCAGAAGGCGCTGGCGGCGATTCAGGCAGGAAAGTTTGAAGATGAAACGGTGCCTGTACCGGTGACACGTTCCATTGGCAATGGCCACGTAGGCGCAGACGCCTCGTCCGCGCAGGACGGGCGAGGGCGCCCGTCCCTACGTGATTCCTGGAAGCTCCCACGGCAGGAAATTATCTTTAAGACTGACGAAGGTCCGCGCGCCGACACATCGCTCGAAGCATTGCTCTCTTTGAAACCTGCCTTTCACGCCAAAGGCACTGTGACCGCTGGCAATTCGTCGCAGATGTCGGACGGTGCGGCGGCGGCAGTCGTGATGTCGGCTGAGCGTGCGAAGCAACTTGGCATAAAACCGCTTGTGCGCTACGTTTCGTTCGCGACGGCTGGCTATAAACCGGAGGAAATGGGACTCGGGCCAGTGTACGCGATTCCGAGGGCGCTGAAGTTGGCTGGACTGAAGCTCTCTGATATCGACGTCATCGAACTCAACGAGGCTTTCGCGGCGCAGTCACTGGCGGTGATCAAAGAAGCAGGACTCGATCCGGAGCGCGTGAATCCCAACGGCGGAGCGATTGCGTTGGGACATCCGCTGGGGTGTACAGGGGCAAAGCTGACGGCGACAATCATACGAGAACTTAAGCGCCGGAATGGGCAGTATGGGTTGGTAACAATGTGTGTCGGCGGGGGGATGGGGGCCGCGGGTGTGTTCGAAAATCTGAATTAACCATGAGAGAGTCGTTCAAAGCCAATTAACCACGAAAGACACGAAGGTACACGAAGGAAAAAGCACGACCATGTGACGGATGACCTTGCGCGAGCAGCTTGCGAAGTGAAAGCCTGCGCGTTGAGGTCCTATGGCCACATTTCCTCTCCCTAGGCCTACCGCCCAGCAAGTCAGCCATGCTGTCATCACCGCGGCCATGCGGGTGCACACTGAGCTTGGCCCAGGTTTACTGGAGAGCGCTTACACTGCCTGCCTGCAATACGAACTCAACGACACTGGATTCAGGTCTGCGGCCCAGGTTGGTCTTCCCGTCGTCTATCGTGGAGTGAAGCTCGAACTCGGATACCGAATGGATCTTGTGGTTGAAGATCTCGTAGTCGTAGAAATCAAGTCCGTGGATGCCATCTCGCTTGTCCATCAGGCCCAAATACTTTCGTACCTGAAGCTCAGTGGCAAATCCCTTGGCCTGCTTATAAACTTCAATGTTGTCCATTTGAAGGACGGCATCAGGCGCTTCGTGAACGGAACGGGCTGGAAGTAAGAGGAACAACCACGAAGGACACGAAGTTGCACTAAGTTTTTGATGCTTGAGTTTTCCGTTGTGTACCTTCGTGTCCTTTGTGGTTAGAAAAGGAGTTGGATGGCCACAGCCGCGGTTCCCAAATCCAAGATCTCGGGCGGCAGCTTTCTGCTCGAAGAGCGCACGCCCGACGAAGTATTCACGCCTGAGGATTTCACCGAACAGCATCAGCTGATTGGTCAAACGGCGGAGGAATTCGCTACCAACGAGATTGTCCCTAACATCGAGAAGATGGAGCACAAGGACTTCTCCGTCACGCGCGAGCTGCTCAAGAAAGCTGGCGAGCTGGGGCTGAGCGGGGTGGAAATTCCGGAATCTTATGGCGGCTTGGAGATGGACAAAGTTACTGCCGCCGTAATCGCCGACCACATTGCTAAGTATGCCGGGTTTGCGACGACCTGGGGCGGACACACCGGCATTGGCACGCTGCCGATCGTTTATTTCGGAACGGAAGAGCAGAAGAAAAAATATCTGCCTCGGTTGGCTGCTGGGGAAATTGTCGGCGCGTATGCGTTATCAGAGGCGTCTTCAGGTTCAGACGCTTTGAATTGCCGCGCTCGTGCTGAGTTTTCCAAAGACGGCAAGCATTACGTTCTCAATGGCGAGAAGATGTGGATCACTAACGCCGGATTTGCCGATCTGTTCACGGTTTTTGCCAAAGTTGACGGCGAAAAGTTCACGGCATTTTTGGTTGAAAAGAGCTTCCCTGGATTTTCCATTGGCGCGGAAGAGCACAAGATGGGCATTCGTGGATCGTCCACTTGTCCCATCATTCTGAATGACTGCAAAGTTCCTGCGGAAAACGTGCTGGGCGAAATAGGCAAGGGACACGTTATCGCTTTCAACATTCTTAATGTCGGGCGCTTTAAGTTGGGCGCGATGTGTGTGGGCGGGGCGCGCGTGGCGCTTGAGAACTCCGTCGCTTACGCAAAACAGCGAAAGGCATTCGGCAAAGTTATCGCGGACTTTGGTTTAGTTCGCGAGAAACTCGCCAACATGGCGGCGCTGATCTATGTGGGCGAGTCGCTGGTTTATCGCACGGTTGGCATGATGGATGTCGCGCTCAATGAGATCGACAAATCGGCCGTCGATGCTGCCAAAGAGACGCGCAAAGCCATCGAGGAGTATGCGGTCGAGTGCTCGATCATTAAGGTCTGGGGTTCGGAGATGGTGGACTATGTTGTTGATGAGACGGTACAAATCTTCGGCGGGTATGGATTTGTAGAAGAGTATCCGGCTGAACGGGCTTATCGCGATGCGCGAATCAATAGAATCTTCGAGGGCACGAACGAGATCAACCGGCTGATCATCACCGGGTTTTTATTGAAGCGCGCCATGTCCGGCCAATTGCCGCTGATGCCTGCGATTAAGAAGCTAATGGATGAGGTGCTCGCGGGCCCTGCTTTGGCCGAGGAAGTTGAAGGTCCGCTGGTCGAGGAACGTAAACTGGTGACTCAAGCCAAGAAGCTCGGCCTCTTCGCCGCCGGTGCGGCTACGCAGAAATACATGCAAGCGATTCAGGATCAGCAAGAGATTATGGGCGCGATCGCAGACATGGTGATTGAGAGCTACGCGATGGAATCGGCGGTGCTGCGGGCGCAGAAGATTGCCTCGAGTCAGGGTGAAGGCGCTGCCGCTCTGCCAATTGCGCTGACACGCGTGTATCTCTCGCAAGCAATGGAAAGGATCGAAGCCGCCGCGCGAAAGATTATCGCTGCCGTAGCTGATGGCGACACGCTCCGCACTCAGCTTGCGATTCTGCGTCGGTTGGTGAAGTACGAGCCATTCAACACGATTGAGCTGCGCCAGCAGATCGCGGGGAAGGTGATTGAGCGAGGGAAGTACGTGATAATTTAGCTGTACAGCATACCAAGCAGGAGTTTCACCTTATGAGAGTAGGCACGTTCACGGCGGTATTGCATAAAGAAGACGATCTATACGTAGCTGAATGCCCCGAGATAGGAACCGTGAGCCAAGGTAAGACCATAGAAGATGCCGTGGCGAACCTTCGCGAGGCAACCGAACTTTACTTGGAAGAGTTTCCTCCGGGCGAAGTCGGCCGGCCGCTCGTAACCATTTTCGAGGCTCATTTTGCCTAGGCTGCCTCGCGTCTCTGGCGCGCAGGCAATTCGAGCCTTGGAACGATTAGGCTTCGTTCAAGCTCGGCAGCGTGGAAGCCACGTCGTGATGAGGCGAATTGACCCAGATACCACAACCGGCTGCGTAGTCCCATTGCATTCCGAGCTGGCAATTGGCACCCTGCGCGGCATTGTCAAGCAAGCGGGGATCAAAGTCGAAGAGTTCATTCAGAAGCTCTGATCAGATGAAACCGAGCGGCCGGCTGTTAAAAATTGGGATTGGTCAATTAACAACCCGATCAATCAGCCGAGTCCTTATTTTTCGTGGACACCAGCATCTCTAGATTGTAGTGCGCAGGATACGAAGGTCACCGCGGAGAGCAGCGCCCCGTAATCAATAAGCTCGCGCGAACACTGCGATCTTCTGTGCTGGCTTGCCGCTGTAGACGCATTTGCCTGGCGTCCCGGGCTGATTGAGAGGCAACAAGCGAATGGTGGCGCCGGTTTCGTCTTGAATTTTGTCTTCATCTTCGCGCGTGCCCGCCCAATACGCATGCACGAAACCCTTCTCGACGCCCTGCTTCAGTTCGTCATAATTTGAAGCTTGGAAAGTGTGCTCTTTGCGAAAGAGCAAGGCGCGATCATAGAGCGCCTGCTGAATTTCCGTCAGCAGGGATTCCAGCCGCTGCTTGAGGCCTTCCTGGGGTACAAAAGACTTGCCCTGCTTGCCTGGCTGATCGCGACGAGCGATGCCGACAGTCCCTTTCTCGATGTCCTTGGGTCCAATCTCCACGCGCACGGGAATGCCTTTCAACTCCCATTCGTTGAATTTGTAACCGGGACTGTACTGCTCGCGGTCGTCTACTTTAAAGCGCAGGGTGTCTTTCCAATCAGCACTGAGGCGCGCAGCGGCCTCCAGCACTCGCGAGCGCTCGGCATCAGTCTTGAAAATTGGAACGATGACGACTTGCGTTGGCGCGATGCGCGGCGGCACGACCAAGCCCTCGTCATCGGAATGCGCCATGATCAACGCGCCGATCAACCGCGTGCTCACGCCCCAACTCGTGGTCCAGGCGTGCTGCACATGGTTGTTCTGGTCGGTGTAGGTGATGTCGAACGCCTTGGCGAAATTCTGGCCCAAGTTGTGCGATGTGCCCACCTGCAAGGCGCGGCCATCCTGCATCATGGCTTCGATGGCATAGGAGCGGAGCGCGCCAGCAAACTTCTCTTTGTCGGTCTTGATGCCTTTGATCACTGGCACGGCCATCTCTTTTTCCACGAAGTCGGCATAGACCTCATGCAGAATTTTAAGCGTCTCGCGTTCGGCATCCTGTTCGTCGACGTGAACCGTGTGGCCTTCCTGCCATAGAAACTCTGTGGTGCGGAGAAAAGGCCGCGTGCGCATCTCCCAACGTATGACATTCGCCCATTGATTGATGAGCAGGGGCAAGTCGCGCCAACTGTGCACCCACTTCGCATAGAAGTAGCCGATGATGGTTTCTGAAGTTGGCCGGATCACGTAAGGCTCGGCGAGCTTCTCGCCACCTGCATGCGTGACTTCGGCAACTTCAGGCGCAAAGCCTTCCACGTGCTCGGCTTCCTTCATGAGAAAGCTTTT
>Ga0209155_1000627_pt1 | contig 16971 bp, 19 predicted proteins | sample GraSoiAngelo_122_FD_185879 | JGI IMG/M metagenome (GOLD analysis project Ga0209155, IMG submission 185879) | Grasslands soil microbial communities from the Angelo Coastal Reserve, California, USA - 14_0927_02_20cm (SPAdes) (version 2) | ecosystem: Environmental > Terrestrial > Soil > Grasslands ... | reverse complement strand
CTGCGCGCACGGCCACACTGCGGAGACCTGCGGCGCGGAGATACTCGAGCAACTCGAAGGACAGATTTTCAAGCGGTTGTTCGATCCCGAAGACGTCGCGGGCATCATCATCGAGCCCATTCAGGGCGAAGGCGGATATGTTCCGGCGCCCAAGTTCTTCCTGCAGGAATTGCAGCGGATCTGCCGCCAGCACGGCATCATGTTCATCATGGACGAAGTACAGTCGGGCATGGGCCGCACCGGAAAGTGGTGGGCCAGTGAACACGCCGGGATCGAACCGGACATCCTCTGTTCCGCGAAAGGCATCGCGAGTGGTATGCCACTCGGCGCGATCATTGCAAGAGAAAGCGTGATGCGCTGGGGACCAGGCTCGCACGGAACGACGTTCGGCGGAAACCCGGTGTGTATTGCGGCGGCGCTGGCCACCATGGACCTGATTGAGAGCGAGTACAAGGAAAACGCGCGACGCATGGGAGATTACCTCTTCGGATGCCTGGCCGATTGGACAAAGAACTTCAAGATCGTCGGCGACGTGCGCGGACGTGGATTGATGATTGGCATTGAAATTGTGCGAGATCAGCGGACAAAAGAAAAGGCCGCTGATTTGCGCAACGCAATCGTTGACTTGGCGTTTCACAAGGGTTTGCTGGTCCTCGGCGCCGGTGAAAACACTATTCGTTTGTCGCCGCCGCTACTGATCGATCAGGAACAGGCCGGCTTTGCGGCGCGGACGCTGGAAGATTGCTTCCGCGAGGCGGAGAAAAAGATCTAGCACAAGAATCACAAAGGACTTCCCGTGGCTGCCATCTAGCACTATGGCAGCCAGGGGATTATTGTTTATACTGCGCGGGGCTCAAGAATCGGTGATGGGCCATGCCGATATTCTCAAATCTGATGTTTCAAGCGGTGCACTGGGCTGCGCGGCGAGGCCTGCGCGAAGAGGAGAGTTTTCCCAGCGATGCAAAAAAGCTGGAAGCCCGGCGCACTGGAATTCGCGGAGAAACCTACGCTTACTGGTATTTGCGAAGGCAGGGGTACATATTCGTTGCCCGGAATTACATTCCGCGCGGCATCAAGGGCGAAATCGATCTCGTGGGTTACGATGGCAAGACGCTCGCCTTTGTGGAAGTCAGAACGCGCACTATCCGCGAAGACTTGCCGGCGCTGCCTGAGCTAAGTGTTACGCGGGAGAAACAGCACCTTGTAGTTCGCACCGCGCAGCGATTTCTGGCGGAGCGTCACGTCGGCGAATGTCCTTGCCGGTTTGATGTCATGGCGATTGATAACTGCCCAGGACAGCCGCCGGTAGTGCGGTTGCACAAGGATGCGTTCAGCCCTCAAATGTAGCGGCCTGAGCGGAGTGTCTTCGTGGAATTGCTAGACGCGGTACAATCCAGAGTCTCCTGGTTGCTCGCCCTGCGCGGGTGAACCAGAACATCATCAAGGAGGATTGCTTTGCCGGAGTTGCGTAAGGACCCGATCACGGGCCGGTGGGTGATTATTTCAACGGAACGCGGGAAGCGGCCAAACGATTTTCTCCGTGAGAGCGTCATCCCAAGAGAAGAGAAAAACTGCCCCTTCTGCGCAGGCAACGAATCTCGAACTCCGCCGGAAATTCTTGTTTACGGACGGAATGGTGGAGGACCAAACACGCCGGGTTGGAGCATCCGCGTCGTCCCTAACAAATTTCCTGCTCTGGGAATCGAGGGCGAACTGGACCGCGAGGGCGAAGGTCTCTTTGACAAGATGAACGGAATCGGCGCGCACGAAGTGGTGATCGAGTCACCGAACCATCTTGCAACTCTTGCAACCCTGCCGGAACGTGCCGTGGAGGACGTGCTCTGGGGCTATCGCGACCGCATGCTGGACCTGAAGAATGATAAGCGCTTCCGCTACATTCTCATTTTCAAGAATCACGGAGAAGCCGCCGGTGCAACCATCGACCACCCGCACTCACAGTTAATTGCCCTGCCCATCGTCCCGCGGCGTGTGCGCGAAGAAATCGACAGCTGTTGGCACTATTACGATGAGAAGGAGCGCTGCATTTTCTGCGACATCATTCGCCAGGAGCGCGATACCGGCGAACGCGTCATCGGTGAGAACGAACATTTCATCACGCTTGCCCCTTATGCGCCGCGCTTTCCGTTTGAGATGTGGCTGCTGCCGAAGGTCCATGGGTCGTCGTATGAGAATAATCAGAGCTCCATGTATGCAAGCCTGGCGCGGATGCTGAAGGATACGCTGATGCGTCTTGACCAAGTGCTTGACCGTCCCGCGCTCAACTTCATGATCCATACGTCTCCGATCAGCGAAGAGATCAACGACCACTACCACTGGCACATCGAAATCATTCCCAAGCTAACCAAGGTCGCGGGTTTTGAATGGGGTACGGGGTTTTACATCAACCCAACGCCTCCCGAAGAATCGGCGCGATTTTTGCGCGAAGCAAAAATTCAGGCTGTTGCGGAGAAAAAATAGGCCTTGTCGAATGCGGCCTTGTTTGGGATGTCCGGAGAGTTCTTTCAGATTTGCTATACTTAAAGATTCGGCGCGGTACCCAAGTGGCCCAAGGGAGAGGTCTGCAAAACCTCCATTCGTGGGTTCGAATCCCACCCGCGCCTCCAGGCCTTTCTGAATCACGACTCGGAAGGCACCCATTAATTTGCTTGCGGGCATCGGGTTATCGCGCGGCACGAAGGCTGTCCATCTCCAGATTCAGTTCCAAAACATTCACGTGCGGTTCGCCAAGAAATCCCAGGTCGCGCCCCCTGGTATGTCTCTGCACCAGCGCGCGCACGTCCTCTTCTTTCATGCCGCGCGTATGAGCAACGCGAGGAATTTGGAATTCTGCGGCCGCAGGAGAAATATCGGGGTCCAGGCCAGACCCCGAGGCTGTCACCATGTCGACCGGGATAGCGGCATTCGGATTCTCTGCCTGAAGCCTTTGTACGTCACCCTTTACGCGCTCGAGCAAGTTCTTGTTGGTAGGAGCTAGGTTTGAGCCACCGCTCGACGTTGCATCGTATCCAGTTCCAGCGGCAGATGGCCGCGAGTGAAAATAAGCAGGCCCGGTGAATGCCTGGCCAATAATTCTCGACCCAACGAGCTTTCCATCTTTGGTGATGAGTTGTCCGTTCGCGCGGTCGCGAAAGAATAGCTGCGCCAGTCCGGTGATTCCGAGCGGGTAGATGAGGCCGAACATCAACGTTGTCACCAGAGTGAACCAAAGGGCAATAAGGAGATTCTTTTTCATGAACGCCTCTCAGACAAATCTCAGATACGTCAGCAGGACATCGATCAGCTTGATTCCTATGAATGGAGCAATAACTCCCCCAACGCCGTAGACCAACAGATTCCGGCGAAGCAATACAGCCGCTCCCACGGGCCGATAGCGTACGCCTCGAAGGGCTAACGGAATCAGCGCAATGATGATCAAGGCGTTGAAAATGACGGCGGATAAAATCGCTGACTCTGGCGTGCGGAGGCGCATAATGTTCAAAACTTCGAGCTGAGGAAACGCCGCGGCGAACATCGCGGGAATGATGGCGAAGTACTTGGCCACGTCGTTAGCAACCGAAAAAGTGGTCAAAGCGCCGCGAGTAATCAGGAGTTGCTTGCCGATCTCCACGATTTCGATGAGTTTGGTTGGGTTGGAATCGAGGTCGACCATATTCCCGGCTTCTTTCGCGGCCTGTGTTCCGGTATTCATGGCCACTCCCACGTCAGCCTGAGCGAGCGCCGGAGCGTCGTTAGTGCCATCACCGGTCATGGCCACCAGCTTCCCCTTGGCCTGCTCCCGCTTAATGAGCGCCATCTTGTCTTCGGGCTTGGCTTCAGCAAGGAAATCGTCGACTCCCGCTTGGCGAGCGATCGCTGCGGCCGTCAATGGATTGTCACCGGTGATCATCATGGTGCGAATGCCCATCGCACGAAGATGGTCGAAACGCTCTTTCATGCCGCCCTTGACGATGTCTGTAAGTGCGATTGCCCCAAGAACGCGGCCATTCTCCGCGACCAGTAGCGGAGTTCCGCCACCATTCGAAATCTCGCGAACACAGACCTGCAACTCCACAGGAATGGCGTGACCGCGGTTTTCGCACAGTCGGGTAATGGCCTCCAGCGCGCCTTTGCGGACTTGACGGCCGTCCAGGTCGACACCGGACATCCTGGTTTGGGCGGAGAATGGGACAAAACTTGCTGCGCGGGAAGAAAGGTCGCGGCCGCGAAGGTTGTAACGCTCTTTCGCGAGCACGACGATGGACCGGCCTTCCGGAGTTTCGTCTGCCAGCGAGGAAAGCTGCGCAGCGTCAGCAAGATGACGCTCTTCAATTCCGGGTGCCGGAAAGAATTGCGTGGCGGCGCGGTTTCCCAGCGTAATCGTTCCCGTCTTGTCCAGCAGCAGCACATCCACGTCGCCCGAAGCTTCGACGGCGCGTCCCGACATCGCGATGACGTTCCGCTGAATCATGCGATCCATGCCGGCAATGCCGATTGCGGATAGAAGCCCACCAATCGTCGTGGGAATCAGGCAAACGAGAAGTGAGACTAGGACGAAGATGCTCTGGGGAGCGCCCGAATAGATGGCAAATGGCTGAAGCGTCACAACTGCCAGCAAGAAGATTATGGTCAGTCCGGCCAGCAGAATGTTGAGGGCAATTTCGTTTGGAGTTTTTTGGCGCGAGGCTCCCTCCACAAGCTTGATCATCCGGTCCAGAAAGGTCTCGCCCGGATTGGAGGTGATACGAACTTTGATTTCGTCGGAGAGAACACGCGTTCCCCCCGTAACCGCTGAACGATCTCCACCGGACTCACGGATGACTGGCGCAGACTCGCCGGTGATTGCCGATTCATCGACGGAGGCCACACCTTTGGTCACCTCGCCATCACCTGGAATGAAATCCCCTGCCCTGACAACTACGATGTCGCCGGAGCGCAATTTCGAGCTGGGAACGGTTTCGAGCTTGTTGTCGCACGTCAGCAGGTGAGCCTGCGTTTCAGCCCGTGCTTTACGCAGCGTGTCTGCTTGCGCCTTGCCTCGTCCTTCGGCCATGGCTTCTGCGAAGTTCGCAAAAAGTACCGTGAACCACAGCCAAAGTGTGATCTGCAGGCCGAAGCTGATCTGGCCCGCGTGATGAAAGGCGTTCCACACAAGCTGCACGGTCGTCAATACCGCGCCAACCTCGACCACGAACATCACGGGGTTCTTGACCATCGTGCGGGGAGCCAGCTTGCGAAATGAGTCGGTTACCGCGCGAGTGAGAATCCTCGTGTCGGCGAGCGACTGTTTTCTAACTTGGGCGACTGAATCCATGGGAGCCTCAGAAAGTCTTCCCTGCGGACATGAGCAGGTGTTCGAGAATCGGCCCCAGACTGAGGGCCGGGAAAAAAGTAAGCGCACCAACGATCAGAATCGTGGATACCAGCAAGCATGAGAACAGCGCACCAGTTACGGGGAATGTTCCCGCCGATTCCGGAACAGTCTTTTTCTTGGCTAGATTTCCGGCAATGGCGAGCACCGGAATGATCATGAAAAACCGGCCAAGCAATTGGGCTACCGCTGTGCTCGTGTTGTACCACATGGTGTTCGCATTCAGGCCGGCGAATGCTGAGCCGTTGTTGCCGGTCGACGAAACGTAGGCATAAAGCAACTGGGACAAGCCGTGTGGCCCTGGGTTCGAGATGCTCGAAGTACCGAATGGCTTCACGATAGCGACTGCCGAAAAGCCAAGAATGGTGAACGTCAGAACCAGAATCGCCAGCATGGCCATCTTGACGTCATACGATTCGATTTTCTTCCCCAGATATTCCGGGGTTCTACCTACCATCAGCCCGGCGATGAACACCGCAAGGATGACGAACACCACGATGCCGTAAAGCCCGGAACCCACTCCGCCGAAAACAACTTCCCCTAACATGATGTTGATCAACGGGACCATGCCGCCCAGCGGCGTAAACGAGTCATGTTGGCCGTTCACCGCACCGCAACTCGCATCGGTGGTTACCGTCGCAAAGAGCGCGGAATTCGCAATTCCGAACCGCACTTCCTTTCCTTCCATGTTGCCGCCGGAATGTTTGGCGTTTGCGTTCTGATTCACGCCAACGAGCATTGGATTCCCGCGTGCTTCAGCCCAGTACGCTGTCGCAACTCCGACGAAAAACAAAAACGTCATTGCCGCCCATACCGCCCAGCCATGCCGCTGTGAGCCGGTCATACGGCCGAGCGTGTAAGTGAGGCCGGAGGGAATCGCGAAAATCAATACCAGCTGGAAGAAGTTCGAAAAGGGAGTGGGATTCTCGAAAGGATGCGCGCTATTGGCGCCAAAAAATCCACCACCATTGGTGCCAAATTCCTTGATGACTTCCTGGGATGCCACGGGACCTTGCGCAATAACCTGCTGCGTTACAGTTTGTGTAGTGACCTTGCCATCTGTTCCGGTCCCTTGTACGGTTTGGGGCTCGATCAACTGCACCGTGGTGTAGGGTTTCAGGTTCTGAACGACGCCCTGAGACACCAAGACTAGCGAACCTACGACGCAAATTGGCAGCAAAACCCAAAGCAGGCAGCGCGTGGTGTCCACCCAGAAGTTTCCGAGCTTATCGGTTTCCTTACGCGCGATCCCGCGAATCACGACAATCGCCAGGACGATGCCGACCGCAGCGGACGCGAAGTTGTGATACGCCAGCCCGGCCATCTGCGTGAGATAGCTCATCGTGGATTCGCCGCTGTACGCCTGCCAGTTCGTATTCGTTGTGAACGAAGCCGCTGTACCAAAAGCCAGACCGGGTTCCACGTTCGCAAACTTCTGCGGGTTGAGCGGCAGCCACTTCTGCGTGCGCTCGATCAGATACAGGAGCGCCATCGAAACGCCGCTGAACAAGAGCATGGCGATGGCGTATTCCGTCCAACGCATGTCATGCTTCTCATCGACGCCGGTCAGGCGGTATACGAGCTTCTCAATTGGTCGCAGAACGGGATCGAGAAACGTCTTTTCCCGGTTGAACACGCAGGTCATGAAGATCCCAACTGGCTTCGTCAATAAGAAGATCACCAGCAGGTAGAAACCGATTTGAAACCAGCCATTGGCCGTCATGCTTAGAACTCCTCTGGCTTCAGCAGGGCGTAAAGCAAATACCCGCAGAGAAGGACACAGATAAACAGCAACACCGCATTCCCTAAACTCATTGCTCGCTCCTATCTAAGCCGTTCGCAGCCGCGCACGTAGAGGATGCCTGCGCCAACAAACAGTGCCGTCGCCGCCAAGAAGATGATGTCTAGCATGAGTACATTCCTCCGGTCCGGAATCTGGAACTTCAAGAGGATGGCCGTCGCTCTCCACATTCCGGTAATTCGACGAACTGAACCTCTCCCTACAGTCAAAGACAACGTAGCGAACTCGTGCTCAGAAAGTCCCCAGCGGTTCATAAAGATTTCATAAGGGTGTCCGGGTAAGTCGTAAGAAAAGCAATCGCTTAAAGTGGTCTCTGTACAGTCGCGCACTCTGATGCGCATTCAACCCGCAAAGCCATACCAATTCGACCGCCAGTTTCAAATTGAACCATTTCTGGAGTTCCGTTCCATCACGGGTATCCTGCCCAAAGCGGTGCAAGAAGCCCTTCGCCGAACTCAATTCTTATCAATCGTTTAGCTCGACGGATGCGTTTAGGCTTGGACATAAGCGTGCCTTTGTTTTCGGGGGGATTCTTGTGTCTAGCCTTCAGCGCAGAAATCGAAATCCGATCAGCACCCTTAGGCTAACTATCAGGTCACTACTGTCCGTCAGCTTAGCGTTCTCACTCCCGTTGGTTTCAGCGCCGCTTCGAGCGCAGGACTCCTCCGCCATCGAATACCGTGCCAAGGCCGACTATCTGGCAAATTTTCCCAGCTTTGTAGAATGGTCTCCAGAGGCGCTGCCACCTGTGACAGCACCCTTTCTGGTTTGTGTTTTTGGCGAGTTTACCTTTGGAACTTCGCTGGCAGAGATAACCCGAGGCACTGCCGTACAGGGGCGGCGTATCGAAATTCGCTGGGTACGAAAGCTACAGGAACTGTCCGCCTGCCAGATTTTGTTCGTTAGCCGCTCGGAGCGGAAGAGATACAACCAGTCGCTGGACGCGGTGCGCGGCCGAATGGTGCTTACCGTCGGGGAAACACCAGAGTTTCTTGACGCTGGCGGAATCGTAAGTTTCTCCAGCCAGTCGGGCGCGATTCAATTTGACGTGAATCTGGAGGCTGCCAACAAGGCCCACTTGAAAATCAGTTCGCGCCTGCTCGCCTTGGCGCGACGCATTGTGAATCAGGCGGAAGCTGCGAAGAGCTGACATGCCAATCCGCGCCGGCTTTCAAGATTTAGCCGGGAGGGGGAAAGCGTACATGCCCAACGCAATCATTGATCTCGCTGAGCTGTTGGCGCGCGTCGAAAATGACCGCGGACTCATGCGTGAACTCTTATTGATTTTCAAGGATGAATTCCCCGGGCATGTCCAGGCTCTGCGCGATGCCGTCGATTCCATGGATGGGGATCGTGTCACTGCCGAGGCCCATACTTTGAAAGGAATGCTTTCCAACCTGGCGGCAACCTCGGCAGCGGACGCCGCCGCCCGTCTCGAGCAACTGGGCCAAAATCGAGAGACTTCCAAGTTTCAGGAAGCCTGCTCCACGTTCGAGAATGTAAGCAAGGATCTCCTGCTGCAATTGGACGCATGCATGGCAGAGGTGCATGGATGAGGATTCTGGTCGCCGATGATGAAATGATGTCGCGGAAATTGCTCCTGAAAACGCTGGAGCGTGCGGGTTACGAAGTGACCGCCGTGGAGAATGGCCGCCTGGCGGCGGAGCAGTTGTGCCTGCCAGATGGGCCAAGGCTCGCGCTACTGGACTGGGTAATGCCAGAGCTGGATGGTCCGGGCGTTTGCCGCGAAGTGCGGAAAACGAAACACCAGTCCTACGTTTATATGGTGTTGCTAACATCAAAGGAATCGAAAGAAGACGTCGTCGCAGGGCTCGAATCTGGGGCCGATGACTATCTGATCAAACCGTTTGACCCCGAAGAGCTGAAAGCGCGCCTCCGCACCGGCTTGCGAATCCTCAATCTTGAAGACCGCTTGATCGAGGCCCGCGAGGAGATGCGATTCCAGGCCACCCATGACGGGCTGACCTCGCTCTGGAATCGCGGCGTGATTATGGATCTGCTGGGCCGCGAACTTGCCCGTTCCAGGCGGGAACATGTCTCCACGGCCATATTGATGTGCGACCTCGATCACTTCAAGGGCGTGAACGATACCTACGGCCACGTCACCGGTGACGACGTCCTGAAAGAAACGGCCAAGCGGCTGCTGGCCTCCGTGCGATCTTACGATTTCGTCGGAAGGTATGGCGGCGAGGAGTTCCTGGTAGTCCTTAACAACTGCAAACCGGCTTTTGCCTTTGCCCGCGCCGAGGAGATTTGCAAAGCCATCTCCCAAAAACCAATGCCTTCATCCAGTGGTCCGATTCCCATTACCATGAGTCTCGGGCTATTGCTGAGCCAGGAGTGGGGCTTCCGCCCGGTGGAAGAACTTCTTCATGAGGCTGACGTAGCTCTTTATGCTGCCAAGGCGGCTGGACGCAATTGCGTGAAACTCGCTAGCCCCACCACGCCCTCACTTGCTCCAGAGCCGCAGGAACAGGAGCATATCCGGATGCGCCGCTGATCGTCAGACATGGCTCGCTCCGGAAAACTTTTCTTCTTCCGGTGTTCTACGCAATCTTTGCTCCGGATTTTGACTGCGCCATCATTTGCCGCATGGCCGCGGTGGATCCTGGCGCCCGCTTTTCCCGCCACGCTTCCAATCGTTTGCAAGTTTCTTCTATGTGGTGGAAAAGAAGCGGATTCTTGAAGGCTGCGCGCCATGTCGGAACGATCGATCGCATGCGGTCCCACACCACCCAAATCTCGCCGTTACTGTCGAAAAATAATTCGTCGTTGATCAGTCCGCGGTTGACTATGCCCGCCACCATGTCCCAGTAGCTGATCACCATGCGGATGTACGTGTTTTCCTCGCTCCCTTGCGGATAACTCTTCATCATCTCTTCCGGAGATTGCGGATGAAAGTGTTCCACAAACCACGCGCGCGCCTGACGCAGCCGCGGCTCTCGCCTCATGTCGTACAAGCGCAGCATCAGGTTTACTTCGTCATACGTAATCTGGGCCATGGCTGATTCTCCTTGCTCTAACTCGCACCGCCCGCTTGGGCGGCTTCCGGCGAGGAGTGGGAAACGCCCGCCAATTCGATGCGATGCACGCTCGAGATGGGTATACCTTGCTTTTGGAATTCGATCTGGATACGCCGCCGCAGTTCGCGCGCTACTTCATCCTGTCGCGTCGGCGCCGTGCGAACCTGCAACCGCACGGTCGTCGAAGTCCGGTCAAAGCTCTGCACGCCAAGAATCCGCGGTCCGTCTACCAGTGCTTGCGACCAGGCTGGATCGCCCCGCAACGCGGCGGCAGCGGTCTCCAGCGCCTGCAATGTTTTCTCGACCGGACTTTCCGGCGCAAGCGAGACGTCCACGAAGGCCTGCGACCAGTCGCGGCTGAGGTTGCTGACCGTGCGAATCTCTCCATTGGCGATTGTTACCAGCGCCCCTCGCGCGTCGCGGATCACCGTGCGCCGCAGCGTGAGGTGTTCCACCCGACCAGCGTAGTCTGCGAATTGAATGGTATCTCCAACCGCGTATTGATCCTCAAGGACGATGTAGAAACCGGTGATGATGTCGCGCACCAGGTTTTGCGCGCCGAATCCGAGCGCCACGCTGGCCAGGCCGGCCAGGGCCGCCACTGGCGTAACATTGATGCCAAACTCTGGCAAGGCAGTTAATAACGCCACTCCCCAGACGACTTTGCTGGCTGCGCCGTAAAGCACTCCAGCGAGCGTGCGCGTCTGTTGTTCGCGCAATTGCGCCGAGCGCCCTGGCGCCGACGCCTGCTTGATTACCAGATTCGTCACCGCGCGCAGCAGCCGGTTCACCACCAGCGCGATGACCAGAATCCCCAGAAGATGGAGCGCGTTTGGAAGAGTCAATTCCACCCAGCGATTGAAGGAACTAGGCATTTTTTGACGAGAGTGGGAGTATAACATTGGAAGAGGCTCAAGGAAGTATTCTCCCCCTGCGCTGGGAGGATGAGCGTGAGTGAGGAGTTTCCTCCATGGAAGTGAGACGCAATTTTCTAACAAGAATTGTTTCCGTTGTCGTGCCTGCCGGCATCCTGGCTTTCCTGCCCAGCGCGCAGGCTCGCGCCAAGCCCCCGCAAAACCCGCAGCTGCCGAAGGAAGAAGATCCGAGCGCCCCGAAGCCTGATCCCAAGCTGATGCTCGAAGCCAATCAAAAGGAAATCAAGAAAAATGTCGAGAAGCTGTACGATCTGGCGAGCGAACTGAAAGCCGAAGTCGAAAAGACCGATTCAGTCCATGTGCTCTCCGTTGCCATGCTGCGCAAAACCGATGAAATCGAAAGACTGGCGAAGGAAATCCGGTCTCGCGCCAAGGGTTGAACCAGCCCGTCCCTTGTGAATGCGCGCTAGCGCCCGCCATTCATACCGGATAGAATGCTAATGTTGATTGAAGTTTCTCCGTGTCGCCCCTCTCGAAGCAATCCAAGAGGTCTGCTGCGCGCCAGTAGCTCAGATGGATAGAGCATTAGCCTCCGGAGCTAAGGGTCGGGGGTTCGAATCCCTCCTGGCGCGCCACTTGTTTCCGGTCCGGCCCGGACACATGGATTACACAATGTACCGATCACATGGGTAACAACTTTGGGCCAAGATGGGTAGGCACCCCTTAACTCTTGGGCGGGCGGGTGGAGCACAGTCGAGCCTAAAGACGACTGGGGTGCCGCACCCTTCGTGGCTGGCCATCTTTCTGCGAAACGCGCTCACCACCGGGCTTTCTTCGGGACGCGCCACCGAACGGCCGCGCTTCTCATTGTCCGGACAACACTCCGGTTTGCGCGAGCAGGTTTGGCGTCTTCTGCTTTGGCTTCGTAGCGGTAGTAAAGCAACCCTGGCCGCACTTTGCATCGTCCCTGCGGATGCAGGACTTTGCCCTCCGGACAAACGTAGCGATTTTCTTCCGGCTGATAGAGGAACGCACTTGGTGGCAACCGGCCCGGCAGGGTGGTTCCGCTCGGTACATTTTCCCACCGCATGCTCCCCAAAAAATCGATCTCCCTCTCGGCCAACTTCTCGATATTGTCTCGCGTGGTGTAGCCGCCGTCGGCCACCATCTGTTGCGGTTTTTTCTTCAGCCGCTCTTCCACACGATCCACCGCCGGCAGTAGCTGCGCGCTGTCGTCGGCCTCCTGCGTCACCGCCACGCCCACGATCAGTCCATGGGACGCATCGGTGGAAATCTGCGCGTTGTAGCTGAGCGCCAATCCTCCATCGGACTGCTTCATTACCCTGGCTTGCGGATCGCTCGTGCTCACACGCGCCTCACTCTTGGCTTTTTCTCCGGATTTGCGCGCCTGCAACTTCTGTAACTCTTCCAGCGCGCTCTCCAGCCGTTGTTGTTGCTCGCGTCGCGCACGAGCCTGGGCTTGCTTTGCTTTCGCACTGACCTCTTCGTTCCGTGGATCGCCCATCTCCTCCACGCGCCGCCGCGCCCGCTCCAGATGCCCCTGAATCGTTCCTGCCCGTTGATAACTCTGCGTGCTCGCCAACGCTTTGATCTTCGTGCCGTCCTGCATCACCTGTTCCAGCGTGATCAGGCCCTCTTTGCTGAGCGCCGCCAACACCTGCGTGAACAGCCCGTCCAACTCTTTCTGCTTCTCCACGCGAAAATCCGCCAACGTGTGATAGTTCACTTCCTCCAGCCCCGTCAGCCACTGGAACGCGGGATCGTACTCGCAGCGCCGCGCCACTTCCCGCGCCGAACCGATCCCCTGACTGTAGGCGTACACCCATAGACTGATCAGCAGTTGCGGATCGAACGCCGGACGCCCACCTTCATCGGTGCTGCTCTCGATGCCTTGATGAAATGAGCTCAAGTCCAAGCACCCGACCAATGTCCAGATCGCCCGCGCGGGATGGTCTTCTCCAATCAACCGTTCCACATCCACGGCGCGCCAACTCATCTGCTGCCGGTTTACGTAGCGGATCAGAGGCTTGTTGCTCGCATTTTCTTGGCTCATGCCGCGAGCTTACGGTACATGATTTTTTTTGCAAGACCCAAATTTGGAAGGTTTCTTCACAGCTTCAAACCAAAGGGTGCGGCACCCGCGTTTCTCATCCTACAAAGGTTCGTGCCCGAATGATATACTCTGCGCGTGCCCTATGGCCCGCCGAATCGTCAGAATGAATCCTCTGCCCCACCCGCCATCCATGAACGACAAGACAAGCGCGATGGAGGCCGGAAGGATATATTTTTACGGAATAAGGAGAAGAAGGAACTACAGAAAGGCGGTCGCGCATCTGCAGCAAGCTGCGGCAGAGGGATACGTCCACGCGCAATACCTGCTAGCCCTTTCTTACGCCCAAGGATTGGGTGTCAGGAAGGATCCCAAGAAAGCCATTCATTGGTATCGACCGGCTGCCCGAAAAGGACATCCAGGAGCGATCTTTAACCTAGCCTTGGCCTATGAAAAAGGACAAGGCACTCACCCTGACCAGCACCAAGCCTTTTCCCTCTACCAGAAGGGTGCCAAACTAGGCGATCCTGCGGCTCAGTGTAACCTAGGAGTTGCGTATATTGAAGGGATCGGAACGGAATCTCTCTCGCGGCTTTCTATGGGCCGAGAGAGCGGCTAAGAAAGGCGATGCAAGAGCCCAATACAACTTAGCATTAGCCTATTTGGAAGGCGAGGGAGCAAGGCAGAACCTATCTCGCGCAAAGCATTGGTTGAAGAAAGCCGCAAATCAGGGTCATAGAAGGGCGTCGACCGTTCTCAGAGGGCGGGTGGCGAAGAGACTAGAGCGAAATCTGCGCAGCCGGTCATGACTTGGGGGTGCCGCAACCCTGCGGTTTTCAGGCGCGCCTTTTGTGCGCTTTTTGCATCCCGGTCGTTTCTACCGGGGCGCTCCGGATGGTTTTGCGGAGGTGCGGTCGTTCACCTTGCTTTTCTTTGTTCGTTTCACTCTCACAGAAACCATTCACCCACCCTAATAACCGTTCGATGTTCCTTTTCGACCATTCACTGCAAATCACTCAGCCAAACCTTACTTCCATGCTATCCTTCCGCGTGTTCGCCAAGTTCCATCCTCGCCGGCCTCTTGTCGCGCGCCGATTTACGCTTCCTGTTCGTATTTTGGCTGACCGCTTTCCACGGACTATCGAAGCTCCAGTCATGGAGCGGATATCCCGCCAGCCCCGAGCATCTCGGGGCGTTGGGTTGGTCTTGCTCCCAGCCCTTTCCTTACCTCGTTGCGTCCTTCCTTCACTTCGTTGCTTCATCTTTCCCCAAGTCCTTTATCTGCAACACTTATGGGATCCTCTCGTATGTGTTACAAACAAAAGACTTACGCGCAGCCTAAACCCTTTGGATGCAACATTTACGCGAAACCGGGGGTGGGGTCGAGTTATCGGAAGACGTTTCAGCCGCGCCGATGCAAATGCAAAACGGAAGAAAGAGAAGGAGCAAAAAGAAAGGGCGGACCGAAGCCCGCCCTTACAGAGAGGGAAGCGATGGCTAACTCTGACTACGACGCGTCCTTGATGTCCTCGCGCGCGCGTCTCTCCGCGTTCTTGGCTTCGGTCCGGAAATTGGCGTCGGGCTTCAGCACGCGGATTGCTTTGCTGAGGTCCATGCCCTTGTCATTCGACGGAGCCGCGCACGATTTAACGTCGCCCGCAGGTTTCGCGCCGGTCACATCCCACTTGAGGCAGTTGAATTTGATTAAGAGATTGTGGCTAACGTGGAGCGATGCGACGCAATCGTTCAGCGTTCTGAATCCCGCGCAAGCGTCCTTCATGCTGGTGCGCGGAGGCAGAACCGCCTGCAATTGCAGCGACAACTTTTTTTCCTGCTCTTTGTTCGCGGCGAGCTGTTCGCTGGCCGTGGGGCTTGGGCCTTTCCTGATCCATTTGATTGGATTATAGGAATGCGCCGCTGCCGTGGCGCCGCCAAGCAAAACGCTGACTCCGGCAACTCCAACGACGATCCATTTGTTTTTCATACAGACCTCTTTCGAGGGCCGGGCATGGCTCTGGCTTCAGTAAGCCACGCTCCCGGCTTCGCTTCGAGGATTTGGAAGTACAGTACTCCCCCAATCGGTCACACTGACCTTGCGGCCAGATTTTTTTGCAATGAACGTTCCTGTACTTGTTTTGTGCAAATGGCAGGCGATTTCGCGGGGCCCGGTCGAGCTTGGGCATCGTGGAAGCGCGGCGGTTTGCAAAGCGGCAGGGAACTGAACTTGACCTTTATTTGGCTAAATATCCCGCTTGCAGATGTGGCGAGGCCGCTTTAACGCTTCGAAGCTGGCGGACAGTGGCGGGCCCAGTAGACTGGCGAACCACAAATTCCGGCTCGATGGCGATTTCTGGCATGTATTCGCCGCGCCCCTCGATAAGGTCGACAACAGTTTGCGCCGCGATTTGGCCCATCTTTACGAGTGGCTGCCTTACTGTGGTTAGCCCGGGATTGGCGTAGGCCGCGCCAGCGATATCGTCGAAGCCAACGACCGAAATGTCTTCCGGCACGCGCAAGCCTGCTTCGCGGATCGCCCAAATTGAGCCAATGGCTGCAATGTCGTTGTAAGCAAAAAGTGCTGTAAAAGGATGCTTCCTGGCCAGGAGTTGCTTGCAGAAAGTATATCCAATGCCGGGCGTCGAATCGAAGCCCTCCAGTTGGATGGTCAGGTCGGGACGAATGCGAATCCCGAGTTCCTGCGCCACCTCGCAGATGGCGTTCCAACGCACGGTGGAATCCGAACTCATGGTCTGCCCTCTAATGAACGCGATTTCCTCATGACCGAGATCGCGAAGATGTTCCAGTGCCAGCCTCGCGGCCCGCGTGTGGTCTAGGATGATGTTGGTTACGCCATCGACGGGCTGATGTCCCGCCACGGCAACGGTAGGCAGGGCAATCTTCTCAGTGATCGAGGTGTCCGTAGTGATGAAGCCCTCGACGCCACGCGTCAATAACATTTGCGCGTAGGTTTGCAGGAGCTTCGGATCATGCCGGTGGATCACCGTCAGGAAGAAATAATTGCTCTTGCGCAAATATTCTTCGATACCGCTGATCACCAACGAGCCGTAGGCGTCGCCAATTTCTTCGGCGATCACGCCGATCGTGTAAGTTCTTTTCAAGCGCAGAGTGCGCGCAAAAAAGTTAGGCCGGTAATTGAGCGTTTTCGCAGCTTCGATGATGCGATTTTTCGTGTGCTCGGGAATGGAACGTGCCGCAGCAGAATTGTTCAGTGCAGCTGAGACTGTCCCCGGGGTCAACCCGAGATGCTGCGCAATGGTCTTGAGCGTGACCTTGGGTTCGCCGCGATGCGCTGGCTTCTTTCTCGGCGGAAGCATCATTTTTATTTGGTTCTCCGCACATCTTCTAAAAATGGGATATTCGAAACGGGGCGCCGAATTGGGGATTGCGTCGCGGCAAGCGCGCCCGATGCCCCAATAAGCCGAGACTCTAGCGCCACTTGGCTGTTGCCGAGCAAGCCTTGGATGCAAGCTCCTGGCGGGAAGTTTGGCCCAAGAGTCGGCATAGTCCTACATTTATATGGATAAAGCACCACTGTTGAAAACAGTCCCTCGACCGGAGGGCTCCAGACCCTCCGCTTTTCGTGGGCGTAGAATATCATTATTTTTCTTCAGAACATCATATTTTCGCTTGACAGGGGTCTGCCTCAAGAATATATAGGCTCCAGTCGAAAGCAGTCCGCGAGTAAACCAGGGGTTGTCGCGTGGTTGGTTGTGGTGGATACGATCCTGCAATGTCGTCTTTCCAACTAAGTCGGTACGGGTGTGGAGGAGAAGAATGACGTTCCTTATTTC
>Ga0209155_1000624_pt1 | contig 16987 bp, 17 predicted proteins | sample GraSoiAngelo_122_FD_185879 | JGI IMG/M metagenome (GOLD analysis project Ga0209155, IMG submission 185879) | Grasslands soil microbial communities from the Angelo Coastal Reserve, California, USA - 14_0927_02_20cm (SPAdes) (version 2) | ecosystem: Environmental > Terrestrial > Soil > Grasslands ... | reverse complement strand
GCTTCGCGGCGCAGATATCGCGCCACGGCAGCAAGCTCCGGCTCGCCAGGTTGCATCGTGCCGAACAGATTGCGCGCCAATGCCGGTTTCAGCACGCCGTCGCCCTCGGACAGCCCGCGCTCATAGGCGTCGATTCGGCCGTAGAATGCCTGCGCCATCCGCTTCACGTGCCGCCCGACGCTGAGGTCGCCCGTTCCCATCTCGCGCAGCGACCGGTCGAAATCGGCGAACATCGCATCGAAAAACCGCTGCCCCAATTGCAGCGCGGGCGGCTTCTCGGCCTTGAGGCGATGCAGGAGCAGAAAGGCGTGCAAGCAAATCAACTCGAAACGGCCATCGATCGTATCGGGCACCCCGATATCCGTGAAAAATCCGGGCTGGCGCGCCTGGTCGACGACGCGGCGATAGGCCAGCTCGGCGGCTTTTTGCAGAGGGTTGCGTCGGGCCAGTGAAATCATCGCGCAAAAGCCGCTGAAACGGCTGGGGGCAACAGGTTGACAGCAACCCGCCCTTGGCTAAAGTCGCCCGCGAAAGATGGGCCCCGCACGGGCTCATTTCAACGGAAGCTGGCCGATCCCATGCTTCGCACCACCTCTCGTCGGGTTTCTGTCTGTGCCCTTGTCAGCGGCTGGCTGGCGCTAGCGGAGCTTTGTGGATGCTCGCCGACCGTCGATCAGCGCGGCAACCTTCCGGATCCAGACAAGCTCGCCACGATTCGCCCGGGCGCCACGACAAAGGATGAGGTGGTCAAGATCCTGGGCACGCCGTCGAGCATCGGCGTCTTCAACGACAAGAGCTGGTACTACATCAGCCGGCGCACCGAGCAGCTCGCCTTCCTGGATCCGGATGTGCTGGATCAGCAGGTCTATATAGTCAATTTCGACGATCGGGGCGTCGTCAAGGCGGTCGACCACAGGACCCTGAAGGACGGGCGCGAGATCACGCCGGCCCCGGGCGCGACCCCGGCACCCGGCCGCGAACTGACCTTCCTCGAGCAGATCATCGGCAATGTCGGCCGCTTCAATAAGAGCGGCGGTACCAGCGGCAGCGCCGGCGATAGCACGACCCAGACCGGCCGGCCCTACGAGCCGGGCGACCCCAACAAACGCTAAGCGCTACTCCGTTTGAAGGCGGCCTGCTGCTCAGTGACCGAGCCAGCGCCCGAGCACCGCCAGCAGCAATAGCGCCACAATATTGGTGATCTTAATCATCGGGTTTACGGCCGGCCCTGCGGTATCCTTGTAGGGATCGCCGACCGTGTCGCCGGTCACCGCTGCCTTGTGCGCCTCCGAGCCCTTGCCGCCGTGGTGGCCTTCCTCGATGTATTTCTTGGCGTTGTCCCAGGCGCCGCCGCCCGAAGTCATCGAGATGGCAACGAACAGCCCGGTCACGATCGTGCCGAGCAGCATCGCGCCCAGCGCGCTGAACGCAGCTGCCTTGCCGGCGATCAGCGCGACAATGACATATAAGATGATCGGCGCCAGCACTGGCAACAGGGACGGCACGATCATCTCGCGGATCGCGGCGCGGGTCAGCATGTCGACGGCGCGGCCATAATCGGGCTTGGCGCGGCCTTCCATGATGCCGGCGATCTCGCGGAATTGCCGCCGTACCTCGACGACGATCGCGCCGGCCGAGCGGCCGACCGCCTGCATGCCGAGCGAGCCGAACAGGTAAGGCAATAGCCCGCCGATAAAGAGCCCGATGACGACGAACGGGTCCTGCAATGCAAAGCGAACGTCGAGGCCTGGGAAATAATGCTTGAGATCCTCGGTATAGGCGGCAAACAGCACAACCGAGGCGAGCCCGGCTGAGCCGATCGCATAGCCCTTCGTCACTGCCTTGGTGGTGTTGCCGACGGCGTCGAGCGCGTCGGTCGTGCGCCGCACCTCGCGCGGCAAATCGGCCATCTCGGCGATGCCGCCGGCATTGTCGGTGACCGGCCCGTAAGCATCCAGGGCCACGATCATGCCGGCGAGCGCCAGCATCGTCGTCGCCGCGACCGCGATCCCGAACAGGCCGGCTACCAGGAATGACAGCACGATGCCGATGCAGATCACGATGACCGGCAACGCGGTCGCCTCCATCGAGACGGCGAGGCCCTGGATCACATTGGTGCCGTGGCCGGTCGTCGAGGACAGCGCGACGCTGCGCACCGGCCGGTACTCGGTCGAGGTGTAATATTCGGTAATCCAGACGATGAACCCGGTCACCGCCAGCCCGACGACTGCGGCAATCAGGAGCCGGAGCCCGGTCAGCGCTCCCCCGCTGGTCAACGCCAGCGGATCGGAAAACCCGACAAACCAATAGATAATCAATGCGATCGCGATGACCGATAGGAGGCCGGTCGCGATCAGCCCTTTATAGAGTGCCTTCATGATGCCGTTGTCGGGGCCGAGCCGGACAAAGAAGGTGCCGATCACCGAGGTGATGATGCATACCGCAGCGATTGCGAGCGGCAATATCAGCATTTTGTCGAGCAGCGGCGGCGCGAAGAAGATCGCCGCCAACAGCATCGTCGCGACGATGGTCACGACATAGGTCTCGAACAGATCCGCCGCCATGCCGGCACAGTCACCGACATTGTCGCCGACATTATCCGCGATAACGGCCGGGTTGCGCGGATCGTCTTCCGGGATGCCGGCCTCCACCTTGCCGACGAGATCGGCGCCGACATCGGCGCCTTTCGTGAAGATGCCGCCGCCCAGCCGCGCGAAGATCGAGATCAGCGAGGCGCCAAAGCCGAGCGCGACCATCGCCTCCAGGACCCGGCGCAATTCCTCGGGCGGGAGCCAGGCGCGCAGGATGAAATAGTAGCCACCGGCACCGAGGATACCGAGCCCCACCACCAGCAGCCCGGTCACGGCACCGGCCTTGAAGGCGATATCGAGGCCGGCGCGCAAACCGCTGCGCGCGGCCTGCGCGGTGCGCACATTGGCGCGCACCGACACGTTCATCCCGATATACCCGGCCGCGCCGGACAATACCGCGCCGATCAGATAGCCGATCGCGACGTGGAGTCCGAGCAGCACACCGAGGATGATCAGGATCACGACCCCGACGATCGCGATCGCACGGTATTGGCGGTTGAGATAGGCGTTTGCGCCAAGCTGCACCGCGCTGGAAATTTCCTGCATCCGGGCGTTGCCGGCATCGGCCGCCAGCACGACGCGGCTGGTAATCAGCCCATAAGCCAGCGCCAGCACGCCGCAGGCAATGACGAGAATATATGCCAACGACATCCGCAGTTTCCTCAGTGGCGGTCGGAATGAAAAACCTGCCGCGAGCGCGCGCTCCGGCGCGGCGGGGGCAGGTCACCGCGGCAACATGCCAGAAGCCCCACAATGAGGCAACCGCGCGATCTGCCTCTGGTTCCCTTCAACCAACAGGATTGCGCCAAACCCGGTTGCGCGGGGGCTCGCGCTCAGAAGTGCCGGTAGCCGGTTTCGGCCAGCGAAACCTCTTTCCCAGCGGCATTGACGAGGCGGACACCAGCGCCCTTCTCGACATTGCCGATCGCGGTTATCGGCAGGCCAAGCTCTTGCGAGAGGCGGCGGATTTGGTCGGCGGCGTTGAGCGGAGCGGTAAACAGCAACTCGTAATCGTCGCCTGCGGTCGCGAGGTGCGCCGGCAGATCGGGATCGGCGGAGGCGAGCTGTCGCGCCGCCGGCAATAACGGCAGCTCAGTCAGGCTGATTGTCCCGCCGACCCGTGAGGCCTCGCAGATATGCCCGAGATCGGCGACAAGCCCGTCCGAGACATCGAGCATCGCATGGGCGATGCCCGCGAGACGGGGCCCCAGCTCGACCCGAGGCTCCGGCAGTTGGAAGCGCCGAATCAGCGCGGTTCGCTGTTCGGCGGGGAGCGAGGGGTAAGTGCCGCGCAAGATCGCCAGGCCAAGGAATGCGTCGCCGATCGTGCCGGTGACCCAGATCTGATCGCCCGGCCGTGCGCCGCTGCGGCGGATCTCGGCGCCGATGGCGACTTCGCCGATCGCCGTCAGCGACAATACCGCCGGTCCGTCGGTCGCAACCGAGTCGCCGCCGAGGAGGTCGATCCCGTATAGGCGCTGATCCTCGGCGAGCCCCCCGGCAAATTTCTCGACCCAATCGTCGCCGATCGCCGCCGGCAAAGCCGTCGTCAAAAGATAATGGCGCGGCCGCGCGCCCATCGCGGCGAGATCCGACAGGTTGACGCGCAGCAATTTGCGCGCGACGAGATCGGGCGGATCGTCGGGCAGGTAGTGCACGCCGGCAACGATCGCGTCGACGGTGACGACGAATTGCTGCCCCGCCTTGCACGGGATCAGCGCCGCATCATCTCGAAGAGCGAGCCCGCCGGGCCCGGCGAGCGGCGCGAAGAAGCGCCGGATCCGGCCGAATTCGCCGAGCCCGCCGCCTTTCACCGTTTCCTACAATTCGCTGCCGCGCAGCGTGCGCGCGAGGTGGTCGAGAACCCCGTTCGCCAGCCCCGGCTCGCTGCCGGTGAAGAAGGCATAAGCGATGCCGACATATTCGCTCATTGTCACGCGTGGCGGGATGTCCGGCCGGCGCGCCAGCTCGTAGGCGCCGGCCTCGAGGATCAGCCGCAAGATCCTTTCGAGGCGATCCAACGGCCATTCCTCGCTGAGCGCGGCCGACAGCGTCTCGTCGAGCCGCTCACGGTCGCCGCGGACGCCGCGGACGATATCGGCGAACAATTCGGCATCAGCCTCGCCGTAGAGCTCGCCATCGATCTCGCGGCCCAGCCGGTCGCGGACAAATTCGCGGATAACCGCCTCGGTGCCGAGGCCGGGGTTAAGCTCGAGTTGATAGAGCGCCTGCACGGCAGCAAGGCGCGCAAGGCGGCGCCGGCTCGCGCCGCCCTGCCGTCCGCCCGAGCCAGTCACCGCAGGCGCCGTTGCGCTCACCGTCCGCCCTCGGTGAACCGGCGCTTCAATTCGACGAGAGCTAGGCAGGCGCGGACCGCGCGACCGCCCTGATCGCGGCCGCCATGGTCCACGGCGGGCGAGGCGCGCACGAGGGCCTGCGCTTCGTCCTCGCAGGTCAGAATGCCGAACCCCACAGCAAGACCGTCGCGCGATCCCAATTCCTGGATCGCGCGCGCGGTCTCGTTGCAGATGTGGTCGTAGTGGGTCGTCTCGCCGCGGATGACGCAACCCAGCGCGACATAGCCGTCATACCGAGCGCCCGCTTTGGCCGCCATCGCGATCGCCACCGGGACTTCAAACGAGCCGGGGACCGATATGACCTCGCAGGTCGCGCCCGCCTCGGCGACGACGCGCTCGGCGCCACGCCGCAGATCGGCGGCGATGTGCTCATAGAACAGGGCCTCGACGAGCAGCAGATGCGGGGGCTTCGCGCTCATCCGTTTGTCCTTTCCGCGCCAGAGACGTCGAGCAGTCGGGCAACGTAACGGGCGATCGTATCGATTTCGAGATTCAGGCGCTGACCCGGCGTTGCCTCGCCTAGACTGGTATGAGCCAGTGTGTAGGGGATGATGTTGACGCCGAAGCGCCCCCCTTCAACCTCGTTGACGGTGAGACTGACGCCGTCGAGCGCCACCGATCCTTTCGGGGCGATGTAGCGCGCCAACTCCGCCGGTGCCTCGATCGTGAAGCGGATCGAGTCGCCCTCCGGCCGCCGCTCAACGAGCTGCGCGACACCGTCAACATGCCCGGAGACGAGATGGCCGCCAAGCTCGTCGCCGAGCCGCAACGCGCGCTCGAGATTGACTGGAGTCCCTTCGGTCCATTCGCCCAGGGTGGTGCGCGCCAAGGTCTCGGCCGAAGCCTCGACCGTGAAAACGCCGGGCTCGATGGCTATCACCGTCAAGCACGGGCCGGAACAGGCGATCGAGGCGCCGAGCGCGATCTCATCAACCGGATATGCGGTCGCGATCGTCAATTCGCAGCCGCCCTCCGGCCCGGTGCCGCGCCGCAGCCGGTGCACCCGGCCGAAATCGGTGATGATCCCCGTGAACATGGCCCTAAGCTAGAAGCGTGCTCGCGCCTGCGCCAGCCGTTTCACGAGCCCGTTCTACTAGGGCGATTTCGGCACGATCGGCGCGCCGCGGTGTTGTTAAAGGCAAAGCACCTGAATTCAAACGGTCAACTCGGCGAATTAGCCGGGCGAATATCGTCGATCTCTCGGCCGCGCGAGCGGCCGCGGCTTGTGGAGGTAGTGCGAATGAAGAAACATCTGTTTGTCGCCGCTGCGGCCCTGTTGCTCGCCGGCGCAGCCGTTCCGGTCCAGGCCCAGATGTCGGTCAATGACGCCGACGCGAGCGCCGTCAATTGCGGCGCCTTCCAGCGCTGGGGCGCCGGCGGATGGACCGTCACCAGCCCAACGAGCATGAGCTTTGACAACGGCTCAACGGTGCGTCTCGCGCCCGGCATGAGCTTTGGCCCGGGCACAACCCAGGGCAGCGTTGCGATCCCGGTCATCCTCGACCGGCACTGCGGTAACCTGTAGCCGCTCCTCGCTACCGTTGTTCCGGGCGGCTGTCTTCGGCAAGGCGGCGCGCCCGGAACACCGTCATTACGTCTTCACCGACGAATTCGGTTGCTAGCTGCTCGAAACGCGGCATACCGGCGAGCCCATTGGGATCGAGGCCGGCGACAGCCGGGATGCCATCGCTCCCAAGCAAGAGCGGCGCGTGAAACCAGACCAGCCGATCCACCAAATCGGCGCGCAATAGCGCCGCGGCCAGGCGACCGCCGCCTTCGACCAGCAGTCGCGTCAACCCACGATCCCCCAATAACCCGAGAGCCGAAGAGAGATCGATCAGGCCTGCCGCATCAGGCTCGGCAGCGATTACCTCGATGCCGGCCTTCCGAAACAGCTCTTGGCGCGCTGGGTCGGATGAACCGAGCGTCACGATCCAGGTCGGGACCTGCCGCGCGTCGGCGAGGAGACGGGCAGACGGCGGAATGCGCAATTGCCGGTCGAGGACGACACGCAGCGGCGAGCGGCCGGCGAGCCCCGGCAACCGACAGGTCAGCTGAGGATCGTCCGCGAGCACGGTTTCGGTTCCGACGAGGATCGCGTCATGCGTCGCACGCAGGAGGTGCGCCCGCTCGCGCGCGGCGGAGCCGGTGATCCAGCGGCTCTCACCCGCCACCGTGGCAATGCGGCCATCGAGCGAGGTGGCGAGCTTTAGAGTCACCAGCGGCCGGCCCAGCCGAACCCGCTGCAAGAAGCCGGCGTTGAGCTCAGCGGCTTCCGCCGCGCACAATCCGCGTTCGACCGCGAGCCCGGCCTTCCGCAAGCCTTCGATGCCACTGCCGGCGACGCGTGCATCGGGATCTTCGAGCGCGACGATCACGCGGCGCAGCCCGGCAGCAATCAGCGCGTCGGCGCAGGGTGGGGTCTGGCCCCAATGGCTGCACGGTTCAAGCGTCACATAGGCGGTAGCCCCTTGCGCCGCCGCCCCGGCGCGCCGCAAAGCTTCCCTCTCGCCATGCGGGCGGCCGCCGCGCCCGGTCCAGCCGCGGCCGACAACGTGACCATTGTTCACAATGACGCAGCCGACCGAAGGGTTCGGCCAGGTCGTGCCGAGGCCGCGCCGCGCCAGAGCCAGCGCGGCGCGCATCATCGCGAGATCGGTCGAGGTGCTGTCTCGGAGGGAGGTCGCGGGCGCCAGGCCACCCTCAATCGTCATCCGCGGCGATCCGCCCGACAAATTCGCCGAAATCCTTCGCCTCCCGGAAATTGCGGTAGACCGAGGCGAAGCGGATATAGGCAACCTTATCAAGTGTCGACAGCGCTTCCATGACCAATTCGCCGACGTCCTCGCTCGGAATCTCGGTGTCGCCCGAACTTTCGAGTTGGCGCACCAAGGAGTTGATGACGCGTTCCACCCGCTCGGCTTCGACCGGCCGCTTGCGCAACGCGACATAGATCGAGCGCGCCAGCTTGTCGCGCTCGAAAGGCTCCCGCTGTCCGTTCTTCTTGACGACCGTCAGCTCGCGCAGCTGCACCCGCTCAAAGGTCGTGAAGCGCGCGGCGCAATTCGGGCAGAAGCGGCGGCGACGGATCGCGCCGCGATCCTCAGTCGGGCGCGAATCCTTGACCTGGGTGTCGTCGGCGCCGCAGAACGGACAGCGCATTTCCTCCTCCTCGTTCCCCGCCGGCGTCGCGGCGGGCGTTCATCTCATCTCGGCCGCATGCGCCGGTCCATGGCCGGGTAGATCGGAAATCGGGCGCACAACCCCTCGACGGCGCGCCGCACGCGTTGCTCCGTCGCAGAATCGCCGCCCGGCTTATTCGACAAGCTCTGCAGGACTTCGCCGATCCACACCCCGACCTGGCGAAATTCCGCGGCTGCGAAACCGCGCGTCGTCGCCGCGGGCGAGCCCAAGCGAATGCCTGAGGTGACGGTCGGCTTCTGCGGGTCGAACGGGATGCCGTTCTTGTTGCAGGTGATGCCGGCGCGCTCCAGCGCCTGCTCCGCGTCCCGGCCGGTCAGCGCAAGCGGCCGCAGGTCGACGAGGAGAAGATGGGTGTCGGTGCCGCCCGAGACGATCGCGAGCCCCGCCTCAGTGAGCGTCGCCGCCAGTGTTTGCGCATTAGCGACGACGGCGCGGGCATAGGTCGCGAATTCCGGCCGCAAGGCCTCGCCGAGCGCCACCGCCTTGGCGGCGATGACATGCATCAGCGGTCCGCCCTGGAGGCCGGGGAAGACCGCGGAATCGATGCGCCGCGCGATCTCGGGATCCTCGCAAAGGATCATGCCGCCGCGCGGCCCTCGCAAGGTCTTGTGGGTCGTCGTCGTGACGACATGCGCATGCGGGATCGGATTCGGATGCGCCTTTCCCGCGACGAGTCCGGCGAAATGCGCCATGTCGACCATCAGATAAGCGCCAACCTTGTCCGCGATCGCGCGGAAGCGGGCAAAATCGATGATCCGCGGATAGGCACTGCCGCCCGCGATGATGAGCCGCGGCTGATGCTGTTCGGCCTGCCGCTCGACCTCGTCGTAATCGATGCGCGCATCCTCGGCGCGCACGCCATAGCTGACGGCATGAAACCATTTGCCTGACAGGTTGGGCGGCGCGCCGTGCGTCAGGTGGCCGCCGGCGGCAAGCGACATACCGAGAATCGTGTCGCCGGGCTTCAGAAGGGCGAGAAACACCGTCTCGTTCGCCTGGGCGCCGGCATGCGGCTGAACATTCGCAAAACCGCAGCCGAAAAGCCGGGTCGCGCGCTCGATCGCGAGGCGTTCGGCGATATCGACGAATTCGCAGCCACCGTAATAGCGGCGCCCAGGATAGCCTTCGGCGTATTTGTTGGTGAGCGGCGAACCCTGCGCATCAAGCACCGCCTGCGAAACGATGTTCTCGCTGGCGATCAGCTCGATCTGCGATTGCTGACGCTCGCGCTCGCCGTCGATCGCCGCAGCCAGTTCGGGATCGGCGGTGGCGACATCGTCGCTGAAAAAACCGGTGGCGCGTTCGGCCAATGACGAAACAGCGGAGGAGATCGCCAGGACAACACCTCTTGTGATCGGGGTGGCGGCAAACGGAGGCGCCAATCCTGCCTCAGCCTACCATATGTCGATTGCGCATGTCAGCGGCCTACCATAAATCGCGTATCGTCGCGGGCCCGCGGAATTTCGCCAGAGCCACCCGGCGGGTTGGCACTTAAGTCCTCGATCTGATGGGGATTAATACTGTTGGGGTCGTAGGCGATCCGGACATAACAAAGCGCAAGCTCGATTCTTGCACAACGCAAGTCGTGCACGTCTCCCGCCAAGAATAACTCGGCTTCACGCAATGGTTTCGGTTGACAGCAAAAATTCGCTCTGAAATTATGACGCTTTGGTGAACCCCCAACCGATCGAGGCAAGCACATGGCGGAATCAGCCGCGCCGAAAACCCCCGAGGACGATTTGCTGCGGATGACGGCTGACGTCGTCGCGGCTTATGTCAGCAACAACACGCTCGCGACGGCTCAGTTGGCCGATGTCATCAACGCGGTCTACAAGTCGCTGCGTGGACTCGAAGGCCAGATTTCGGACATGCCCTCCGAGCCGCTGAAGCCCGCCGTGCCGATCCGCAAATCGATCACGCCCGAGTATCTGATCTGCCTCGAGGACGGCAAAAGGCTGAAGATGCTAAAGCGTCATCTGCGCTCGACCTACGGCCTGACGCCGGACGAATATCGCTCGAAATGGGGGCTGTCGCAGGACTATCCGATGGTGGCGCCCAAATATGCCCAGCAGCGCTCGGAATTTGCCAAGAAGATTGGTCTCGGGCGCGGCACCGGCCGGCATTCCGCGCGCGGCGCCGCGAAGAAATAGCATTTGGCCTGCCGCTCTCGCGGCAAAGAAAGAAAGGGCGCCCCGCGGCGCCCTTTTTGCTGCCCGGAAGCAAAAGCCGCCGCTCGCATCGCGGACGGGCGGCATCGCGCTATATTAGCCACGATCACGACTGCCGAGGGCTTTTATGAGCCGCATGCACGAAAACCCGACCTTCGATTGGGCCGACCCGCTGCTTATTGAGGACATGCTAAGCGAGGAGGAGCGCCTCATCCGCGATAGCGCGCGCGCCTATTGCCAGGAAAAGCTGATGCCTCGCGTATTGACCGCGAACCGCGAAGAGCGCTTCGACCGCGAGATCATGAACGAGATGGGCGGGCTCGGTTTTCTCGGCTCGACGATCGAGGGCTATGGCTGCGCCGGCGCGAGCTATGTCTCTTACGGGCTCATCGCGCGCGAGGTCGAGCGGGTCGATAGCGGCTACCGCTCCGCGATGAGCGTGCAGTCGAGCCTCGTCATGTACCCGATCTGGGATTTCGGCACCGAGGCGCAGCGCCAGAAATACCTGCCCAAGCTGGCTACGGGCGAATGGGTCGGCTGCTTTGGGCTGACCGAACCGGATCACGGTTCCGATCCCGGCAGCATGGCGACTCGCGCCAAAAAGGCGCCGGGCGGCTATCGCCTGACCGGCAACAAGATGTGGATCACCAACGCGCCGATTGCTGACGTCTTTGTCGTCTGGGCCAAGACCGAAGACGGCGTCATCCGCGGCTTTGTCCTCGAAAAAGGCATGAAAGGGCTGCGGGCGCCAAAGATCCAGGGCAAGTTCAGCCTGCGCGCCTCGGCGACCGGCGAGATTGTCATGGACGAGGTGTTCGTTCCTGAGGAGAACCTGCTCCCCGGCGTCTCAGGGTTGCGCGGCCCCTTCTCCTGTCTTAACGGCGCGCGTTATGGCATCGCCTGGGGGGCGCTGGGCGCCGCCGAATTCTGCTGGCACGCAGCGCGCAACTATACGCTCGAACGGCGCCAGTTCGGCCGACCGCTCGCCGCCAATCAGCTGATCCAGAAAAAGCTCGTCGACATGCAGACCGAGATCACGCTCGGGCTCACCGCTTGTGTGCGGCTCGGGCGGCTCAAGGATGAGGGGCGCTGCCCGCCCGAGGCGATCTCGATGCTGAAGCGCAACAATTGCGGCAAGTCGCTCGATGTCGCCCGCCTCGCCCGCGACATGCATGGCGGCAACGGTATCCATGATGAATTTCACGTGATCCGCCACGTGATGAATCTGGAGACGGTCAACACCTATGAGGGCACGCACGATATCCATGCGCTGATCCTTGGCCGCGCCCAGACCGGGATCCCCGCATTCAGCAACTGACGGATTTTGACCGGCTATCCGAGGCGGGCGGCGATTGCGGGCAAGGCGGCGATGTCGATGCCGTAAGCCGCCGCCGTCGCGATCAGCGCATTGGCGTCGGCGCCCTCATCGAGCCGCGTCAAGGCCCAGAGCAAGCTCGAACGGGTGCCGCTGCGGCAATGCGCGACGACCGGCTGCGCCGCCGAGCGCAACACTGCGGCAAAAGCCTCGACATCGGCGCGCGATAAGGTCGGGCCGGTGACCGGAATGTGGTGATAGACGATGCCGTGCGCCTCGGCGAGACGGCGCGCTTCGGCGGCCGGGAGCTGGCCCGGGTCTTCGTTATCGGGGCGGTTGTTGACGATCGTGCGCACGCCGGATGCGGCGAGCGCGTCGATATCGCTGGGCCCGAGCGCGCCGGCGGCGCTCAGCCCGGGAGCGAGCTCGGCGAGAGACGGAAGCGAGGGCATGCGGCGGCTCCTGCGATATCTCCCCCGAGACTCGCAGGCCGACGCCGCCTGGTCACCTGAAAAATGCCGTACGAAAGATCAGGCGGCGAATTGTCCCGGCCGCTGCACAAGGTCGCTGGCGCGGATCCAGAACCTCTCGAGCCGGCGCAGGGTCGTCACGACGGTCTGCAGATCGGCCTCGGTGATCGTCGTCTGCCCAAGCATCTCGATGTGGCGGCGATGCATGCCGGAAAGCCGGTCGCGCAAGGTGCGCCCCTTATCGGTCAGCCGTACATGGATCGACCGGCGGTCATGCACCGAGCGCTCCTGCACGAGATAACCGTTCTCGACCATTTTCTTGACGTTGTAGGAGACGTTCGAGCCGAGATAGCAGCCGCGCAGCGTCAGCTCGCCGACGGTCATCTCGGCATCCCCGATATTAAACAACATCATGCCTTGCACGTTGTTGATGTCGTGGATGCTGAGCCCGTCGAGTTCGAGCTTAACGACTTCGAGAAAGTGCCGGTGAAGCCGCTCGACCAGCGAAATCACCTCTAGGTAACCGTTCGTCATAAAAAGCCTCGTTTGGCCACCGCTCGGAACAGAGGTTAACAGGAGTTTCGTTAAATTTTCGTTGTCATCGGTTGGACTCTTGCAGGTTTATGAACCGCATGATGCCGGAGAAATCGAGCCCGCCGGCGCCGCCGTCGACGAACATCTGGTAAAGATTGGCCGCTGCCGCGCCCAGCGGGGTGGCGGTCGCCGTCGTGCCGGCCGCCTGCTGCGCCAGCCGCAGATCCTTCAGCATGTTGGCGGCGGTAAAGCCCGGGGCGTAGCCACGATTCGAGGGCGCCGCCGGGACCGGACCGGGCGCCGGGCAATAGCCGGTCATCGCCCAGCACTGGCTGGTTGATTTGCTGCAAATGTCGAACAAGGTCTGGACCGAGAGGCCGAGCCTTTCGGCGAGCACGAAGCCCTCACAGACCGCGATCATCGAGGCGCCGAGGATCATGTTGTTGCAGATCTTGGCGCTCTGGCCGTTGCCGGCCGGGCCGGCATGGACGATTGTCCGGCCCATCGCCTGCAGAATCGGCTCGGCGCGCGCATAGGCGGCGGCCTCTCCCCCGACCATAAAAGTGAGGGTGCCGGCCTCCGCGCCAATGACCCCGCCGGAGACCGGCGCGTCCAGCATCAGGAGCTGCGATTCGCCCGCATTGGCGGCGACGGCGCGCGCCGTCTCGACGTCGATTGTCGAGCAATCGATCAACAGCGCGTCCGGCTTCGCGCGGGCGATGATCCCGTCCGGGCCGAGATAAACCTCGCGGACCTGCGGTCCCGCCGGCAGCATCGTGATGACGATCTCGCCGGCCGCCGCGGCTTCCGCCGCGCTCGTGGCGGCGCGGCCGCCCCTCTCTTCCAATGCCGCACGGGCGCTCGCGACGAGGTCGTAACCGATGACCTGGTGCCCCGCCTTCAGCAGGTTCGCCGCCATCGGCGCACCCATATTGCCGAGGCCGATAAAGCCGATCGTCGCCATGCTTGTCCCCCCCGTGGGTGTGCGGTGGCGCGATGTCTCGCGCAAGTGTCAAACTTTAGACAAATCCTGGCGCAACGCGATATACCGCGTTCAGTCGAAGCGCAGCTCCGCCTCGCCGAGCGGCGCGAAATAGGAATCGACCATCGCCTCGTCGACGCCGGCGAGTGTCGGCGGGTCCCAGCGCGGGTGCTGGTCGCGGTCGACGAGCACGGCCCGCACCCCCTCGTAAAAATCGTGGCCGGCCATGACGTGCTGGGTCAGCCGGTATTCGAGGGCGAGCGCCTCCTCGATCGCAAGGTCGCGGCCGGTGATCAGCTGGCGCAAGGTGATCTTGAGGCTGGTCGGCGATTTCGTCATCAGGCCGGCGCGCGTTTCCGCGGCCCACTCGGCATTCGCCCCGCCCTCCGTCGCCTCACGTTCGAGCGCATCGAGGATCGCCTCGACCGTGTCGCCGGCAAAGCAGCGGTCGATCGCCGGCTGGCGGGCGCGAATCGGCGCCGGCCCGGGATCGGCGGCAAAGCCGGCGAGGGTTTCTTCGACCCCGCCGCTCCCGATGAGCGCCGCGATCAGTGCGGGCACCCGCTCTCGCGGCACGTAATGCGTCGCGAAACGGCAATAGAGCGCATCGGCGGCGCCGACCCGGACGCCGCTCAGCCCGAGATAGCGGCCGATCCGTCCTGGGCAGAGATTGAGAAAGCGCGTCGCGCCGACATCGGGAAACAGCCCAATGCCGGTTTCCGGCATCGCCAGCATCGTGCGCTCGGTCGCGACTCGATAAGCGCCGTTGACCGAGACGCCGGCGCCGCCGCCCATCGTGATGCCGTCGATGATCGCGACATAGGGTTTCGGGTGTCGGTGGATGCGGCGGATCAGCTCGTATTCCTCACGGAAAAACGCGGCCGTCAGGGAGTGGTCGCCGGAGATGCCGCGACCCGCTTCGTAGATCGCCCGGACGTCACCGCCGGCGCAGAAGGCGCGCTCGCCGGCGCCGCGGATCAGCACCGCCTTGACGCTGGAGTCCTCGGCCCAGGCGCGCAGCATCGGATCGAAGCGGCGGTACATGTCGAGCGTAAAGGCGTTGAGGGCCTGCGGCCGGTTCAACGTGACGGTCGCGACCCCGCCCTCGCACCCGAACAGGATGTCCTCAGCTTCGGACATCGCACTTCTTGGGACCGCGGCCGTCCCGGCCGCATTGCGGGCGAGACGCCCGCGGTCCGGTCATCAGCGTCACAGCGGGAGCACCAAAAGCGTGTCGACCTTGCGGCTGTCGAGAATGACGAGGCGCTCGACAAAGCGGAACGGCACCTCTGCGACGGCGATCTTGTCGAGATAGCGGCCGGTCGCGAAGAGCTGGCTGTCGCCGTTGTGCATGATGCGCACGGCGAGAAAATTGGTGCGGGCCTCGGCAATGCCATCCGCGACGCGGCCGATCTGCGGCGGGCCGACGATATGGCGATAGCGGTGCGGCTCGAAGATGTTGGCCTTGCGCATCGCCATGACGCGATCGGTCAGCATGCCCTTCGAGGCGGCATAGATGATGCCGTGGCGCAGCCCGGCCTCGTGGCTCTGCCGGTCGGTGATCAGATAACGGCAGTTCTCGACAAAGAAATCGGGCCAGTCCTCCAACCGGTCATCGTCGATGCAATCGGCATAAGCGGCATTGAGGTCGCCGATCGCGAGGCGCAACGCGAGATCGTCCATAGGGTTGTCGCGCGGCTCAGGCGCCCATCAGCGCGCGGTATTTCTTCCAGAAGCCGCGGATCGCTGCCTCGCTAGCGCGGAAGGTCTGAGACTGGGCATCATGCCCGCCCATCATGACGATCCCGGCATCATCGTCATTGTATTGCAGGGCGCGCTGCACAAAGCCGCCGACACAGCCATCCTCGAGCGCGATGTAGCCGGCCGGGCCGACAAGATTGCCGTGGCGCAAGCGGCGCTCGGTCATGTCTTCGTCATCATCGGCGAAGCCGAGATGGATCCAGTCGAGCTCGGATTTGTCGACGCCGCGCGGCCGCAATACCCGCACCGCGATCGTGTTGCGGATCTGCTGCAGCACCATGTTCGGAAACACGGTCAGGATCTGTACCGAAACCTGGTCGCCGTATTCGTCGATCGGGTCGATGATCGAATTGTCGGCGAGCTTCATATCGGTGTCGGAACGCAGCTGTGCCGCCTTGTACTCGGCATCCTCGGCGGCGTAGTCCATCTTGGCCTGGCTGAAATGATTGCCGCCGCTGTCGTCGATATTGATGCTGCCGGGTTGCGACAGGCGGTTGATGCGGAACGTCGTGAGGAACGCGTGCAGGATCGAGGCGTGGTAGGTGTCCTTGACGTTCTCGGCATAGAGCTTCCAGTTGTTCGGCAGGATCTGCGTCGAGCGGCCGATGATCCGGGCCGGCCGGTCGAGGACGCGGCGGACGCCGCTGACGACAAGCGGGCCGAGATAGGTTTCGAGATCCTCGACCTCATCCGAGAACGTCCCGAAGACGAGACCCGACAATTCCGCGACCCGCAGCCGGTGCAGATGGTGCTCCTCCTTGCGGAATTCGGGGGGCATGCCGCCCTGCCGCTTGATCCCCCGCTCGAAGGCGACGCCGGTCAGATGGCCGGCGAGATCATAGGTCCAGCCGTGATAGATGCAGGTGATCTCGCGGGCGTGCCCCTTCTCGGTCAGGCATAAAAGGTTGCCGCGATGGGCGCAGCGGTTGACGAAGGCGTTGATCGCGCCGTCCGGACCGCGCGCGACAATGATGGCGACCTCGCCGATCGTCGGCGCGACCCAATCGCCGGGTTCCGGAATCTCCGCGGCGAGGCACAGATAACTCCAGGTCGGGCCCTTGAAGATGCGTTCCTGCTCGAGCCGGTATTGCTCGGGATCGGTGTAGACGCGGAAAGGCACCTCGCTGAGCGCGTTCGACGGAAAGTGCACGCTGGGCTCGAAGCCGGCATCCTGGACGGACATGGGGCACCCTCTTCGCTGCGGCGGTTTGGTTAACGCGACTATGCGCTTTGCACCCTGGCCGCGTCCATATATCGGCGCGGCGCGGCGGCTCCGCGAGCTGCCCTATAAACCTGCGGTAGCACAGGTCCATTTTCGTCTGGCTGCATTTGCAGCGCCTTTTGCAGCCAGAGTTCACGCAGCGGTTGATATTCGCATCCGCGCGGCCTCGATTATCTCCTTTCCTCTTGGTGCCTTGCGAGGTGGCCGGCCAAATTCCCTGCTAACAGGGAATTTTACAAAAAAAGAACAGGGAATTCGGGACCCAACTAAATTCCCGTTTTGTTCTCTCATAAAATGGAGCCGGCCCGCAGAGGGTCAAGCCTCTACGAGTTTTCTTTTTCGTGGATGGCCGGGCCAAGCCCAGTGATGACGAATTGGCAGGG
>Ga0209155_1000622_pt1 | contig 17045 bp, 12 predicted proteins | sample GraSoiAngelo_122_FD_185879 | JGI IMG/M metagenome (GOLD analysis project Ga0209155, IMG submission 185879) | Grasslands soil microbial communities from the Angelo Coastal Reserve, California, USA - 14_0927_02_20cm (SPAdes) (version 2) | ecosystem: Environmental > Terrestrial > Soil > Grasslands ... | reverse complement strand
TGCTTACACCGCGAACAATAATTATGGCGCTGGCCTGACGCCAACTCCGTTTGTCCATTATGTGGACGATGTGACCGTTTCTCTTGGGCGCATGCCCTATCCGTGACCGCGCTACGTCGAGGATGGAGCAGTTTCCTGGCAAATGCTTTCGCGGTCATTTCTAATAGCGCAGTCCGATGCTCTCGGAGTAGAGCCCGTCGATCATCATGGGGGTAATGTCGTCGCGCGCCGGGCGGTACAGGCGCATCATCTTCATGCGCTGCGTGAGCGGCGGCGGGCGTCCGACCAGGAAGCGGCGGTCGATCGCGACGGCGAAACCGGCGATGCCCATGGCAGCAACGAGCGCCGCCTGCGCCAGGATGCGGTGCTCCCAGAAGAACTCCCGGTCCCCCAAGTAATGTACATCCGCGTAGGGGACGCCCCACTTGCGGCACGGCGTCGCGACAAGATAGCACTGCCGGTCGCCGCGACGCAGGAGCACGTGACGCGCCACGGGGCTCGACGACATGTCCTCGTGCATCGTGCGCTCGGCGCCCGTGAGCTCGGCCCGGATCTCTTCGGGCGCAAGCGTGAAGGACCCGCGCAAGGCGCGTATCGCCTCGGCGGGGCGCGGGATGGGCGGCAGTACCAGCTGCTCGCTCTCGAGCGGGCGCAGGCCCAGCGTGGCGGATACCTTGTACGCGGCAGGCGACAGCCGCAGGCCCAGAATGGTGTGATCCTTGAGCGCCAGGATGGGCATGAACAGCAGAGTGCCTGCAAAGCGGTACTTCTCCAGGACGACCCAGCACGCGGGGTTGCAGAACTTCTCGACACGCCCCAGCAGAGGCCGAGCGCTGAACACCGCGCCGATGAACCCGACCGTCCTGCCATCCGCGCAGAGCGCCCACCCGCGGTGCGGGCCGGGCGCCCAGGGGTACTCGAAGAGCAGCCAGCGCCAGTCCTGCTTCGACATGGTTCGAGTCGGAAGGCCGGCGAGGAGCGGATAGATGTCCTCGAACGCCTCTGGACCCACGCTTTGCACTTTAATCGCCACGCAGCGATATCAGCCCGTCTTGCGCGCTGGTTCGAGATCTAGGAAACAAAGCAGCCCGAGGTATGGTCGATCACCGTGGTTCTGCCGTCCGTCGAAAGATGGTGCGTGCCCACAATCCCCTTGCGGAAATTCGGCTTGATCTCCGTCACCAGCTCCTCGGCATAACGCGACTCGGATACCTCCTTGATCTCGTACACGCGCAGGCTCTGCCCATACTGGTCGAATCCCTGGCACTGGCCGAGCCTGAACAGTCTTTCCCCGTCGATGACCAAGCCGCCGTTTCTGCCGCCGATGGAATCGACCAGGATCGGATTTTGCCGATGCGGCACCCATGTCGCGCTGAGGGGCGAATCGGCCGAGAACAGGTAAAGCTCCGAGCAGTGGTCCCCGGCGCCCGATTCATCGATGCTCGTGAGCATCCACCACTTGCCGCCCTTTTGAAACAGCATGGAGTCGACCGCAGAGACGCCCTCCATCAAGGTCTTCGCCAGCTCCCATCTCAGCGGGAATTCGGTACACCGATAGACCCTGATCTGCCTCGATGCGCGGCTTTCGGGACACATGTAAAGCTCGCCCTGATACTCGAACAGGAACGGGAACGAGAGATGGAACGGCTCCTGCAGGGCGACGCCATGCTCGACGATCCGCGTGCCGACGAGCTCGAGCGCCGTGATGTGTCCCTTTTGCGTCTTCTGCACCAGGTCCTCGACGAAACAGAATGTCCTGCCGCCACGCGTGTGCAGGAATGGATCGGCCCAATAACGCCGCCGTGGGTGCGAGGCTGCGACGGTGCGCCAGGACATCGCCTGATCCCATTTGCCGCGTAAGACCGAGATGCTAAATCTTTCCCTCAGCATCGGCATTCTGGCGGCTGCCTTGATGGAAATTCGTTTAAACAGCTTGCACGCATAGACCAAGCACTCAAGCAGGTTGGGGGCGCGATGCAGTTCACCCGGGTAGGGTCGCGGCGCGCGCCCGTTCGAAGGCAGCTCGCCGCTCGATGCCACCGTCTTGAGGAGGTTCTTCAGGTGCGCGACCGACTTCTTGTACACGTTGGCCTGGTTGAGCGAGTAGTAGAACCGGGTTCGAAACGAGCCGCCGGCCAGCTCGTCGCCGATGCCAGCACCTTCGCTCAGCCTCCGGATGGCGAAGCTGGTCTGGGGCCACCGGCGGTAGCACTCCCAGAATCCGCCTTGAACAAACGAGAGGACACCGAGCCGCGCCGCACCGAGAATGGCGCCGCGCGGCATGCGCGACCCGCAGCTGATCAGCAGATCGAGATCGAGGGCCTTGATTTTGTCGACATCCTCATCGGCGAACCGGCATTCGTGACCGGATAGGGAAACGATGGGCCGGATGTGCACGACGCGCTCGACGATCCTCGCGAGATCGCGCACGGCATGGTGATCGCTGTGGCAGGCGCTCCACCGCAGGAGCAGCCTCTCGACCCACAATATGACTTGGAATACTGCTCTCGACGGGAGGAGGTGCAGCCGGCGCCTTCGGTGCGGGTGAACGATCAGATGCGAGATGTCGATAGCCGGCTGGCTCTTGCCCCAAAGGGCCAGTTCTTCTACGTACTTGTCTGAACGCACGCTGTCGAGCAATAAGCCGACGTTAAGCGTCTTCATTCCGGATCTCGGTATCCGACTGCGTACAGAAGCGCTACCAGTTAGTTGCCCGCACCGACGCTGCTGGCGTGAGTCTCCGTGTGAAAAATACGACTGAAGACTGTCGATTTCCGTATTTCCTCGGCGACCAGCCTGTTGGCCAGCCCGTTCCAGTGATTGTCGGTCGGAAACTCGAATCTGGAGCCATCCAGCCGGTGCCTGTGGATGAACGCCGGCTGCAGGTCGATTACCTGATAGCCGCGTGCGCTCGCCTGCGTCTTGAAGTACTGCCTCATTCGGTAGATAGAGCTGTTTTCGGCTTTGCGCAGTTCCTCAGGCGAGTACATGGCAGGGCGCATCGGGTCCAGCACGAAGATCACGGCATCGCGGCCCAGACCGGACTTCACGGGAACCTGATCAAGAAAGTAGTCGACCGCCCGCTGCGAATCCACGATGCGCTGCTCCAGCGCCGCGGGCGAACCTGCCGCACAGGCGTAAGGATCCTCGGATTGGCAGCGGTGACGAAGCCTTTCAAGGGTCGCCCCAGCCTGCAGATTGAACATCACGTAACGAAGAAGGGCGGATTTCCTCAGGAATGTCTTGATGGCCGATCTGTGGTAGTCGACGCGCCGCAGCTCGAAGCCGTGTCCGTTCTCCTTGAAGTAGTGGAATCTGGGCTCGGCCTTGTACTTGAGAAGGCTCTCATCGAAATCGTTGTCGATGATGAAAAATGCCATTGCGCTCGGGTGAAAGCTGTTCTTCGAGAATTCCGCGAAAGCGAGGTATTGAGACAGCGCAGCGCCGGAGACTCCAATGCTATAGACACGTCCCCTTCCTGAAACCGCGGAATTGAGAATCTCCGCTGCGCTCTTTCCCGAATCGACCGTCAGGGCTTCGACGAAGCTGTCGCCGATGACCATCAGCAGCGGCGTGGTGTCCTCAGGATGGTAGTCCCAGAGATTGTTGTAGCCGAAATTGTTGGTGTGCATCCTGGTTCTGATGGAGAAGTTCCAGCCCCCGGAGCTGAGGTACTCGATATTGGGCTGGTAGTGCACCACCGGATGCTCTGCCGTAACGGGGAGCAGGTAAGGCGGATTCGAGACCGGCAGGAGACGAAAAAATCCCTCCATGATCAAGAACGGCAGCAGGATCAGGACGCAGTAGAAGAACACCTTCTTCATCAGTCGGGCTCGAAGGCCGTCTCGTAGTTGCGCTTGAGGGCGGGATCCTGGCCTTCCTTGCGCAGGTAGCAATTTCCAGCGGCGAGAGCATCGAGCTCGCTTCCCATGAAGCAGCGAAACGCGTCCTCGGGCGTGCACACGATGGGTTCGCCGCGCACGTTGAAGCTGGTATTCACGAGCACCGGGCAGCCGGTCTTGCGCTCGAACGCCGAGAGCAGCGCGTGGTAGCGCGGGTTGGTGTCCTCATGCACGGTCTGCACGCGGGCCGAGTAGTCGACGTGGGTGACAGCCGGAATCTCGGAGCGCGGCACGTTGAGCTTGTCGATGCCGAAAAGCTGCTTCTCCTCCCGCGTCATCTCGCGCCGGCGGGACCTCACGACGTCGGCGACCAGCAGCATGTACGGGCTGTCGCAGTCCAGCTCGAACCAGTCGCTTACGCGCTCGCGCAGGACCGACGGCGCGAACGGCCGGAAGGACTCGCGGTACTTGATCTTGAGGTTGAGCGTCTTCTGCATGCCGGGCGAGCGCGGGTCGCCCAGGATCGAGCGGTTGCCGAGCGCCCTCGGGCCGAACTCCATGCGGCCCTGGAACCATCCCAGCGCCTTCGATCGTGCAAGGTCCTCGGCGCCCGTCGCGATCAAGGCGCTGTCCGCCAGCACCTCGAAGCGCGCTCCGCACCGCGTCAGCCGATCCTCGATCTCGCGCTGGGTGAACGCCGGCCCGAGGAAGGATCCCTTCATCGCATCCCCGTTGGCGGTGCGCGCCCGTCCGAGCTGCAGGTGGTAGCCGGCCAGCGCGGCGCCCAAAGCGCCGCCCGCGTCGCCCGCCGCTGGCTGGATCCAGATCCGATCGCAGCAGGCATCGCGCAAGACCTTGCCGTTCGCGACGCAATTGAGCGCGACGCCTCCCGCCAGGCAGAGGTTTCTTATTCCCGTTTCCTCGCACAGCGAGCGCGTGAGGCGCAGCACGATCTCCTCGGTGACTGCCTGGATCGAGGCCGCCAGATCCATGTGGTAGGGCGTGAGCAGCTGATCGGGCTTGCGCGGCGGACCGCCAAAGAGGTCGTGGAAGCGCTGCGAGGTCATCGTCAGGCCGGTGCAAAAATCGAAATAGCCGATGTTCAGGCGGAACGAGCCATCGGCCTTCACGTCGATCAGGTGCTCGAGGATCTTGTCCTTGTACTTGGGCTCGCCGTACGGGGCGAGCCCCATCAGCTTGTATTCGCCCGAGTTGACCTTGAACCCGGTGTAGTAGGTGAAAGCGGAGTACAGGAAGCCGAGCGAGTGCGGGAAATGGATCTCCTTCTGGACTTCCAGGCTGTTGCCCCTGCCGATCGCCGCCGACGTCGTCGCCCACTCGCCTACGCCGTCCATGGTGAGCACGATGGCCTCGTCAAAAGGCGACGGGAAAAATGCGCTCGCCGCGTGGCTCAAGTGGTGCTCGCTGAAGAGCAGCTCTTCGTTCCACTTGCCGCTGCCCGATATCTTCCTCAGCTCCTTCAGGAGCAGGTCCTTGAGAAACAGCTTCTCCCTCAGCCACAGCGGGATCGCCATGCGGAAGGTCTTGTAGCCCCGCGGCGCGAAGCTCAGGTAGGTCTCGAGCAGGCGCTCGAACTTCACGAACGGCTTGTCGTAGAAGACCACCCGGTCGAGATCTCCCACCGCGATGCCGCCCTCGGCGAGGCAGTAGCGGATCGCGTGAAGCGGGAAGCGCGCGTCGTGCTTCTTGCGGGTGAAGCGCTCTTCCTGCGCCGCGGCGACGATCCGGCCGTCGTCAAGCAGCGCCGCGGCGCTGTCGTGGTAGAACGCCGAGATTCCGAGGATGCGCACCGCCGTCAGAACAGCGTGTAAATGAACGGCGCAACGGCCGAGCCCTGCGCTAGCACGATCAGCACGCCCAATACGGCCATCATGACGAAGATCGGCCATAGCCAAAACTTCTTGCGCGTCAGCAGGAAAACCCAGAGTTCCTTGATCATTGACATGATGTCTGCCTAGAACTGGTTGGTGAGAGAGTCGGGAGGCGGGCCGGGCGGCTTGCGCGGTATCCAGTAGGAATCGACGCCGGGGTTGAGCTTGAGTCGCAACGGGTCCTTTCCGGTCAGCCGCATCACCAAGCCGAGCGGCGTGACAATCGTGTAAAAGAGCAGGCTCACCGCGATCGGCCCCACCACGTTGCCGAGCAGGACGCCGAGCCTGGTCCACAGCCGGTTGGCGCCGGCCAGAAGAGCCGGCTTCGCCGCTGCGATCACCGCCAGGGCCGCGGCAATCCCGAAGGCCCACCAGCGCGGCGCTTGTGCATGCAACAGCGGCCAGCCAGCTATGACGACCAGCACTGCGGCAAACACCAGGCCGAAGCTGCGGTCGGAGGATCCCTCAACGTGCTGGTTACGAAGCAGGTCTTCGTGCGCCATGGTCCGGTACAGGTTTCGATAGGAAGTCATTCCAGGCAATGACCTCGAGCGGCACCGACTTCCTCGAGCGCAGCGCCTCGACGATCGCCCGGGCGAAGGGTAGATCGGTGACCAGCGGCACGCCCGAGTCGATCGCCTGGCGGCGGATCAGGTAGCCGTCGGGACGTCCGTGCTGGTCGTACTCGCGCGGAATGTTGATCACCAGATCCACCAGGCCCTGCTCGATGACGTCGAGCCCGCTCACGCCGCTGCCCGAGCTTTTCTCCACTGCGGTGCACGGAATGCCGATCGCGGCGAGCATTTCCGCCGTGCCGCGCGTCGCGTAGATGGGGAGGTTCAATTCCTGCGCAATGATGCGCGCCTCGTCGGTAAACGAGTACTTGTCGGATACCGGACCCAGCGAGAGCAGCACGCCCTTGCGCGGAAGGCTGATCCCGGTGGCAAGCAGCGCGTGCTGCAACGCCTCATGCAGGTCGCGCCCGAGGCAACCCACCTCGCCAGTGGACAGCATTTCCACGCCCGGCATCGGATCAGCCCCGGTGAGCCGCGAAAACGAGAACATCGGCGCCTTCACGCCGACGTAGTCGAGGTCCAGGCTGCGGTTCGCGATCGCGCGCGATATGCCCAGCATCCGGCGCATGGCTTCGCCGGCGAAGTTCTCGCCGGTCACCTTGGAGACGAACGGAAAGCTGCGCGAGGCGCGCAAGTTGCACTCGATGACCTTCACCGCGTTGTGCCTGGCGAGGAACTGGACATTGAACGGCCCGGTAATCGCGAGCGAGCGCGCCAGCATCGCCGCGATCTGCCTGACGCGCCGTATCGTCGCGATATAGACGGTCTGGGGCGGCAGCACCAGGGTGGCGTCCCCGCTGTGCACACCGGCGTCCTCGATGTGCTCGCAGATCGCCCACAGCACGAGCTCTCCCCGGTCGGCCACCGCGTCGATCTCGATTTCGCGCGCGTGGGCCTCGAACCTGGAGAAGACCACGGGGTGCTCGGGCGAAATCACCGAGGCCCGCGCCAGGATGCGGCGCAGCTCGTTCGCTTCGTGCGCAACCGCCATTGCCGCCCCGCTCAGAACATAGCTCGGGCGGACCAGCACTGGATAGCCGCCGAGCCGCTCCACGATCCGGTCCGCCTCGGCTGCATCGGTCACATGCGCCCACTGCGGCTGATCGATTCCAAGCTCGTCGAGCAGCGAGCTGAATTTCGCGCGGTCCTCGGCGGCATCGATCGACTCCGCGCTGGTGCCGAGAAGCTTCACGCCGGCCCGCGCCAGCCGCAGCGCGAGATTGTTCGCGACCTGGCCGCCCATGCTCACCACGACGCCGTCGGGACGCTCGTGCTCGTACAGGTCGAGCACCGTCTCGAAGCTGATCTCGTCGAAGTACAGCCGGTCGCACATGTCGTAGTCGGTGCTGACCGTCTCCGGGTTGTGGTTGAGCATGATCGTCTCGTAGCCCAGGGCCGCCGCCGCCTGCACGGCGTTGACCGCGCACCAGTCGAACTCCACGCTGGAGCCGATGCGGTAGGTGCCCGACCCGAGCATCAGGACCTTCTTGCGCCCAGACGGGGCCACGTCGCAAGCATCGGCATGGTAGGTCGCGTACAGATAGTTCGTGTCGGCGGGAAACTCCCCGGCCATGGTGTCGATTTGCGCGAAGCGCGGCTCGATGCCGTGCGCCTTGCGCGCGGCGCGAACGCTCTGCGCGTCCGAGCCGGTGAGCGCCGCGACAGCCTGGTCGGAGAATCCGAGACGCTTGGCGTCGCGCAGCACCCCGGCGGGGAGAGGAAACCTCGAGCGCGCGAGCCGGCCATCCATCTCGACGATCGGCTCGATGGCATGCAGGAACCAGCGGTCGATCCGGGTCAGCTCGTGAATCTCGTCGATGCCGAGGCCGTCGCGTATCGCCCGCGCCACGGCGAAGATCCGCAGGGGCGTGGCGTCGCGCAGCTGCTCGCGCAGGTCGTCGAAGCGGAACGCGTCCGGGTCGAGGCCGCGCACGCCGATGTCGAGCATGCGCACCGCTTTCTGAATGACTTCCGCAAAACTGCGGCCGATCGCCATCACCTCGCCGACGCTTTTCATCTCGCTGCCGAGCCGCGTCGACGCGCCCCAGAACTTGGCGAGATCCCAGCGCGGAAACTTGCACACCAGGTAATCCAGCGCCGGCTCGAAGAACGAGGTGGTGCGGCGCGTAATGCCGTTGGGGATCTCGGTGAGCGCATAGCCGAGCGCGAGCTTGGCGGCGACGTAGGCGAGGGGATAGCCGGTCGCCTTGCTGGCGAGCGCGCTCGAGCGCGACAGCCTGGCGTTGACTTCGATGACGCGATAGTCCGTGCTCTTCGGATCTAGCGCGAACTGGATGTTGCACTCGCCGACGATGCCGAGATGCCGCACGGTGCGGATGGCGACCGAGCGCAGCAGCTGATACTCGGCGTCATCGAGCGTCTGCGACGGCGCCACCACGATCGAATCGCCGGTGTGGATGCCCATGGGGTCGACGTTCTCCATGTTGCATACCGTGACGCAGTTGTCGCGGGCGTCGCGCACCACCTCGTACTCGATCTCCTTCCAGCCCTCGAGACATTGCTCGACCAATACCTGGGTGACGCCGCCGGCGAAAGCGCGCCGCAGGGCCGCTTCGATCTGCGCCTCGAGCCGCACGATGCCGCTGCCCTTCCCGCCGAGCGCGTAGCCGCCGCGCAGCATGACCGGCAGCCCGATCTCGCGGATCGCGCGCCGCGCTGCATCGGGCGTATCGCAGGCACGGCTGCGCGCGGTATTGACGCCGATCTCCGCCAGGCGCTCGACGAACAGGCGCCGATCCTCCGTGTCGCGGATCGCCTGGATCGGCGTGCCGAGCACCTGGATGCCGTGCTTCGCAAGCACGCCCGCATCGTGCAGCGCGAGACCGCAGTTCAACGCCGTCTGCCCGCCAAACCCGAGCGCGATGGCATCCACCCCTTCCTTGGCGATGATCTTCTCGACCAGCTCCGGGGTCACGGCGGCGAGATAGATGCGCTCGGCAAGCCCCTGGCTCGTCTGGATCGTCGCGATGTTCGGGTTGACCAGAACGGTAGCGATGCCTTCCTCGCGCAGCGCCTTGATCGCCTGGGAACCGGAGTAGTCAAACTCGCCCGCCTGTCCGATCTGCAGCGCGCCAGAACCGAGCACCATCGCCCGGCGCGGCTTTCTCGGCAGATAAACGCCGTACATGGTCAACGCTGCGCCACGGAAGCGACCCGGCGCAGGAAATCGTCGAACAGGAACCCGGTGTCCTGCGGGCCGGGGCTCGCCTCAGGGTGGAACTGGACGCTGAAGTGCGGATGATGCCGCGAGCGGATGCCTTCGTTGCTGCCGTCGTTGATGTTCACGAACCAGGGCTCCCAGTCCCTGGGCAGGGACTGATCGCGCACCGCATAGCCGTGATTCTGGCTGGTCACGTAGCAGCGCCGCGTCAGGAGATCCTGCACCGGTTGATTGACGCCGCGGTGCCCGTACGGGAGCTTGTACGTGTCCGCCCCGGCCGCCAGCGCCAGGATCTGGTTGCCGAGGCACACCCCGAAGATCGGCTTGCGGTAGCTCGCCAGCAGCGAGCGGACCTGGCCGACGAGCGGCGCCAGGTCCTTCGGATCGCCAGGGCCGTTGCCGATCAGGATGCCGTCCGACTGGCCGGCCAATGCGGCGAGATCCGCATGCCACGGGGCGCGCAGTACCGAGGCGCCGCGGCCCAGAAGCGAGCGCACGAGGTTGTCCTTGGCGCCGGCATCGACCAGGAGGATCGTGGGTTTGCCTTCTCCGTAGCGGACCGGCCCGCGCGGCGCGACGATCCGGAACACCTCCTCGCGCATGTCCACCGCCGCAGCGCCTTGCCGCGCCTCGGGCCCGCTCTTCGATGAAGGCAGGAGCCATCCCTGCATGGTGCCGCGTTCGCGCAGCCGCTTGGTGAGGAACCGGGTGTCGACGCCGGTCAGTCCCGGAATTCCCTCGGCCGAGAGCCATTCGTGCAGCGAGCGGCACGCCGCGTGATGGCTGTACGCCTCGACGTAATTCTGGACCACCAGGCCCTGCACCTGAATGCGTCCTGACTCATAGGGCCCGTCCAGGCTTTCGGGCCTGCGCGGCGGCGGCACTCCGTAATTGCCGGCCAGCGGGTAGGTGAGGACCAGGATCTGGCCGCAATAGGACGGGTCGGTGAGCGCTTCCACGTACCCGGCCATCGCGGTATTGAAAACCACCTCGCCTCGCACCGCCTTGGCGGCGCCGATGCCGCGGCCGTGCATCGCAGTCCCATCCTCGAGGGTGAGGCTGGCGAGCGCATGCGCAGGGTCCGGACGCACCGGCGGTTGCAGCGGCAAACGAAGTGCGGGCGCGTTCATGGTGTCGTTTGCGCCGCAGTCAGTACCGGCAGCGCTGCGCGCAGCGGCCCCACCAGTTGCTCAGCCACGACGCGGTGGCCCTTTGCGCCCCAATGGCCTTCAGGCGAGCCGTAGTCCGAGACGCCGTCAAACCAATGTTCCGTGCGCAGATAACGCAGCAGGCCGCCGCGCTCGAGTGCTTCAGCGTGGCTTTGGATCCCCGGCCAGCTCGCGAGCTGTCCGGGCACGTCGAACAGCAGCAGCCGGATTCCGCGGCGGCGCAGGTCTCCGGCGAAGGCGCTCAGCAATTCGTCGTAAAACGTCTCCTTGCGCTGCCTGTCGCCGACCGACTCGCGCTCGACGACGCGGGCTTCCCAGTATTTGTACGCTCGATTTCTGACCAGGTTGTAGGCGGCGCTGTGCTGGACGATCGAGCCGCCGAGCCAGTCCTTCAGGCGGCTCAGTCCGCTGCCCATGGACTGGTCCCGATGGAAACGCAGGCGGCCGTCCTCGACCGTCGTCACCTTTGCGTAGAAATTGTCATCGGGATCGTTCGAGCAGAATTGCAGCACCACGACCGCCGGCTGGAATAGCAGCCCGAATTCGTAGAACGTACGGATCTCCTGGGTCAGGCCGAAGCCCCCGACGCCGAGATTGACGATGCTCGCCTTTGCGGCGAGCTGCTTCGCAAGCACGGCGGGATACTCTTCGCCGTCGTTGACCCCGGTGCCGAAGGTGAAGGAATCGCCGAGAACAACGACGTTCGGCAGATCGTAGCGGCTGGAGAGTTCCGGCATCGAGACCCGATAGCCGTATTCGTTGGTGTGGTAGACGAAGCGCCAGGCGCCTGGCAGCTGGTTGACAATGGTCGCGGAGGCGGGCAGGAGATGTCCGTAGCGTTCGGAGTAGCGGTAGCGCGGATAAAGCTCGGGCTGCGGAAAAACGACACGCACCGCAAGCTCGAGAAAAGCCAGCATTGCAGCGATCATCAGCAACAGCATGATCGCCGTGAACGCCAGCTTACGACCTCGGGTCAGCTGCGGCAGCGTTTCAATCATTGTCATTCAAGCCCGAATGATGTTCGGCGCTGATTCCCGATAAACACCGCGGGTATCGACAACCAGGCGCGCATTCTTGCGAATCAATTCGTAGTCGAACGCATCGTGGTTGGTGGCAAGCAGCACGAGGTCGTAACGGCCCAGGCTGTCGGCGGTGACGGGCACGCTCTTCAGGTCGAGCTTATAGTTGCGCATCCTGGGAAACACCGGCACGTGCGGGTCGGCGTAATCGACCTGGGCGCCCCGCGCCATGAGCAGTGAGATCAGCTCGACGGAGGGCGATTCGCGCATGTCGTCGACATTCTTCTTGTAGGCGATGCCCAGCACCAGGATGCGGCTTCCATTGACCGATTTCAGCTGCACATTGAGCGCGTCGATGACCTTGCCGACCACCCAGTGGGGCATGGCGCTGTTGATTTCCCCCGCCAGCTCGATGAAGCGCGTGTGCAGGCCGTACTGCCGCGCTTTCCAGGTCAGGTAGAAGGGATCGATCGGTATGCAGTGGCCGCCGAGCCCCGGTCCGGGGTAATAAGGCACGAAGCCGAACGGCTTGGTCGCGGCCGCGCGAATCACCTCGAGGATGTCGATGTCCATCCGGTCGGCGATGATTTTCATTTCGTTGACCAGGCCGATGTTGACCGAGCGGTGGATGTTCTCCAGGAGCTTGGTCATCTCCGCGGCCCGCGTGGAGCTCACCGGCACGACCCGGTCCACCGCCTGGCCGTACAGCGCCATGCCGACCTCGAGGCAGGCGGGGGTCGAGCCGCCGCAGATCTTGGGAATGTTGCGCGTCGTGAAATGCGGGTTGCCGGGGTCCTCGCGCTCGGGCGAAAAGCACAGGAAGATATCCTCGCCCACCTTGAGGCCGCGCTTCTCGATTCGCGGCCTTAGCTCTTCCTCCGTGGTGCCGGGGTAGGTGGTGCTTTCCAGCGAGATCAGCTGCCCCGCACGCAGATGAGGCAGGATCGACTCGAGGGTATTAACGACGAAGCTGAGATCGGGCTCTCTGGACGCGGTGAGCGGCGTAGGCACGCAGATGATGAGCGCATCGGCTTCGGCCGCCCGCGAGACGCAGGTCGTCGCCTCGAATCGGCGTTGCCGGGCCGCTGCAACCGCGGCATCCGGGATGTGCATGAAATAGCTTCGCCCCGAGTTGATGGCATCGGCTTTGCTCTCATCGATGTCGAAGCCGATGACGCGGAATCCAGCCTCGGAAAAACGCAGCGCGAGCGGCAGCCCGACGTAGCCCAGCCCAATGACGCCGACGCGCGCCGTGCGATTCGTGAAGCGCTCAAGCAGCGAGACTGCGCAGGCCGTGCTTTCTGAGATCCTGTCCATCGTGTCGATTCTCGTATAGACCTGTCCGATTCAAGGCAGACGCCGCGGCTTGCCGAGCAACTCTTTGAGCAGGAGCCAGAAGAAGTACGTGCCATCGATGAAGTAGCGTTTGAACATTCTTCTCGGCTCCTGCAGGAACCGGAAAAACCACTCCAGCCCGCACTGCCGCATCCACATGGGTGCGCGCTTCACCTTGCCGACTGCAATGTCAAAGCTTCCGCCCACGCCCATGGCGAACGGAACCCTCATTTCTGCCTGGTACCTACCGAGAAACTGCTCCTTTTTGGGTGAGCTGATGGCGACGAACAGCAGATCGGGCCGGCTGTCGGCAATCAGCCTGACGACGCTCGCCTCCTCTTCGGGTCTCCAGTAGCCATTCCGGTAGCCAGCGACCTGCAAGCGCGGGAATCTCTTTTCGTAGAGGGCCTTGACGGCCTGCACGATCTCCTCCTGGGCGCCGAGAAAGAAAACGCGCCATCCCCTCTCGGCGGCGCGCTCTACCAAGAATTCGAACAGATCGATCCCCGCCACCCGTTCCTTAAGCGGCTTCCCGAGCAGCCTCGATGCCCACACCACGGGCACGCCGTCCACATTGATCAATGCGCACTCGTTGATGACGCGGCGCAGCTCCGGATCCTTGCTGGCCTTGCGGAGCTTGTCTGCGTTCACCGCCGCGTGCTGGTGGGGAAGCCCGGACCGGATGAAGGCCTCGATCCTCTGCAGCGTCTCTTCCATCGAGAGGTTGTCGATGAGGCAACCCATCATTTCAATGCGGCCGTTCATGCCAGCTCCCGGCCCAGGATCGCCACGATGCGCTCCGCTGCCCTGCCGTCCCACAGTGCCGGGCGACGGCCTTGCTTGCTGCGGCCTTCGAGTATCTTGAACGCCTCGATCTTCACGTTCCCGGGATCGGTGCCCGCGACGACATTGGTGCCTTGCTCAACGGTGATCGGCCGCTCGGTGTTTTCGCGCACCGTGATGCAAGGCACGCCCAGCGCTGTCGTTTCCTCCTGTAGGCCGCCGCTGTCGGTCAGCACGAACTTGGCTTCCTTCCACAGGTTCAAAAAGTCCATATAAGGCATCGGCCTGGTGAGCACGACCCGCTCGCCGAGCGAGATGCCGAACTTGTCGAGGTTGCCGCGCGTCCGGGGATGCGCCGGAAACACGAGCGGGATCCTGTCAGCCACCATCCGCAGCATCGCAGCAATCCGCTCGAGCGCCTCACGCGTGTCCACGTTGGAGGCGCGGTGCAGTGTCACCACGCTGTAGGTGCCGAGTCGACTTTTCAGGCCGGCAGACTCGAAAGACGAGGTATCGGTAACGGCAAGCTTGTCGCACTGGTACATCAGGTTGTCGACCATTACATGGCCGACATGGTGAATACGTTCCGCCGGTTTTCCCTCGCCCAGCAGGTTCTTTACCCCGCTTGGCTCCGTGACAAAGAGCCAATCGGAGATCGAATCGGTGACGATGCGGTTGATTTCCTCAGGCATGGCCATGTCACGGCTGCGCAGCCCTGCCTCCACATGTGCAACCGGAACGCCCATCTTCTTGGCAACGACAGAACAGGCCAAAGTCGAGTTCACATCTCCGACCACGAGAACGCAGTCCGGTCGGTCGGTCTGGCAGCATTGTTCAAAGCCCAGCATGATTTTCGCCGTCTGCTGGGCGTGCGAGCCGCTTCCCGCACCCAGGAACTCGTCGGGTGCGGGGATCCCAAGTTCGTCGAAGAACACATTGTTCAGCTCGTGGTCGTAGTGCTGGCCGGTATGGACGATCTTGAAGCTCAACGAGTCGCCGTGTGCGCGCAGCGCGCGCACGAGCGGAGCGATTTTCATGAAGTTGGGACGGGCGCCGGCGACCAGATAAAGGACTCTCAACGCGCTTCCCTAGCCGTAGCGCGTTTTTCGACTGGAAGTCGCGTCAATACGCATTTTGGCCCCTGAGGACCACCCATACCGTCTTCGCGATGATGTACAGATCCAGGCGCAGCGACCAATTGCGCAGGTAGTCGAGGTCGTAATCAATGCGCGACTTCATCTGCGCGAGCGACTCGGTCTCCCCGCGGTGGCCGTTCACCTGGGCCCAGCCGGTGACTCCCGGCTTGACCTTGTGCCGCTGCATGTAGCCCCTGATCAGCTTGCGGTACATCTCGTTGTGCGCCACGGCGTGCGGCCGGGGTCCGACGATGCTCATGCGGCCCTGCAGGACATTGACGAACTGCGGCAGCTCGTCGAGCGAGGTCCTGCGCATGATGGCTCCCAGCCGCGTCACGCGCGCGTCGGCCTTGCTGCACTGCCTGATGGTGTCGCCGTCCTCGGTGACGGTCATGGTGCGGAACTTGTAGACGACGATTTCGTCGCCGTCGAGGCCGTAGCGGCGCTGCCTGAAAATCGCCGGCCCGGGTGAAGTCAGCTTGACGGCCAGCGCGAGCAGCAGCAGCAGCGGCGAGATCAATGCGAGGATGAGGAGCGCCAGCACGATGTCGCTCCCGCGCTTGACCAGGCCGTCGACGCCGGAAAACGGCGTATCGCAGACCCCGACGATCGGCATGCCGCTTACCGAGTCTATGCGCCCCTGGATCAGATCGGTGACGAACATGTCGGGGACGAAATACACCGAGGCAGTAGTGTCGCGCAGCGACTCGAGCAGCGACAGGATGCGTGGCTGTGAAGCCATCGGCAGCGCCAGGTAGACCAGCTCGATGCGGTTTTTCTTGACGAATTCCGGCAGCTCCTGAATGCTGCCCAGCACCGAGAAATCATCGATCCCCGTGAGGCGGTCGCGCGCGCGATCATCCACGAAGCCGACCACGTGGATGCTCGAATAGCGATCGGCGTTCAGGCGCCTGGCCAGCTCGACACCGGGCTCGTTCATCCCCGCCAGGACCGCGCGCTTGCGCCCGCCCTCGAGCTCGCGGACCGCCGGAGCGATCCAGCGCAGCAGCAGCATCGAGCCGACCTGGCACGCGAGCGCCACCCACCACCAGGCGAGCAGCGTGCGGCGATCGAAATACTGCAGCAGATCGCTGACGTAGCCGAAGAGGACAAGCAGCCCCGACAGCGCCAGCCATCCCAGCAGGAGGTTCCTGATCGCGCGCCGCGCGGGCTGCGACAGCCGCGCTTCGCTCGGGAAGGTCAGCGAGAAAACGATTAATGCCAGGATCATGTGGGGCGCGCGCAGCTGCCCTTCGATCAGCAGCGCCACGCCCCACAGCGACAGCACCAGGACCAGCGGTTCGAGCGTCATCTCGAGCACGTTGAGCAGCTGGGCGCGTCCCACCGACATGCGGCCAGCCCTGCGGAACGCGACCCGCGCCGGCACCTGTGCCACAGCCCCGTAGTCCTCCGCTACTTCGCTGCGGCCTGAGCCGGGTTGCATACGCCGATCTTCCTGAAAATCCGCTGCACGCGGTTTGTCCCGTTGCAGGGACTGATAGCGCGCCGCCATAAGCAGCTCTCAGCCCGGGTTACGACGGAAGCGATAGCCTGTTCCGCGCACCGTTTCGATCAGCCGATCGTGGCCGGTCGGCGCGAGCGCCTGGCGCAACCTGCGGATGTGGACGTCCACGGTGCGCTCCTCGACGAAGACCCGGTCGCCCCAGACTTCGTCGAGCAGCTGAGCGCGGCTGTACACGCGCTCGGCGTGAGTCATGAAGAAATGCAGCATGCGGAACTCGATGTCCCCGAGCTCGATGTCGTGGCCGCCGCAGCTCGCCCGGTGCACGACCGATTCGAGCTTCAGACCGGCTATTTCGATGACGTCATCGCCAAGCTGGGGCGCGCACCGCCGCATCACGGCCCTGATGCGCGCCAGCAGCTCGCGCAGCGAGAAAGGCTTGGTGATGTAGTCATCTACCCCGGCGTCGAGGGCTGTGACCTTGTCCGATTCCTGCGCGCGGGCAGTCAGCATGATGATCGGGATATCCGCGGTGCGCTGATCGCCGCGCAGCCGCCTCGCAAACGTCACCCCGAGGGTCTCGGGAAGCGTCCAGTCGAGCAGCACCATGTTGGGCCGCACTTCGCGCATCAGCGTTTCGGCCGCCGGAAC
>Ga0209155_1000615_pt1 | contig 17142 bp, 17 predicted proteins | sample GraSoiAngelo_122_FD_185879 | JGI IMG/M metagenome (GOLD analysis project Ga0209155, IMG submission 185879) | Grasslands soil microbial communities from the Angelo Coastal Reserve, California, USA - 14_0927_02_20cm (SPAdes) (version 2) | ecosystem: Environmental > Terrestrial > Soil > Grasslands ... | reverse complement strand
GTCGCCGGGCCGGCGGCCGCCGAGCGGGATGGTTTCCTCGATATGGTCGCTGACGGCGGCGCGCTTGGCGCTCCCCGGAATATCGATATGGACCGGGAAGAGCCGCTTGCCGAGGACCGCCTGATCGGGCCCGGTCACCGCGACGAAATACCAGAGGTCGAGAGCGCTGGCGCCGCCCGCCGCCGGGCCACGTTCGCCGACAACGACGACATCAAGCGCGAGACGCACCGCGTCGCCGGCGCGATCGCATTTGGCCTCGACCTCGCTCAGCAACCCGTAAAATGCGACCCCCGGCGGCTCGTGCGGCTGGCCGGGCGCGAACAAGGCGGTCTGGGAGAGGGGTTTGAGGATTGCCGCCGTCGGACAGGTACCCGGCTCCAAAATCGGCCGCGCCGCGGGCTCGGAGGAGCCGAACCAGCCCGACGCCCAGCTGCAGCCGGACAGCACAAAGAGGCCGATCACAGCGGCCCAGCCCGCGCGCTTCGCCCGGGGCGATTCGCGCCGCATCGCGGGCCGCCCGCGACGGGCGCCCGAGCTGAAAGCGGCCATCCGCGTCCCGATCAGAGCGTGTTGTGAGTTCCGTCGCAGAAGGGCTTGCCGCCGGTCGCTTTGCAGCCGCAGAACCACAGCTCCTCGGTCTTCTCGGCGGTGAACAGCATCGGCGTGATGCCGGTGTCCTTGTGCGAGCCGTCGCAGAAAGGCTGGTTGCTGCTGCGGCCGCAGGCGCACCAGAAGTAGCGTTTGCCCTCTTCGACCGTCACGTTATAGGGCGCCTTTTGCGCCGGGATTGGTTCGGCCATCTTTCTTCCCTGCCATCGCCCTTGCTAGTGTCCCGCGCCGGCGGGCGACGGGAGACGAGAGTCTAGGCGAGGCTTGCCACCCGCACAAGCTGGCTCGCGGGTCTGTGAAAGGTGCAGCAAGCGGATGGCAGTCTACACGGAAGTCGGCGATGACGAGCTGCGCGCATTCGCGGCCCTGTACGATCTCGGTGAGGTGCTGGCGTGCAAGGGCATCGCCGAGGGCGTCGAGAATTCGAATTACCTGCTGACCACCGAACGCGGCAATTTCATCCTGACCCTCTACGAGAAGCGCGTCGCGCCCGAGGATCTGCCATTTTTTATCGCGCTGATGGACCATCTCGCGCATCAGGGCGTGCCCTGCCCCACGCCGGTGCGGGCCCGCGACGGCGAGGCGTTGCGGCAGCTATGCGGCCGACCGGCGGCGATCGTCACCTTTCTTACCGGCATGTGGCCGCGCCGCATCGAGCCGTTCCATTGCGCCGGGCTCGGCAGCGCCCTCGCCGCGCTGCATCGCGCCGGCGGCTCCTTCGCCGGTCGGCGGACAAACAGCCTGGGTGTGACCGGCTGGCGCCGGCTTTACGAAGCGAGCGCCGCGCGCGCCGGCGAATTGCAGCAGGGTCTCGCGGCCGAACTCGGCGACGAGCTCGCTTTCCTCGAAGCGTCCTGGCCGCAAGGATTGCCGAGCGGCGTCATCCATGCCGATCTGTTTCCCGACAACGTCTTCTTCCGCGACCGCGAGGTATCCGGTCTGATCGACTTCTATTTCGCGTGCAGCGATTTTCTCGCCTACGATCTGGCGATCTGTCTGAACGCGTGGTGCTTCGAACCGGACGGCAGCTTCAATGTCACGAAGGCGCGGCTGCTCGTCCGGCAGTATCATGCCGCGCGCCCGCTCAACGCCACGGAACTCGCCGCGTTGCCGTTGCTGGCGCGCGGCAGCGCGCTGCGCTTTCTGATGACCCGTTTGTATGACTGGCTGAACCAGACAGCGGGCGCGCTGGTGCGGCCCAAGGATCCGCTCGAATATTTAAAGAAGCTGCGTTTTCACCGTGGCATCTCGGGCCCGGCGGCGTATGGCATTGATGTCTGAAGTTGAAATCTTCACCGATGGGGCGTGCAGCGGCAATCCCGGGCCCGGCGGGTGGGGCGCCATTCTGCGATCGCGCGGCATCGAGAAAGAGTTGTCGGGCGGTGAGCCCGCGACGACGAACAACCGCATGGAGCTGATGGCGGCGATTGCCGGGCTGGAAGCGCTGAAGCGGCCGTGCCGAATACAGCTTTACACCGACAGCCAGTACCTGCGCGACGGCATCACGCGGTGGCTTCCTGCTTGGAAGGCGCGCGGCTGGCGGACCGCTAGCAAGGCAGCGGTGAAGAACGTCGATCTATGGCAACGCTTGGAACGGGCCGCCGCGCCCCACGAGATCGAATGGCATTGGGTGCGCGGTCATGCCGGGCATCCCGAAAACGAGCGCGCCGATGCACTGGCGCGCGGCGCCATCGCCGCGCAGCGCCAGTAGGCCGACGATCAGCCGCCGCGGTGACGCCAGGTGTTGCTGTTGCCGACCGGCTCGGCGGCGTTGCGCTGTTGCAATTGACCCAGCGCATGGCGGATCGAGGTGAACGCCATCTCGACGCCTCTCTGCTGCAGCGCTCTGCGGATGTCGGCCGGCGGGATCGCGCGCGGCGCGGCCGACCTTAGGATCTCGCCGATCACCTGCGCATTGGCACCACGCTGTGGGCGGCGGCCGCTTGCCCGTTTGCGGGTGGTGCGACCGGCGGTGCCCGAGGTTGCGCGAGTGCGAGCGGTGGCGCGAGTGCGGGCGGTGGCGCGCCGCGTCGCCCGTGTGCGGGCCGCAGGACGGGCTGTTGTCGCACGTTTTGTCGCTGTACGCGCTCGACGTCGCGTCGTGCGGCGGCGCCGGGCCGGGCGCGCTGTCGCGGCTGCAGTTTCTTGGGCGCGCGGGCGCCCGCGGCGACGTCCGGGAGGCCGTCCGCGACGGGCCGGCGCGGCAGCCGCGCTCGCAGCTCCGGGCGCCGAACGCGACGTGAGGTCCCGCACCGCCTCCATCGCGGCAGCGTAACCCGCGGCGAAAGCTTCGCGGCGTATCGCCTCAATCTGTTGCTGCAATTCCGTCATCGCCGTTCTGGCCATTATCGACCATCCTCCCTGCTTCAGGGACGAACGCTAACACGTTTTCACCTGCCGCAGTAGAACAACTGCTCAGACAGCAAGTGACAATCCGCGAGAGATTTTACTTCAGTCGCTCGCGCGGCGGCCGAATCTCGGTGACGAGATCGCGCAACAGCGGCTTGCCCGGAAGCGGTTCGAGCGTCATGACTTTGTCGTCGCGCAGCCGCGTCGTGCAGGCATAGTCGATGACGCCGTCGATCGCGATCAGGCATTCCTTGCAGACATTCGCGTTGATGCAGCTGTAGCGGATTGCGAGCGACGGATCCTGCTGTCTTCGTATGGCGATTAGCGCGTCGAGGACAGTAGTGCCGGGTTCGAACGGCAGCGCAAATTCCTCATAGCGAGGCTGCGGCTCGTCGGCGGTGCCGCGGCGCACTCGCAAGCGCGCCGTGTGTTTTGTCATTGTGGCGGCCCGAGCGTAATCCCGCCTTCAGCGGTCATCGTGATCCGCTGCGAGCGCGCCCATGCCGGATCGCTGTCGGGATAATCTTCGCGCTGATGCGCGCCGCGGCTCTCGATGCGTGCGGCCGCAGCATGTGCCACCGCGGATGCGGCGATCAGGCTGCCGCGCAATTCGAACCATTCCGCCAGCGCCGGGTTGAATCGCCGCCCGGGCGGGAGTGACAATTTTGGGAGCGCCGCGCGCATCTCCTCGGTCCGCACGATGGCGCGCGAGAGCACTTTGGCGCTACGGAACGGACCGACGTCGCGCCACATGATCTCACGCAATTCGTCGAGCAATTCGCACGCTGCGATATCGCCCTTTCGACCATCGGCGAGAGATCGGATCTGCTCGACAATATCGGCGCCTGCCCCACTCGGCAGGGCCGACATCGGCCGCTTCGCCGCCAACAGTGCTGCGGATCGCCCTGCCACTTCACCAAACACCAGCGCTTCGGGAATGGCGTTGCCGGAGAGCCGGTTTGCGCCATTGGCGCCGCCGGCCGCTTCGCCGGCCGCGAAGAGCCCCGGCACGGAACTCGCCATATCCGGGTCGACTGCAATGCCGCCCATATGATAGTGCGCGATCGGCGCGACTTCGACCGGGGCCCTGGCGAGATCAATGCCGTTCTTCGCCAGCCGGCCGATGACCGGCCCGAAGGCCGCTTCGAGCGAATGCCGCGGCACATGCGTGAAGGACAGATAGACACCGCCATGTGGCGAGCCGCGCCCGGCCGCCACCTCCTTCTGGATCGCATAGGTCGCGATGTCGCGCGGCGTTGTGTAGCCCGCGCTCTCATCGCTGCCGTAATCGGCGAGGAATTCGCGGCCGTTGCGATTGAGCAACCGGCCACCGAGCTTGTAGCGGAACGGGTCCCACATGATCGGGTCCATGCCGACGACGCGCGGCGCCAGATGCCCGATCGGAAAGAACTGCACGAATTCCATATCGACAAGCGCGGCGCCGGCCGCGAGCGCCAGCGCATAACCGTCACCGCCCATATTGGCGGATGCGCTGTTGCGCTGGTAAATGCGCGTGAGCCCGCCAGTTGCGATGATGACAGCCTTCGCGGCAATCCTCACCGGCTTGCCCTCGGCAATATCGAGCGCGACCGCGCCGACCACTTCGCCGTCATGCACGAGAAGATCGGTCACAGCCAAATTGCTGACGCGGTTTATGACACCGATCTGGCTTATCTGACGCCGCAAGGTGGCGGCGACCGCCGGGCCGGTGTTCAGGAAATCGACATAGCAGCAGCGCGGCCGCGAATGACCCGGGGCGGTGACCTGTGCAATCCGACCGTTCTCACGCCGCGCCCAGCCGACTCGCCACTCCGCCATCTCGCGGATCCGCGCTGGCGCGTCGCGGCAAAGCAAGGCGGCGAGATTTTCGTCGCAGAGGCCGCGCCCGGCTGCGAGCGTGTCGTCGAGATGCGCCTGCCAATCATCTGGACATTCTTCGCCGAGCGCCGCCGCTACCGTCATCTGCGCCATGATCGTCGCGCCGCCGCGGCCGACCAGGCTCTTATCGGCCAGCAGGACATGCCCGGCCCCGGCGCGCGCCGCCGCGATCGCCGCGTACATGCCGGCGCCTCCGGCCCCGACAATCAGCACATCGGTGGCGAGATCGGTCATGCAGATGATTTGGTGCCGCTGGCCAAGATCGCCACGATCGGCACCGCAAAACCGTCGCCGCGCCGATAGGGCGCCGCGGCGCGAACGATCGCGGCCTCGATCGCCGGGCGCGCTTCGGCGGGCTGCGCCCCAATCAGCGCGGCGGTGCGCACCGTGCCGCGCGATAGCGCGGCAAGGAGGTCGCGCGGGTCCACGACCTGCCATTCGCGGCGCACCGGCTTGGCGCGGATATCGGCGAAGCCGGCATCGCGGAACAGGCGCAGCATCGCGTCGATGGTGCCGAGATTGCCGCCGGAGGGCGGCGTCTTCGCCGCGTTTGGATCGCCATGCGCGCGGATTGCATCAAACAATAGGCCCCAGGCGATGTTCTCGGCCGGCACGGCCCAGGTCGTAACGGCGACCCGCCCGCCTGGGCGCAGCACGCGAAACGCCTCCGCGATCGCCTTCTCCGGGTTGGGTGCGTGATGCACCCCGAAATTCGATACGACTGCGTCGAAGCTGTCATCGGCATAGGGGAGGGTCTCCGCGTCGCCTTCGTCCAAATGGAGGTGCGGATGTCCTTGCCGTGCCTGACGTAGCATCGCGGGTGAGAAGTCGATCCCGACCACCGACGCACCGCGCGCCGCCGCTGCTGCCGTGACGATCCCGGTGCCGCAACACACGTCCAGCAGCTTCATCCCGGCCCCGGTCCCGGCCGCATCGAGCAATGCCTCGACAAACGGCGCCGTCGCCTGCGCGAAGGTCGCCTCGTATTCGGCCGCTGCCTCTTGCCAGCCGGCATGCTCGAAGGCGCGCACCGCCTCCGGATCGAAACTCATGCTGCTTGCCCTCGTTCCGGCCAGCGCCGACGATAGCAGCGCATTGGGCAGGAGACGAGCGATGGAGATCGCGATCGTCGGCGGCGGCATCGCCGGGCTCGGTCTCGCGCTCAACCTGCAGCAGCGCGGGCTCCAGTGCCGGGTCTACGAGGCGGTGCCGGAGGTCAAGGAGCTCGGTGTCGGCATCACGCTTTTGCCGCACGCGATGCGCGAATTGGCGCGGCTCGGGCTGCAGGAGATCCTCGAACCGCTGGGCATCGAGAACCGGGAGAGCTGCTTCTTCAACCGGTTCGGACAGCTGATCTACCGCGAGCCGCGCGGCCGCTTTGCGGGGTACGACATACCGGAATTGGGCATGCACCGCGGTCGGCTGCACCGAGTTTTGTACCAGGCCGCGCTCGACCGCCTCGGCCGCGACCGCATCGTCACCGACCGGCGCTGCGTCGGCCTCGAGCAGGACGTTACCGGGGTCACGTTGCAGTTCCGGGAGACGAGCACTGGCGGGCTCTGCCCGTCCGTACGGGCGGACATCGCTGTCGGCTGCGACGGTGTCAATTCGGCGGTGCGCGCCCAATTCTATCCCGGCGAGCAGCTCGTCTTTACCGGCATCAACACCTGGCGCGGCGTCACGCGCCGGCCGCCGATCCTGACCGGCCGCACCTATATGCGGGTCGGCTCGATCCGCACCGGCAAGATCGTCATCTACCCGATTATCGACAATGTCGACGGCAACGGAAACCAGCTGATCAACTGGACAACCGAGATCCAGACCGGCGGCGAGCAGCAGAACGACTGGAATAAACCAGGCCGGCTCGACGATTTCATTCATCTCTATGAGAGCTGGCGCTTCGATTGGCTCGATGTTGCCGAGCTGATCCGCCGCGCCGATGTCATTTTCGAATACCCGATGGTGGACAAGGACCCGATCGAGCGCTGGTCGTTTGGCCGCGTCACCCTGGCGGGCGATGCGGCGCATCCGATGTACCCGCGCGGCTCAAACGGCTCGGCGCAGGGGCTGATCGATGCGCGCGTGCTCGCCGACTGCTTGTGCGAGGAGGCCGAGCCGGTCGCTGCGCTGCACGCCTATGAGGCGATCCGCGCCGGCCCAGCCGCCGATGTCGTCCGGACGAACCGCACCTCGCCGCCCGATTTCATCAACATCAAGGTCGAGGAGCTGACCGGCGACCGGCCGTTCGAGAAGCTCGACGCTTTCATCACGCAGGACGAGTTGCGCGCGCTGTCGGATCGGTACAAGCAGGTCGCCGGCTACAGCCTCGATCAGCTCCAGAACCGAGGCGGCCCCTCGAGTTCATAAGATTTGTTGGACGGGAGGCGGGTTTCTCGGCAATCTCCGGTCGCCCGAGCGGCGCTGTCGTGCATCTTTTTTGGATCGGGCCTGGATCGTCTCACCGGCTGATTGGTTTTCTCCAATAATGCCGCAGTCGATACCCCTGGGGTGCGAAACGGCGCATCGAAGACAGGCTGCAATGGCCGTCGCTCCGCCTCCGAGCACAATTCCGTTCGCCGGACGGCGCCTCGCCGGTCAGCCTGCCGGCGTCTTGCGGTGCTGACACTTTTCAGGCGCACGATGCCGGACACCACGGCCCCGCAAACCGCTTCAGCAGAAACCGCACCGGCGCCGTCGGGTCACCGCCCGCCAAGCACTGGCCCCGCTCACAATCTGACCATTGCGGCCCTCGGGGTCGTGTTCGGCGATATCGGCACCTCGCCCCTCTATGCCATCAAGCAATGCTTTCATGATGGGTCGGCGGTGACCGAACCGCGCGTCTTTGGCGTGCTGTCGCTGATCATCTGGGCGCTGACGATCGTCGTTACCGGGAAATACGTGATCCTGCTGATGCGTGCCGATAATCGCGGCGAGGGCGGCATCTTCGCCTTGACGATCCAGGCATTGGTCGCGACCGAAGGCCGGCGAAACCGCTGGATCCTCGTCGCCGGGTTGATCGGCGGCTCCCTGTTCTTTGGCGACAGCGTGCTGACCCCGGCGATCTCCGTCTTGAGCGCGGTCGAAGGTCTGGAGGTGCGAGCGCCGGAGCTGCAGCCCTATGTGATACCGCTCACGCTGGTGCTGCTGATCGTCCTGTTCATGGCGCAGCGGCGCGGCACGGGGCGCGTGGGCGGCTTCTTCGGCCCGGTGCTGATCCTCTGGTTCTCGGTACTTGGGTTTCTCGGGCTGATGCAAATCGCGCAAAATCCCGGCATCCTCAAGGCGTTGAACCCGCTCTATGGGATCGAGCTGATTGTCAGCGACCCCGTTGAGGGCTTCGTGCTCTTGGGTGCGGTCGTGCTCGCGGTGACCGGCGCCGAGGCGCTTTATGCCGATATGGGGCATTTCGGACGAGCGCCGATCCGCCGCGCCTGGTTCTATTTCGTGTTTCCCTGCCTCCTTCTGAACTATTTCGGGCAGGGTGCGCTGCTGCTGGCCAACCCCGAGACCTTGCAGAACCCGTTCTATTACTTGGCGCCGGATTGGGCCGTATTTCCGCTCGTCGCGTTAGCCTCGGCAGCCACCGTCATCGCCTCTCAGGCGGTGATCTCGGGGGCATTCTCGCTGAGCCGCCAGGCGGTCCAGCTCGGCTATCTGCCGCGCATGCAGGTGCGGCACACCTCCGAGCAGGCGATCGGCCAGGTCTTCCTGCCGGAGGTGAACAGCATTCTGCTCGTCGCGGTGGTCGTGACGGTGCTCCTTTTCCGCTCCTCGGACTCGCTGGGTGCGGCCTACGGCATCGCGGTGACCGGGACGATGACGGTCGATACGATCCTCGGCTTTACCTTTCTGTACATGGGCGCCCGGTGGCCGCTCTGGTTGCTGATCCCGCTCTTTGGGCTCTTCGCGATCGTCGATCTGTCGTTTTTCGGCGCCAACCTGCTGAAGGTGACCGAAGGCGGCTGGTTCCCGCTGATCGTCGCTTCGCTGGCCTTCAGCATCATGGGGACGTGGTGGCGCGGCCGCCGTCTGCTGGCCGCGCAGCGGGCGCGCGATGCGATGCCGCTCGATCTCTTTATCGAGACGCTACGGCCGGAGCGGCCGGTCCGGGTGCCGGGCACGGCGATCTTCATGACGCGCGATTTGACGCAGGTGCCGGTCGCGCTGCTGCATGCATTAAAGCACTACAAGGCGCTGCATGAGCGCGTCGTCATCCTGCAGGTCGATACCGCGGGTGTACCGCATGTACCGGACGAGCGCCGCCTGGAGATCCAGGAAATCGGCAAGGGCTTCTACACGATGCTGGTGCATTACGGCTTTATGGACGAGCCGAACATCATGCGCGCCCTGGCGCTTTGCCGGATGCAGCATTTTCATGTCAACCTGATGGAGACCTCGTTTTTTATCGGGCGGGAGAAGATCCGGCCGCGGCCACGGCGGACCGGCTTCTTGCGCTGGCGGGACCGGCTCTTCATCTTTCTCACCAACGTCGCGGTCGACGCGACCGAGTTCTTCCGCATTCCCCCGAACCGGGTCGTAGAGCTCGGCGGCCAAGTCGAGATCTGACAAAAGGCATAGGGATCGCGCCGTGGAGGCGGTTTAGCCGCTCAACGGATTGCCGACGGAGAACACGTGGCCCAAACTGCCTCGTTGCCGGCGAGCGCCGCGATCAGCCCCGATCTGCGGCACAGCCTGACGCTGGCGGCGCTCGGCGTCGTCTATGGCGATATCGGCACCTCGCCGCTTTACGCGATCCGCCAGTCGCTGGTCGAGTTTGCCGATACCAGCGAGCCGTCGATCTTGGGCACGCTTTCCTTGATCGTCTGGACGCTCGCGCTGGTCGTGACGGTCAAATACGTCTTTGTCATCATGCGCGCCGATAACCGCGGCGAGGGTGGGCTTTTGGCGTTGACCGCGCTGGTGTTGCGCACCACGAACCGCAACCAGAGGCGGCACCTGTGGATCATGGCGGCGGGCCTGGTCGGCGCCGCGCTGTTCTACGGCGATGGCGTCATTACCCCGGCGATCTCGGTGTTGAGCGCCGTCGAGGGGCTCAAGGTCGCGACGCCGCTCTTCGAGCCCTACATCATTCCGATCTCGCTGGTGCTGCTGACCGCGTTGTTCATCGTTCAGCGCCGCGGCACGGCGGCAATCGGCGGGCTGTTCGGGCCGATCATGGTGGTCTGGTTCGCGGTCCTGGCGGTGCTCGGCATCTGGAGCATCGCGCGGCAGCCGCACATCCTGTTGGCGGTAAACCCCTATTACGGCCTGGCGCTCCTCGTGCGGCATCCCTGGCATGGGTTTCTGATGCTGGGCGCGGTGTTTCTCGCGGTTACCGGCGCCGAGGCGCTCTATGCCGATATGGGGCATTTCGGCCGCCGCGCCTTGCGGCGCGCCTGGCTCGGCCTTGTCTTCCCGGCGCTGTTGTTGAACTATTTCGGACAGGGCGCGCTGCTGCTTGGAGACCCGGCGGCGCTCGAAAACCCGTTCTACCGGCTTGTGCCGAACTGGGGGCTTTACCCCCTTGTCGCCCTGTCCTCGATCGCGACGATCATCGCCTCGCAGGCGGTCATCTCCGGCGCTTTCTCGTTGAGCCGACAGGCGGTGCAGCTCGGTTACCTGCCGCGGCTCGAAGTGCGCCACACCTCGGCGACCGAGATCGGGCAGGTCTATGTGCCGCCGATCAATTGGGGGCTGCTGCTGGCGGTTATCATCCTCGTGCTGTTCTTCCGGTCATCCGACAATCTGGGTGCGGCGTACGGGATTGCGGTCAGCGGCATGATGCTGATCACTACGGGTCTCGCCTTTCTCTATATGCGCGCCCACGGCTGGAGCCTCGCCGTTGCGGTGCCGGTGTTCGCGCTTTTCGCGCTGGTCGATCTGACGTTCCTGTCGGCCAACATGCTGAAAATCATCGAAGGCGGCTGGTTCCCGATCGTCGTCGCCGCGCTGGTTTTCACAATCATGGGAACATGGTGGCGCGGCCGCCGCATCCTCGCCGAGCAGCGCGCCCGCGATGCGATGCCGCTGACGCAGTTCGTCGAGATGCTCAACCCGGAGCGGCCGGTGCGGGTGCCCGGCACGGCGATCTTTATGGCGCGCGACCTGAACCAGGTGCCGAGCGCATTGCTGCATGCCCTGAAGCATAACAAAGCCCTGCACGAGCGGGTTGTCATGATGCAGGTCGACACCGAGGACGTGCCGCACGTGCTCGATGACCGGCGGCTCGAAATCGCTGAGATCGGCAAGGGCTTCTACACGATGCGGGTGCGCTACGGCTTTATGGACGAGCCCAACATCATGCGCGCCCTCGCGCTCTGCCGGGTGCAGCATTTCCGTATTAATCTGATGGACACGTCCTTTTATATCGGCCGCGAGAAATTGCGGCCGCGCGGCACCGGCTTCCTGCGATGGCGCGACCGGCTGTTCATGTTCATGAACAGCCTGGCGCTCGATGCTACGGAGTTTTTCCGCATTCCACCGAACCGCGTCGTCGAGCTCGGCGGCCAAATCGAAATTTAGCGGCCCCTCGCCTCAACCGCTCTCCCCCCGCAGCCGGCTTTGCACAAAAAACCCCCCAACACGCCGTCATTCCGGGGCGACGCCGCAGGCGGCGAGCCCGGAATCCATTTTCCAGAGGCCGGTGTTCATGGATTCCGGGCTGCCTCGCTCCGCTCGGCACCCGGAATGACCATAATTGTGCGAGGCGCCCTCAGCCGGGGAAAAGGGGCGTCTCAGTGGATCTCGTCCTGCTCGCGATAGGCCTGCCGCAACCGGTCAACCGAGAAGCCCGGCTGCTTCGAGGCTTCGATCAGCACTTTCTCGCGGCGCGTCAAGAGATCGATCGCCTCCGGAATTTTGCCGACCGCCTCGGGCGGGATCACCACGGCGCCGTGCCGGTCGGCATGGATGATGTCGTTGGGCGAGACGACCATGCCGCCGACGGTGACCGTGCCGCCGAACTCGACGAGATGGACATGCGCATGACTCGGCATGATCGAGCCGGCCAGCACGAAGAAGCCGCTCGCCATGGCGTCGAGATCGCGCACCGAACCGTCGGTGATGACGCCGGTGCAGCCGAGCCCCTTATGGACATGCGTCTGCACCTCGCCCCAGAAGGCGCCGAACCCGGTATCGGGCGCATCGATGTCCTGGATCACCGCGAGGCTCGGCAGCGGCTCGGCGGCGATGTGCTCGTAATAGCCGAGGCGGATCCGGTTGGCGCTCTCCCGGTCGCGCGGATGCGGCTCGCGCGAGCGGATCATCGCCGTCCGCGCGAAGGCGACGACCGGCTTCATCTCCGGAAAGCAGGCGACCAGCGGCCGGCGGGTAAAGCCGATCGCGCGCCGCGCCGGGACGACGATTTCGAGCGCGTTGCAGATCGTCGGGGTATCCCAGGCGCGCAGCGCCTCGAGGCTGTGGCGATCGGGCAGGCTGGGCATCATGTCTCTCCGGCCGGTCAAGGTTCGCCCCGGCTTTAGGGGCAACGCCGTCCGGCCGCAAGGGCTTTTCCGCCGCGCCGCTTTCGCGCATCATTTGCCGCAGCAAACCCGAAAGGACGCCGATGAGCTACACCGTCAGCCATTTCGAGATCCGTGCCCGCGATCCGGCCGCGATGGAGAAGTTCTACACGGACGTGCTCGGCTTCATCGTGAGCGACCGCGGCGTCCTCGATGCGGGACCGATGAAAGGCCGCGAGCTGATTTTCCTCAGCCACAGCCCCGAGGAGCACCACCAGATCGTGCTGATTCCGAGCGATGCGCAAGCGTCGGGGAGCGGCATCGGGCATGTCGCGTTCCGCGTCGACAGCCTCGACGAGGTGCGTAGCGTCTATGAGAAGGTGCGGAAGCTGCCGTACGCCAAGCCCGAGCCGGTGTCGCACGCCAACACCTGGTCGGTCTATTTCCGCGATCCCGAGGACAATCGCATCGAGGTGTTCACGCAAACGCCGTGGCACGCGACCCAGCCCTGTCGCTTCGATGTCGATTACGACCAGCCGGACGAGACGCTGAAAGAGGCGACACGCGGCACCGCCAAGACGCTGGCCGGCTTCACGGCGACGGAGGAATGGCAGGAGGCGTTCAGCCGACGTTTCGCCGACGCGAAATAGTCAGCGGCAGTTTGGCCGCGAGCGACGGATTGTCCGAGAGCCTTTGGGCTTAAACGCCCGTCTTGGCGCTGATCAGGAGACTGAGCGGCAGCGCCAGCAGGATCAAGGTGACGAGCAGCGCGAGCACGCGTTCGGCGCGGCTCCATTTGTTCCAATCGGCGATCCAGTCGCGCATGTCCAGCCACCATCAGCCGCGCGGTTGTGACCCGCTCTTCTCGAGGTTTATACGGCGCGGCCCGTAAACCTTCCGTTAAGCACGCAATCCGTTCCGTTTATCTCTTAAACGGCGAATAGCGGCCGCGAATTCCGCGCCCTCGCTTGTTCTAGGCCGCAGGCTTCGCCATCATGCCCGGACAGAACGCCGCAGCTTTCGACGGGCTGACGGCCACAAGCCTGAAAGGGGAGCCGCCGTGCCGACCTATGTCATGCTCGCCAACTGGACCGATCAGGGCGCTCGCCAGGTGAAAGAGTCGCCGAGGCGTGTCGAGACCGCTCGGAGGGCATTGGTGGAAATGGGCGGCGAGTTCAAATCCTTCTACATGACGTTGGGCGAGTATGACCTGATCGTCATTTACGAGGCGCCGGACGATGCGGTGGCTGCCCGCTTCTCACTCCTCCTGGGCCAGATGGGGTCGGTGCGGACGCGGACCTTGAAGGCGTTCCCGGAAGCCGCCTATCGCGAGATCATCCATTCGCTCGGCTGAGGCGGCGGACCGATAACCCCGCCCCTTTCGGGCTGCGACATTTTGTCCTATCTTTCGGAAGACGGCGGCGGCTCCGGCTCCCGCGAGTGTGGGGCGCCGCTCTCTCCGGCCTGGGAGGCCCCCGATGAATGTCGAGACAATCCTGCGCAACAAAGGCAGCCGGGTCGCGACGATCCGGCCCGGCTCGACGATCGCCGAGGCTGTCGAGACACTCAATCGCGAGCGCATCGGCGCGATTGTCGTCAGCGCGGATGGCGAGAGCGTCGACGGCATCCTGTCCGAGCGCGACATCGTCATCGCGCTCGCCGACGGTGGCGCCGAGCTGTTGTCGCGCGGCGTCGACGAGATCATGACGCGCAATGTCGTGACCTGCGCGCCGGGTGATACCGTGCAGGAGTTGATGGCCGAGATGACGAACCGGCGCATGCGACATTTGCCGGTCGTCTCCAACGGACGGCTCTGCGGCATCGTCAGCATCGGCGATCTCGTCAAGAACCGGCTCGACGAGGTTGAGTTCGAGGCGAAATCGCTGCGCTCCTTCATCGCCAGCGCGTAAGGCGGCCGGCCTGCGGCGAGGGTTCTTGCATGCTAATGTAAGTATCGTTAACATTAGCGTGGTTGCGGGTATGCGCCGATGAACCTTGCTCCACTCTTGGCCGCGCCGGCCGTCATTCAGATCCACGCCTTGGCGGCGTTCAGTGCGTTTTCGCTGGGCGTCGTGCAATTGGCGGCGCCGAAGGGCACGATCCCGCACCGCACGGTCGGGTGGCTCTGGGCCGGGCTGATGCTCGCGGTCGTGCTGAGCTCGTTTTTCATCCACACGATCCGGATGTGGGGCCCGTTCAGCCCGATCCATTTGCTGTCGGTCCTGACATTGATCACGCTGCCGCTCGCGGTGTGGCGGGCGCGGCAGCACGATGTGCGCAAGCATCAGCGCGCGATGCTGGGCCTGTTCCTCGGTGCACTGGTCATCGCCGGCGTCTTCACGTTCCTGCCCGGCCGCATCATGCACGCTGTGGTCTTCGGCTCCTGACAAGCGGCTGAGGTTGCCGCGCGGCGCCGGTTTCGGCTCAATAGGGCCGAGACGGCAAACGGAGGCGCGGCGATGAACCGGCTTTTGGCGGATCTGCGCATCGTCGAATTGAGCGCCTTTGTCGCCGCGCCGCTCGGCGGCATGACGATGGCGCAGTTTGGCGCCGAGGTTATCCGCATCGACCCGATCGGCGGCGGCATCGACTTCAACCGCTGGCCGGTGACGCAAGACGGCGCGAGCCTCTATTGGGCCGGGATGAACAAGGCGAAGCGCTCGGTCGCGCTGGCGCTCGACAAGCCGGAGGGGCGCGACCTCGCGCAGGCCATCGCAACGGCGCCGGGTCCCGGCGCCGGTATCGTGCTGACCAATTTGCCGCCATTGCCCGGTCTCGATTACGCCAGCCTTAAGGCAAAGCGCGAGGATGTGATCCTGCTCCGGCTGATCGGCAATCGCGACGGCAGCGCTGCGGTCGACTACACGGTCAACGCGGCGAGTGGGTTTCCGATGGTGACCGGGCCGACAAGCGCGGGGGGCGGCGCGCCGGTCAACAATGTGTTGCCGGCCTGGGACATCGCCGCCGGTCTTTATCTCGCGACATCGCTGCTCGCAGCCGAGCGCCACCGCGCGCGCACCGGCGAGGGGCAGGAGGTTGTCGCCGCCTTGGCCGATGTCATGCTCGCGGCGGTTGGGCATCTCGGCTACGTCGGCGATGTCTGCATCAACGGCCGGGCGCGGCCGGCGATCGGCAACGATCTCTACGGCAGCTTCGGGCGCGATTTTGCGACCGCCGACGGCAGGCGGGTCATGATCATCGCGCTGACGCCGCGGCAATGGCGCGCGCTCGGCCGCGTGACGGGGCTCACCGACAAATTGGCGATGATCGGCGAGATGATGGAGGTCGATCTCGACACCGAAACCGGCCGCTACGAGGCGCGCGATGCAATCGCGGCGCTGGTCGCGCGGTGGTGCGCCGGCAAGACGCTGGCGGAAATCACCGCGGCCTTTTCCGGCAGCGGCGTGTTGTGGGGCCGGTTTCAGGATTTTGTCGAGCTGGTGCGGAACGATCCGCGCTGCTCGCCCGCCAACCCGCTCTTCGCCACAGTCGAGCAGCCCGGGATCGGCCGCTATCCGATGCCGGGCCTGCCGCTTGAATTCAGCGCATCGCCGCGCGAGCCGACCCGGCCGGCGCCGCGCCTCGGCGAGCATACCGATCAAGTGCTCGCGGAGGTGCTCGGTCTTTCCGGCCGCGAGATCGCGCGGTTGCACGATACCGGCATCGCTGTCGGCCCGCCTGGGCAATAAGACGCGGGCGAGGCGAAGCCAAACCGCCTCAAGCCAAATTCCCCCAGAACAGGGAATTTTTTGCATTTTAACAGGGAAGTTGTCAGCAAGCCGGATGGTGCGGTACGCGGCCGCCGCTCCCTCGGATTTTGCTGCAGTTGCAGCCGATTTGCAGCAAAGCGACTCCGCAGCCAATCGCCCGAGGGTCCGATCCCTTTGCCGGTCAACGGGACGCAACCGACGGTTTATTTCGGTTAATACCGCCACCTGATATTGCAGGTCGGATTCAGGTGGATTTCGTGGTTTGGTTGAATAGCCCCGCGCGGGCGGGCCTACTGCTCGCGCTCCGCGTCGCGGATCTGGCGCAAGACGTCGCGCACATTACGGGCGGTGCGCAGTTTGCGGCCGATATCCGGAGCGAGGCGCAGATCGCCTTGGGCATCGAGAAAACCAGCTTCGGTATCGGGCGGCAATTCCTGCAAGACTTCGGCAAAGGCGCGGAAGATCGCTTCGACATCGCGCGCTTCGAGCCGCTTTTCTTTGGCCACGCCGCTCGCCTCCGTGCCGGCCGCGGGCATGTTGGCCCGCCCGCGGCAGCTTATCAGAACAGCGCGAGCTGATCGCCCTTTTGCGCCGGCGGGCGGAAGCGGCTCGTATCGAGCATATGCGTCGAGCGCGGCGAATAGCCGAGCTTCCGGCACGCGCGATCGAAGCGCGCCGCCAGCATCTCGGCATAAGGGCCGCCGCCGACCATGCGTTTCGACCACGCAGAATCGTAGATCTTTCCGCCATGGCACTGCGCCACCAGCGACAACACATGCGCGGCCTTTTGCGGTTGGTGGGTTTCGAGCCATTCCTTGAACAACGCCTTCAGCTCGAGCGGCAGGCGCAGCAGCGTGTAGCCGGCGACGCTCGCCCCCGCGTCGCGGGCGCGTCCGAGGATCGCCTCCATCTCCCGATCGTTGAGCGCCGGGATCATCGGCGCCGACAACACCCCGGTCGGGATCCCGGCTTTGGACAGCGCGGCGATCGTTTCGATACGGCGCTCGGGAGTTGCGGCGCGCGGCTCCATTGTTCGGGCGAGGTCGCGATCGAGCGTCGTCACCGAAACCGTCACGACGGCGAGTTTCTCGCGCGCCATGTCGGAAAGAATGTCGATGTCGCGCTGGATCAGCGCG
>Ga0209155_1000612_pt1 | contig 17185 bp, 12 predicted proteins | sample GraSoiAngelo_122_FD_185879 | JGI IMG/M metagenome (GOLD analysis project Ga0209155, IMG submission 185879) | Grasslands soil microbial communities from the Angelo Coastal Reserve, California, USA - 14_0927_02_20cm (SPAdes) (version 2) | ecosystem: Environmental > Terrestrial > Soil > Grasslands ... | reverse complement strand
GGCGGGCATGCTGAGGAGCAGCAGCCGCTCGCAGGCTTGATAGACTGTCTCCGGCGACAATTCGCGCAGGCAGGCGAGGCCGCGGCGGCAATCCTGGGGGTTTGTCAGATAGCAGGGCGAGCACACCATCTCGCGCGCCACTGCGACGGCATTGACGCCGATCGGACCCCATTCGCGGACATCGACGGTACCGGAATGGACCCCGACCGTCGGGACGCCGAGTCCGGCGGCAATGTGCTTCGGCCCGCTGTCGTTGCCGAGAAACAGCGAGGCGCGCGCCAGGAGGGCGGGGAGATCGGCAAGCGGCAAGGCGCCGATCAGCGAGGTCACGGCCTCGGGGCGCCGCAGCCGCGCGAGCAGCTCGTTCGCGATCGGCTCCTCGCCAGGCGCGCCGATCAAGGCAATGCGCGCGCCATGAGTCGCGATCAGCCGGTCGACGACGAGCGCGAAATAATCGGCCGGCCATTGCTTCATCGCATTGCCAGCCGCGGGGTGAACGCAGATCAGCGGTCCGCCCGCAGCGCGATTCACAAGCTGCTCGACCTGCACCGGCAATGTTGAGGGCGGCGCGGCGATAACAAGCCGGTCGTCCTCGCAGGCGGCGGCGACCGCATCGACCAGATTGATGAGATCGTCGGCGGTGTGCTGGCGCTTGCGGGCATAGGCCTGATCGCCGCCCCAATCGAGCGCGACGTCGAGCCAAGCAAACAGGTTGCGGTGATCAAAGCCAGCAAGGTAGCGCGCGCCGCTATGGCGCAGCACATCACGCGTCTCGGGGTGCTTGCGCAGATCGATCGCGAGATCGAAGCGCTCGGGGACGAGGCGCTCGCGCAATGTTGCCCAATCCTGCGCGGACAATTCAATTTCGCCGAGCGCCGAGCGGGCATGGAAGAAATCGAACTCGATCGTCTCCGCGACACTCGACTCCATCGCCCAGACGGATTTCGAGGCCCGCGAGGTCAAGACGGTGATCCGCGCCTTGGGGAAACGCCGCTGCAGACGCCGCACCGCCGGGAACGCGATGAGGCAATCGCCGATGTGGTCGAGCTTGACGACGAGGACCTTGCGGATGTCATCGCGATTGAGCGCCGGCCCGCCGGTAACCAAGACCCGGTTTGGTTCGCTGTCGGGCGCAAAATCGTCCTGATGGCGCGCGAGATGCGGGCTCAAATACGGATCGCCGGCGAGAAACAGGTCGCGCCAATCGCTGTCGAACGCAACCGTGTCGTATGCGTCGGGCATCGCCGCGCGGCTGACGGCTTCATAATGAATGAGCTGCGCATGCGGCGTGTAGACAGACACGAGCCCTTCGCGCTGGGCGCGCAGGCAATAATCGAGGTCGTTGTTGACGACCAGATGCGCCTCGTTGAACCCGCCGAGCCGGACGAAGGTTTCGCGCCGCGTCATCAGGCACGCGCCGGTCAGCGCGATGACGTTGCGCTGGGTGCGCGCCAGGCCGAAATAGCCGGGCTCGTCTTCCGCGAGATAGCGGAAGGCGTGGCGCCCTTGGCCCATCGCGGCGAGGAACAGGCCGGCATGCTGGATGCGCCGGTCGGGGTAGAGAAGGAGCGGGCCGACCGCGCCGACCTCCGGCCGTTGCGCCTCTCCGAGCAGCGTGTCGAGCCAATCCGGCTCGATGATCTCGATATCGTCGTTGAGGAAGAGCAGGAACTCGCCCTTCGCCGCTTTCGCGGCGAGATTGTTGAAGCGCGCCCAGTTGTAGGGCTCGGTCGTCGAGACGACCCGGTCGGCGTTGCGCTTCAGCCAATTCCGCCACTTGCGGTCGCCCGGCGGAATGTTCTCGATACCGATGATTTCGTACTTCTTGTAGCGGGTGAGGCGGCGCAAGCTCTCGATGCAGGTCTTGATCATGCCTTGCGCGGCGCAGGTCGGGATGATGATCGAGACGAGCTTGTTCCTCGGCAATGCGCGCTTCACGCGGTACGTGCCGGCGACGAGGCCGGGCCGCACCTCGCCGGCGATGCCGCGCCGCTTCAGCGCGCGTTCGAGCGCCACCCGGTCGCGTTTCGGGTCGACGGCGTCCGGATCGCCGCGCTCGCACAGCACGGCCGGGATGTGATGGATCGCCTTGGCCTGCTCGGCGCAGCGCAGGGCGAGATCGTAATCGCCGTATTGCAGCAGATCGTCGCGGGAAGCCGCGATGCGAGCGGCCAGATCAGCGCGAGCGCACCATAGCCGTCCGACGTAATTGGTCGATGACATCAGATCGGGCGACCATTGCGGCTTGAAGAACGCCTCGACTTTGCCGCTCGCCGGGTTCAGGCGACGCTCGTCGCTGTAGAGGAAATCGGCATCGCGATGCGCGGCCGTCGTCAGCGCCATTTCGAGCAAGGCGTCGCAACCGAGCACGTCGCCGGGCGATAGCATTGCAAGAAAAGCCGCGTGCTTCGCAGCATCGGCGAAAAGTTCCTGCCGCGTCAGCTTGTGCACGATCTCGACCCGGCCGGCGATGCTGTCGAGCGCGCGGCGCAAACCACTATCGGCGAGCGCTTTCGGCTCCGCAACGAGTACCAGCCGCCAGTTCGCGTAAACCTGCGTCCGGAGCGAGTCGATCGTCGCACAGGCTTGCGCTTCGGCGCCGCGCTCGATCGCCATCGCGATCTGGAAGCCCGGCTGCCATTGCCGGTGCTCCAACAGGCGCAGCGCGAGATCGATCTCGGCGCGCGGCATGTGGCGGCGCAAATTCCAGGGGCCGGTGCTGTCGGACAGCTCCTCGACCTTGATGCCGAAGTCGAGGCGCGCGGTCTGGCCGGTCTTGTCGCGCAGCGTGACGGTGACGCGGTGCTCGCCGAGCGGCAGCGCCCGGTGCGGCACCAGCGCGAGAAAGCCGCTGCCCAGCGCATTCTCCCAATCGGGGAAGCTCGCCTGGATGTCGAGGCGGCGCACGCCGTAATCGGCATTCGCCATCGGGACGCCATCGATCGCGATCTCGATGGCGGCGACGCCGGCCCGTGCTAACGCCCAGCCGCCGATTTCGAGATTGCCGCGCAGCGGCATCTCCATGACGCCGCCGACCAGGGCCGGGGCGTCGAGATGGAGCCGCCGCTCGCCATCGCCGACGGTGTCGCCGCTCCCGATGGCTGGCGGCGGCGCGGCCTCGGTCGCGCGCACCGGGAAGGCGATCTCATCGATCTCGTCGTCGGCGCGGCGCAACCGCAGCCCGATCAGATGCTCGCCGTGCAAGGCTTTGCGGGTCTGCCGCGTAAAACCAAACCCGGATTGGCGGGCGTGCGGCAGCCTCGGGAATAGATTGCCGACATCGGCACGCTCGATGCCGAGTTCGGCCTGGCCGGCTGTGTCGCCATCGAGCAGCACCTCCAGCGCCACGATCGGTGCGCCGGAAACTGCCCAGCCTTTCACGACGAGATGGCCCGCCGTCGTCAGCGCGATCTCGTCGCAATGATGGTGAAAGCCCTCATCCACCACGGCGCGCCGGCTGCGGCGGAGCTTTGGCACCTCGACGACCGTCCGCTCCTCGCGCAAGATGCCGGTCCGCGCCAAGGCCCGAACCGTGATCGTCTTGTCCCCGGCGCCGAGTCGGCCGATGTCGCTGACCAGCTTGAAGCCGGAAAAACGGGCGTTCGGATAATCGGGGCGGACGTGCTCGACATCCTCGCGCACGCGGCCGAATTCGGCCTGGCCGATGCGCTCGCCCGCGACAAAGACCTCGACCGTTTCGATCTGCACGAGACAGACGACCCAGCCCTCGACGCGCAGGAGTCCGTCGGGAGCGACGACCGCCTCGTCAATAAACAGCTCCATCGGCGGCCGGTCGAAAACGGCGGTTTCGGCCGGCTCTCCGTCCCGCGGATCGACAGCCGGGATTTCGACCTGCTGAGGCGGGATGTCGACGCGCAGCGGCCGCCGGCCGATCTCGCCATCCTCGGTGCTCACGGTCAGCAGCGGCTCGATTGTGCCGCCCGCCGTGCTCGGCAGGTCGAAGCTCAACATAAAGCCGGAATGGCCGGCATGATCGCGGCCGGGATAGAGCCGGCCGATATCCGGCCGCGGCAGCCCGTAGGTCGCGCGTCCGACGACAACGCCGCCGATCGCCGCGGTGATCTCCGAAATCGGCGCGGCGGCCAATGCCCAGCCATTGATCGACAGCCGCGAGCGGCCTTCCGCGGTGCCGGCGACGCCAAGCGACTCGACCGCGACCAGGATCTTAGGCTTCGCCGCAATGCGCGGCGCCTCAGTCACGGCCGGAGACTTGCCGTCGCGCTTGATCTGAAAGCCGCGCGCCGCGCCGATCAGCAAATAGTGCAGGAGCGGGTTGGCCGGCTCCTCGCCGCGCGCCCGGCACTGTTCGAGGTAAAAGGCGGTGTCGAAATCGGGGTGCGGATCGCGCCCTTCGCGCGCCCCTTCCTCCAGATAATGGACGAGCGGATCGACATTGCGCTCCGCGACATCGGGGTAAGCCGTTGCGTAATGTTCGGGGTCGAAAAGGCCGGATTTTCTTATGGCTTCGTAATCGCTGAACAGCCCTTCCATCCCAGCCCCTGTTTAAGGTGCGCACGCAACGCGGCCGGCACGGGCCTGGCGGAAACGAGCGTTGCGGGTGTGCGCCCTCCAATACCCTTGCCCGCCGCCGGTTTCAAGCAATCCCGGCTTTTACGGTAAAGGCCTTAAGAAATGGGTGCGGCCGGCCGGCGGGGCCGATCGGAATCAAACGCGGAAAATCTCAGGGAATAGCCGCCAATTTGTACCCGGCCGGCAGGGATATTGCGCGTCGGGGTTTCGTATCCTCCGCTGCGATGCCCGAAAACCTCCGGGCATCCTGGTAAAGGAGGATGACAATGTTTGCTTCTGCAGACAGGCCTAGGATCGACCGGCCTTGGATCGATGCGCCTTGGATCAAGCGGCTCGCCCTGGCGGCAGTCGCGGCTGTCGCGATCGGCGCCGCCGCGCTGCCTTCAAAGCCCGCCGAGGCGCAGGTGGTCGTCGGTGTCGCGGTGCCGTATTACGGACCCGGTTACTACCGCCCGTATTACTCCCCCCGGCGGGTCGCGTATCGCGCTTGCGGCCGGGGCTGGCATTGGACTCCGCCGCATTGGAGCCGCTGGGGCTATTGGGTTGCCGGCGGCTGCCGCCCGAATTGGTGATCCGTCACCGGCCGGGGCGGGTTTCCTCGCCGGCGACCCAGCTCGCCAATACGTGGATCTCGGCCGGGTCGAGCGCCACGATGTCGGCGCGATAACCCGGCCGCAGATGCCCGAGCCGGTCGGCGAGGCCGAGAAACGCCGCCGGCGCCGCGCTCGCTAGACGGAGTGCGTCAGGCAGCGGCAGGTCGAGCAATCTGACGCAATTGCGCACCGCGCCCGCCATGTCGAGCGCGGCGCCGGCGAGAGTCCCGTCGTCTGTCGTTAAGCGGCCATCGCGCACGGTGATGCGCTTACCGCCGAGCATGAAATCGGCACGGATGCCGCCGACCGGCGGCATCGCGTCGGTCACCAGCATCGGCTGCCCGAGGCCGCGCAAGGCGAGCCGCAACATCGGCGCTGCGACATGCTCGCCATCAACAATCATCCCGTAGAATGCGCCCGGTGTCTCCAATGCCGCGGCGATCGGCCCGGGCTCGCGGCTCGCCAAGGGCCGCGTCGCGTTGAACAGGTGCGTAAAGCCGGTCAGGCCTTCGGCGAGCGCCGCGCGCGTCTCGGCGTAGGTCGCCATCGAATGGCCGAGCGCGACGCGGATTCCGCCCGCGGCGAGCGCGCGAATAAAGCCTGCCGGCATCCGCTCCGGCGCGAGCGTCACCATCCGCACACCGGAACGCGGCGCCATCAGAAACGCCAGATCGTCCTGGGTCGGCGGCCGGAGCATCGCCGGGTCGTGCACGCCGGCGCGTTCGGGCGACAGGAACGGCCCCTCGAAATGCATCCCGAGGACGCCCGGGATCGAAACGATGGCGGCCTCGACCGCGGAGGCGGCGGCCTGCATCTTGTCGGAGGTGTCGCTGATCAATGTCGGCAGCAATGCCGTCGTGCCACAGCGGCGATGCGCCGCGACGATCGCGGCGATGCCATCGACCGTCGGCATATCGTTGAACAAGACGTCGCCGCCGCCGTTGACCTGCACATCGATAAAGCCCGGCGCGAGCCAGGCGCCGTCCGGCAATTCCTGCACCGGCAAACCGCGAGGCAAGTCGCGCCGCGGCATCAGCGCGGTGATCGTGCCGGCCTCGATGATGACGACGTGGTCACGATGCGCGGTCGCGCCGTCGAACACCGTATCAGCGGCGACCGCGTGAATTGCGGCGCCTTTCATCGCGTGCGGGTCATCGCGTGCGGGTCATCGCGTGCGGGTGATTTTTTGCAGATGGCGCGGCCGGTCCGGATCGATGCCGAGGCGTTCGGCAAGCCGCACCATCATCGCGTAAAAGCTCTGGATCAGACACACGGCGTCGGTTTCCGGATGATCGGGCGCGAGGGCCGGCAATATCGCGGGCCCGGTCACTTTATGCCGCTCTTGCCCGGCGATGAAGAGTGCCGCGCCCTTGCCGGCGAGATCGGCGGCGAGCTGCCATAAGCCGTCGTCCGCCGCATCGCCCGGCATGAACATCAGGATCGGATAGCGCGGCTCGACCAGCGCGACGGGCCCGTGCAGAAACTCGGCGCCGCTAAAGGCCTCGGCATGCCGGTTGGCAATTTCCTTCAGCTTGAGCGCGGCCTCGCGGGCGATCGCCAGGGTCGAGCCGCGGCCGATCGCGATCAGGCTGTCGGCATCGGCCAGTGGACCGAGCGCCGCGGCCCAGTCGAGATCGGTGGCGCTGATGAGGCGCTCCGGCAGTCGGTCGATTGCATCGGGCAGCCGCTCATCCCCGCTCCACGCCGCGACGAGTCGCAGCAGCGCGGCGAGTGTCGCGACAAAGGATTTGGTCGCGGCGACGCTGAGTTCCGGCCCGGCGACGATCGGCAAGACGAATTCGCAGGCCGCCGCGAGCGGGCTCTCCCGAGCGTTGACCACAGCCGCGGTAACCGCGCCCGCAGTGCGGGCCATCGCCGCCGTCTCGACGAGATCGTCGCTTCGGCCGGATTGGGAGATCGCGAGGAACAGCTGGCCGTCCAGACGCAGCGGGCGGCAATAGACGGTCGCGATGTTCGGCGCCATCGCCGCGACCGGGATGCCGAGATGCAATTCGATCAGGTGCTTGGCAAAAGTCGCGGCATGCGCCGAGCTGCCGCGCGCGCAGGTGACGACGAGTTGCGGCGGCCGCGATCTGAGCCGCGCGACCAGCTCCCCGAGCGGCGCGGCCAAGGCCTGCTGCTGCCGGCGGGCGGCGTCGGGCGCCTCGCGCAATTCCTTGGCCATCCCCATGTCACGCCTCCACGCCGACATCGGCTGCGGCGCGCGCCGACTGCGCCAGCCGCAGCGCGCCCGCCAGCGCATCGCCTTGCGGCGCGACGAGGTACTGCCGGGTCTGTGGCGCGAGCCAGCCCTCGAGATGCGGCGCGAGGCCGCCGGCCAGCGCGATGCGCTCGACGCCGTGCGCGATGAGGCGCGCCGCCATCCTGTCGATGTGATGAGCGGCACGCTGCATCAGCTCGACCGCCGCCGGATCGAGCTGTTTCGCGTACTCGACGACGAGTGGCGCGAGCCGGCCGAATTCGGCTGGCCGCGCGCTGTCGGCCCAACGCACGATCGTGTAGGGGTCGCCGGCGAATTCGTCGAGCAGACGCCGCAGCAGCGCGGTCGGCGCGATGCGGCCGTCGTGAGCCCGCAGCGCTTGCCGGAGCGCCTCGCAACCGAGCCAGGCAGCGCTACCTTCATCCGAGAGCGGCAGTCCCCAGCCGCCGACGCGGTACTGCCGGCCGCCGATCATCGCCCAACCGACGCTGCCGGTGCCGATGACGATAACGCCGCCGTCCTCTCCCGCATGGGCGCCGATACAGGCGGCCTGCGCGTCGCTGATGATCAGGGTATGGCGGAACGGGAGATGCCGCGAGCGCGCGGCGGCCAATTCTCGCGGCTCGGTGGCGCCGGCGAGCGCGAGGCAGGCGCTGGTCCGTGCCAGGGCCTCCTCGCCCAGCCCGGCCTCGGCGAGGCATTGCCGGGCGGCATCGATCACCGATGCAAAGGCCGTGTCCAGCCCAAGGCGGAGATTGGCCGGTCCGGCGGTCCCCTCGCCGAGAATATGCCCGGACCAGTCGACGAGCCGCGCGCGGCAGCGCGTACCGCCGCCATCGACGCCGAGAAACAGATCGGCCCGGAATTCACCTCGGCGCACGCCTTGCTCCTGCCGGAATCATCACCTAACTGGTTGAACACCCGAGAACCCCGAAGGGGCCGCGCGCGTTTATCAACGCACGCTTATCAACGATGGCGCGCATGGAGACGCCTCTGGAAACCGAACGCCCCAGCCCTCGCTATTCCGGCATCGATCTGTGGAGCCCGGCGGAAATCCTCGACTCGATGATCGAGGGGCAGTTCGCTGCGGTTGCCGCGGTGCATGCCGCGCGTCCGGCCCTGGAGCGGGCGGCGCTGGCGATCGAGGAACGGCTGCGCGCCGGCGGGCGGCTGGTCTATGCAGGGGCCGGCACCTCGGGTCGGCTTGCCGTGCAGGACGGGGCCGAGCTGATGCCGACCTTCAGCTGGCCGGCGGAGCGGCTGTTATTGCTGATGGCCGGCGGCGACGATGCGCTCCTTCGCGCGGTCGAGGGCGCCGAAGACACCGCGGATGAGGCGGCTGCGCTCATTTATCAACATCGGATTGGCGACAAGGATGCGCTGATCGCGGTCGCTGCGAGCGGCACGACGCCGTTCACCTTGGCTTGCCTGCGTGAGGCCGGGGCGCGCGGCGCGCTGACGGTCGGCATCGCCAACAATCCGGATACGCCGCTGTTAAACGAGGCCGATCATCCGGTTTGCCTCGATACCGGTGCCGAGCCGATCGCCGGCTCGACGCGCATGAAGGCCGGCACCGCGCAGCGGGTCGCGCTGACCCTGCTGTCATCGCTTGTCATGATCCGGCTGGGCCGGGTCTATGAGGGGCTGATGGTGGATGTGCAGCCCTCGAACCGCAAGCTGGTGCGGCGCAGCGAAGCGATCCTCGGGCAGCTGACCGGCCACAGCCGCGAGCATGTGCGCGACGCGCTGCGGCAGGCGAAGGGTAGCGTCAAGCTCGCGCTGCTGCTGCTCGAAGGCCAGAGCCTCGGCGAGGCGCAAGGCGCGCTCGCGGAGACCGGTGGCGATCTGCGGGCCGCGAAAACCCTGCTCGAAGGACGCCGCACCCAGAAGAAGCGGGCGTAGGCGCCCGGCCTCCGCGGTCGGAACGCGCCGATGCGCGATCCTGTTGGCTGAGATGGGCCGACCGGGAGCAACCCATGAGACTGACACGAGCATGGCTGGCGATAGCAGCCGCGTTTCTGATTTCGGCGCCGATCGCGAAAAACGCCTCGGCGGCGCGCCATCATAATCATGCGGCGGCAACGCCGCGCAGCCACGGAATGGCCGCGCAGAAGGCGCCGCAGAAAAAGGCGCCGGCGCTCGACCAGAACGTCTTGCAGGCCGAGGTGCTGCTCGACCGAGCCGGGTTTTCTCCCGGAACCATCGACGGACGTGATGGCGACAATTTCGCGAAGGCTTTGCACGCTTTCCAGCAAGTGAACGGATTGCCGGTCGGACCGCTCGACCAAGCGACGCTCGATCGTCTGACCCAGGTCGGGGGCGGCCCCGCCGTCGGCGAGTACACGATCCAGCCGCAAGACGTGGCCGGGCCGTTCGTGCCCGAGATCCCGAAGCAGTTTGTGGAAATGGCGCAGCTGCCGCAGCTCGCCTACCACAGCCCGCGCCAGCTGATCGCCGCCAAATTCCATATGTCGGAAGGGCTGCTCGCGGCGTTGAACCCGGGCAAGAATTTCACCGAAGCCGGCACCGTGCTGAGCGTCGCCAATGTGCCACAGGGAGGCGACGATCCTGCCGTTGTCGCGCAGGCGCTGCACGAACATCGCGGACGCACCGGGTCGAGCGCGCCACCCGAGCAAACCGCCGCCCGGGTCGTCGTCAACAAGCAGAACCGTTCGGTTCAGGTCTTCAGCGCCGATAACCGGCTGCTGGCGTTCTTGCCGGCCTCGATCGGCAGCGCCGAGAAGCCGGCGCCGAGCGGCACCGTCCAGGTGACCCGGGTCGATTACGATCCGACCTACACCTACGATCCGGCGTATCATTTCAAGGAGCAGAAAATACAGCGCAAGGCGACCGTGCGGCCCGGCCCGAACAATCCGGTCGGGGTGGTGTGGATAGCGCTGTCCGCGAAGGGTTACGGGATCCACGGGACGCCCGACCCCGACGCGGTCGGCAAGACACAGTCGCATGGCTGCATCCGGCTGACCAATTGGGATGCGCTGACGCTCGCGCGGCTCGTCAAGAAGGGAACGCCGGTGGATTTTATCGGCTGATTGCTGTTCGTAACTCAATCGGGCGCCCCCTACGCCCGGAGGCCAGCCTAGCTGCCGCACCCGATCACGCGGTCGGGTAATGCGTGGTCAGGTTCTTGCCACTGATTTCGACCGGGTCGGCGTCGATCAGGATGAAGGCGAAGGTGCAGGGCTGCGACCCGTTGTTGACCCAGGCGTGCATCGTGCCGCGCTGCACGACGATGTCGCCCTGCGTCAGATGCACGGTCTTCCCGTCGTCGAGCTCGAGGTCGCATTCGCCCGACAACAGAATTGCGTAATCGACGGTTTCGGTGCGGTGCATGAATTTGGGCGCGCCGGGTGCGAACTCGGTGATGCGAACGACCGTGCCCTGGCCCGAACCGACATAATTGTGGCGCACGACAAAGCCCTTCCGCTGCGCCGCCGCGGCTGCTTCGGAATTGTCGACCGGCATCTCGTCGGTCGACCAGATCTCGCAGCGCGAGATGTAGGGGCGGGCAGGGGCGCTGACCCCCTTCATGCGCTCATCGCTCGCGACAATCGCCTTGCCGTTGGCGTCATGCCCGGTGACGACGCGGCGTACCTGTAGAGCCATCGCAAACCTCCTCCTTCAATGCGGTGCCGGGATGTCACGCCATGGCATCTCGGCCACGGTGGCGATCCGTTCCGGAGAAATTCGTTGTTTGTCCGACTGTGTCCCTGTGGCGTCCGTGCCGCTGTTTAGAATGAAATTTCCGTTTACGCGGCGGCGCGCATGGCGCGCCAGATCTTCTCGGCAGTCGCGGGCAGATCGACCAGCGGCGCGCCGATCGAGGCGAGCGCGTTATTGATCGCATTCATGACGGCCGGGATCGAGCCGATCGTGCCCGCCTCGCCGACGCCCTTGACCCCGAGCGGGTTCTTGTCGGTCGGGCTCGAATTTTCCTCTAATTCGAACGAGCAGAAATCATCGGCCCGCGGCATTCCGTAATCCTGGAACGAGCCGGTCAGGAGCTGCCCGGTTTCCGGATCGTAGACCAGGTTTTCGAGCAAGGCCTGCCCGACCCCCTGCACGATCCCGCCATGGATCTGCCCCTCGCAGAGGAGCGGGTTCAGCATCGTCCCGACATCGTCGACGGCGCAGTAGCGGGCGAGCTTGACGTCGCCGGTTTCGATATCGATCTCGACCTCGGCGACATGCGCCCCCGAGGGGAAGGTCGCGGCATCGGCCGGCCCGAAATTGGCGCGCTCGGTAAAGCCGGTTTCGATATCTTCCGGCAGTTGCGCCGATTGAAAGGCCTGCCGGGCGATCTCCTCGATCGCGACGGAGCGGTCGGTGCCGGCGATCGTGAAGCGGCCCGCCTCGAACACAATGTCGTTCGCCGCCGCCTCCATGACATGCGCGGCGATCTTGCGGCCCTTTTCGACCAGCCGGTCGGCGGCGGTCACAATCGCCGACCCGGCGAGCTGCGCCGAGCGCGAGCCGAAGGTGCCGATCCCCATCGTCACCAGGTCGCTGTCGCCGTAGCGGTAGCGGATCTTGTCGGCATCGATGCCGAGTTTTTCCGACAGCACCTGCTTGAATGTCGTGCCGTGACCCTGGCCGTGATCCATGCTGCCGGTGATCAAGACGACGCCGCCGGCCGGATCGAAGCGGATCTCGGCGTGCTCGTAGTCGCGGCCGCCCGTCGCGGCGACCGTCGTCGCGACGCCGATGCCGAGCAATTTGCCGCGGCGGTGCGCCTCGGAACGGCGCTCGGTTATGCCGTCATAGGCGGCGAGGTGCAGCGCATCCTCGAGGTTCTTGGCAAAATCGCCGCTATCATAGGTCTGGCGCAGCGGGGTCGTGTACGGCATCGCGCTCGCCGGGATCGTGTTGCGGCGGCGCAATTCGGCCGGGTCCATGCCCAACTCGCGCGCCGCTTTTTCGATGATCGTCTCGGTGAAGTAGATCGGCTCGGGCCGGCTGCCACCTCGATAGGGCGCGGTCGTCATAGTGTTCGTCAGCACGGCAATGCATTCGGCATAGACGGCCGGAAAGGTGTAGGTGTTGACGAGGCAGCCCATGCCGATCGTCAGCGGGATCGTCGGCCGGTCGCTCGAATAATAGGCGCCGATCGAGGAGATCCAGCTGGTGCGGAGCGCCAGGAACTTGCCGTTATCGTCGAGCCCGAGCTCGGCCTCGACGGTGCTGCCGCGCGCCTGCTCGTCGCTGAGCAGCCCCTCGCTGCGATCGGCCGTCCAGCGCACCGGCCGGCCGGTGACTTCCGACGCCCACAGCGACAGCCCGTATTCCGGGTAGCAGCCGCCCTTCATGCCAAAGCCGCCGCCCATATTGTCGCACGTGACGCGCACCTGATGGTGCGGCAGGCGGAAGATCTGGCCGGCCAGCGCGGCGCGGATCTGATGCACCGACTGCACCGTGCAGCGGATCGTGTAGCGTTCCTCGGCCGGGTCGTAATAAGCGAGGCAGCCGCGCGGCTCCATGCTATTGGCGGTGACGCGGTTGACCGGGATGCGCATCCGAACGACCCGAGGCGCGCGCGCCAATGCCGCCTCAACCGCCGCCCGATCGCCGGCCTCGAAGGTGAAAGCCTCGTTGCCCGGATTGTCGGGCCATACCGCCGGCGCGCCGGGCGCGAGGGCGGCCTCGGCGGTGATGATTGCGGGGAGCGGCTCGTACGCGACTTGGATCAGCTCCGCCGCGTCCTTTGCCTGGTTCAACGTCTCGGCGACAATGAACGCGACGGGGTCGCCGACGTAACGGACATGGTCTTGCGCGAGCAGCGGCTGCGGGCAGACAAAACCCGGTCCGCCATTCTTTTTCCGTCGCGGCACTAAGGGGCGCAAGGTGCCCAGGCCGCGCCGCTTCAGATCGGCGCCGGTCAGGACAGCGAAGATGCCGGGCGCGGTCTTGGCCTCGTCGGCATCGATCGAAGTGACGCGGGCATGCGCGTGCGGCGAGCGAAGCACATAACCGCGTAGGGCGCCGATCGCCGGCACATCGTCGACATAGCGCCCGCGGCCAGTCAGCAGCCGGAAATCCTCCTCGCGCCTCACCCTCTGTCCGATCGCCTGCACCGCCATTCGCTGCTCCGCAAATTTCCGCGTCCCGGCGAAAGCCGGGACCCACAGTGACGCGTGGCTCCGGTCAGCCCGAGCGCGCTTCGAGGATCATGCCTGCTCGGAAGCAATTCGCGAGCGGAAAAGTGGGTCCCGGCTTTCGCCGGGACGCCGGTGAAGAAGGCCTGACAGTCGTGCCAGGGCTAAGGGTGGATCACGGTCTCGGTGCGGCTGATCACGAAGGCCTCGTGGCGGTCGAGGAAATCGGCGACGACCTCGACAAACGCCTCCGGCCGCTCGGCGCCGATCGCATGCCCGGCGTCGTAGACGAAGACGAGATGGCAGTTCGGCATCAGCTCTTTATAGAAATGCCCCATCTCGGGCGGGATCATCCGGTCGCGCGTGCCAAACACGACAAGAGTCGGCGCTTTCAGCTGCGATAGTTGGGTCTCGAGATCGCGGTCGCGATTGGGGCCGCGCAGCCGCGACACGAGCTTTTGTTGCTTCGCGAGCACAGCGGGATCCGGGGCAGGCGCGGGCGGCTGCCGCTCGGGATAGGCGTAGAGGAGCCGCGACAATGCCTCGGGCGAGCTGGGGGGCGGCGCGCCGCCCTCTGGACGGATCGCCGCCGGGGACTCGAGGACCAATCCCGTGACACGCTCGGGCTGCTGTGAAGCGAGCCACAGCGCCGCCTTGCCGCCGAACGAGGTGCCCATCAGGTTGTAGCGGTCGAGGCCGAGCTTGCCGCACGCCGCCGCCATCGTCGCGGCGAGCTCCGGCATGCTCTGCGTTTTCGTGTTCTCGGGCGAGGCGCCAAAGCCCGGCATCTCGAACGCGATGACACGGAACTGCTTGGCGAAGAGATCGTGCGCCGGGGTCAACCGCAATCCGCCGGCGCCGTGCAGATGCACGAGCGCAGGGCCTTGTCCCGCCTCCATGTACCGGATGCGGAACCCGTCTGCCTCGACAAACCCTTCGCGGAACGCGCTCACCTCAGACCTCGCGGATATGCGGCAAGACCTTGCGGCCGAACAGATCAATGGCGCTCATCAGCGCGTCGACATCGCCCGATCCCGGTGGATGCAAGGACAGGTCGAGCACGCCGGCGCCGACCTCGTCGCGGCAGCGCTTGATCTGGTCGATGATCGAGTCCGGGCCGCCGACAAAGGTCGTCGGCAAGACCCCGCCGACATTAGCGGGACGCGCTTCGCCGGCGACGTTGCGCTTGTCGGCTTCGAGGAGCGCATCACGCAACCCGGCGCGGACCGGAAACGGCGCGATCCCGGCGCGCTCCTGGTAGAGCTTCTCGGCCTCGGCGTCGGTTTCGCCGAGGATCATGTTGGCGCGGTAGATGATGTCGTCCGGGCCGGGCTCCCAGCCATATTGCGCCGCCTGCTGACGGTAGTAATTGGTCGATTTCGCCATGACCTCAAACGGGCCGTATGAGACGCCAAGGCCGAGCTTGTTGCGGGCCGCCAATTCGCACGATTCGCGGCTGATGCCGAGCGCGTAAGTCGGCGGGAAGGGCTGCTGCAGCGGGCGCGGCCACACCGAGACGGTGCGGTATTGGAAATACCGCCCCTGCCAGCCGAAGGGCTGCGGCTCGGTCCAGGATTTGAGGATCAGCTCCATCCCCTCATCGGCCCGCTCGCGCGCCTCTTTAGGGTTGAGATCGTAGGTCAGATATTCGTTTGTCGTGCCGCGCAACAAGCCGACGACGAGGCGGCCGCCCGCCATCGTGTCGAGCATCGCGAGCTCCTCGGCGATGCGTATCGGGTTGCTCTGCGGCACGATCGGCCCCAACAGCGCGATCTTGATCTTCTTGACATGCGCCGCGATGAAAGCCGCCGAGAGCTGCGGCGACGGGGTCAGGATGCGCGGCGAGTAGTGGTGCTCGGAGAGGCTGATCCAGTCGAAGCCCAGCTCCTCGACGAGGCGGGCGCGGTCGATCATCGCGCGGTAGGCGCCGGCGCCGATTTCCGGGTCGTAGGCGCTCGACGGCACCGGCCATTCGCGCGGCGTTCCCGGCGGCGGCACATAGCGGCCGGTTTCGAAGAACGAGACCTTCATCCTGGGCTCCGGAAAGGGCGGGTTAACGCGTCCGCTTGTATTCGTAGTCCTCGCGCTCGCCGGCCCCGGAGCGTAGCCCCTCGGGGAGCGGCGGGCGGGCCGCCTGCTGTTTGGCGTGGTCCGCCAACGCTTCCGGGCTCTCCCACAATTCCAGCAGGGCAAATTTGTCGGGGTTCTCGATGCTCTGGAACAGCTCGAATTGCTGGCAGCCGCGATCGGTTCGCGACAGCTCGCAGCGCGGCTTGAAGGCGCGCGCGAATTCGGCGCCTTTGCCGGGCGCAGCATTGATCGAAACGACGAGACGGACGGCCATATCTATCCTCCCGGATGCCGGATGGCGTGTTGCAGGAACTGGCAAAACACTAGCACAGGGGCGTGCGGCCGCGACAATAATGGAGGGCGGCTTGCCGGATCATCGGCGCCGCTCTTGTGTTCTCGCCCCGGAAGGGCTCCCCCGAGAATGCATCACAGGATAATTCCGGCATGGTGGGCAGCGATGTTGGCGGTGATGTGCGCCGTCGCGGCGGCGCCCTGCGATGCCGCGCCCGCGGCGTTGGAAACCCTCGACCAGTCGGTGTGCCGCACGATCGAGCGCTCGGCGCAGACCGCGCGCCTGCCGGTCGAGTTTGTGACTCGGATCATCTGGCGCGAGAGCAGCTTCCGTCCGGGCGTGGTCAGCCGCGCCGGCGCCGAGGGCATCGCGCAGTTCATGCCGTCGACGGCGCAGGCCCGCGGCCTTGCCGACCCGTTCGATCCGGAACAGGCAATCCCGAAAGCGGCGCGGTATCTCGCCGATCTGCGGCAGCGGTTCGGGAATATCGGAGTCGCCGCGGCGGCGTACAACGCCGGTGAGGCGCGGGTGTCGAACTGGCTGCGTGGGCAGGGCGGGCTGCCCAACGAGACGCGCGCCTATGTGCGCTTTGTGACCGGGCGGGATGCCGAAGAATGGATCGGTTCGGGCAGCAGCAATGCCGCAGGCGCGTCGGTGACGGTCGAGGCCGCCGAGCCGCAATCCTGTCTTGTCGTGACGGCCGAATTGCGCCGCGGCGGCGGAGGCGGCGCCGTGGCGGCCGAGATCTGGGCGCCGTGGGGCGTACAGCTCGCCGGCAATTTCTCGAAGGGCTTGGCGCTCGCCGCGTTCGACCGGGCGCGGGCGCGCTATGCCGCGGTGGTCGGCGACGCTAGGCCGATGATCATCGGCCGCTTGTTGCGCAGCCGCGGCACCCGACCGTTTTATCAGGTGCGGCTACCGGCGCCCTCGCGCGCCGTTGCCGAGCAGCTCTGCGGCCGCATCCAGGCGGCCGGCGGCGCCTGCGTCGCAATGCCGAGCGCCTAAGCCGAGGCCGGCAACCTAGCGCGGTCGTGCGGCGCGGAGAGGTCCAGTTCCGGGCCGAGCGGCAGAATGCCGTTCGGATTGATGTGCTTCATACCGCCGTAGTATCCCAGTTTGATCAGCTCGAAATCGACGGTCTCGGCGACCCCCGGCATCTGGTAGATCTCGCGCAGATAGTTCGAGAGGTTGTGATAGTCGGCGAGCCGCCGCAGATTGCACTTGAACAAGACGTAATAGACCGTGTCGAACCGCACCAGCGTCGGGAAGAGCCGCAGATCGGCCTCGGTGAAACGGCCGCCGACCAGCCAGCGCTGTCGTTCCAGCCGATGCTCCAATTCGTCGAACG
>Ga0209155_1000610_pt1 | contig 17230 bp, 16 predicted proteins | sample GraSoiAngelo_122_FD_185879 | JGI IMG/M metagenome (GOLD analysis project Ga0209155, IMG submission 185879) | Grasslands soil microbial communities from the Angelo Coastal Reserve, California, USA - 14_0927_02_20cm (SPAdes) (version 2) | ecosystem: Environmental > Terrestrial > Soil > Grasslands ... | reverse complement strand
GCGTCACGCGTCGTCGGTCCGAAAATGCCATCGACTGGACCGGTGTAATAGCCCAGCTGAGCGAGCCGCTCCTGGATAGCTTCGACCGTGGGATCAGCCACCGGGACACCGTTATTGGACGCCTCTGTATTATCGTACGGCTGATCGTCAGCGTAGTAATCGTACGGATAGTAGTCGTCGGCGTAATACGGCAGGTAATCCCATGGGTAGAACCCATCATCCAGTCCAAACCAGAAGCCGTCGTCAAAGACAAAGAAGCGACCGTGATGGAAATGGGCATGCCGCCGGTCCCAATCGCGGTGCCAATTTGCGTCGTGACGTTCAGCAATGTGATCTGTCCTTCCGTTCAATCCGGGTTGCGGGGATGTTTTCGACGGACGCGTGGCCGAAGCCATCGCGGCACGATTGCGCGTGAGGCTCGAACCAGCAGAGCGATTGATTCCACGGCTTGGTCCCGAAAAGACGCGCGGTCTTGTTCGCGACACACCCATGCCGCCTACGAAGCGCGGGCCTCCGGCGGAAAAGTGTGGATTCCCCCCGCCGAAGCGTCCTGCCGGAAGGCCGAAGGCTATGCCGCTGCTGCGGCCGCCACCACGAAAGCCACCGCCAAAGCCTCCGCCTCGTCCACCACCACCGAATCCTCCTCCACCTCCACCGTGACCAGCCGCCCACGTGATCGGGCTGAGTGCGAGCAGAGTGAGGCCAATTAAACTCACTATTCTTTTTGTTTTCATAGCAGTACGCTCGCGCGAGCCGCATGTTGTTGCCATTGCGCGTCCGCGGGATTTTGAGGTGCCACGTTTGAGGGATGCTCGCTCCCTCTTTTGAATGACAGGTAAGAACTGGTAAGGGAAACAGAACCGCAGCGAGCGACTGCGGCTAGTAGCGTTCCGCGGCAAAGACTGCTTCCGGATCGGAGCCGGAGACTTTGCCCACCGCGATCCAGCCAATGCGGCTTACTAGAGCGCCAATTAAAAACGAGACCGCTGCAAACGGGACCAAGCCGAAAAACCGGAGAACAAGTGCGAGTGGCCCAGTCAAAATTTCGCCAATCCGAATGAGCCAACCCGAGCCATGTTCGTGTATCGCGCGATCGGCAACGCCGTGTTTATCGATACTGAGCCAAATCAGGAGCGCCGACTCAACCGCGGCCGCATAAAACCCGATGAAGTTGAGCGCGGGAATTCGATGGCCGAGCAATTCCAACAGAGCAGCGGCGGATCCTAATCCCGCGGTTCCAAAATGAATCGGCAGCAGGGTGCGATGCAAAAACCACGCGGGAATCGCGGTGACTCCGATCAGCACGCCAGTGTAAGTCGCGAGCAAAGTTCCAAAAATTGCCGCACCAAAAATGAAGATGCCAGCAGCGAACCGCAGGAGTTGATCGAGGGTGCCAGAGAAGATCTGATGCGCGTGCAATTCGAGCGTGATCAACCCCGGCACGGCGCAGGCGCCGAATGCGCTGAGAATCCAGGCACCCATCGACATGGCTGATCGGTGTTTAAAAACGCGCAGCATGTTGAGGAAGAGGTGCGGGCGGCCAAGATCCATGATCAGAAGAACAGGTGAAAGAATCGCTCCAGCTATGGACGCAATCCACATGGCCATGCGCGCAAGATCGACATGGTGAAAGATAACAGCGCCGCTTGCGATTACCGCGGACATCCCGGCCATTCCACCGAAAAAAAAGTAGAGCGGAATTTCCCAGGTCCAGACCGGCGGTCTGACGACGGGCTGACCGTAGTAGCCAGGCTTGCGGGGAATCGGGCCGCCGGCAACATCCACGCCTTTGCCCGGAACGACGCCCTCCTTCCAAGCTTGCTCGCGTAATTCTTCCAGTCGCTTTTCGGATGGCGAGTTACTCGTCATGAAAAAAATGCGAATGCCACCAGTGTTGCGATGATTGATGCGATCGCGGTCGCGAACGCCGCAGTCCACGCCGACTTTAGGTAAATTGTTGGAACCTGCGGTTTAGGTGGAAGTCCGTAGGCTTCCGGTTCACCGAGAATCAAAAAGAATGCATGAATGCCGCGTACCGAAGTTTCCGTCGGATCGTAAAGCTGCGCGTCCGCGTAACCGCTTTTTTGTAATTGCTGAACGCGCTCCGCTCCGCGCGCGCGTAAATCATCGAGCCGGCCGAAGACGATCGATTCGGTTGGACAAACCTTTGCGCAGGCCGGGACGAGTCCGCTCTTTTGTCGATCGTAACAAAACGTGCACTTAAATGCTCCGCCGGCATCGGGAAGCGGCTCCGGCCGGCGATCGATCACTCCGAACGGACATGACACGACGCAATAACCGCAACCATTACAAACGTCGTTCTGCACGAGTACCGAGCCAACTTCAGTGCGCACGATCGATCCGGTCGGACACGCCTCCAGACAGCCCGCGTCTTCGCAATGCTTACAGACGTCAGACAAAAAAATCCACCGGAACGGATCTTGGTCTAACGACATCGGACCGGCGATTTGATTTCCTTTCGCACGGTCCTGTTCCAGAAACATTACATGTCGCCAGGTCGATGCGCCGAGATGGCCGGTGTTATCATAAGAATTTCCCGACCAAATGAAGCCGTCATCCGGCACCTGGTTCCATTCTTTGCACGCGACTTCGCAAGCCTTACAGCCGATGCAAACAGATGGATCGGTGAAGAATCCCACTTCGACGTGATCTTGCACGAAGGAATGTCTTCGCTGATTCGTGCTCTGGAGTCCTTCGCCGATCATCGATTGTCGATCTTTCCTTCCAGGCCGTGACCACCACCAGCTCTGGCACAAGGCGCACCCGCCGACGGTTGCATCGCTCGCGTTTTGTCCGACATCGACTCGAGACCGGTGCCGTCTCTGCGCTCTCGAATTTGCCTAACGAGCGGCCATTTCAAGAGCAGCGCAGTGAGCGACCTCATGTCGTTTAGTCCCCCCTAAAGCAGCCAATTTCATTATTATCGTTTTCCCTCGCGCGGTAAAGCGCAAAACCGGGATACGGCCATCGTTGAAAGACTTACTTGCGTGCCATTGGACCTTGATCTTGCGGTCGAATTGGACGTTTACACGATTCCAGGAAAGCCACTAACGCGTCAAGCTCCTGCGGTTTAAGGGAACTGCCGAACGCCGGCATGTTGTTCCCACCGTTAACAATTCGGATCACCATGTTGTCGTGCGTCAATTTATCCGCGATGTAGGTGAGGTCGGGCCCGCGTCGACCGCCATGACCCTGGATGAGATGACAATTGAGACAGGCTTTGTCGTGAAAAAGCAGTGCGCCCTCGAAGACTGGTCCGCTCGTTGCCCCGATCACTTTTTCGGTCAGCGGCAATGCTTGGAAATTTGGCGACCATGGCGATTGCTGTCCTTCGATCCAGAGCGAGCCAATCATAATCACCGATAAACACACCACTGCGATAGCCCATGGGCGCCGTGATGCGGCGCGTTCTCCTTTATGATTTAGGACGGGAATAATTAGCAGCAGCAGGCCAATAAGAACTGGCCCGAGAATCATGAAGTAGCCCTCAATTCTGTTTGGGATCAACGCGAGCAGCGCAAAGTACCAAAGGAGATACCAGTCGGGACGCGGATCGGCGTCGAGCACGCTCGGATCAGGAGGTTTGTCGAGCGCGGGCGGCCCGATGAAATGCGCAAGCAGCGCTATGGCCACAATCAGCCCAGTGCAAACAATAACGTCGCGCCATGCCAGGTCGGGCCAAAACGGTCGGCCGCTTTTTTTGAGTAGTTCGTCATACTCCCTGCGATAGGTCTCAGGGTTGACCGGTTTGCCGGCAGTCGGCGGCTCCGAAATACCGTGGCGCAAGACGAGCCAGAGGTGCAGGCCGATAAAGCCGAACATGACTGCGGGAAGGACAAAGACATGGATCGCAAAAAAGCGACTTAAGGTGGCGCCGCCGATCGTGTTGCCTCCCAGGATGAAGTGCGCCAGCCAAGGGCCGATCAGAGGAACGCGACCAGCTTGTTCAGCTGCTACTACTACCGACCAGGCCGCCGTTTGATCCCAGCGCAACAGTTGCCCGGTAAATCCCATGGCCAGCGTGAACCCGAGCAACAGCACACCGGTGGTCCAGGTCATCTCCCGCGGGAATTTGTAGGCGCCAAACAAGAAAGTTTGCGCCATATGCGCCCCGACCATTAGCACCATGGCCGAAGCACCGTAATAATGGAGTCCGCGCAGAAAGCTACCGAAGGGCGCGTCGTTCGTGATGAAGACAAGCGTCTCGTAGGCCTGCGAAGAGGAAGGAATAAAAGAAAATGCCAGCGCGACGCCGCTCGCCACTTGCACGATAAATGCAATCAGAGTCGCGGTTCCGAAAACGTACCACCATTTGGCGTCTTGCGGCGCGATGTGCTTCATCGGCTTCAGCAAGACGCTGATCCCGATCCGGTCATCGAGCCAAACCCAGATCGACTTGAACAGTTGCTTCATGACGTCGTGGTAATGGGAACCACGACCGGGTTCATTTTCACTTCACCGTTTTCGACGCGAACATTGTAACGGAAGAGCGGGAGCGGCGGCGGCCCGGCGGCAACGCTTCCATCATAATAGTAGACGCCACCGTGGCAGGGACACATGAAAAGCTCAGCGCCTTCCAACCAGCGCACCGGGCAGCCCAGATGAGTACAGTTGGCCGAAAATGCGATAAAGCTGGTCTCGCTCTCGCGTCGAAGCCAGATCGCACTCTTCGCCGTAACCCCAGCCCAGGGAAGCGACGAGGAGTCGATCACTGTAACGCTGACTGTTTTGCCAATCTGGAACTCGTTAACTTTGCCAAGAGTTACCCATTTCGCGGGCGGTTTGCGAAACAACGGCGCAATGATGAAACCGATGAGTGGGACTCCGACAACGGCGGCGCAAAAGCTGGTGAGCGTAATCGAGAGTTTTTCGAAAAAGCGGCGACGGGTGATTTCCTCAGGCGCTTCTATGCCGAGCGAAGAGTGGTCAGCGGTGTTTTCGTTCATAGCGAATTTCTGTGATCCATCCAGCGAGCGATGCGGTGAAGAGGACAAGCCCGACAACCAAAACGACCCACGAAGTGATTAAGCCCCAAAAAAGAAACGCGGTTCCCATCGCCAGCCCGGCAGGGAAATAGGTGGGATGCGGCAGGGGTTCGTCCGGCAACGGCTCCCAATCCGGATGTGGATTAGATCTTTCGTCAGGCATGAGATTTCTCGGGTTGCGCGGCGGAATCCGACTGCCAACGAACGAGCTGGGCCAGGATTGCCGTAACATAAATCAAACACATTGGGACCCACATCAGCAGCCCGCCGATTTGCTGATCTCTCTCAGTCGTTAGGCCCCACTGGCCGCGGACGGCATTAAGTATTCCCAACCGATCAACCGGTTGTTGGTAAGCCGGGCAAATCGAAACCGGCGCGAACGTCAGAATAATGCCCAGCACGCTGCAAGCGATGCAGGCGGTAAACAGGTAAGCGATCCCCGCGAGCGGTGAAAGCCGGTCTGCATCGCGCGGAGCGAGCACTTGCCACCAGAACACGCTTCCCATGAGAAGCAGTGAGGTCGTTTGGACGACTGAGACAGTTTTCAATGTCGTCGCCGCGTTGCAGAGTGCGGGCGCGTGCCAGAGCCACATCGCACCAACTCCGGCGACCCAACCGATGAGCGGATGAGTGAAAGTTCTAAGTGAGCGCGGGAGGGAAAGCGAACGGGGCAAACTTAACAACAAGAGAGCGGGAACGATCAGCACGAGCAGGATGTGCTGGATCATGTGCGCGCTGAAAAGATAACCGTCAGCCAGCGCGTTCAGCGGTGATACGAGAGCGACAAGAAATATGACGAGCCCACCGACGAAGTAAGCAGGCCGGCCGCGTAACCCAAAGGCGAGAAAATATCCCGTCAGAGTGAGCGCGCAAAGAAGCAGGAGCACGGGATTCCATTCCCAGGCAGTAGTGAGAAACTGATAAGTAGTCATCGAAGGAGCGGAAGGATGTAAACGGTGAGCAGAACAAAAACCCAAACGACATCGACGAAATGCCAGTAATACCCCGCGGCTTCGAACGCAGATTCGCGACCCGAAGCAAAATCACCGCGCCAGGCGAGCCAGAGAAAAATCAGGAGCGCGACCAGTCCGAGCAAAACGTGAAGGCCGTGAAAACCGGTTAGGGTAAAGAATGTGGTCGAAAAAAGGTTGGTGCTAACATCGACGCCGGTCTGAAACAATTTCCAATACTCAGTTCCCTGACCAACCAAAAAGATGCCGCCGAGCACAATCGTTAGGGCGAGCCATCCGAGCATCGAGCTGCGCAACTGTTTACTCATGGCAATTTCGGATCGCCAGAAAGTGAAGCTACTGGCGAAAAGACAAACGCTGAAGATCAATGTCCGCGGGACGTCGAGTTCTCTCGGCGTTGGGCCGGGTTGCGGGTGGACGTAGAAAAACAAATAAGCCAGGATCAGGGTCATGAAGAACCCGGCTTCGGAAAGAATAAAGGTGAGCATGCCCACCTTGTTTTTGTCCGGGATGGTGATCGCCGAATTGTTCTCGCCCACAATCGGATCGGGCCGGTCAGGATTGGCGATATCCCACAATGGCCGGCGGCTGCGGATCGGCGGCAGGGCGTGAAAATTTTCGTGCGGCGGCGGCGAAGTAGTGGCCCACTCCAGCGTCCACGCGTTCCAGGGATTATCGCTCGCCAATTTCCCATTGAAGAATGAAACGACCAGATTCCAAACCAGAATGAGCGCGGCTGCGGCCATGAAGAAAACGCCAATAGTCGAAAGCATGTTCATCCAGGTAAAGTGCGGCAGATCCGGATACGTGAAGACGCGTCGCGGCATTCCAAGAAGACCAAGAAAATGTTGAATGATGAACGTCATGTTGAAGCCGATGACCATGAGCCAGAACGTCCATCTGCCCAGGCGCTCCGAGAGAAATCGCCCGCTCATTTTCGGAAACCAATATTGAGTAGCCCCGAGGACGGCGAAGACGATCGCGCCTACGGCGACGAAATGAAAATGGGCGACGAGATAATAGCTGTTCTTCGTTTGCCAGTCGAGGGGCACAACCGCGTGGCTGATCCCGGTGATTCCGGCGCAGAGGAATTGAATGAGAAACGCGATGCAAAATAACATCGGCACTTGAAGGCGAATCCGGCCACCGATCATGGTGGCCGACCAATTGAGCACTTTCACGCCGGTTGGAATCGCGATCAGCAGTGAGGAAATGGCGAAAAACAAATCAAGTGGCCGGCCCATCCCGACCGTAAACATGTGGTGTCCCCAAACACCCAGGCTGAGGACCGCGATAGCCACACTTGAGGCAGCAACAAATGGGTAGCCAAAGATCGGCTTCCTCGAAAAAACTGGGATCATTTCCGAAACCATTCCGAAGGCGGGAAGAACCAGGATGTAGACTTCGGGATGACCGAACGCCCAAAAGATGTGTTGCCACAGAACGGCCGAGCCACCGCGCACGGGCAGGAAAAAATGGCCCTCGAGTAATCGATCGATCAGGAGCATCGCCAGCCCGGCGTTTAAGACCGGCAAGGCGAAAATAATGATGAAAGCATTGACGAAATTGATCCAGGTAAAGAGTGGCAGCCGTCGCATCGTCATTCCTGGGGCGCGGCACGAAATGACGGTCGCGATGATATTGACGGCCAGGCTGATCGATCCGATGCCCATCACGAAGATCGCGATCGCCCAGTAATCGACACCAAGATTTGAGGAATAAGGCGTCTCGCTCAAAGGCGCATAGGAAAACCAGCCGACCGCGGGAGCGCCGCCAGCCAGCACGCTGAAGTGCAAAAGAATTCCGCCAAGCGGGACCAGCCAGAAACCAAACGCGTTCAGGCGGGGGAAGGCCATGTCGCGCGCGCCGATCTGCAAAGGAAGAACGTAATTTATGAACCCGAACACCACCGGCATTACGACGAGAAAAATCATCGTCGTGCCATGCATGGTAAACAGCTGGTTGAACGTGTCCGGCTGGAGAAAATGATTGTTCGGCACGGCCAGCTGGATGCGCATGAAGAGCGCCTCGACGCCGGCGACCACAAAAAAGAATAGAGCGGTCAAGAGATAGAGAACAGCGATGCGTTTGTGATCAACGGTGGAAAGCCACGCGAGTCGATAGTGGGCGCGCTTGGCCGGATCGAGAATGGCGGCGCGGAACGCCGCCGTGGTGGTCGTGCCGTTCATCTTAGCGACGAGAGGTATTCTCCAAGTTGATCGAGCTGCTCGTCGGTAAAAGTGAAGTCCGGCATAAGCGCGCCCGGTTTGATGTGCTGCGGGCTCTTAAGCCAGAGGCGCATGTTGGCCGGAGTATTTTCCAGGATTCCGGCGCCGAGTTGTTTGCGACTGGCTACGTGCGTGAGATCCGGCGCGACACCCGCATCGGCCCCGGTCACGCCGCGAATGGCGTGGCAGCTTATGCAGGTCGATGTCTGAAATAATGCCAGTCCCTTAACGGCGGCATCACTTTTCGGGGCTTGGCCCGGTTGCAATTGAGCCTGCTGCCATTGTTCGAACTTCGCCGGTTCCTCCGCCACGACCACGATGCGCATCCAGGCGTGTTGGGTTCCGCAAAATTCCGAGCAGGTACCGAGGTAAACGCCCGGTTTGTCGGCTTGTAACCAGATGTGATTGTTCTGGCCAGGCACCGTCGTCATTTTGCGATTTAATTTCGGCACCCAGAATTCGTGCAACACATCCTTCGAATCCAATCGGACAGACAACGGTTTGCCGACCGGAATGTGGATTTCGTTCGCGATTACAACTCCCGATGCCGAATAATTAGCCTGCCACCAGAATTGATGTCCGGTCACGACCAAATCGGGCGAAGGCGGCGGCGGCGGGTCGGCCAGATTCATCGCGCGGATCGTTAGCCCAAAAAGGAATAGAACGATCAGGAACGGAATAATCGTCCAGGTGATCTCGACGATTTTGTTCTCCGAGATTTGCTTCGGATCAGGCTCGCCGTCGCGCCCGCGGAATCGAAAAAGCGCGTAGACAATCCCGCCCGCCACGATGACGAAAATAAGAAGGAAGATGATCGTGGAAATGACGCCGACACCACCGATCACGTGCGCCTGTGGCGACTGCGGATCGAGCGCACTGGAGGTGTTCACGCCAAAAACCTCATTCTTGCCTTACCTTGTTTCCTCTGAGACCCATGCCGTTTATGCGCTCGCGAAATTGACCAACGAGCGGCCAATTACAGAGCAACGCAGTGAGCGATGTCATGTCGTTCAATCCTCGCTTAAGCGGCAATTCTCTTTGGTACTTTTTTTTATTGGCGGCTGTAAAGCACAAAAGATTTGCAGCGATTCATCAAGACTTACCGACGTTTGTTTTAGTCGGAGCCGGCCCTGCCGGTGTAGAGCGGAGGTGCGTCTTCGGCGGCAGTCGATTGCGCGAAAGCCTCAGCCTCAGCTGCTTTCATGAATGCCTCATCCCTTACGCGCATCGTCAGGCGTATGTTCGTCAGTGGCAATCTGTGAAACGCCATTCAAAGTGGCATCCGCCGCCGCGGACGCCCTAAAATCGGATAAATACGTCTACAATTGAATCAGGCCTCGCCGTGTAGCATTGGCGACGGCTTCGGTCCGGCTGATCACATTCATCTTGGCGAAGATGGCTTTCACATGTGACTTCACGGTGCCTTCACTGATAAAGAGAGCTGAGCCGATCTCTTTGTTGCTTTTTCCCTGAGCCATCAGCTTGAGGACGTCGATTTCGCGATCGCTTAAGGTTTCGCCACTGACGCGTTGCGCGAGTTTGGCCGCGAGGTGCACCGGCACACAAGTTTCACCGGCGTGTACTCGGCGAATGCAATCCATCAACGCTTCGCGCGGTGCGTCCTTGAGCAGGTAACCTTTGGCGCCGGCTTGAATGGCTCGGTAAATATCTTCGTCGCCGTCGAACGTGGTCAGGACGATGATGCGCGCTTTTTCATCACCGGCGCGAATTTCTTTAATCGCGCCGACGCCATCGAGCTCAGGCATGCGCAGATCGAGCAGCGTCACGTCGGGGTGATGCTGCTTCCAAAGATCAACCGCTTCGCGTCCATTCCCTGCCTCGCCGATGACGGTCATGTCCGCTTTCCGGGTGATGAGTGAGACCAGGCCTTCGCGAACAACGCTGTGATCATCAACGATGAGCACAGTGATACGAGGTCTTTTTGTATCTCCGACTTTCGGCGCTTTCTCTGCAGCAGACTTTGATTTCCTTGCAGACTTCTTAGACTTCGTCACTGCTTTCTTTTTGGATGTCATGACATTGATTCCCCATTGCAGGGCAGCAGCACGGTGACCTTCGTACCTTTGCCCCGTGAGCTGGTGATTTTCAATTGGCCGCCCATTTGTTCGACCCGCTCGCGCATTCCACTAAGACCCACACCGTCATGCCGATCTTTGACTTTGAATCCGTCGCCATCATCACGAAGTTCCAGACGAAGTTCCTTCGCCTTGTAGCTTATTCGCGTTTCGAAGTTGCGAGCGCGGGCGTACTTGAGCGTGTTGGTCAACGCTTCTTGTCCGATGTGGAGAAGATTCTCCTGCCAAGGCTGTGGAAGCTTCGGTAGTTTGCCTTGCGCTGCGAACTTTGTGTGGAGCGCCGTTCCAACAGTCGTGTTCTTAATCGTACCTTTGAGCGCGTCCCAAAAATTGTGTTCTTGCAAGGCCCGAGGACGCAACGCGTGCACCGATCTGCGTGCTTCGCTCAGACTCTGCCGAGCTAATTCACCGGCCCGGTGCAAATGATTGTCCGCTTCCTTGCGATACCCGCACGAAACCGCGTCCTCGGCTGCTTCCAATTGCACGATTACACCCGTAAAACCTTGCGCGAGCGTGTCGTGAATGTCTCGCGCCATTCGATTTCGTTCTTCGAAAACTGCGGCTCGTTGACCTTGCTCGGCAAACTCATTGAGTTGAATGGCAAGCATGACTTGATGGGCGAGTGCCTGGGTTAATTCGATTTCCTCCGGGCGATAAGCTCCACGGTCGGCGTGGCGGACTCCAATAAAACCCTTAACATGTCCAGCCACTAAAATCGGAACTGCCAAAAACCTTTTCGCTCCTTTTTGCATCATATAGTCGCGCCACTCGCCCTTCACGCGCGGATCAGTCTCGAGATCTTCACAGACGACGGGACCTGCCATGAAGAGAAGTTCCTGGATTATTTGGTTCTGTTTCCAAGACAACGGGTTCTTCATGATTGGATGCTGCGCGTCAGGCGCGGCGGGCTTTGCGCCGTCCGCCATCAACCGCAAAACGAGTGAGTCAGTCGATTCGTCGAATAACCACAAAGTCACGCCTTGCGCGTTCAAAAGGCGACCAATGGTACTTAACATCTGCCCGATGAGTTTCTCCGGTTCTGGCGCAGTCGCTAAGACATCCAAACTCTGCGCCAGCGCCTCAACTTGTCCGCGCGCCACCTGCTCGGAAGCGCGCAGTGCCTCCTCGGAGCGTTTGCTTTCGGTTATGTCGATAACCGTGCCCACGAACTCCACAAGGTGGCCGGCCTCGTCGCAAACCGGATGACCGACCGCGTGGATGTGCTTGACGGCGCCGCTCGGGTGAACAATCCGGTAATCCGTTTCGAATTCCGCTTTTTCCCGAATGGCGCTTTCGAACAGTTCCCTCACTCTTTCCTGGTCCTCCGAACAAAGGCGCTGAAAGAATGTTTCGAATCGCGGCGGCCCGGCATCCGGATCGAAACCAAGCACGCGATAAGTTTCCTCTGACCAGTACCTGATTTCGCCTGAAGCAGGTGTCCATGCCCAACTCCCGGTATGGCTGAGGCGTTGTGCTTCCTCCAGATAAGCTTCGCTCTCGCGGCGGGCCCTTTCCGCCAGCTTGCGTTGAATGGCCACGCCCGCGAGATATGTAATGTGCTTGATTGTCTCCTGCTCGCGCGGGCTCGGGCTGCGTGGCTCGCGATAATACATGGCAAACGTTCCGATCACTTTGCCTTCGGAGGAGAAGATCGGCGTGGACCAACAAGCGCGGAGCGAATGCGCCAAAGCCAGGTCGCGAAAATCAGCCCATAATGGATCGGCCGCAATGTCGGACACAATCACTTGTTCGGCGCGGTATGCGGCTGTTCCGCATGAGCCGACAGCAGGCCCGATAAAAGCTCCGTCGATCGCTTCCGTATAAGTTTTGGGGAGATTCGGCGCTGCGCCGTGCCGCAACTGCTTGCCGTTCGGATCCATTAATAAAATTGAAGCAAGGACACCGGAGGATTGCTCTTCCACGAGCACGCATAGCTTATCGAGTATCTCGGCCAGTGAATCGCCTTTGGCCACCATCTCGAGAACTCTATTCTCGCCGGCCAACAGCGCTTCTCGCCTCTTCCGCTGGCTAATGTCTCTGATGATCGCCTGGTAATATCGGCCGCGCAGCGCTGCTAGAGAAACCTCCACCGGAATCACCTCGCCATTTTTGCGCAGGAATTTTCGCTCGAAACGAAAAGATCCCTCCGCTTTCAATTTCTCGATCCGGTCCCGAAACAGATGGAGTTCTTCCGGAACGTATGTGTCGGTAACTGAAGAGCCGATCAGTTCCTCTTCCAGACGACCTGCCAGCTTGATGCCTGCCGGGTTCACCAACACCCATTTGCTATCCGCATCGAGAACGCAGATGGCGTCGGGCGAAGCATTGATGAGATCGCGATATTTTTCCTCGCTTGTCCGCAGATCTGCCTCTGCACGATCACGTTCAATCGCAACTCGTGCCAGGTAGGTCGCCTTCTCGATAAGCTCGAGGTCGTGCGCGCTCGGACGTCGCGTTTCGCGCTCATAAATGCAAAAAGTTCCCAGGACCTTTCCTTCCGAGGACAATATTGGGTTCGACCAGGAGGCTCGCAGCCCATGACTTAGTGCAGCGGCACGATGCTCCGGCACTTCCCAAAGCGGATCAGTCGCGATATCAGAAACTATGACCGCTGATCCGCGATAGGCCGCCGTCCCGCAAGAGCCGGCACACGGTCCGATAGGCAGCTTTTCCATCTCCTGCCTCCATCCTTTGGGAAGACTCGGCCCCGCCACGGAATCCAGATGAAGACCATCGGAACGAAGTAGCAAAATCGAAGCAAGCGCACCGGGACGGTACTCCTCGATAATCTGACACAGGACATTCAGGATCTCCTTGAGCGGAACGCCGGTGGCGATCATCTCGAGAAGACGCTTTTCACCAGCGAACAGGGCCTCTCCCCGCTTGCGCTCGCTGATGTCCACTGTAGTCCCGATGTAACTATCGACTTCGCCAGAGGGCCCGAGGGCGGGTCGGCCTACTCCCTGGACATGCTTAATAGCTCCGTCCGGAAGCGCGAGCCGGAATTCCAGGTCAAAACCGCTTCTCTCGCGAATTGCTTCATCGAGCCCTTGCTTAATAAATGATCGATCTTCCGGATGAACCGTTTCCATGAACAACTGGAAAGACGCCTTGGTCTTCTCAGGATCAAAGCCAAAGATCCGGTAATGCTCCTCTGACCAGGTAGCCTTTCCGCTGGCAACATTCCAGCTCCAGGTTCCGGTGCGGCTGATTCTCTGTCCCTCAGCTAGAAATGCTTTGCCGCGCCGGATCTTCTCTTCCGCGCTTTTGCGCTCAATGATCTCACTCTGCAATTCTTCATTCGCACGCGACAGTTTCGCGGTTCGCTCTTCAACCTTCGCTTCGAGCTCATTCCGCGCTTTCCGAAGCTCGTATTCGCTGTCGCGCAGGCGATTCTCGGCGCGTTTGCGGGAGGTGCTCCAAGAGCTAATAACCAACGCTGAGAAAAAAAATGCGACCGTGGTAGGGACGTCCCGAGCGCTAAACTGAAATGCGAGAAACGGTTCGGTGAAGAAGAAGTTGATGGACAAAGTCGACAGCAAGACCGCAAGCAATCCGGGTCCTGTGCCGCCAAACCACGTGCTCAGCAGAACGGCCGGAAAAAAGAGGGAGGTTCGTACGCCAAAGCTTTGCAGTGGGAAAGTAACGGCAGTGGAGATCGCGACAGATAAAATAGACAGACCGTACCGCCAAACGGCCGGCGCAACTCGTCGCAAACCAAGATCTGACTTCAACATTCTCTTGACTCCAAAAGTCTACGTTAGGCGATCAAACCCTTGGAAGTTTAACGATTCAGAGCTCGACACGCCACTCTTCTTTCCTCCCTCGAAAGAGGCACTCCAAAATCCCGCCAAGGCTTCGTGGTGCGAAGCGGAGGTGGGTCTAAAATTTTGCATGAAACAATTAACAGAATGAAAACCAACCAACGCGAAAACAATTTCAGGCGCACGCTACGTAAGATTTTCCGCCGGCGTATGCGCAGGCACGACGCCATGCTCGTGCTCAACATGTCGATCTTTAATTTTACCGACGGCTGGAGGCGCACGTTTTCGAAACATGAATACGCGCGGTTTTACGCCTGACAAACAGATGCCAAAGAAGGGGACCAGACCACTGGCGATGGACGCCGCCGAGGGATCAATCGCGGTCAAGGCGCCGGTCGCCGCTGTCTACAAGCGCTGGCTGGCGTTTGAAGACTACCCAGAATTTATCACTGTGATCAAACGGGTGCGCAAATTGGACGCGAACCATTTTATCGCGTCGCTCGTTTTCAACGGAAAGCAACATGAAGCCACCCTTGAGATGATGCTGCGCGTTCCGGAGCGAAGACTCGCCTGGCGAACTCTCGCCGACCACCGCGCTCTGGATCATTTCGCCGCGGGTGTCGTTTCTTTTGCGTCGCTTTCTCATCGGAGCACTTGCGTGACCCTGAAGCTGACCTCGAGCTTCGGCGGCGCCGTTTCGCGTCGGATCGACAAGTATCTGCACAATTTCAAACGGCTGATCGAGAAAAGCATTCGCTGAAAGAGCGACAAGTGCAATGAACATGAAACCAACAATCGAGATCAATGAAGTAACCTTCGAGACCGAAGGTTTGAAATCTAGTCAACCAGTGCTGGTCGAGTTTGCCACAAGGATGGAGCCTTCCTTCGATGACGTTGGACGGAATCCCGAAGGAGCGAAGTTTGGACAAAAGAAACGGATGAAGATCGAAACTTATTTGTTCATTGCAGGCGGACTAATCTGTATGGTTGGCATTCAAGCACCAATGGTCTCGGCAGAGGAAGACGGCGCGGCTTATGTGAAGTCCCAACCGATCGAGAAAGGCAAAGCACCCGGGATGCAAGTTCAGCTTTTGAGTGAAAATCACGAACGCAAGGAATATGCGGTGATTTTCACCAAGGGAGACGAAGCATTTTCAGGTTTGAATGAGTTTGCCGAGAAATTTCATGTGACTAGCGCTCATTTCACGGCGATTGGCGCCTTGCGCGGAGCGACACTCGCCTGGTTTTCACCTGAGCGAAAAATGTACAAAAAGATTCCCATAGAAGGCCAGCTCGAGGTTGCTTCAATGATCGGCGACATCGCACTATTCAATGGGAAGCCCGTTGTTCACACCCACATGGTGGTCGGCCTTCCTGACGGAACCGCCAGAGCAGGGCATGTCCTCGAGGCACACGTCTGGCCTACACTCGAAGTCATGGTCACAGTTGAGTCGAATGCCATGCGCAAGAGTCTTGATCCAGAAACTGGATTAGCGCTGATTGATCCAGGGCTGGCGAATAAGGAAGAGAAATAACTACAGCCTGAAGAGGAAACGAAAATGAAAATTGGTTTTATCGGTCTCGGCATAATGGGCAGCCGCATGGCAGAAAACCTACAAAAGCATGGTTACCCATTGGTCGTCTTCAATCGCACTCGCGCCAAAGCGGAGCCACTGCTCGGTCCCTGCGGAACTTTTTCTGATTCTCCGGCAAAACTCGCCGAACAAGTCGACGGGCTGTTCACAATGCTGGCCCATCCGGACGCGGTCGAAGAAGCAGCTCTGGGCGCCAATGGATTTTTGAATCACCTCCGGTCAAATGCACTTTGGGTCGATTGTAGTTCCGTAAACCCGTCGTTCTCGAAGAAGATGGCCGCCGAAGCAGCGCGTCGCGAGGTTCATTTTGTCGACGCGCCGGTGACCGGCTCCGCTGGCCCTGCCGCGGAAGCGAAGCTCATTTTTTGGGTGGGAGGCGATACAGCCGACCTGGAGAGGATTCGCCCGCTCCTGCTGTGCATGGGCAACAAGATTGTTCACGCCGGCGGACACGGGATGGGAACTTCCATGAAAATGGTGGTCAATCTTTTGTTAGGCACCGGAATGGCCGCGTTCGCGGAAGCGATGACTCTGGGCGAGGGGCTGGGAATCTCGCGAAAAATGCTGTTTGACTCTCTGCTCGGCACGCCGGCGGTCGCACCGTTTCTCGCGTCGAAGCGGGAAAAAATCGAGAGCGAAAATTACGAAGCCGAATTTCCGTTACGCTGGATGCAAAAGGACATGCATCTCGCATCGGTGAGTGCGTACGAATCTGGTGTGGCCATGCCGATAACTGATGTGACCAAAGAAATGTATCGACTGGCCATGCGCGGCGGACACGACACAGAGGATTTTTCGGCCATCTACGAATTCACGATGGGCGGGAATAGAAAAGAGCGGGGAGCTTAGCTCCACATATGATAAAGACAATCTCGTATCTCGGTCTCGGGACCATGGGCAACGGCATGGCGTCTAACCTTCTCAAAGCCGGTTACAAACTTACCGTCTGGAATCGCAGCGCTGAAAAATGTGAACCGTTCGCCAGGAAAGGCGCGCGCGTAGCTGAGAGTCCAGCGGACGCCGTCCGCGATGTCGATCTTGTCATCTACTGTCTGAGTAACGAGGAAGCCGTCGAGGAAGTTGTTTTTGGCGCGAAAGGAATTCTAAGTGGCAGCAGCGAAGGCCAGATCGCGATCGATATGAGCACGGTTCTTCCCGCGACGAGTCTGCGAGAGCAGGAAGCCTATGCAGAGCACGGTGTCGATTTTCTCGATGCACCCGTCTTTGGCAGCAAAAAGGAATCCGCGGATGCCAAGCTTTGGATTATGGCCGCGGGCAACAAGGCCATTTACGAAAAAGCTAAACCAGTCTTGGAGCACTTGGGCCAAACCGTTCACTACCTTGGCAAAAGCGGAAATGCCGCGGTCATGAAGCTGGTGGGAAATCTCATTGTGGCGTTGGAAATGGAAGCGCTCGCGGAGGGGCTGGTCCTCGCGCAGAAGGCTGCCCTTGATCTGAACACCGTGATGGAAGTTGTAAAAGTTGCCGACTTCCGCTCACCGCTGCTCGTGAGCAATGGTCCGAACATTCTGAAACGCGATTTTTCTCCCAGCTTCGCACTCAATCTCAT
>Ga0209155_1000607_pt1 | contig 17250 bp, 17 predicted proteins | sample GraSoiAngelo_122_FD_185879 | JGI IMG/M metagenome (GOLD analysis project Ga0209155, IMG submission 185879) | Grasslands soil microbial communities from the Angelo Coastal Reserve, California, USA - 14_0927_02_20cm (SPAdes) (version 2) | ecosystem: Environmental > Terrestrial > Soil > Grasslands ... | reverse complement strand
GAGCACATGGCTGTGGCGATTTGGTTTCTTTTCGGCGCGGTCATGTCGGTAATGGGCGGGATTGGCGCGTTCACCTTCAAGATTTGGCGACACGGCCGGATGCCGCTCGAACCGCATCAGGAAATCAACGAAGAAGACTTGGACAAATTCGATGAGTAGCCTCGCGCTCATTAACGAATTTCTCGGCCAGCCGCCGAATGCCTCTGAGCACGGCTACCAGATCGATCATATTCTCGAGTTCGCGCACTGGTTTATGGGTGCGCTTTTTATCGGATGGTCGGCCTTTTTCGTTTTTGTGCTGATCCGCTTTCGCCGGAGCCGCCACCCCAAAGCCGATCATGCAGGTGTTCGCAGCGGAATTTCCACGCACCTCGAATTTTCGGTCGTGTTGATCGAGGCTGTTTTGCTCATCGGGTTCGCGATTCCGCTTTGGGCCAAACGCGTGAACGAATTTCCCTCGACCCAGGACGCGATTCTGGTTCACGTGGTTGGTCAGCAGTTTAACTGGACTTTTCACATGCCGGGGCCGGACGGCCAGTTTGGCCGACGCGAGATTGGTTTGGTCACGAATTCAAATCCACTCGGCATCGACTCGAACGATCCGGCCGGTAAAGATGACATTGTGGTGCTGGGCGAATTACACGTGCCGGTTAATCGTCCCGTCATCATCGAACTGTCTTCAAAAGACGTGATCCACAATTTCGATTTGCCGCATATGCGCATTGCCGCCGACGCGATCCCTGGCTCTCTCATCCCGATGTGGTTCAAGCCGATCAAGGCCGGCAATTACGAAGTGGTTTGCGGTCAGCTCTGCGGCCTCGGTCATTACGGAATGAAGGGAATGGTCGTCGTCGATGAACCCGCTGATTACCAGACGTGGCTGAAGGAACGTGCTGAATTAGCCGGGACGCAAAACGCGCCGCCAACAACGCAGCAACCGCCGGGCGCGCCGCCAGTCGGCCCAACCCCGGGCACAGTTCCGTCGCCGGGCGCGCCAAAAAACGAAAATCCCGCCGCAAAACCGGAACAGAAACCGGCCCAACCTTCGCCAACTCCGAGCGGCGAATAGTCGAAGCGCGCAAACGTGGCGCAAAGATCGACATCGTCGGCGCGCTGGCTCAATTGGTTTGTCTGGTTCACTGCGTTCGCAACGCTGTTGCTGATTTGCAGCGGCGGAATGGTCACGAGCAAAGGCGTCGGCCTCGCCGTGCCCGATTGGCCGACCACTTTCGGCTACAACATGTTTCTCTTTCCGGTCTCGAAATGGATCGGCGGCGTTTTGTTCGAGCACACCCATCGCTTGATCGCGTCGACGGTCGGATTTCTCACCATTGTTCTCGCGATCTGGCTTTGGCGAACCGAAGAGCGGCCTACAGTCAAGACGCTCGGTCTGATCGCAGTTGCCGCTGTGATTCTGCAGGGAATTCTGGGCGGCCTTCGCGTCACCATGCTGAAAGACCAGATCGGAATCTTTCACGCCTGCCTGGCTCAAGCGTTCCTCGGTTTGATCGTGCTTATTGCGATCGTGACCACGAACTCCTGGCGGTCGCTTGCGCCACATGTCGATTTGAGAAAAATCGCGCCGATCAAAACACTCGCAATCACGACGACGATCGCGATCTACGCGCAGCTCGCGTTGGGAGCGACGATGCGCCACCAACACAAAGATTTGGCGATCCTCGATTTTCCGACCGCGAATGGCACGTGGATTCCGGACACGAGCGCGGCGGCGTTGGCAAAGATCAATGCCTGGCGTGACGCACGCGCTCTTTCGGATGTGGATGCGGTTCAAATCTGGCTGCAAATGGCGCACCGCTTTTTCGCATTGTTGATCGGCGTCGGCGTGATCACGTTTGCGGCGCGGATTCAGCAAGTCCAAAATGCTTCGCGAGTCCCGATTCTTTCGGGGTTGTCGGTCTGGTGGGTCGTTTTGTTTTTTCTCCAGTTCACCCTCGGAGCGTGGACCATCTGGAGTAATAAAGCGGCCGATATCGCGACCGCGCATGTCGCAGTTGGCGCAATTATGTTATCGTTTGGCGTGAGCGCCTGGGCGATTTGCTCGCGGGTTTTGAAACCGGGTAATGGATGAAAGCGGCAATAATTGAATCGGATCAGACTCAAGTCCGAAGGTCGCGCTCCGGACTGATTCGCGATTTGGTTGAGCTGGTCAAAGCGCGGCTCACGTTACTGGTTTTAGTTACGACAGCGGTGGGTTTTTATCTCGGCGCCGAAGGTCCGGTCAACTTCGCGGCCCTGTTGCACACGGTTTTTGGAACGGCGGCTGCGGCAGCCGGCGCAGCCGCTCTCAATCAGTGGTGGGAGTACAACCTCGATGCCGTGATGCAGCGAACGCGATCGCGACCGCTCCCATCAGGGCGAATGCGGCCGCGGGACGCTGTCATTGTCGGTAGTGCATTGTCGATCTTCGGCGTGGCCTATCTCGCCTTCGTCTCCAATGCGCTCAGCGCTGCCCTCGCCGCGATCACGATCATCATTTATATCTTTGCCTACACCCCGTTGAAACGTGTCAGCACCTTCAACACTGCGCTCGGTGCGGTACCCGGCGCATTGCCGCCGATGATCGGTTGGGCGGCGGCGCGGGGCACATTGAACGCCGGCGCGTGGACGCTCTTCGCGATTCTGTTTTTTTGGCAGCTACCGCATTTTTTCGCGATCGCGTGGATGTATCGCGACGATTATACCCGCGCCGGTTTCCAAATGATCTCGAGTGATGATCGCACCGGTGAACGGAGCGCCAGCCAAAGTGTCTTCTTCTGCATGCTCCTTTTTATCGTTGCCGGTTTGCCTGCATTTCTTGGAATCGCCACGGTTTTTTATCTTTTGGCAGAGCTGATTCTCGGAGCCGTGTTTGTCGCCGTAGCGATGCGATTTTTGAAAACGCGCGCGCGGGCGGATGCGCGACGGTTGTTTATAACCTCGATTATCTACCTGCCGCTGCTGCTTGGTGCGCTGGTCTTGAGTAAAGCATGAACGCGAGCACGACCACTTTAAACAGCCAGTCATCGAGAACTGCGACGCTTTGGAAGACCGTCTTAATCGCGATTCCAATTCTCACGCTGACGCTTTTGCTCTGGTTGCGACAGCTGGAAGTGACTGCGCTTCGGCAGCGCACGGTTTCTTCTTACGGAACGGTCCCCGAATTTCTCCTGGTGAACCAAGACGGACAAAATTTCGGTTCGGCTCAATTGCGCGGCAAAATCTGGATCGCCGATTTCATTTACACCACTTGCCCCGGACCGTGCCCCATGATCAGCAGTCGAATGAGTGAATTGCAGAAGCCGCTCGAAAAAACGGACGTCCATCTCGTCTCGTTTTCGGTGGATCCGGCGAAAGACACACCGCAAGTTTTGCGCGGCTACGCCGAGAAATTGCAGGCTGAGCCCGGCCGTTGGGATTTTCTGACCGGTCCGCAATCGACGATTTACAATTTATCGCGCAACGGATTCAAACTGGTGATCTCGGACGGCAGCGAAGAGAAAGGAATTCCGGTCCACAGCACCCGAATGATCTTGGTGGATCGACATGGCGCGATCCGCGGTTACTACGACGCCGCGGAAGCGGACGCGGTCACAAAATTGGTGGCCGACACGACCCATCTTTTGCGCGAGCAACCGAAATAAGAAAAGCGAACAAGGTTACCGGTTGTCCTCGAACCAGCTGACAATTTTGTAATTGTTGATCACGCCGGTTGAGCCAAGCCTTTCGTCATAATGGAGGTTTGAGACGCCAGTCATGGTAACGGTCTTGCCTACGATCGAGCCATAGACGTGTCCGTTTGTTCCGCCTCCATTCACTGTCACGTCGTGTCCCGGTGCATAGATAGACGCAGTAATCTGGCTGTTCCCACCGAAGTTGACATGTTCTGACGAGGTGGTTTGCGGTTGAATTCCGTACAACATGAAATCGCCCGGCTGGTTGTTACTGTTCAGGACACCGTTTCCGGTGATGTCCACGTTGCCGGCGAAATAGATCTTCGCCGTGACTCCAGGCTGAACCACAATTTGTCCGGTGCTGACGGAGATGTCACCGGTAACGTAAATCTCGATATATGTTTGGCTGCCGTTGGGATTCCCCGCCAGGGTAAGCGTTTTGTTTCCTGACAATGAAATACTGCTGAAGGTGTAACGCGACGCCACCGAACCCTGCGTCGCAACGGCATTGATCGTTGTCGTCCCGTCTATAGTTGCGGTCGATGAATCCGCCCACGAAGGAGCGCCGATGGGAATCGGTTCCTGGTAAAAGTCGGTCCGTTCAACGCCGGTAATGTTGGCCGCGCCGCTAACGGTTCCGGCATTGGTTGCGACATCGCCATGAATTTGCGCGTTCCCCGCGTCGATTAATTGACCATCGGTCGCGATATCGCCGTTTTCCTGCCGTTTGGCCGCATCATAAAGGCCGTTCGTCGATTTCGTCGGATCGGTTGAATCATAGCTGTCGACGACAATGTTCTGATTCTTCAAATCGACCACTCCGACCGACATGACGGCTTGGTCGAAGGCGGAAACAGGTCGAACGATTGCTTCGATTCGGCGCGAGACCTGAGGTTTTTCGAGCGATCGGGGCGCCAAAATGCCATCAGTAAAGCGCTCCCAGTGCAAGCTCAGCCGCCGCAGTTTCGTGTCCTGCGGATTGTCGCTCGCCCGCGCCGGCCCGGTAATCGGGATCGTGCCAACCGTGCGGATTCGATAATATTGCCATGAGTTCGTCGGATCGATCAGTTGTGAGGGCGCATCGACATTCGTTTCGATCGTCATGGGCGTGCCGTTGAGACCGGCGTTCGGAACCGTGGTCAGCTCGTAGCCGGTAACTTCGTTTCCGGGCGGATTATTCCAACCCTCCCAGGCATAATTCGGCTGTGGATACAGCGATTTACGAAGCTCGACGATCGCGAGGTCGATTCCGCACTCCGCGGCGAGCAAAGCTTCCTGCCAGGTCGATGTCTGGAGCGCGTTTTGATACTTAGCGGTCACCAGTCGAAGTGTTTCCACCGCGATCAAGGAAAGCATGGCGATGACGAGGACGGTCCAAACCAACACGCTGCCCGTTTTTGTCGAATCCTGGCGCAACATTAGTAAACGCTGCTCTGGATATCGGTCCGGCTGTTCCGGAGCAAAGTGGTGTTGTAGAATGCGGTCGCTGTCGTCGCGGCCGCGGACGCGCCACCGGAATTGAAGGTCGGATTAAAGGTAATGCGAGTCGTAACGACTTTTCCGGCATCGGTCACATCGAAGACAAAGTCCTGAACATTCACTGCCAGTGGCTGCGCCGGAGCACTGTCTTGTTGTCGGTAAATGGTTCCGGCCATGAGATAATAGTGGATTCTGACCGAGCTGCCGCTCGCTCCATAAAAGACGCCGCCCTGGCCATCTAGCGCGGGCGTCTGGGGAGTGCCGGTTTGGTCGTAATAGGCCGGAATGAAAATCGTCGTGTCGTTTTCAGCGGGCTGGACCGCGATCGCCCGCCGCAAATCCATCGCCATGTAATCGGAAATGCGCATTTCATCGGCGTGATTGAGAGAAAAATCGCTGGTCGCAACGTAATTTCTTTCCAAGGAAGTAAAGCCCATCAATAGGCCGAGACTGATTGAGGAGAAGATGGCCGCTGAGACAATGAGCTCAGTAATGGCAAATCCCGCTTGCGTTTTTGATAAAGATCGACGGCGAAACGCACTCACCATTTTGCGACACCTCCCTTGGCCAGAATCACAACGATTTGCCGGGAAATTATCCGGTCGTTAGGCGCGGCGGTGTAGTTTACGGTCCAGATGATCCTTAGCGCGTTCTCGCCCAGTAACGCCGAATTGTTGGCCACGATGTTGGCCGCGCCGTTTGCTCGGTTCAGTTGCGTGTTCCCAACGGTGGTGCTGCCGTAAGGCACGAGCATTAACGTCTCGCTCATGTTCTTTAGCTGGCTTGCGCCGGGGGCGTCGGCGTTGAGCAGGTTCGCGAGCAGCCAGTTGGCATCGGTCACCTGGTGCCAGTTCGCGATCCGCATCGCTTCGATTCGTTGCTGCAAAACCTGGCTGGCGCAGGCCGACTCGCGCGCCATCTGGATCGTGTCCATGGCAGAGGAGTTCATCAGAAACAGGGATCCCAGGAACATGGCTGAGATCGCAGTAGCGATCGTGCATTCGATTAAAGCGAAAGCGGTTGGCTCCGTCGTGAGATGACGACGCATTCTGGTTGGAAGGGCAGCACCTGACGTACCGCGTTATGGAAATTATAGATTGCTCGGCCTGATGTCACTCATCCGTGACAATTTCGCTGCTTTCCGTCCGGTTAGGCCTTCCTCAACCAACCGGTTCCGGACCAGCGGTGAGTTCTTCATCGCAAACCATTCGCAAGTAGTCACGATAATCGCCGTTCGGGAGTTGCTCACTTATCTTCGCCAGATTCGATTGGGTGATGAATTTCATCCGCAACGCCACCTCTTCGAGACACGCCACTTTGAGACCCTGTCGATGTTCGATCGTGGCGATGTAGTTGCCGGCTTCGAGCAGACTCGTTTGCGTTCCGGTATCGAGCCAGGCCATCCCGCGGCTGAGCAATTTCACATGCAGCTCGTTTTTCTTGAGGTAGAGCAAATTTAAGTCGGTGATTTCGAGCTCGCCGCGTGCGGACGGACGCAACGTTTTGCAAAGGTCGACAACCTTCTGGTCGTAAACGTACAGGCCGGGCACAGCAAAATGGCTTTTGGGTTTCTTCGGTTTCTCTTCAAGGCTGATTGCTTTGCCGCTCTTGTCGAATTCCACGACTCCATAGCGTTGAGGATCGCGGACCTGGTAACCGAAAATGCATGCGCCGCTCTTGATCGCGAGCGCTTCACGGAAAAAATCGAGTTTCCCGTAAAAGATGTTGTCGCCCAAAATCAGGCACGCGCCGGAGGCGCCAATGAATTTGGCGCCGATCAAAAAAGCCTCGGCAATGCCCTTTGGTTTCGGCTGTTCCGCATATTGGATTTTGATTCCAAGCTGGGAACCGTCGCCCAGGAAATCCCGCAGCATGGGCAAGTCTTTCGGTGTGGAAATGATCAGGACATCGCGCAGGCCGCCGAGCATGAGGGTCGCGAGCGGATAACAGATCATCGGTTTGTCGTAAACCGGGAGCAGTTGCTTGCAGACGATCTTGGTGAGCGGAAAAAGCCGGCTGCCGGCCCCGCCCGCAAGAATGATGGCCTTTTTTGTCATGTTTCTGTCATGTTGAGTCCCGCAGGCGCGGGAAGACAGCTCTAATCATTTCAGAAACAGTGACAGATTCCTCGACTACGCTCGGAATGACAAAGAAAAACTAGGAAAACCGCACATCTTTGCCCGGATCCATCTCAAAATCCAGGTTGAGTGAATCGGCGGTGTTCGGTTTGATGATTTCTTCCATGAACTTCACGAAAATGGGGTCTTCCCGAAAAATGGCGAACTTGTCCATCGACTCGAAATCGATCGCGATGAAGAAAGGCCACGGCAGCTCAGGGTCGACGCGCTTGCCGCATTTGATATTGAGGACCTCGGGAATTTTCAACAGTTGCATTCGAGTGTTCATCATCATCTCCTCGACGCGAGCGGGAGTTACCTCGGGCTTGAGTTTATAAAGGACGACGTGGTGAATCATGGAAGGCTAAAGGTATTAGGCGGTCTCGGCAGACCGCGCAAGTGGTAATCGGGCGATCTCAGAAGCAAAAATATCGATGGACGATTCCGGCTTAAACAACTCTAAAATGGCGACCGTGGAGGCCATCAATAAGCATCGCGATGTTTGGGTAGCAAGCGCGCTCGCGCTCGTCGCGCTGCTTCTTTTCTATTTTTCGATCAAGGCAACACAGCAGCACTTCGATTATACTTCGCGAATCGCTTCGGCCCTTTTGCAAGGCGACCTCGGCCTTCGCCAACCTGCGCCTTCCTGGCTCAACGAAATGGTTCCGGCCAACGGCAGATATTACTCCGTCTTTCCGTTAGGCGCGGTCCTAAGCATGATGCCGGTCGCTATCCTACAAAAAACAAAACTGATCCACGATTTTCCAGGACGCGCCTTGGCCGCGTTGATTGCAGCCTTCTGCGGTTGGTTTCTGTTTCGTTTGTCGGTGCTCGGAACCCAATCGCTGCCAAAACGAATTTTACTTTCGCTGGTTCTGATTTTTGGGACGTGGACCTGGTGCAATCTCGGCTTCGGCGGCGCCTGGCAAATTGCGCTTGGCCTCGCCCTCCTCGGCCAGATAGCCGCTTTGTATTTCGTTCTGGTTGAATTTCGGCCGTTCTTGGCGGGAGCATTTTTTGCTCTTGCTCTCGGCAATCGCACCGAGCTGGTGCTTTGTCTGCCCATCTTTGTTTATTTTTTGATCAGGCGAGTCGCTCCCGACGCCAAAGATTGGAAAGCGCTCGCGCAACAGTCGCGGGAGAAACTAGGCGTGTTGATCTCGTTTTTGATTTTTCCGGTAGCTCTCGGTTTTTTGACCGCATTTTACAATTACGCCCGCTTCCACTCGATTTTCGATTTTGGCTACGCCCATATTCCCAACGTTTTGCAGGAGCCCTGGTACCGGCACGGACTTTTCTCGCTTCACGCTATTCCCTGGAACGTTCACAAAATGTTGTTCGAAGGTTTTCGAGATGCGCCCAATTTTCCGTTCCTGAGTTTTTATCCGTTCGGTTGTTCTATTTTTCTAGTCAGTCCGTTTCTGTTTTTGATTTTTCGCGAGGGCGGACCCCACAAAGCCGCCGCTTGGATCGCTATCGGTTTACTAACATTTGCGCTCTGGGCTCACGGCAATCCCGGCGGCTGGCAGTTCTCCTATCGTTACGCCACCGAGCTTTTGCCGTGGATGTTTCTTTTGTTACTCGGCAACGGCCCGGCGAAAATTTCTGCGATCGAGCTGTCACTTTTTGTTGTTTCGGTAACGATCAACGCGCTCGCCACCTATCAATTTCTCTGGACGAACCAAACCCATCCCTGAGCAGCGAAACGAAAATCTTGCAGTGAACGAAGAAACAACGTCGACATCGGTGAGATCGACAAGCAACCGGACGTGGATTTGGATCAAGCACTTATTGCCGGACGATGATTGGCTTGTTGTGGGCTGGGCCTTGGCGACAAAACTTTTGCTGCTGGTTTTTGGGGTGGCCAGCTATCAAGCGCTGGAAGATGAGAAAGTTCCATTCGGCTGGCCATGGCTCGAAATCTGGCACCAATGGGACGCCGTCCATTTCCTTCGACTTGCGGAGCTTGGATACAGCGCCGCGGATAAGTTCAAAGCATGGTTTTATCCGCTTTATCCATGGTCGGTGCGCTTTGTTTATTACCTCTGCCGCGATTTTCTGGGCGCATCATTCCTTGTTTCGGGTGCCGCGCTTTTGTTTGCGGTTGTCATTTTGCGGCGAATGGCCGCCTTCGAGTGGTCCGGTGAAATCGCTCGCCGCAGCGTTTTCTTTTTTCTGATTTTTCCGACAGCATTCTATCTCCACGTCGGCTACAGCGAGAGTCTCTTTCTCGCTTTAGCGCTTGGCTCAGTCTTCGCCGCGCGCAAGGAACGGTGGTGGTTGGCTGGCGCGCTCGGCGCGTTTTCCTGGATGACTCGCGCGAATGGGATCGTTCTATTGCCAACATTAGCGGTCGAAGCTGGACACCAATGGTTCATCGGCAAACGCTGGCGATGGCAGTGGCTCTGGATTGCACTAGTGCCGGCCGGGTTCGCAGTTTATTTGCTTCTGAACTGGCGCATCTCTGGCGATCCACTCGCATTTCTAAAAATGCGGAAGGAACTCTTTCACATGTCATCCTCTTGGCCATGGATTGGAATTACGGATGCGTTCCTCAATCTTCGGCGCACGCCAAATCAGGCTGAAATTGTCGGGACTCAGGAACTCATTTTTACCGGCCTGGGCCTTATCTGCTCCATCGCGAGCTGGTTCAAACTCCGCCCGGTTTACGCCACCTGGATAACCGGCAACTGGCTGCTTTTGGTCTGCGTTACCTTTATCGAAAGCATGCCGCGATACGCATTGACGATGTTTCCGATTTTTTTCTTGTTTGCTTTCGTAGGCGAGAACCGATTTTGGAACACAGTGATCACAATGTGGTCGCTTCTTTTCCTCGCGCTCTTCAGCAGTCTGTTCGTCCGCGGTTGGTGGGTCTTCTAAGGCGACGTCGAGGCTATTTAAATTGGCTTGTTGCGGCCGGCGAAGAGCGCCCCAGAAAGCGATTCCAGATCGCGCGCGTCTCGGGTCTCACGTTCTGGTCGGAATCGACCAGCCACGAGACAGTAGCCAGCGAGTTAACCGTAATCGAAACGAGCACCAGGCCGATCATGACGCGATAAGCGCGGGCCAAAAAAATTCCGCCACTGCGGAGGAAGACAAGCAGGCAGAAAATCAAAAAAGGATAAAGATCGACCGAATAGCGCTGGGAGAGCGCGTAGTACGATAAGATGCCCAGACACTGTAGCGCGAAAGCGGCTGCGGTTCCGCGTTCGAATAAATCTGCGCAATTTCTTCGAACCAAGCATATCGCTCCAAGGATCGCTCCTGCCAGAAGCCAGCTCGCGGCCCAAGGAATGGGCAAATACGTTTCGCTGAATGGAAGGGAGTAAAGCTGCGAGTGTGCGAAAAAGTGTCGGTCTGCTTTTAGAAACGGCGCTTGCCATTGCAGCGACGGGAAACGCAAACCGAAATAATCGGCCACGCTATACGGAATGCGTTGCCAACTAAATATCCCGTACTTGTGCGCGAACTCGCGGTGAATCGGATTGATGTAGTGATCGAAACTTATCCCAGCGAAACTGCCGAATCGCGCGTAGCTCAGTAGAAGGTAGAAAGCGAGACCGGCGCCGAGTGGAAGAAAAAGGGCGGCGAGCAGACGCAATCGGTTCGCCCGTGGAAGACAGAGTGCCAGAAGCAGCGCCATCAACAGCAGCGGCGCCCCGAAGGTTACTCGCGAAAGAAGTGCGGCCGACGCGCAAAGCGAAAACGCGACGAGCGAAACGACCAGTGCGCGCCCTTCCGCGTTCCGACAACGCCAGCCGAAGAAAAGCGCCGCCATCGACCAGCCGAACGCCCAGATAATCGCTTCGTTATAGATCGAGAGGTTTCCGAGTAGCAAAAGCAAGGGCGTGCCGAAAACAAATCCGCAGAGGCACGCGCCCCCAAGCCAGCTCCGTGCCCGCGCGGAAAGCGAAGAGGTGCTCAACGCGCTTGAGATCAGACCAGTCAAGGCAAACAGCGCGATTTCGCCTGCCAGGAAACCAGAAATGCGCGACCATGCTCCGCGTCCTCCCGGATAGATCAGGTTTAATGGCATTCGCAGCAAAGCCGGAAATGGTCCGAAGTACATGCGGGCCTTTCCATTGACGACCATCGCTTCCCAGCGGATCGCGTCGCCATCAACGTCAACATTGCCGCGCAAAAAATGCTCCGCCTGAGAATCGAAAGCGTCGCCAAGAACTTCTTTGACGAAAATTTGGCGACCGCCTGCCGTGGCGATAATCCAAATTAATGCGCTCAGGACCAGCGCCACGGGCAAAAGCCGTGGCGAAGTCACGATGTCGATCTTCGGGTCGATGTCTTACTTTCGGAAATCGAGCGCGCCTTTTTTCAGAGCGTAAACGTAGCCCACCATCAAAATCGTGATGAAACTGAGCATGCTCCAGAAAATCACGCTGCTGTGCGCGATCGCTTCCTTGTAAACGACCGCCCATGGATACATGAACACGATCTCGAGGTCGAACAGGATGAAGAGCATCGCCACGAGATAGAACTTCACGCTAAAGCGCGGTTGTGCCTCTCCTTGCGGAATCATCCCGCACTCATAGGCGGTGTCTTTCGCCGGGGTGCGTCGCCCGCTTTTTCCGAGCAGCACGCTGATCAAGAGCGCCGACGCAGCAAAACCGATGGCAACAATGATCTGCAGGAGAACCGGCAGATATTCTTGAATCATTCGCGGCCTCCAACTACGGCCGAATTGGGATTATTTTACGACGGCCAAACGCGGGCTTGGAATATGTCCGTTTTGGGGCGCGATTGCTTTCGCGAGCGATGAAGGGAGACCCTTGTATTTCTTGCCATTCTTCTTCACTGCGCCGCGCGCAACCAGGTTCTGGAGTTTTTCGTAAGCACGCAACCGAAGCATTTCCTCGCCTCCGCTCGCGGCGTTTCGCGCGCGAAGATTCTCGTGCACAATATCAAAGAGTTCCTTGAACTCGTAAGAGGCACGACGAGAGAGCACCGCTACGAGTTCCTCAGTGACCAAATCAGGAACTCGACGAGAAAATGCGTTTTTCTTGAGAATAGCCATAGGGCGGAAACAGTAGCATGTTTTGTCCAAACTAACAGCAGAATCTGACACTGGTCGCTAACTTAGACTATGCTAGGTAATTTAGCGCCGAAATGGCGCACTTGCCGGCACCTATCAGTCTATCGGTGCCCCTGTTTTTGGCTTATCGCCCAGGCGACAGCGGGCAGGGCAAGTCCTATGTCCAGCGTTACCGGCCCGGTCGATTCAGTCACATAGCCGTCGCCGTCATATCGTTGGGAAGAAACGAGCGGAGTGAGGTGTTTGGCCACGATTTCTGGCGGCGGCAGCTTGCCCACATCGACATAATCGGAGATCGCCGGCATAAAGGCCGCGCTCATTAACAGCATCGGCCGCAGGCCCGCGTCCAGCCGCGAGTAAAGTAATGCTGTATCCACGTAAATGAATGCGTCCGTCGGGGCCGGCACCGCCCGCACGGCCGATTTGTAAGCGGACGAATCTGCCAGCGCTCCGGACGCTTTCGTGCTCCGACTGATCGCCGATTCCACCGATGCTGAATCGAGTCCGACAATCAGGAGTTGGTTCGACAACGCAATTGTCGGTGTGATCGCGAAGAGTGCGGCCGGCGATTGCATGTAAAAATAAAGGACGCCGTTCTTTTCCGTTTTTGTCCAAGGCGCATCCTCATCGATCGCATGGGTCAGCGCATTCGCGATTTTGCTTGCGCGGACCGGATCTTTCACACGTAAGCAGGTAATGATCGACGGCCATCGTGCGCTCTGCGGCCAATCGGCCAACGATCCCAATTCCAGATCGAACGCGGCTTTCCAATCGTCTACGCTCACGCCGGCGCCTGTCGCGACGTCGAACACTTTCTGGAGCCAGCTTCCGAGCGGCAAACCGCCTCGGTCGATTCCAGCAAGTCTGCCGGGATTGAGCAATGTCGCGAGATACAAAACTGTGTCAGCGCTGCCGAGCGCGAGCGATGAGCGCGTCAGTTTTTGGTCGGACTGCGCTTTGGGCATTCCGACAAACAAAACGTTACGGATTTTCCCTTTGTCGAATCGCGGAGCAGCGCAAATGCTCCGAATCTGTTCAAGCATCGCACTCTGCTCCGCAGAAGTCCCGATCGCGTTGCTCAGCGACGCTAGCTTTCCCGATAACGCCTTCGGCTGGAGATAGAACAACAGCGCGTAACTTGCCGGCATATGTTTCATTGCCGCGTGAAATGTGTCATCGCCCTCGAGCGTTAATTTTCCGCCACCGGACGAACCCGCCGTGGTGGCAGCGCGACCGTCGGCACGATCGAGCACCGCTTTAAGTTCGGCCAGGTCGTTCGATGCGAATAACCATTGTCCGTCGTAAACCGTCGCGATCTGATTTGGCGCCGCGCCCACGATGTCGATCTTATGTTGCTCATAATCCTGGCTCTCATGCGCTGAAGCATCCCGCACAATCTGCGACCGCCATCTGCCGACGATCTTTTCCGCCTCGGATTGGCTGCCGTGAAAGCGAAAACCACCCGCGAAATGCGGCTCGGTATTGTCGATCGAAGTGACAGCGATGAAGGCGTCCTTGAGATCGAGCTCCTCGATGTCACTCACCGTCTCTGAGACTGTGTCGCTCCGCGGAACTTTCGAGAGCGGTTTGTTCAGGAAATCCTGGACCGCCGGTTCCTGGTAGAGCTTGTAAAGATCGGACTGGTGCCATTCGTCACGCGTTCGATGGAAATCCGGAAAATGGGCGAGCGCGATCGTCCCGGGCGGGAGCAGCGCGGTCACGGCGGCATGCGGCGTGCGGTCGGCGCGGCGTAATCCGTACAAAATCCCGACCGCAGCCAGCGCGGCGATCAATACGAGAAGGACCAGGCGTTTCACGGGCGGTTACTGTAGCGGCGGTCTATGACCGTCGCTAATTAATCTCTTTCGATCGAAAAGTGCGACGCTCACAGAGCGCCGCTACAACAAGTCAGGCCCGGGGATGAAATTGTCGATGCACCGCTTTCAAGCGCTGCTGATCGACGTGCGTATAAACCTGCGTCGTCGAAATATCGGCGTGGCCGAGCATCTCTTGAATGATGCGCAGGTCGGCGCCGTTGCTCAGCAAGTGCGTCGCGAAGCTGTGCCGGAGCAAGTGCGGATAAATATTCTTTTCCAACCCAGCGTGCCGGGCTTTTTCCTTAACGATCTGCCAGATCCGCGCGGTCGTTAATTTCGTTCCGCGTTCGGACAAAAAAATCTCGCTCCCGCTCCGGCGCTTGATTAGCTTCGGCCGCTCGGTGGACAAATAACAGGCGAGCGCTTCGCATGCTTTGCGCCCGACCGGAACGATCCGTGTTTTGTTTCCTTTCCCGAGCACACGAATCGTTCCCTCCTCCGGATAAAAATTTTCCAATCGCGCACCGGCCAGTTCGGAAATGCGCAGTCCGCTCGCGTAAAGCAGCTCGATCATCGCCCGGTCGCGCAAGCCGAGTGGCACCTTGGTGTCGATGCCGTTCAGCAGCTGTTCGACCTGGATTTCGTTCAACGTTTCCGGCAAATAACGCTCGATTCGCGGTAAACTGAGCGCTTCGGTCGGATCGCGCTCGATCTCGCCTTTGCCTGCGAGAAACCGGAAGAAAATCTTGAGCGCGACCACGATCAGCTTGATCGACGCCGCCGAAAGCCCCGATTTCTTTTTCTCCGCCAGATATTCGCTGATCAGCGGGAGCGTGACCGCCCGCCACGCCGTCTTCTCACGCTGACCTCTGACCGCCCGCCGGGCCGTCGGCCACTCTGGGCCAGAGGCTGACCTCGGGCCTCTGTTTTTTTTTGCGAACCAGCTCGCGAAATCGTTCAGCGATCGCTGGGTCGAGAGCTGGTAATTATCGGACAGCCCGCGCTCCACCGCCAGGTAGCGGATGAACGACTCGATGGATTGCTCCATGGGAGCAACCATCAAGTAGAAAGTAGAAAGTAGAAATTAAAAATTGGCTGTTCTCAGCCTTCCGACCCCTGTCCTCCGTCCTCCTTTTGGCTCGCCGTAGCCTCGGCGAAGGCGGCCGTCCTCTTCGCCAACGGACGAAGTCGCCGTGGCGACTGTTTCCAGGCGTCCCAGGCATCCGCGCGCTACGATTGACAATTGAAGAGTAAATGTTCGATCATCAGTTAAGGATGAGCTTGGACTTAAATACCATTCTGAAGGATTGGCCGCACGAGAACCGCGCGATCAAAGTGCGCAAAATCCTCGGATTGGATGGCCGGCAAAAATTGCAGCTCCGGATCGATCTCGGCGTTCTGCAAATGGAGTTGACCGGCCGGCCCGATGGCATGCGCCCGCATGGTTGCGAATCGCTTCTGACCTATCATCAACTTCGTGCCGCCCGCGCGGAAGCGCGCGGCGAAACCTACGAGCTGGCGGCTGAACAGTGCGCCGAACTTCAGCAGGAAGGCATTCAATATTATCACCGCTACCTGAGCTTGTTTCAGATCAACGATTTCCACGGCGTCGTCCACGACACCCAGCGTAATCTCGAGCTCTTCGACTTTGTCGATGCCCACACCGAGCGGGACGAGCTTTCCTGGACCCTCCAGCAATTTCGTCCCTACGTGCTGATGATGAACACCCGGGCCAAGGCTTCCATTTTCCTCGGACTGGGAAAATTTCCGGATGCGATCGCTGAGATTCAGCGCGGGCGCGACGCGATCGCCGAATTCTTTCAAAAATCAAACTTCCCCGAGCTGGCCGCGAAAAGTTCGGAGATCCATTTCCTGGAAGAATGGCTCAATGAAGTCACCGCCAAACGTCCTCGTTCCAAACTCGAGATCATGGAAAGCGAAATGGAAACGGCGGTTGCGAAAGAACTCTACGAGCGCGCCGCCGAACTTCGCGACGCTATTCAGCAGCTCAAGAAGATCGAGCAGCTGAAGAAGGTTGAGCAGGTGACGAAGGTTGAGCAGTTGAACAGTTGAGTTGGGTCAGCCCCGATAACTAATAACTGCGGCATCAGCCGCTGCCGCTCACTCAAACACCGCTTCGAGCTGTTTATCGATTACTTCGCCGGTGAAACGATCGATGGCAACGTGGAGCCAGTAGCGTTTTTCTCCTTCGACGATAAAATTTGCCAAACTTCCGGCATTCGCTGGGTACCGGCCGGATTGCGCAATTACGTCAATCATAAGATTCCACGTCCTTGTTTGCGACAACTCGGCCAGAGCGCGCGCAACAGTTTGTTTTGCTTCGGCACTGCTTCCGAGCGCCGTACCAGCTGCGCCAACTAGCCGCGTGATATCGGCTCTTCCAATCGCGTTCTGCCGATTGACTTCGGTGACAATATTCTGCGCAGTCTGATACGCGTTTGTGCGGCTGGCGTACGTCGCTGCGGTCTCATTTGTGGTCGCTCCCATCAGAATAGCGGTAATAACCGCAATGTTGCCAGTGTTCAGGCTAACTACTCCGGCGCGAAGCGGGGCGGTGTTGAATGTAAAAAGATCGAGGAGACGAGCGTCCACGCTGCCCGCCGTCCGAAAATCCACTGTTGTAGCGCCATTTCGATACGCATATCCCAGCTCACCTACATTTCGGAATGCGCGATTTAGGACCGTCGTGCCCCCGGCAGGCGGTGGCGGCGCACCGGGTTCGGACGAAGGAGTCCGGTCGACACCGTAGGCGCGCAGCGGCGCGGCCGCAGGATCACTATTGGCGTATTCAATCCAAGTCGTGTCGCCATTGGTGTCGCGTTGATCGATCAAGGACGCCATCATAGAAAAAATCTCACTGTCTGGACTACTCGCGGGGTAGGCGTATCGTAGCAGCACAGATAAGTCGGGATCTTGTCCGTTGCCGATAAGCGAGTGAATCGAAGGCTGTAGTCCAGTACCTTCGGCGCCAAAGTATTGCCAATGTTCAGGTGTACTCGCAGAAGCGGCTACATAGACGAGTCCGAAGTATCGCTTGATCGCAGTTGCATTCGTAGTCGGGTTAGTGAACAGATCAAACCGACTCAGCGGAAACCGTC
>Ga0209155_1000604_pt1 | contig 17324 bp, 14 predicted proteins | sample GraSoiAngelo_122_FD_185879 | JGI IMG/M metagenome (GOLD analysis project Ga0209155, IMG submission 185879) | Grasslands soil microbial communities from the Angelo Coastal Reserve, California, USA - 14_0927_02_20cm (SPAdes) (version 2) | ecosystem: Environmental > Terrestrial > Soil > Grasslands ... | reverse complement strand
ATCGGCTGGCCCGAGGCGTCGGCGAAGCGCACCGAGATCCACGGATTGCCGCCCACCCCGCCCTGCACCGGCTGCTTCGGGAACGAGAACGTAAAGCCGTCGGTGAACAGCGTCACATCGGCCATCGCGCTCGCCTCGTGCGGCGCGCCGTCCGTCCTCTGGTTCCTGAAGATCAGTCGCGCCTTGACGCCCGGCGACACGGTCATCGAGCCGCTCACATTGATGAACGGACCCGGATTGTTCGTGCAGTCCAGGGTTTCGATGAGGGCCTGCGCGATGACGCCGGTGACGAAGTCGACGGTCGGGTTGAACACCCCTTGAACGCAGCGGCCCAAGACGATCTCGCCGCTCAGCGGCCGGCCATTGGAGTCGACGATCTGGATCGAGATCCACGGATTGCCGCCCACGCCAGTGCCCGTGCCGCCCTCGAACGGATGCGAGGGCTGCTTGGGGATCCGGATCGTCGTGCCCGTGGTCACGCCGACCACCGTCCGGATTTCCTCCACACGCGTATGGACGTCCTTGTTGATGTTGTTGCGGAAGATCAGCTGGACGTTCAGTCCCGCGAGCGTCACCGCCCCTTCGAAGTTGATCCACGGCCCGGGGGAGTTCTCGCATTCGAAGGCCGACACGCTCGCCTGCAGGTTCATCGGCTCCGAGAGAGTCGACGTCACCTGGTTCAGCGCCCATGCCGCAGGCGATGACCCGATCAACCCCAATCCAGCCACTACCGCGAATGCCCCTTGAATTTTCAGCTTGCTCCAGTTCATGTTCATCTCCTCCTAAGTGATTTTCGGGTTAGCGACGCGCCCAACTGCATGAATGTGACTAGATGGTTGCGACTCGCCTCCCCCGCCGGGCGCAGGTATCGATGAGCCCGCGGCATCGGCGAGTAGCCCCAAGTTTGGCAAGTCCTACAATGCAATCAATGTAGGGGCCGCGGGACTTCTTGAATTTTCGTCTGGCGAAAGTGGACGTCTACACGCTCTGGCGGCGGTACTCCCCTGGCGGGCAGCCGCAGATACGCCGGAAGACACGGGAGAGATGAGGGGCGTCGCAGAATCCGAGCTGCTCCGCGATGATGTCGAGCTTGTCGTCGGTCTCCGCCAGGAGACGCTTGATGATTTCAACCCGGACCCGCGTCGCGTACTCCTTTACGCTCATCCCTGTCTCGCGCCTGAACAAATACGCGAGCTGAGCACTCGATAACCCGACGGCGCGGGCGACCCCCTGGACCGTGAGGCCGTTCCCGCTGCTGGCAGCCATGTGCCGGATTACCTCGCCAACGTGACGATCCAGACCCTGGCGCGCCGGCTGCCGGGCGCCAGCGCGTCGCTTGCGGAGGAGGCCGTTGATCCGACGCAGCAGCACATCGAGGTGGTCCGATCGCGGGAAGATTCCATCGACGCGGAGATCCAGAAGCTCCCTGAGCGCGTCGTTCTCCTCGCCCTCGGCGAGGATGATGACCCGGCAATTAGGGCGATGCGCGCGCAGGGCGCGAAGAAACGTCGCGCTCTTGAGGTCGGGAAGGCACGAGTCGAGAATGACGAGGTCGGGCCGGGATCCCGTCAGGCGGTGGAGACCTTCGGAAGCGGTGGAGGTCGTCGTCACAACGAAGTGCTTTCGGAGCGTAACGGCTAGGGCCGCCTGCATCCTCAGGATGCCTCCGACCACGAGAATCCGCGGAGCTCCATTCGCTTTCATCGACGCGCGCCTCCGTTGGGGCGTCGATATTGCCCTTAATAGCGCGTGTATGCCCCTCCGTTGACCTTATTTGACGTTCATGCGCGCCTCGCGCAGCAGAAGTTCTAGGCGACGACGATCGCGCCGTGCTTCGCGAGCAATGCCTTCGCGTCGAGCCCCCTTGACGGCATCAGGTTCGCCGCGCAACATTTGCAACCCCGAGGGAGGACAAATAATGAATTGCAATGTGCGAACGACGCGACAAATGCTCAATGGCCTCGTCATCGCCGCAGTGGCGGCGTTCGGTCTTGTTATGGCCGGCACGCCAGCGGCGGCGCCCAGCAACGACGCGGCGTCCGCGCAGGCCACGCAGGACACGAGCTCTGCACTCGTCCAGCTCAACGGCGATCCACTGTCGACGTACGTGCGCACGAAGCCGGCGCAGGGCAAGAAGATCGATTTCAACGGCAACGCGGTGAAGTCGTACCGCGCGCAGCTCAGCGCGCTTCGCAATGACTACAAGGCATGGCTGCGGGCCAACGTGCCGCAGGCCAAGGTGACCGCCGAGTTCGACATTTCGCTCAACGCGGTCGCCGTCCAGTTGAACGGGGCAACGTTGCAGCAGGTCGCGGCAGCGCCGCAGGTGCGACGCGCTGAATATCAGGGGCTCTATCGCCCGATCGGCATCAACGATCCCGACCTGGGCATCATCGATGCGATCCAGGCATGGAACGCAGGCGGCGGACCCGCCAACGCCGGCGAGGGCGTGAAGGTCGCCGTCGTTGACACCGGCATCGACATCACGCATCCGTGCTTCAGCGACGCCGGCTACGCCGCACAGGCGCAGCTCGGCGATCACCAGTTCACGAACAACAAGGTCATCGCCGCCAAGGTGTTCAACAACAAGACACCGAGCCGCCATTACACGCCCGCACCACTGCAAGACCACGGCACGCACGTGGCTGGCACCGTCGGCTGCAACCTCGACACCCCGGCAACCGTGCAAGGGGCGGTGATCCCCTACTTGATCTCCGGCGTCGCGCCGCGGTCGCTGCTCGGCAATTACAACGTGTTTCCCGATGACGTCCTTAACGCGCGCTCCGAGGACATCCTCGACGCGCTGGAGGCCGCCTACGCGGACGGCTTCGACGTCGCCAACATGAGCCTCGGCGGCGGCTCGCACGGCATCCAGGATCTGTTGACGATCGCTGTCGACAACCTCGACCAGGCGAACATGGTCGTCGCGGTCGCGGCCGGCAACTCCGGTCCCGGCCTTTTCACCGTCGAGTCGCCCGGCGCTGCGGCGCGCGCGCTGACTGCCGGCGCGAGCACCGTGCCACACTTCGTCGGCGCGCCCGTGAGAAACAGCGGCAACACGTCCGGCGCGGCGGCCGGCGACTTTGCGACGGTCACCGCCAACCTGACGGCGCCGCTCGCTGTCGTATTCAGCGCCCCGACTGTGCTCAGCACCGCCTGCTCGGCGTTGGCCGCAGGCAGGCTGGCCGGCAAGATCGCGCTGATCTCGCGCGGCACGTGCACGTTCTCGGCGAAGATCCGCAATGCGCAGGCCGCGGGCGCGGCCGCCGTTCTCGTTGCGAACAACGTCGCCGGCGACCCGGTTGCGATGGCAAGCGACGGCACGCCGAATCAGCCGACGGTGCCCGCCTACATGGTGGCACGTGAGGCCGGACAGGTGCTCAAGCTGGTTGACGGCTCATCGACGACGATCGGCGCGACGCTGGCGTATTTCCCGACGCCGAACGTCGACATCATGGCCGGATTCAGCAGCCAGGGACCGACCGACGTCGATTTCCGTGTCAAGCCCGACGTCGTTGCGCCCGGTGTCAACGTCCTGAGCTCGATTCCCGCCGCCTTCTGCGCTACACCGCCGTGCTTCGCGTTCTTCCAGGGCACGTCGATGGCCACACCGCATCTCGCGGGCTCGGCTGCCATCGTGCGCCAGCAGCATCCCGGTTGGTCCGCCGCCGAAGTGCGCTCGGCGATCGTCAATACTGGGGAACAGGGCGTTCTCAAGAACTTCTCCACCGCTGCACCGGAGACGAATGTCAATGTCATCGGCGCCGGACGCGAGAATCTGGACTTCGCGGTTCACGCGGTCGCTGCGCTCGATCCGGTAAGCGTGAGCTTCGGCGCCGTTCCCTCGGGCGGCGGCCAGACGAAGACGTTCGCCGTCGCGCTGAAAAACCTGAGCGCCGGAACGCTCGCGTTGGACGTCAGCGTCACGCCGGGCGATTCGAGCGTGACCTACGCGGTGTCACCCGGCGTAGTGACGTTACTCCCGGGTGCGACGACGGCACTTACGGTGACGATGGCGGCCGTAAAGGGCGCCACGCCGGGTCACCATCAGGGAAAGCTCGACATCATGTCGGCCGGCACGTCGGTCGCGCACGCGGCAGTCTACACGCTGATCAAGTAAGGCCCCGCAGCGGCGACGACGATCGCGCGGTAGTCGTTGACGTTGGTGCGGGTCGGCCCGGTGACGAGCAGGTCGCCGAGCGCCGAGAAGAAGCCGTAGCTGTCGTGCTTCGCGAGCAGTGCCTTCGCGTCGAGTCCCTTGCTGCTTGCGCGCTCGACGCTGTCCGGAGTCATGAAGGCTCCGGCGTTATCTTCGGATCCGTCGATGCCGTCGGTATCGGCCGCCATCGCCCAGGCTTCATCCAAGCCCTGCAACTCGATCGCGAGCGAGAGCAGGAACTCGGCGCAGCGCCCTCCACGTCCGCCTTCGCTGCGCAGGGTGACGGTGCATTCGCCGCCCGAGATGAGCGCCACCGGCGGGCGAAAAGGAGTCGAGTATTTGCGGATTTCGCGAACCAGTCCTGCCATCACCTTGGCAACTTCGGCTGCTTCCCCGGTGATGGTGTCGCCGAGAATCACGGGCTGGATGTTCTGCTTCGCAAAAACCTCTGCCGCCGCTGCGAGCGAGCGGTGGGCCGTGGCGATGACGCGGTTCTCGACGCGCCTGAAAGCGGGGTCGCCCGGCTTAGGGGTTTCAGATAGGCGGCCGGGGAAAGCAATGCGGTATTTTTCAAGCACGGATCGGGCATCGTCGCAGGTCGTTGGATCGGGCGCGCAGGGCCCGGAGGCGATGTGCGTCGGGTCGTCGCCGGTGACATCCGAGATGATGAGGGCCAGCACCGGCGCACGGCACGCCGCGGCGAGCCTGCCGCCTTGAACGGCCGAGAGGTGCTTGCGCACGGTATTGATCTCCTGGATGGTCGCGCCGCTGCGCAGCAGCTGCGTCGTCACCGCCTTGAGATCCGCCATCGAGATCCCCTCGGCGGGCAGCGACAGCAGGCTCGAGCCGCCGCCCGAAAAGAGCGCTAACAGGAGATCGTCTTTTCCAAGCCCTTTCACACGTTGGAGGATCTCGCCCGCCGCGACTTCACCTGTCTCGTCAGGCACCGGATGCCCGGCCTCGATGACGCGGATCTTCCTGGTCGGCAGGCCGTGTCCGTAGCGGGTGATCGCGATGCCCTCGAGCTCGCCCGGAAAGTGCTTCTCGGCGGCGAGGGCCATCGAAGCCGCGGCCTTGCCCGCGGCGGCCACGAAAGTGCGGCCCTGCGGCGGCGGGGGCAAGTACGGCGCAAGGATGCGTAAGGGGTCCGCCGCGGCGACCGCGGCGCGAAAGCTCTCTTCCAGCAGCGCGCGCATCAGGTCGGCGCGAACGTTTCCTTCGCTGCGTCGGGGCCGAGGCGGTAGAACTTCGGATAGGTCTCGCGGAACGCCTGCTGGATCTCTTCGACCGGCACGTCGGCGTAGCGGCCGCGGTCGCGCAGGTACTCCATGTGGCGGCGGTTGTCCGCGTCGAAGGGATGGAAGATCGAATCGCTGCGCCCGTCGAACTCGAGCGGCTTGACGCGGAACCTCGTGCACAGCGCGAGGTTGAAGGCGGGCGTGGCCTTCACCCAGCGGCCCTCGAGGTACAGGTCGGCGTAGCCGTGATAGACGAACAGGTCGCTGCCCATGGTTTCAGCGAGCCGCGGCGTCGTAAGGTGGTTCTTCACGTCGGCAAAGCCCACGCGCGCGGGAATGCCCGCCGCACGGACGCATGCGGCAAGCAGCGCGGCCTTGCCCACGCAAAATCCCTGCTCGGCGCCGAGCACCGAAGATGCCTTGAAGACTTCCTCATTCGAAAAATCGAGGAACGGGTTGTAGCGGATCTGGTCGCGTACGGCGTAGTAGAGCGAAACCGCGCGCTGCCGCTCGGTCTCGCCGATCGCGTGCTTTGTTGAAAACCCGATGATCCCGGGGTGGGCGCTGTCGATGTAGCGCCCGGGCCGGAGGAATTCCTTCATTTATCCAGCTTCATCAGGCGACGCGCACCCTGGAACAGCGCGCTCGACTGGTTGGCAAGCCCGTCGACAACCGAGAAATGGTGGGTGCCGGGCATCGCGATGTCGCCCGCGAACGCGGCGCGCCAGCGCTCGCCGAGCAGCGCGTTCTGGCGGTGAAACACGCTCGACTCGTCGCCGCCGACGCAGGTCATCACCGGGGAGCGGGTGGCCGGCGGCAGGAAGGCGGGCGAGAGCCTGAGCGCGGACGCCTCGTCGAGCCGCAGGTCCGGCTGGAGGAAGTCGATGTGCGGCAGCGGCCGCAGGTCGTACAGGCCGCTGATCGCGAGCGCTCCCTTCCACAGGTCCTTCGGCAGCCGCGCGTCGAACACCGGCCAGAGCGCGCTCATCATCATCGCCGCCAGGTGCCCGCCCGCCGAATGCCCGCAGACGTACAGCCGGTCCTGGTCCATGCCGTACTGCTCGGCGTGCAGCCACAGCCAGCGGCTCGCGCGCAGCATCTGGCGCACGATCTCCTCCATCGTCACCTTCGGGCAGAGGTCGTAGTTCACCACCGCGAGCGAGACCCCGGCGTCGATCCAGGCGGGGGCCAGGAACGAGAAGTCCCGCTTGTCGAGCGAGCGCCAGTAGCCGCCGTGGATGAACATCATGCAGCTGCCGTCGCCCTTGCGCGCCGGGAAGAGGTCGAGCGTCTCGCCCGGCATGTCGCCGTAGCGGCGCTCGAGATAGCAGGTCATGGTGCCGCGCGCGCGCGCCGAGCTCTCGCTCCAGCGCGCGAAGAACTGCGGATGCTCCGGCACCAGCGCCCGGTTGTTGTATTCCCGGCTGAGCGTATCCGGCGCGTTCACCCGCGTTTTTCCCTCCACAGTCCCATGGCTTCCTGTCCCGGGCGGTCGGAAAACGAGAACAGCACCGTCTCGCCCTTCGCCTCGAACCGCAGCGGCGCCCACGACGGAGCCACGAAAGTGTCGCGCGCCTCGTATTCGAAGGTTTCATCGCCGACGTGCACGCGCCCTTCGCCTTCGACGACGCTGTAGATCGTGCCGTCGGTCGAGCGGTACGCCTGCGAGCGGAAGCCCTTCGGCAGCAGCTGGATGAACGCGGCTATGGTCGGCATCGCGTGCCCGCCGGTGAGCGGGTTCATGAACTGCATCTTCCAGCCGTGACAGGGATCGGGACCCTGGTCCTGCGCGAGCTTGTCGAGCGAATCGCGGCTGCGCGCGTACGGATAGTTGAAGATGGGCGAGGTCTTGCCGAAGGGCGCCGCGGCCGCCAGCGGCACCAGGTTGTTGCCGTAGCGCGCGGCCGACGCGCCCTCGCTGCGCGACACCGGCTGCACCTCTTCCGGATAGACCTCGTGGAACTGCGCGGCGAACAGCTGGACGATGCGGATGTCGAGGCCGTCCATCCACACCACCGGCTCGCTGCCCGGGTTGCCGTGGTCGTGCCAGGTCCACGAAGGCGTGATGATGAAGTCGCCGGGGAACATGGTGGTGCGCTCGCCGTCGACCGCGGTGTACGCGCCCGAGCCCTCGACGATGAAGCGCAGCGCCGACTGCGAGTGGCGGTGGCTCGGGGCGATCTCGCCCGGCAGGATCAGCTGCAGGCCGGCGTACAGGCTTTGCGTGATGCAGGACTCGCCGCGCATGCCGGGGTTCTCGAGGATCAGCACGCGCCGGATCGCCTCCTTCGCGGTGATCAGCTTGCCCGCCTCCATCAGGTAGGGCCGCGCCTGCCTGTACTTCCACAGGGCGGGCCGGCAAGCCGTCGCCGGCGCGTTGGGAATGAGCTCGTGCAGCACCTCCCACAGCGGGGCAAGGTTGTCCCTGTCCATGCGGCGGTACAGCTCCTGCCGCGCGGCGCCGAGGGTGGGCTGGGGAACGCTGGCCATGGTGAATTCCAGAAAAGAGGATTCTACGATCTGGCGAGCGGCCTGAGCCAGACTACCGGCTTGCCGAGCGTCGCGCCGAGCGCCTTGCCCTCGGGGTCGGCGAGCGCGGCCTCGCGCGCTTTGCGGATCGCCGCCGCCTGCGCGCGCGGGTCGGCAGTGTCCGGGTTTTCCACTCGCGCGTCGACGATGGCGAGGAAGTTCGCCTTGCCGCGCCGATGCGTCTCGCCGTAGCCCTTGATGAGGCGGGCGCATTCGGCGACCTCGAAGGCCAGGCCGGCGTCGCGCCTTGCCGCCTCGGCGACCAGGCCCAGCCAGCGCTCGATCAGCTGCTGCTCCTCGCCGTAGCGGTAGCTGCGCGGCCGCCAGGGCTTCATCCAGGCGAGCGAGCGCACCAACAGGTAACCGAAGAGGCTCGAAGTCTTGATGTGCATGCCGACGTTGTAGGCATCGAGCCTGCCGCGGCGCTCGGCCCACGCAACAAGTCTTTTTCCGAGGAAACGCGGAAGAACGGAGGCGAATTCCTCGATTCCCGGCTTCAGGTAATCGATGACCACCACCGGCTCGCCGTCCTTCGCGCCCACTTCGCGGCGCACCCGCTCGAAGCGGCTGGCGCGCGTCTTGAGGTCGGCGACGCGGATGATGTCCTCGTAGGCCATCCAGAGCGCGAGGTGCCGCGCCACAGTGGCCGCGAGCTTCGCGTCACCGCCAAGGAAGGGCTTTATCCGCTGCTGATACAGATCTGCATACCGCTCGTCCTGGTAATCCTTGAGGCGGTCAACGGCGAGAGCGAGAATCTCCTTCAATTCGGTGGCGCGCCGCGGCGGCGCAGGTTCCGCCGGCGCGGGCCGCGCGCGGGCGGCGATGTCGTAGCCGGCGGCAAAGCCGCGCAGGCTCGCCTCGGCGCCGCGACCGGCGCCGCGGATCGCCCGCTCGCAGGCTTCGCGCGACAGCGGCAGCACGCCACTCCCCGCCATGGCGCCGAACAGCACCGCGTTGATCACGGTGCCGCTCTCCTGGGCGAGGCTGCGCATGTCGAACAGCACGCTCGCCTTCGCCAGGTGGCGCGCCGCTTCCACGACGCGCGCGCTGTCGAAGCGCCCGTCGGCCATCTGCATCTTCTCGACCGTGGCGTAGATGCGGTGCGTCGACGCAATCAGCGTGGTGCGCCCGGGGCTGACGAAGCCGTTGTGCATCGCGCGCCCGGCCTCCACCAGCTCGGAAGCGACCATCACGTCGACATTCCCCGGGCTCGGCGTGAGCGAGAGCACGGGTTCTTTTCCGTTCAGCTGCTCTTTCTTCGCGGGAAAGATCTCCAGGTAGTACGTCGTCGCGCCGGTGCGCTGCGCCACGCCCGGAATCGAGGTCGCCTGCGCGGGATACCCGCTCGCCGTCGCCGCCTCCATCAGCCAGTCGGCCATCACGCCGCCGCCTTCGCCGCCGAGCGCAGCGATGAGAACGGTGATCGGGCGCTCCGGAAGATTCACAGGATTTTCGAAACCAGCCTGTCCCACAGGCTAGGGTTCTGGATCACCTCGGCCCGGTAGAACGAGGGACAGAGCACTGCGGCGTGCGCGTTCTCGCCGCACAGCCCGCAGCCGACGCAGCCGTCGATCACCGTCGCCACCGGGTCGGTGCGCAGCGGATCGGGGTTGTCCTTGATGGTGAGCGTCGGACAGCCCGAGAGCCGGATGCACGAGTGGTCGCCGGTGCAGGTGTCCTCGTCGACGCCGTACTTCACGCGGACCGTTCTCTTCCCTTCGGACAGTTGCTTTGCAACGAGAGGCCGCAATTTGCGCTGGCGCTCGAGCTGGCATTCGCCGTCGGCGATGATCACCTTCAGGCCCTTGTAGTCGGTGGTCATCGCCTCCTTCAGCGTCTTCGCCACCGCGCCGACCTTGTAGTTGTCGACGGTCTTGACCCAGCCGACGCCGATTCCCTCGAGCGCGCGCTCCATGCTCATGTCTGGAGCTTTGTGCGCGCTGTGCTGCGGAGAGGAGGGCAGCTCCTGCGTGCCGGTCGCCGAGCTGTAGCCGTTCTTCATGATGACGAGGATGCCGTCATTCTTGTTGAACACCGTGTTGGCGATCCCCGAGGTGAGCCCGTTATGCCAGAAGCCGCCGTCGCCCATCATGGTGATGGTGCGCCTGCCGAACATCGGCTGGATCGCCGAGTTGGAAGCGAGCCCCAGGCCGTAGCCGAGCACCGTGTTGCCGAGGTCGAACGGCGGCAGCGTCGAAAAGAGGTGGCAGCCGATGTCGGCCGACATGTGGATCTTGCCGACCTCGCTCTCGAGGACTTTCATCGCCGAGAACACCGGGCGCTCCGGGCAGCCGACGCAGAACCCGGGCGGGCGCTGCGGCAGGCCGCCGAGCAGTTCTGCAGCTTTTTTCTTCAGGGTAATGATCGGTTCTATCGCGCTTGCATGATTCAGATACCTTGCAATTCCCTTGAAAACCACTTCCCCGGTGTATTCGCCAGCCATGGGGAGAAGATCCTTGCCGTGCACCTTGACGTCATCGACCTCGTGCCGGCGCAGCATGGCGAGCACCGCTTCCTCGATGTAGGCGGGCTGGCCCTCTTCGACCACCAGCACGGATGCCTTGTCTCTGCAGAATTCAGTGATTTCCTCCGGAATGAGCGGATAGGTGACGTTCATGCAGTAGATCGGCACGCGCGAGGCGCCAAACGCGTCGGCGAAGCCGAGCTGCTGCAGGGCACGGATCACCGCGTTGTACAGGCCGCCCTGGCAGAGGATGCCGAGCTCGCGCATGTCCCCGGCGAAGGTCTCGTTCAGCTTTCTTTCCCTGATGAAGCGCACGGCAGCGGGCCAGCGCACGTCGATCTTGTGCTTCTCCTGCGCATACGTCGCCGGCGGCAGGCAGATGCGGCCGGGATCGAAGGCGGGATTTTCGATGAGCGTGCGTTTCGAGAGCCTCGGCGCCTGGTTGCGCTTTGTCTTGAAACTGCCCTGAACATGGCAGGCGCGGATGCGCAGCTCGAGCATCACCGGCGTGCTCGAGGCCTCCGAGAGCTCGAATCCCTGCTCCACCATCTCGACGATCTTGCGCAGGTTGGGGCGGGGGTCGAGCAGCCAGATCTGCGACTTCATCGCGAAGGCATGGCTGCGCTCCTGGATGATCGAGGAGCCCTCGCCGTAGTCCTCGCCGAGGACGATCAGCGCGCCGCCCAGCACGCCGGCCGAAGCCAGGTTGGAGAGCGCGTCGGAGGCGACGTTGGTGCCCACCGTCGACTTGAAGGTCACCGCGCCGCGCATCGGGTAGTTGATCGACGCCCCGAGCATCGCCGCGGCGCCCGCTTCGGAAGCGTTGCTTTCCACGTGGATGCCGAGCTCGTCGAGGATGTCGCGCGCGTCGTTCAGCACGTCCATCATGTGCGAGACCGGCGCACCCTGGTAGCCGCCGACGTAGGCGACCCCGGACTGCAGCAGCGCCTTGGTGACCGCGAGGATGCCCTCGCCGTGGAAGGTCTCGCCCTCGCCGAGCTTGAGCTTGGCGACTTCCTGCTTGAAGGATCGTTCCATGGTCTACACCAGAATCCTAGGCAGCCAGACCGCGATCGCCGGCACGAAGAACACCAGGGCGAGCAGGAGCAGGCTCATGCCGATATAAGGCAGCACCGCCTGAAAAATGTGACCCATGCGGACCTGCGGCGGCGCCACGCCCTTCATGGTCATCAGCAGCAGGCCGTGGGGAGGCAGCAGCAGGCCGAGCTGCATGCAGATGAGGAACATCACGCCGAACCACACCGGGTCGACGCCGTATTTCTGCACCAGCGGCATGTAGATCGGCAACGTGATCATCATCATGCTCACCTGCTCGACGAACAGGCCCAGGAAAATCAGGAGCAGCATCATCGCGGCGATCACGGCGAGCGGCGTGAGCCCGAGCCCGGCGATCAGCTCGACCAGCCCGTTGCTCGCGCCCGAGAACGACAGGATCTGCGAGAAGGTCGTGGCGCCGACGATGATGAACAGGATCATGCCGGAGATGGCGGCCGTGCCGCGCAACGCCCTGAGGAGATTGTCGAAGCTGAGCGCCTGGTAGGCGAGGGCCAGCACCATGGTGAAGAGCGCACCGATCGCCGCCGATTCGGTCGGGGTCGCCCAGCCCGCGGACATGGAGGCGACGACGATCACGAAGATCGATACCAGCGGCAGCACGTACTGCACGAAGGGGCGCAGCTTCGCCCAGCCGTGGTATTGCGTGAACCCGGCTACCGGCGCCAGCGCCGGGTTGAACTTCACGCGCACGATGATGTAGACAATGAACGCCAGGCTCAGGATGAGCCCCGGCATCACGCCGCCGATCAGCAGCTTGGAAATCGAGATCCCCGACAGGCTCCCGAGGAGCACCGTGAGCGCGGAAGGCGGAATGAGCATGTCGACGGCGCCGATCGCCATCAGCGGGCCGGTCGCCATCGTCGGGTGATAGCCGCGCGACAGCATCACCGGCAGCATCAGGCTGCCGAGCATCGCCGTGGTGGCAATGGTCGAGCCGGAGATCGCTGAGAACACCGTGCCGGCGACCACCGCGACCACCGCCAGCCGCCCCGGGACCTGCCGCACGAGCCGCTCGACGCCGTCGATCACCTTTACCGCGAGGCCGGTGTGGAACAGGACCTCTCCCATCAGGATGAAAAGCGGAATCGGCGTGAGGGAGAAGCTCGCCACGGAGACGACGCTGTTCCGCGCGAGCTGCGTGAGCCCGGCCTCGCCGCCGAGAAACAGCAGCGCGCCCGCCAGGTTGATCACCAGGAACGAGAACGCCACCGGCAGGCCGAGAAACAGCAGCACGGTGGAGCCTCCGAGCATCAGCCATGCGGCGGCGCCCCATGACATGTCGCTCAGCCGGTCGACACGGCGTCATCACGCGGCGCGCGCTCCCCGAGATACAGGCGGCGCATGCGGAACAGCATCTCCAGCGAAAGCGCAAGGAACGCCGCCGGCAGAACGCTGAGCAGCCACCACTCCGGCGTGATCAGCGTCTTGATCGAAATCGACCCGGCCGCGTAGCTGGCGAGCGCCGCGCGCGCGCCGTAGTACGCGATCGCCGCGCAGCAGGCGAGCCCGAGCGCGTCGACCGCCCACTCGAACGCCCAGCCCACGCGCGGCGGCACAGCGCGCAGGACGATGTCGACCCGGATATGCTGGCCGCGCCGCAGCAGCCACGGCGCGGTCAGCATGGTGACGAGGTACAGCATCGCTTCGGAGACCTCGTTGCTCCATGCCAGCCCGACCGTGCCCGGGACGATGCGCACGTTGCGCAGGAACACGTCCGCGCAGATCATCAGGGTCAGCGCGAAGATCAGCGCGCAGGCGACGAGCGCGAGCGCGTCGAGCGCCTTGCCGTACGCCGCCTCGAGCGCCGCGATGCTCATCGCCCCAGCAGCCTTCTCAGATGCGGCCCGTACTGCGGGCACGTCTTGATGATGCTCGCCCAGCCCACCTCGTTCGCCTGCTGCACGTACTTGCGGCTCGTCTCAGCATCGAAGCTGATGGTCTGGATGCCGGCTTGCGCCTGGCGCCTGGCCTCGTTCTGGTTGTAGGACTTCCAGAACTCGTTCTGCCCCTCGTAGGCGAGCGCCTGGCGGGTGAGGAAATCGCGCGCCGCCGGCGGCAGCGACTTCCACCTGTCCAGGTTCACGACCAGCGACACCTCGGCGTTGTAGAACCCCGGGTCGACGCGGAACCTGGTCTTCTCCTGCCAGTTGAGATCGAACAGGGCGTGGATCGGCCAGCCGTAGCCGTCGATCACGCCGCGCTCGAGCGCGGTGTACACCTCGCCAGGCGCGGTGGTCATCACGGCCGCGCCCATCGACTGGAAGAAGTCGCGGTACACCGGCGTGATGCGGATCTTCAGCCCGGTGAGGTCCGGCTTGTCGATTTTCTTGTTGAGGTACAGGTGGAAGGGCGTGAACTCGACCACCCGCGCGAGGTAGTACATGTTCGCCTTTTCCTGCCAGATCTTGTTGATCAGGTCGTAGGCGCCGTTGCGGCGCTGCTCGGCCGCGCTCACCTCGGCGAGCTTCAGGGCGTCGGCCTCGGGCATCAGGTTGGTGTAGTACGCGCCCGTGGTCAGGGCCATGTCGACGACGCCGGTCTTCACCGCGTTGCCGATCTCGAAGGTCGGGATCGCCTTCGGCCCGCCGATGAAATTCATCTGCAGGACGCCCTTGCCTTCCTTGTTGGCCTTGTCGATCCATTCGACGGTGCGCTTCACGTAGTACTGGTTCTCCGGGAAGGCGCTCACCACCCGCAGCGTGACTTCCTGCGCGGCTGCGAGGGCCGGTGCCAGTGCTGCCGCGGCCAGGGCAAGCCAGCTGATCGGTTTCATTCACTTCTCCGGTGTGGAACCAGGCAGCCTAGGACGGCGCTCCGGCATATGTCAAATCAATGTAGCGCATGGTATGAATCACCGGCATGAATGTACAGGACATGATCTCGACGCTGGTCATCGGCGGCGGCATCGGCGGGCTGTCGCTCGCGCGCGAGCTCGCCGTTCGCGGCCTGCCGGTGACCGTCCTGGAGAAAGCCCCGCAGCTCAACCCGGTCGGCGCCGGGATCATCATGAACCCCAACGCGATGCGCGTCCTGGAGCGCAACGGCCTTGCCGAGGCGGTGCGCCTGGATTCGTGGCCCTACCTAGTGCGCGAGACCTGCGACTCGCGCGGCCGCTCGCTCGCGATGCGCGATTACCGCCCGCTCTACGAGGCCGGGAAGCTGTCGGTCGGCGCGCTCGTGCACCGCGCGCATCTGCTCGACGTGCTGTACCGCAGCCTGCCGCCCGCGGCAGTACGGTTCAACGTCGGCGTTCGGAGCATCGACGTCCTGTCCGATCGCGTGCGCGCGGAAACCGGGCGCGGCGAGGTCTTCGAGGCGGATCTCCTGGTCGGCGCGGACGGCATCCATTCCCAGGTACGGAGCCGGCTCTTTGGCGAGATCCGGCCGCGCTACATGGGGTACCGGTCGCACCGGCTGATCGTCGACAATGAAGCCGGCGTGCGGCATTTCACCGAGTTCCTCGGCCGGGGCCAGCGCATAGGGCTGGTGCCGATCTCGGCGGCGCGGCTTTACGTCTGGACCACGTTCAACTCGCCGCAGGCGCAGCCGCCCGTGTTCGACAGCGTGAGCCGGTTCCGCGACGCGTTCAGGCAGTTCACCGACGCGCGCATCGCGCGCGTTTTTTCGCAGCTGCGCTCGATGGACGGCGTCATCTCCACCGACATCGAGGAGATGGCGCTCGACGAATGGACCCGGGGCCGGGCCGCCCTGCTTGGCGACGCGGTGCATCCGATGACGCCCAATATCGGCCAGGGCGCCGGCATGGCGATGGAGGATGCCGCGGTTCTAGCTCAAGAAATTTACTCCGGCGGTCCTGATGCATTAATTCGCTACGCTCGCCGCCGCAAGCCCCGGGTCGAAACCGTGGTGCGCATCTCGCGCGAGGTCGGCACGGACGGGCAGCGCTCGAGCCCCGTCGGCTGCTGGCTGAGGAACCGCCGCATTCGCCGCGAGGGGCGGAATGCGGAGAAAATGCAGGCTGATCTCGAGCGGCTGCTGGCCTAAGGAGAAAATGCGCGTGGCGAAAATTCGGCATATCGCAATCACCGCGGAAGACCCCTTCGCGACCGCGGAGCTGTTCAAGAAGGGATTCGGCCTCGAAGAGATCGGCCGCGGCGACAGCGAGCTGGCGCGCGAGGTCTACCTCACCGACGGCTACATTAACGTCGCGATCGTCTGCTGGAAGCGCACCAAGGAAACCCCGAACCCCTATCCCGAAGGCTACGGGCTCGATCACTTCGGCCTGCAGGTCGACGACCTCGAGAGTGCGGAAGCGCGGGCCAGGGCGGCCGGCGCAACACCACAGCCGCCGCCGCCGGTCGACCTGTCGAAGCTCGATGGCCGGCTGTTCTTCGAGAAGAAATACGTACTGGCAGGCGTGAAGTTCGATCTCTCCGGGCATGGCTGGCCGGTCGCCGCGGAGAAGAAGTGAGCGTAGTCGCGCTGGAAGCTTCCAGCGTCAGGAAGGTCTATACGAAGAACGGCCAGCCGCTGGCGATCCTCGACGTCGAGCGGTTCAGCGTGCGCGAGGGCGAGCTCATCACCGTCATCGGGCCGAGCGGCTGCGGCAAGAGCACCTTCCTGCACATCATCGGCGGCTTCATCAAGTCCGAGGGCGGCGGCAGCATCCGGGTGTACGGCGAGGAAGTCAGCGGCCCCGGCCCGGACCGCGGCATGATGTTCCAGGAGTTCGCGCTTTTCCCCTGGCGCACCGTGGCTGGCAACGTCGCCTGGGGCCTCGAGACCCAGGGCGTGCCGCGCGCGCAGATCGACGCCACCGTCGGCAAGTACCTGCAGATGATGAACCTGAGCGAGTTCCGCAACCACTATCCCGCCGAGCTGTCGGGCGGAATGAAGCAGCGCGTGGCGCTTGCGCGCGTGCTGGCGTTCGATCCCAAGGTGCTGCTGATGGACGAGCCCTTCGGCTCCCTCGACGCGCAGACGCGCGAGACCATGCAGGAGGAGCTGATCAAGCTCTGGGAGCGCACGCGCAAGACCATCGTCTTCGTCACCCACGACATCGAGGAGGCGGTATTCCTCGGCGACCGCGTCGTCGTCCTCACCGCCCGTCCCGCGCGCATCCGCGAAGAGGTGCGCATCGACCTTCCGCGCCCGCGCGACCTCTCGGTGAAGAAGTCGGTGCAATGCCTCGAATACCGCAACTACATCTGGGACCTCATCCGCAGCGAGTCCCAGCGCGCGAATAAATAACGTCACGCGACTGCCGCTCGCTAACACTGCGCCCACTACTCCATACGTCCGTATGGCCATAGCGCCATATCCATGTTAGCCTTGTGCCATGGCGAAGGGCCCGGTTCGACTGGGACCTGGACAAAGATGACAAGAACTACAAAAAGCACGGCGTCTCCTTCGCGCTGGCGCAGCTCGCGTTCATTGACGCGAAGCGCGTCATCGCGGAAGACCTGTCTCACAGCTCCGGCGAACCGCGGTACTACTGTTTTGGCCAAGTGGGTGCTGGCATCCTCACAGTGCGGTTCACTTACCGTGAGAACGTGATTCGCATCCACGGAGCCGGTTATTGGCGCAAAGGAAAGCGAATCTATGAGCGAGAGAATCAAATACACGGACGAGCCCCTCGGGGACCTGAAGGTCGTTCCTGATTTCCTCCCTCAACCGGAGGATCTTGTATTTCGTGAGGAAGGCGTAAAAGTCACCATCTCGCTGAGTAAGCGCAGCGTTGACTTTTTCAAGAACCAGGCGCGCAAGCACAACACGCAATATCAGCGCATGATCCGAAGGCTGCTTGATGCGTATGCAGCGCATCACTCAAGGCGACCTCTAACCGCGCGTTCAACAAGGACGCGCCGCGAGCGGCGCGCCGGTTGACGCAACGTTA
>Ga0209155_1000603_pt1 | contig 17324 bp, 15 predicted proteins | sample GraSoiAngelo_122_FD_185879 | JGI IMG/M metagenome (GOLD analysis project Ga0209155, IMG submission 185879) | Grasslands soil microbial communities from the Angelo Coastal Reserve, California, USA - 14_0927_02_20cm (SPAdes) (version 2) | ecosystem: Environmental > Terrestrial > Soil > Grasslands ... | reverse complement strand
ATGAAAGGCAAACTTGGGCGCTATCTCGGGCTCGACGAGCATCTCGCGCTCGGCGTCACGATTGCCTGGTATCCCGGCTTCACCCACCATGTCACTTGGGCCGCCCTGTGGGATTTCATGACGGCGTTTCAGGAGCGCGGCACCGCCGCCTGGGATGATTTCGTCGCCAGCCGGCAGGACCGGCCTTATCCTCACCCGGAGATGCCGCCCGACGGCGAGGGCGCCGACAAGCAGCGCGCCCTCGAGGAACGCTATCTGTCGGAGGCGGCGCTCGACAAATACCGGAGGCAGTGATGGCGCGCGACGGCTACCGGATCTTCGATTCCGACACCCATGTCGGCCCCGACGCCCTGATCCTCGAACCCTATCTGAGCGCCGCCGACCGGGAGCGGCTGGCGCGCTGGGCGCCCTATCGCGCCACCGGCCGCAGCGGCCGCGTCACCTACACCAAGGGCGAGCGCCAGTACCGGCGCAAGCTCGGCGCCGCCGCGCCGGACGCGGCATCGGCCGGCTACATGGCCGGCTTCACCGGCGTCGCGCGCGAGCGCCAGCCCTCGCCGCAGGTCGATGCCGACCCGGCCGCCCGCATCGCCGACATGGATTACGAGGGGGTCGACGCCAATCTGACCCTGCCGTCCGGCTGGTTCGGCACCTGGACGGCGGGCGACGATGTCGCGCTCGAACTGGCGATGTACCGCGCCTATCACCGCTGGATGGCGGATTATTGCGGCGCCTTTCCGGAGCGCCTCGGCGGCGTCATCCTCGCCGCGGCGCGCGATGTCGAAGGCTCGCTCGCCGAGATGTTGCATTGGGGCAAGGCGCGCTGGGCCTGGGGACTTCTGGTCTATGCGCCGGTCGGTACGCCGCTCGACCATCCCGATCTCGAGCCGCTCTACGCCGCCGCGGCCGATCTCGACCTCGCCATCGTCTTGCACACCTTCACGGTGATGCCGCCCTACGCCCCGGGCGGACAGGACACGTGGGACAATCTATGGCTGCAGCGTTCGGCGGCGCATCCCTGGTGCGGCATGCGCAACATGGCGTCCCTGATCGGCAGCGGCGTCATGGACCGCTACCCGAGCTTGCGCATCGCGACCTTGGAAGCCGGGCATGGCTGGCTGCCCTTCTGGATCAAGCGGCTCGACGAGCATGCCGAGACGATCAAGGCGGCCCTGCCGGAGCTGCGCCATCGCCCGACCGATTACGTGACGAGCGGCCGCTATTTCCAGAGCATCGAGATCCCGGAAGGGGCACCGTTGACCAATGCGGTTGCCGATCTCCTCGGCGATGACGTGCTGATGTACGCCTCTGACTATCCGCACGGCGAAAGCCATTTCCCGAAATCGACCGGGATCGTGCTCGGCTGGGAGATGCCCGAGACTCGCCGGCGGAAGCTCTTGTGGGACAATGCCTGCCGGCTCTACACCCGCTCCGGTCTGAGTTAGGTCGGGATCTCCTCAGACTGAATCGCTCTCTTGTCCGTCATGGCCGGGCTTGGCCCGGCTATCCACGCCCTCAATTCGTGGATGCCCGGAACAAAGTCCGGGCATGACGGCTTTGGGACGCTTCAATTTGGCCCATTCAAGCGAGGGTGGCAGGCCGCCTGCAAATCCAAATTTCGGTTTTCACGCAAGCGGCTGCGCTATTGCGCGCACCGTTCTTGAATTCGCCGGTTGGGAGAACAAATAGAGTACAGGACCGCTTGCCACCGGATGCAAAGGACTTCGACGGTGGCGCTGGCGGCCCGCGGTTCCGCCGCTGTTATTTTGTTGTTTCCCGCTGTTATTCTGCTGTTTCGACGGCGATGCCGTCGATGAAAAAAACTAAGCAAAACAATGGGGTGAGATGATTTTCTGGTTCGGGAGCGGCGAAATCGACGGAACAGCGAATGTATCGCGACGGCCCCCGCTTGCCGAACCGGAGCCGGGCGCGTTTTGCTGCAAATCCGCTGCATATGCAGCAAAAGGGCGCGCGTCCGCATCGCGACGAATAGGGGGCGGTCGCCTGCAAATCCCCTGCAAATGCAGGCCGGCAGGCGCAGGCACTGTTTCAGGCTTATTTCGCCTCGGCGCCGTCAACGTGCAGGATCTCGACCGCCGGGGGCTGGGTCAGCACCTCGCTGAACGAATGCATCCAATTGCCGGTCTCCTTGCTCGATCCGATGCCCTTGTTGCGAAACTGGTCGAGCTGATCGAGCTTTTGCAATTCGACCTCGAACTGCAATGCCGCGCCGTCGCCATGCCCGCGGGTCAGCGGCACCAGCATGCGGGCGTTGAGCCCGTTCGAGCGGGCGGCATCGACCTCGCGGCGGATGAAATCGAGGGCGCGCTGGCGGTTGACCGGCAGCACGCAATAGGAAAAGCGGGCGAGATACATCGGGGGCTCCTCGTCGTGGCGGGCCGTCTTGCCCGGTCAACGCCGGTCGGCCGCGGGTGCTGCATCCCGCCAGGCAGGTTCTAAAGGCCGTGCTTTCCTTGGCCGGCGAAATCCGCTTCGATACTCGACAGCGGCGGGATTACTGCCGGATTGGGGAGGGACGTTGATGAAAGGCTGGGTTCGCGGCATCGGCGCGGCCGCCGCGGTCGTCCTCGCATCCGGGATCGCCCAGATCGCGGTCGCGCAGAAATCGGGCGGCGTCCTGCGCGTCTATCACCGCGACAGCCCGGCCTCGATGTCGATCCACGAAGAGGGGACGAACTCGACCGAGATCCCGATGATGGGGGTGTTCAACAACCTCGTCGTTTACGATCAGCACATCGCCCAGAACAGCCTCGCGACAATCCGGCCCGAGCTCGCCGACAGCTGGTCATGGAGCGAGGACGGCAAGGCGCTGACCTTCAAGCTGCGCCCCGGCGTCAAATGGCATGACGGCAAGCCCTTCACCGCGGCCGATGTCAAATGCACCTGGGATCTGCTGAGCGGACGCGGCCAGGATCGGTTCCGCGCCAACCCGCGCAGATCCTGGTGGAACAATGTCGCCGACATCGAAACGAACGGCGATCTCGAAGCGACCTTCGTGTTGAAGCGGCCGCAGCCGGCATTGCTGACATTGATCGCTTCGGGCTACACGCCGGTCTATCCGTGCCATGTTCCGCCGGCGCAGATGCGGCAGCGCCCGATCGGCACCGGGCCGTTCAAATTTGTCGAGTTCAAGCCGAACGAGTCGATCAAGGTCGCAAAGAACCCGGATTACTGGAAGCCCGGCCGGCCCTATCTCGACGGCATCGACTACACGATCATCCCCAACCGCGCGACCGCGATGCTCTCCTTCATCGGCGGCAAGTTCGACATGACCTTCCCGTTCGAGGTGTCGATCCCGATGCTGAAGGATGTGAAGAACCAGGCGCCGCAGGCAATCTGCGAATTGGCGCCTGGTAATGCCAGCACCAATTTGATCATGAATCGCGACAATCCGCCCTTCAACAACCCGGATTTGCGCAAGGCCTTGGCCTATGCGATCGACCGCAAATCCTTTATCGATATTCTGGCCGAAGGGCAGGGGGACGTCGGCGGTGCGATGCAGCCGCTGCCCGCTGGACAATGGGGCTTGCCGACCGAGATGCTGCAGACGCTGCCCGGCTATGGTCCCGATGTCGAGAAGAACCGCGACGCCGCGCGCAACATCATGCAGAGCCTCGGCTACGGCCCGGACAAGCATCTCACCGTCAAGGTGTCGGCGCGTAATATCCCGATCTTCCGCGACCCCGCCGTCATCCTGATCGATCAGCTGAAACCGATCTGGATCGATGGCGAGCTCGATCCGGTCGATACCGCCACTTGGTTCCCGAAAGTCGCGCGCCACGACTACCAGATCGGCCAGAACAACACCGGCAGCGGCGTCGACGACCCCGACCAAATGTTCTACGAGAATTACGGCTGCGGCTCGGAGCGCAACTACACCGGCTATTGCAACCGCGATCTCGAGCAATTGTTCGAGAAGCAATCGACGGAAGCCGACCAGGAGAAGCGTAAGCGCCTGGTCTGGGACATCGATAAGAAACTGCAGGAAGATGGCGCGCGGCCGATCATCTACCACTTCCGCGCCGCAACCTGCTGGCAGCCGCAGCTGAAGGGCGTCACGATCATGGTCAACAGCCAGTACAATGGCTGGCGCATGGAAGATTGGTGGCTCGACCGCTGATCGCGCATCGCCGAGGTCCCGGCACACGCCGGGACCCATTTGTCAGCCGCAGGATGGTCGCGACCATGGATCCCGGCCTTCGCCGGGATCAATTTTTGGACGCGCGTTCGTGCTCTGAGGGTCACGATCAGGCCACTGATGCACATCGAGCGCATCAATACTGACGAAGGGTTGGAAGCGCTGCTGCCGGACTGGGCGGCGCTGTGGCAGCGCCTAGCCGGCGCGACGCCGTTCCAGTCGCCGCACTGGCTCGTGCCGTGGTGGCGCCAGTTTGGGACCGGCATGCCGCGCATCGTCACCGCGCGCGCCGATCAAACACTGATCGCGGTCCTGCCGCTTTACGAACTGCACGAGCCCGGTTGCGTCAAGCTGCTGCCGATCGGCATCAGCGTGTCCGATTACATCGACGCGCTCGTCGATCCGGCCTATCCCGAAGCCGCCGATGCGCTGCTCGCCGCCATTCTCGACATCCCAGGTTGGCAGGAATGTCACCTGCCAGATCTGCCGCCCGATGCTGCCTTTGTCCGCGCCGCCGCGCCGTCCGATCTCGCAGAAACCCGCCAATCCGGGCCGTGCTGCCCGGTGCTGACACTGCCGGCCGACCCGCACGATCTCGCGACGGTCGTTCCGCGGAAGACATTGCGCGATGTGCGCCAGGCCCATTCGCGAACCGAAACCATTGGTCCCATCGCCATCGAGACGGCCGAGCACGCCACGATCGACACGGCGCTCGACGATCTATTTCGGCTGCATGAGGAGCGCTGGCATGAGCGCGGTGAAGCGGGTGTGCTCGCCGATCCGGCGGTGCGCGCCTTTCACCGCGCGGCGGCGCGAGAGTTTTGCGCGGCCGGAATGCTGCGCCTTTATCGGCTTCGGATTGGCGGTGCCGTTGCCGGCGTCTATTACGGATTTCAGCACGGCGGCAACGCCTATGCCTATCTCGGCGGCTTCGATCCGGAGATGACGCGGCTCAGCCCCGGCGCGCAGCTGCTCGATTACGCGATCCGCGCCGCGATGGGCGAGGGCGTGCGCGAATTTCACTTTCTGCGTGGCGGCGAAAATTACAAATACGCCTGGGGCGCGGCAGATCGCGTCAATTTCGCCCGCACCTTCAGACGGCTATGAGCGAGCCGCCGAAAGACGCATTCGACGCCTGCCCCGAAGCGGCGCGGCCGGCGCTCGCGTGCTACCTCGCCGGCGAAATCTCGCCCGAGGTGGCGATCATGCAATTGCTATTGGCATTGGGCGGTGTGGAGGCTGTCGCCAAATGCCTTTCCGGGTTGCCCGAGCAGCCGGCCATCCGTGCGCTCCTGGTCATCGTCGAGCACGATGCAGCGGCGCTCGCAGGCGCGACCGCCGTCGTGGAACAGGGGCTGGCGCGCGAGCGGACCGGCGCCATCACCGCTATCCGCGAGCAGTTCGACCGCGCCGTCGCGATTGCGCCCGAGGCGGCGGTTGCGCTCTATTCGCTCGGTTCGGCCGAAACTCTCCACCGCGCCACCGCCGAGATTGTTGCGCGCCTGGACGAATGGCAGCTGATAAAGCCGGACCTGACCGCGCTCGATATCGGCTGCGGCATCGGCCGCCTCGAAGCGGCGCTCGCACCACGTTTGCGCGCGATAACCGGGATCGATGTGTCGCCGGGTATGATTGAAGAGGCGCGGCGGCGCTGCGTCGGTCTCGCCAACGCTGAATTCGCGGTGTGCGACGGCACCGGTCTCGCCGCGTTTGCGGGCCGCCGTTTTGATCTGATCCTCGCCGTCGACGCCTTCCCGTACCTTGTCGCCGCCGATCCGGCTGTTGCCGAGCGTCACATCGCCGATGCGGTGCACCTGCTGCCGCCCCGCGGCGCCTTCGTCATCTTGAATTATTCGTATCGCGGCGATCTCGACGCCGATCGGCGCGCCGTCGAATATTTGTCAGAACGCTACGGTTTCGCCATCGAACGCAACGGCACGCGCGACTTCACTCTATGGGACGGCGTCACCTTCCTGCTTCAGAAAGCGTGAAAACTCAGCGCTCCGCCTCGCCGCGGATGAACGCCTCGGTCCGCGCCAAGGCCTCGTAATCGGTGAACTGCTCGGGCGGGCTCTTCATGTAATAGCTCGATGGGCCGGTCAGGGCCCCGCCGATCTTGCGGTCGAGCGCCAGCTTCGCGCAGCGGATCGCATCGACGACGACCCCGGCCGAGTTTGGCGAATCCCACACTTCGAGCTTCAGTTCGACATTCAACGGCACATTGCCGAAGGTCGTGCCTTCGAGCCGGATGTAGCACCATTTCCGGTCGCTGAGCCACGGCACGAAATCGCTCGGGCCGACATGCGCCTCCGCATCCGACAATTTGTCGTCGAGCTGGCTTGTCACCGAGTCGGTCTTTGAGCGCTTCTTTGTCAACAGCCGCTCACGCTCAAGCATGTTCTGGAAGTCGCTGTTGCCGCCGAAATTCAGCTGATAGGTGCGGTCGAGATGGACGCCGCGCTCGCGGAACAGATTGGCCAGCACGCGGTGCACGATCGTCGCGCCGACCTGGCTCTTGATGTCGTCGCCGATCAGCGGCAAGCCGCGCTTCTGGAACTTGTCGCGCCAACCCGCGTCCTTGGCGAGGAACACAGGGATGCAGTTGATGAAGGCGCAACCGGCGGCGAGCGCCTGCTCGGCATACCAGCGCGAAGCTGCCTCCGAGCCCACCGGCAGATACGACACAACGATCTCGGCGCCCGCCGCGCGCAATGTCTTGGCGACATTATCCGGCGGCGCCGGCGACTCCTCGATAACGTCGCGCAGGTACTGCCCGATCCCGTCATGGGTCGGGCCGCGGCGCACCTCGACACCTGTCGGGCGGAGGTCGGCGAAGCGGATCGTGTTGTTCGGCGGCGCTTGGAGCGCATCGGCGAGGTCGCGTCCGACCTTGCCCTTCGCGACATCGAACGCCGCGACGCAATCGATGTCGCCCACATGGTAGCCGCCGAGCTCCAGATGCATGAGGCCGGGTATCGGGTCGTGGCCTTCCGCGCGGCGGTAGAATTCGATCCCCTGGATCAGCGAGGAGGCGCAATTTCCCGCCCCGACGATCGCGATCCGGATTTTCGCCACCCAAACCTCCTCGATACCACCGACTTGGCCTGCACTACCAAACGGCGCGGAGGTACTTAGGTTCATGCAGGCGGCGCGATGCTCACGGGGTGATGCTGTGCTTAACGTGAGTTAAGCACAGCACGCCTTTTGCCGCTGAGCCGAGCCCCGAAACGACGGAGCCGGATGTCAAGGATTGACGGCCGCCTCGCTGCGGTGACGACTTGGAAGGAGCTCGCCCAGGTTTTCCAATACCGGGTAGGCCGCTGCGGCGAGGTGGGCGTTGATGCGCTTCATGTCGCGCAGGACGTCGAGATGGAGCGCGCTGGTCTCGACGCTCTCGACGCGTCCAGCGCGGATGCGCGCAAAATGCGCCTCGGTCGCGCGCGCCTCCATATCGCGAAACACTTCCTTCTCGTGCAAGAGCCCACGCGCCGCGCGCGCATCTTGGGTCATAAAGACCGCTGCAGCGGCCTGCACATTGCCGGCGAGCCGCTCCAGCATCGTGCGGATCTCCGCCTGGCCTTCGACCGAGAAGGAGAGGCCCCGCTTTAGCCGTTTCGAGGCCGCCGCGATGAGCCCCTTCTCGACGATGTCGCCGGCATGTTCGAGATTGGTGATGAACGTGAGGATGTCGGCGAGCCGGCGGTTGTCGTCGTCGTCGAGGCTGTCGGGATCGAGCGCGGTCAGATACGCTTTGATCGCGCCGTTCAAGCGGTCGAGCACCGTGTCGAGCCCCTTGACGGCGGCGAGCTGCTTTCTGTCGCCCCGGTCGAGCGCGTCAAGCGCGCCGCGCAGCATCGCCTCGGTGACATCCGCCATGCGCAATGCCTCACGCGCCGCGGCCGCCAGGGCAAGTGCTGGCGTCTCGCGCGCTCCCTCGTCCAAATAAAGCGGCCGCGACGGGTCGCTTGGCGCCGTCCGCGCCGGCAATAGACGCACCAGCAACCGGGCGAACGGCCCCAGGAGCGGCAGGAACAACGCCGCCGTCGCTAGATTGAACAGCGTATGGAAATCGGCGACGGCGCGCGCCGGATCCGGCTCGAGGCTGACGATCAGCGGTCCGGCCCAGTCGAGCAACAGCAGGCCGAGCGCGCAGCCAATGAGCCGGTTCACAAGATTGCCGACCGGCAGCCGCTTCGCGGCGGGATCGCCGCTCCCCGAGCCCTCCAACAGCGGGATCAGCGCGGCCCCGAGATTAGCCCCGAGCACAAGCGCGAAGGCGGCATGCGGCGGGACGACACCCTTCGCGGCGAAGGCGGCGGTCAACAATATCGTCGCGACGCTCGAATGCGCCGCCCAGGTCAATGCGGCGGCGAGAATAACGTCGATAATCGGCTGCATCGCGATCGCGCCCATCAAGAGCCGCAGGCTCGGCACATCCTCATAGGGCGTGATCAGCGCCAGCAGCAATTGCAACGCGAGCAGCATCAGCCCGAGCCCGATCGCGACGCGGCCGAGATCCCGGCTCCGTGATTGCGCGCTTTTGCGGAAGAGGATGACGCCGATCAGCACGAACAAGGGCGCGACCCGCCCGATATCGAAGGACAGCAGCTGGACGATCAGAGTCGTGCCGAGATTGGCGCCGAGCATGATCGCCAATGCCGGCACGAGATCGACGAGCCCGCCGGCGGCAAAGCTTGCTGCCATCAGCCCGGTCGCGGTGCTGCTCTGGAGGATGGCCGTCACGCCGATCCCCGCCGCGAAAGCACGCAAGCGGTCGCCGAGGGCGCGTCCGAGAAAGCGCCGCAGGTTGGGGCCGAAGGCGCGCTGGATGCCGCTCTGCACCATGTGCAGGCCCCAGAGGAGCAGCGCGATCGCACCGGCGAGATCGATCAGGGACAGGGTGGCGCTCATCTTCCCTTCCCTCCGGCAGCCTGGTCCGCGGAAGCGCTAAATAACGGCGGGGCGGGCGCCGATTTCAACCCGCCCCGAACCACAAACAGCGCGTACCGGCAGAGAGGGACCCCGTCCTCCGGCCCGCTCGTGCTGCCGAGAAGCGGAGTCCCGGGTTCGCCGGGATGACGTTCACTAGAGCCGATGCGTAATCAGTAGCTCGGTTTTGAGCCGTACGGCGTCAGCTGCAGCTCGTGGGTCCAGCACGACTTGTCCTGGGTGTGGAGATAATAGTACGCCTCGGCGATCTTGATAGGATTGAGCACCAGATCGGGGCGGTTCTGGTTTCGCGGCAGGGCGCGGCTGCCGGGCGAGTCGATCGAGCCGTCGATGACGATGTTGGCGACGTGGACGCCGTGCTCGGAGTACTCCTCGGTCAGCACCTGCGCCAGCGTGCGCATCATCACCCGCGGATAGTACAGCGACTGGCCCGTCATCCGCTTCTTGCCGCGCAGCGAGCTCGAATTGTTCGAGAAAAAGAACGAGCCCTGTCCCTTTTTGCGCATCGCCGGCAGCACTTCCTTGGCAACGAGGAAGGGCCCCCGGCAGGCGATGTGCTGTGTGACGTCGAACATCTCGACCTGGATGTATTCGAGCAGCTCCATATCCGGCGGCAGGTCGCGGCCTTCGAGATAGCCCGCATTGTAGACCAGCACGTCCGGATCGCCGGCTTCGCGGCGGATCGTGACGAAGGCCGATGCGATCGAATCCTGCGAGACGAGATCGAGCTCGACGATCATGCACTCGCCGCCCTGCTCGCGGATCGCCGCCGCGAGCGGCGCGGCATTGGCCTCGTTGCGGGTCGTCAGCACCGTGAAAAAGCCCTCTTGGGCGAATTTCTGCGCGACGGCGCCGCCAACGCCCCATCGGATGCCGACCGGCACGTCGCTGTCGTCGATCGGGTGGCCATGCGCCAGCACCGTGTTGCGGCCGTCCGACTGCCATTTCGAAGTGGCGCCGATCACGACGCAGACTTGCTTGCCCTTGCTGTTGGTTCTCATTCGGGTTCTCCTCTTATGTGCATTCCGAGGGCAGTGCGGGCCTGCCGGGTCCACCCAGCCTAGCCCGATTGGCCGCCCGGGTCATAGCCGCCCTGTCGGATTTCCGCTGGACGAAACCGCCTTCGACCGAGAGAGTCTCAGCAGCACTGCGCAAGGGCCCCATCGATGATCACGAAATTCGACAGCTCCTATTACGGCACCGTCGACATGGAAAACCTCGGCTACAAGGGTACGCCGATCAACGAGCGCCGCTATTCGAAGGAGCAGCTGGCCGCCGTGATGCACAAGGTCGTGACCTATGCCAAGTGCATGGACGAGCGCGGCTACGACACTTTTTGGATGGCCGAGCACCATTTCCAGCCCGAGGGCACGGAATTGATCCCGAACCTCCTGATGATGGCGATGCATTTATGCGGCGTCACCCGGAACATCAGGATCGGCTGCGGCTTCAATATCGTGCCGATGTGGCATCCGCTGCGTCTCGCCGAAGACTATGCGATGGCCGACATCCTGACCGGCGGGCGGGTCATTTTTGGGGTCGGGCGGGGCTATCACACCCGTGAGGTCGAGACCTTCGGCTCCCCACTCCTCGACCAGGATGCCAACCGCGAGATGTTCGAAGAAGGCGTGGAGGTCCTGTTCAAGGCTTTCGAGGGGAAGCCGTTCTCACACAAAGGCAAGTTCTACACGATCCCGCCGGAAGTGCCGTATCGGGGCTACACGTTGAAGGAAATCACGCTGGTGCCCGCCCCCGAGCGTCTGCCCGTCGAATGCTGGCAGCCAATCCAGAGCGGCTCGGACCGCGCCTTTGACTTCATGGCCAAGTACGGCATCTGCGGGGTCATCGGCGGCGGCTCGGCCGAGGGCGGCGCGGTGGAGCGGCACATGATTGGCTTTCAGGCCGCCTATGCGCGCCGCGGCGTCAAGCTCGAACTCGGCGAGCGCCTCGCGCTCGGCTATCAGTTCCACATCTCGTCGAGCCGCGAGCAGGCGATCCGCGAGGCGGCACCACACTACGAAGAGAACATGAAGATGTTCGGCGAGCTGCGTCTCGTACGGGCCTTGAGCGACGAGCAGATCGCGGCGATGCGCGATCCCAGGCTCGCCGCCAACACCAAGCTGCCGCACATCGCGGACGCCGTGAAAGCCGGCGGCTTTCTGGCCGGCACCCCGACGGACATCATCGAGCAGCTAAAGGCGGTCGAGAAGCGCTATCCCGGCATCGACCGGGTGATTTGCGCGACCCCGCTCGGCACCCCGCTCGACGTCCAGCTGGAAGATCTGGATCGTTTTGCAAAGGACGTCATCCCGGCATTCCGCGACAAGAAGGTCGCCGCGGCCGCCGAGTAGGAGCGGACGTCAGGTCAGGGGGTGCGCTTCCAGCCCCACCAAGCGCAGAGCGCCTCGCCCATGACCAGTTCGAGGTCGCGGCCCTTGAGCCAGGGCAATTCCTCGGTGAACATCGTCACGCACTGCCGCCAGGAGCAGGGCATCTTTGTGATATCGGTCCCCCAGAACATGCGCTGCGGACCGAAGGCGTCGTAAACCTGCCGCAGAAAGGTGTGCAATGCCGGGAATGGATACGGCTCGCTCGAATAATGCGGGACGCCGGTCGCCTTGACCGCGACATTGGGGTATTTCGCCAACCCCAACAGGTCCGGCATGTGGGTCATCGCCGCGGCGTCTTTCAGTGTCGACGTGCCGCCGCGGCCGCCGAGATGGTCGATCGTTAGGCGCAACCCGGGGTGACGTTCGGCAATCCGGCCGATCTCGGGCAGTGAATCCGTCGCTAGCATCGCAATCGGCACACCGGCTTTTTCGGCGGCCACCCACAGCCACTCGATTGTGCCCTCATGCAGCCAGCGCCGCGCCGGGTCGCCGAGGAAGCCATAGCGCAAACCGAGCATGCCCGGCTGCTCTCTCCAGCCTGCAATGCGGTTGCGGGACTCGGGTTGATCGAGCGGCAGCGCGCCCATGATCGCGAAGCGGCCGGGATAATTCCGTACCGCCGCGAAGGCCATCTCGGTCGATCCGGGATCCCAACCCGGCGGATGAATGACGGCAGCGTCGATGCCGGCTTCATCCATCAGCCGGATCGCTTCCTCTGGGGTGAAATGCGTCACCTGCCGGTGCGACATGTTGCTCGGCAGGCCGCTTCCCCAGAGGTGAATTTGCGCGTCGATTATCTGCATCGCACCGCCGCCCGACCGTTCAGGTGTTGCGCAGGCGCGCGCCTTCCTCGATCTCGGCCTGCGCGATCGCGCGGGCGAGCGCGCTGCTCAGCTCCTTGGCCGATTCCAGCGTCAACTCGACCGCGACCCGCGCGCCCGGTCCGAGCGCGGGGTTCATGAAATCGATGTTGATGGCCTCTTCCAACAGGGCGTGATGCGGGTGGTCGTAGGACACCACCGAGTGGGTCAGCTTGAACCACCCGTCATCACCCTTGCCCATACCGTCCGCGCCGACGATCTCGACGATCGAGGTGCACATTGCGGCGGTTACGCCGCGAGGTGTTTCTGCAGGAACGCCCACACCTTCTGCCACCCGTCGAGCGCCTGCTCGATGCGGTAGGCCGGCCGGTCGTAGTAGAAGAAGCCGTGTCCCGCGCCGTCGTAGCGGTGGAACTCGTAATTCTTCTTGTACTTCTTCAACTCGGCCTCGTGCTGGTTCACCTGCTCCGGGGTCGGCGCGCGGTCCTCATTGCCGAACAGACCCAAGAGCGGGCAGGACAGCTTCTGCGTGTACTCGATCGGCGAGACCGGCTGCTTCGGGTTCAGCTCCTCCTGGCTCATCACGACACGGCCGCCCCACAGCTCAACCGCGGCGTCGATGCTCTTGGTATGACAGGCATAGAGGAAGGTCTGCCGCCCGCCCGAGCAGGTGCCCCACACGGCCACCTTGCCGTTCAGCCACGGCTGGGCCCGCAGCCATTGCACCGCGCCTTCGGTGTCGCCGATCATCTGCGCATCCGGAACGCCGCCTTCGGCGCGCACCTTGGCGGCGACGTCCTCGGCTTTGCCTTCGCCGGCACGGTGATAGAGATTGTGGCTGATGGCGGCATAGCCGTGATGCGCGAACCTGCGGGTCGTCTCGCGATAGAATTCATCCCAGCCGGGCGCGTGGTGAATCAGCACGACGCCGGGATAAGGACCCGCCCCCAGCGGCCGCGCGACATAGGCCGAGATCGGCTCGCCCTTGTCGCCGTTCATCGAAATCGTCTCAGCAATCATGCCTTCGTAGGCCATCCTCGCTCTCCCTTGGGGGTGTAAATACGACACAGCCGGCGCTGCTCAGGGGCCATCATCCCGCCTTCGGATGGCGGGCGCAACCGCCGCCAGCCGTCAGCGCAGCACCTCGCGGATGCCGGCGCTGATCCGGTTCCGGTCCGGGAAGACGGCGCTTTCGAGGACCGGGCTATAGGGGATCGGCACTTGCAAGGCGCAGACCCGCTTCACCGGCGCTTTCAGGCGCGCGAAGGTCGCGGCGTCCTCGGTGACGATGGCGGCAATCTCCGCCGAGAAGCCGGCGGTTGGCCCTGCCTCGTCGGCGATAACGAGCCGGCCGGTCTTCTGTACGGAGTCGCGGATTGTGCCGGCGTCGAGCGGCACCAGCGTTCGCGGATCGACGATCTCGACCGAGATCCCCTCCTTCGCCAGCTCTTCGGCCGCGGCGAGCGCCTCGTGCACGAGCCAGGCGAGCGCCACGACCGTCACATCGCTGCCCTCGCGCTTGACGTCGGCCTGGCCGAAGGGGATCGCATAATCTTCCTCCGGCACCGGCCCCTTGCGTCCCATCAACCGGCTCGACTCGAAAGAGATGACCGGGTTGTTGTCGCGGATCGCGGTCTTCAACAACCCCTTCATGTCGTAGGGAGTCGACGGCAAAAACATCTTGAGGCCGGCGACATTCATGAACATCGAATAGGGCGATTGCGAATGCTGCGCCGCGACGAGGCCGCCGCCGCCGACCGAGGCGCGGAACAGGATCGGGAACGGCACCTGGCCGCCGAACATGTAGTGGATCTTCGCCGCCTGATTGACGATCTGGTCCATGGCGACAAAACAGAACGTGACCTGCCGCCAATCGGCGATCGGGCGGAAGCCGCAACCCGCGGCACCGATCGCCATACCGGTGAAGGCGGCCTCAGTGATCGGCGTCGCCTTGATCCGCTGTTCGCCAAACTCCTTCAAGAGCGGCGGGATTGTGTCGGTCGACATGTAGAAGATCTTGGGGTCGCGCCGCATCTCCTCGGCGATCGCCTCGAGCGCGGCCTCGTTGTAGGTCAGCTCTCGCATGATCCGGTCCTCGCTCAGGCAGAGAAGACGTCGTCGGTCGCCTGCTCGGGCAGCGGGAAGGGGCTTGCCTCGGCGAAAGCGACCGCGGCCTCGATCGCGCCGATGATGTCGCGCTCGATCGCCTGTAATCCGGCATCGTCGAGCTCGCCCTGATCGCGCAGCTGCCGCTCGAGGAATGCGATCGGGTCCTTGCGCCTCCACGCTTCGATCTCCGTCGCGTCACGCGGATCGGGCTGGCCTTTGCGTTCCGTATGGGCGCGCCAGCGATAGGTCTTGCACTCGATCAGCGTCGGCCCTCCGCCCGAGCGCGCGCGGTCGATCGCGGCGCTCGCCGCCTGATGCACCGCGAAGACGTCGTTGCCGTCGACGACGATCCCCGGGATGCCGTAACCGGCGGCGCGCCTTGCGACATCGGGAAGCGCGTGCGTCTGGGCCGCCGCGGTCTGGGCCGCGTACATGTTGTTCTCGCACACATAGAGCATCGGCAGTTTCCATGCCGCCGCGATGTTGAGGCATTCGTGGAACGGGCCGGCATTCGAGGCGCCATCGCCGAAAAAGGAGACCGCGACGCCGCCCTTGCCTTCCATCTGTGCCGCGAGGCCCGCGCCCGTCACGATCGAGATGCCGCCGGCGACGATGCCGTTGGCGCCGAGCATGCCGATCCCGAAATCGGCGATGTGCATCGAGCCGCCCTTGCCCTTGCAGTAGCCGGTCTGGCGGCCGTAGAGCTCGGCCATCATGCGGTTGAGGTCGGCGCCCTTGGCGATGCAGTGGCCGTGGCCGCGATGCGTCGAGATGATGCGGTCGGTGCCGGCGAGCGCGCTGCACACGCCGACCGCCACCGCCTCCTCGCCGATATAGCAATGCACGACGCCATAGATCTTGCCCGCGAGGTAGTCGGCCGAGGCGCGCTCCTCGAAACGGCGGATCGTCAGCATCTGGCGCAGCATCTCGCGCTGCTTGTCGGGAGACAGATTGGTCGGGAGGTTCTGGCTTGAGAGGCTTTGTGACGTGAGCGCCATGGGGGCAGGGTCCCTCTGGGCCGGGCGGGGGGACTTCATGATGAGCCAGCGCCCGCGGACTGGCAACCGCGAGCGGGCGGCTCAGTAGCCCGTCGCGAGATCGACGAGATTGGCGACCGGCTCTCCCTTGGCGAAGCGGCGGATCGCGTCGCCGATGATCGCGGCGGCGGTCGGCGGATGCGTCTCGGCCGCGATATGCGGAGTCACGATGATGCGCGGATGGCTCCAGAACGGATGCCCTTTCGGGAGCGGCTCCTCGCGAAAGACATCGAGCACCGCCCCCGACAACTGGCCGCTATCGAGCGCCGGGATCAGGTCGGCCTCAACGAGGTGGCCGCCCCGCCCGGCATTGACGAGGGCGGCCCCGCGCGGCAGGCGCGCGAAGAGGCCAGCGTTCAGGATGCCCTCGGTCGCAGTGGTCAGCGGCAACAGGCAGACGAGGATCTCGCTCCGCGCGAGGAGCGCGTCGAGCCCGTCCCCGCCGGCATAGGTCACAAAACCGGCGACCTCTTTCGCGGTGCGGCTCCAGCCAGCGACCGGAAAGCCGAGCGCCTTCAATTTGCGGCCGGCATCCTGGCCGAGCGTGCCGAAGCCGAGAATGCCGACCGGCCGCTCGCAGGCGTTCTTCTGCTCGCGCTCCTCCCAGCTTTGCGCGCGCTGTTGCGCCAGATAATCGAGGTCCTGGCGGTGCAATCGCAATACCGAGAGCGCGACATATTCGCTCATCGCGTCGGTCATGTACGGGTCGACCAGGCGCGTGATCGGGATGTGGCGCGGCAGATCGGGGTCGCGCAGGAGATGGTCGATGCCGGCGCCGAGCCCACAAATGAGCCTCAAGCTCGGCAGACTCGCGAGCAGCCCCGGCGGCGGCTGCCACACCATCGCATATTCGATGTTGGCAGGGTCGCCGACCTCCGGCCAGAAGCGGAATTCGTGCTCCGGCATCAATTCGGCAAGGAGCGGCTGCCAGCGCGCCGTCGCGGCCGGGGTCGAGCGGAATAGAATGGCCATCAGCAACGCCTCCGCGAGCAGACCCGGCGATATTGCGGTCGAGCGCGAGCGCGGTCCAGCCTAGCCGAGGATTTCGGCGAAGCCGCGCGCGAAGGCCTCGGGGCCATAGAGCCGCAGCGCCGAGGCGCGGATCGCTGCCCGGTCGTAGCGGTCGGCCTCGTGCCGCATGCGGATCAGCGCGTTGCGCAGCACCGTCGGGTCGCGCGGCGGAATCACGACACCGTTTCCGCCATCGACCAGGTGCTCCGGCCCGCCGCTCGCGGTCACGAGAACCGGGCAGCCGCAGGCCAGCGCCTCGATAACCGCGACGCCAAAGGTCTCGACATCGCTGGCCAGCACAAAGGCATTGGCGGCGGCCAATTCGTCGCGCACCTGCTCCGAAGGCAGCACCCCCAGGAACTCCACCTGACCGGCGACGCCCTGCGCCGCGCACAATCGTTGGAGCTCACTCCGCATCGGCCCGTCGCCGATCAGCCGCAGCCGCACCGTGGGCTCACCGGCGAACGCCGCGGCAAAGGCCTCGATGAGCTGCGCATGTCCTTTCTCGGGCGACAACCGCGCGACGCAGACGAAGACAAAGGGCGCGGCCGGATCGCGCTGCCGCGCGTCGGCATCCTCCACGAATGCCGTGCCGAGCGGGTTGGGCAGGTATTGCCAACGCGAGCCCAAATACTGTTGCGACAACAGCTCGGCCAATTGTGGGCTGACCGCCACGCAATGCTGCGCGCCCGCGATGACGCGCCGCACGAGATCGCGCTCCCACCAGCGCAGCCGGCCTTGCGCGAAGGCGGTGCTGTGCTCGGTTAGCATGTAGGGGATGCCCCAGCGTCGGCCGATCGCCCACGCGGCGACCCCACCATTCAGCGCGCCATGCGCTTCGACGAAG
>Ga0209155_1000599_pt1 | contig 17372 bp, 20 predicted proteins | sample GraSoiAngelo_122_FD_185879 | JGI IMG/M metagenome (GOLD analysis project Ga0209155, IMG submission 185879) | Grasslands soil microbial communities from the Angelo Coastal Reserve, California, USA - 14_0927_02_20cm (SPAdes) (version 2) | ecosystem: Environmental > Terrestrial > Soil > Grasslands ... | reverse complement strand
TTAGAACGGCTTCGTGCCGTTCTGACATATTGCGGAAAGCGCTTAGGCGGCGGGGACCCATTACTGGTTCTTCCAGCCAGTCTTGAGGCAATGGCCGGATCGTTTGAATCTCAGAAGTCCGCAATTCAGACCTTTATTACTGATAAAAGCACAGATCACATCACAGTTGCGAATACAGCAGCGGACAATGCCTTACTGACAGCATTCCAGTTGCCTGGTTTGCTAACGTCAGAGGAGCAGATCGAATCGGTCAGAAACATAATTTCGTATCGAAATGCAATTGAGGAGTTGGCGCAGAGGAGTTATGAAGCACGAAAGAAGGCAGCCTCCGATATTGAAGACCTGAATCTGGCAATTACCGCATTTAAAGGTCAGATACAAAATAGTCTTGCGGAGCTTACGGCTCTAATAGACGCTAGGCAGAACGAGATAGCTAAGGTATCTCTTGAGCAACAAAAAGTGTTTGCCGAGGCGCAAGAATCCCGTAGCAAAGCTTTCAACGAAACAGTACTGAAACTACAAGATAATTTGTCAAAAACTATCACAGATCAACAGGGGCAATTCTCCACAGCACAAGAGAATCGGAGCCAGAAATTCGGTGACCTCATCGCTGAATATACGAAGCGGCTCACAGATCAGAACGCTGCGTTCACGAAAGAACGAAATGATTTTGTTTCCGCTGCAGAGGATAAGCTCAGTGGTTTGTACGGACGTTACGAATACGAAGCCGACAACATTCTCAAAGGAGTGCAGAAAAACCGTGAGGATGTAGAAAAGCTTGTAGGAGTTATTGGGAGTCTGGGTGTAACACACGGTTACCAGACCACCGCGAATCGGGCTAGGGTTTCTATGTGGATATGGCAAGGAATTACTGTTGCAGCGATGTGCGGGTTAATCGCCTTCGCCTATTATGCTTTCTCGCCCAGCATAAAAGGAGATTTCAGATGGGAGTCGCTCGCTGCCCGCGTTTTCTTAACTGTAAGCGTCGGAGTGCTCGCGGCGTATGCCGGGACCCAAGCCGACAGATTTTTCCATATGGAGAAGAACAACCGGAAGCTGGCATTAGAACTCGCAGCTATCGATCCATTCATTGCTTTATGGCCGCTCGAAGAGCAACATAAATTCAAGCTCGCAGTCGGCCAGCGCACATTTGCTCAAGACGAAACACCCACTTCAAAAATGGACAAGAGCCCCGCCACCACACTCGATCTATTTGCAAAAGAGGGGTACGCCCAGGACATACTAAAAATAGTTATTGAGGCAGCACAAAAAACCGTAAAGGGCTAAAAGCGTCTTTTGGTTTCTGGAAAACCTGGGGAAAACCTGGGGAACCTAAAAACCTGGGGACAGACGGGACGTTCCCCAATTTCTGAAACTAGGCAACCATTTTGGTCGCAAAAACTAGGGAACGTCCCGTCTGTCCCCACATTCCCCGCCCTGCAAGTTTTCTGGGGGTTGCTTGTATGGAGGAAAAAACAGGGAACGTCCCGTCTGTCCCCGCATTTTCTCCCGCATTTTCTCGTCCGCCCGTCCATGAGAGCGTTAGCCTCCTTATCATAACGCTAAGGGGCTTTTCCGGGATGCCTTGATCTGTACAAGCGCGGCTTCAATGTCATCCACCATCGCACCAAGCTCGGGCTCGTAGTAGATGCGTGGCACCCGATTGGGCTTCGGCAAGTTCTCAACCCGGCGTTTCCATTGTTTGTCGAGGGGCGGGTGGCCCACCTTTCGTTTTTTGAAAGGTGGGATTCCACGAGTCTATCCCGCTAGGGATTTATGGATTCCGCGAGTGCTAGCCAGGTCTTGAGTTTCAGTGGACGGGTGGCCCACTCAAGCCCGGTGTTGGCTTGAGTGGGGATGTTCCAGAAGAGGCTTCCTCTTGCGGAGGTTGCAGGTTACGCTGAGCGCAGCTAAATTAGGTGCGAGAGTTGGAGCTGTACATGAAAAGGCCCGTCGCGGTGGAATCTGCCTCTGCAATCATCGACGCCAGGATCACGGAACTTGGGGACTGGCGCGGGAAGATGCTCGCGAAGGTGCGCGAAATCATACACGAGGCCGACCCTGAGATCGTCGAAGAGCGGAAGTGGGTCAGGGCGACATCGCCGGGGACGCCCGTCTTTTCCCACGGCGGCATTGTCTGCACGGGAGAGACGTACAAGAACGTCGTCAAGATGACATTTGCCAAGGGAGCTGCGTTGAAGGACCCTTCCGGTCTATTCAACTCCAGCCTCGAGGGGAATGTCAGGCGCGCCATCGACATCCACGAAGGCGACAAGGTCGATGAGGTGGCCTTGAAGGATCTCATCCGCGCGGCAGTGGCGCTCAATCTCAAGGGCAAGAACAAGCCGAAGCCCAAGCCGAAGCCCCGGCGAGCGAGCAGCAAGCGGGCCGACTAGCTTCATCGCAGGTCCCGGCCATATCTATTCCCATAGGGGAAGAGCTTCGGCACCTGCCTCATACGCCAAGCAGTTCGGTATTGAAACGCCCAACTGGCCGCCTAAGGCGGCTCAAAAGTCGTGAATCGGTGGACAATCCGGGGACGGGGACAATCCGGGGACAGACGGGACGTTCCCCAGTTCTCCGAAGATTGCCGACGGCCCGGAAGTATTATAGGTCGAGGAGTAGGGAGCCGTGACGACGCGTCAAGTCATCAATCGTCAACCCAAGGTTCACACTCAACTCGGCCGAGCCGCAGTCCAGAACTTTGCCGCCCGGATCTTTCTCGCCGACGATCGCATCAACCAGATTCTTATCGAACATCTTGACCCTGCCGCCTGGAGTACCAGACCGCCGACAGCCAAACCGCCCGGCAAAAACCCCGGAAAAAACAACGCCCGCACTATTGCAGCGATCTTCACGCACATGCACAATGTCCGCTGCAAGTGGGTCAGGCTTACAGCTCCGCATTTGAAGATTCCAACACAGCTCAACCGCGCGCACTGCACGCCGCAGCAGGCCAGTGCGGGATTGGCCGAGAGCGCCGCTCGCTGCGCGGAGATGCTCGCGGAAGCGCTCGGCGGTGGTGGGGGCCGCGTCGAGAGATTTCGCAGAGACGGCTGGGCTCGGCCTTGGCCGGTTGGCCCGGAAATGCTGTGCTACATGCTTTCGCACGAAGCCCACCATCGCGGGCAGGTGTGTATGCTCGTGCATCAGCTCGGATTCCCGTTGCCGACCGAGGTGGCGTCCGGGATCTGGAATTGGGAAAAGCTGTGGAAAGAGTGCGGGTTCGCCGGTGGCCCTGGCTACGATTCCTAAGAATTGGTCATCTGAAGGAATCGCAAGGGCACAGGCCGCGCGGGTTTCGCGGGTAGACGGATGGGCTGCGATGGTGGAGACATCGCGCCCCAGCCGTTGGGCTTGTTGTAGAAGCTCCGGGCGGCGGCAGCGGTCAGAAGCGGGCGCCTGGATCCCGCGTGTGGGAGGGCGTTGCCGGAAACGTGGCCCGAGCCATCAACACGCCGAACCCCGCTGCATGTCAACGGCCGTGCCAATGGCCTTGATACGTCAGTGTGCGACAACTAAATTTAGATGCCTAGCAGGAAAACTCACTAAAGCCTGCTGCACCGTGGTAGAGCGGCGCTTCAGCGCCGCGTAAGTCGCTAAATTTAGATGCCTAGCAGGTTGCGGAAAAACTAAAGCTTGCTGCACCGTGGTAGAGCGGCGCTTCAGCGCCGCGTAAGTCGCGCAAAATCAGTGAGGGCTTTAGCCCCTGTGGCGGCGAATCACCTCAATCCGAACTTTTTCCGCAGACTCCGGCTAGTTGCCTCGATCGCCCCTACTGATCGATGTCCCTGCTTTCATCCGCGGTGGATGACTCGGCAGAGTTGGTTTCATCCGAGCCGACGCGGAAAAGCGCTGCCTGTGCTTCGGCGTGCTCGCGCAATTCGCGCATCTCGTCCACGCTGCCTTCGGTTTTCTCCTGCTTCCGCTGGTTCCTGCGCTCGGCTTTATCGCGTTGTTTCTGCTGACGCGCTTGTTCTTTCTGGCGCTTGGTAAATGTCGATCGGCCTCTTGGCATACACAATCCTCCCTGTGTCCTTGTTGATCTCTGGCTGGCCAATATGCAGCGTCCGGCGATTTCCAAGCAGGCGGAGAAAAGCTACCAGCGTGGCTCGCGGGGCTGGCGCGGGTGGCCACGATAGTCATCGCGTCCACGTCCTCCTCCGCCGCCGAACCGCTGTCCACCACCCCTTGGCCGCTCCGGCTTGGGTTTCGCCTCGTTGATCGTCAATGTCCGTCCCCCTAGTTCAGTTCCGTTCAAGGCGGCGATAGCCTTTTCGGCCTCTCCAGGATTCGTCATTTCAACAAACGCAAAGCCTCGCGCGCGGCCAGTTTCTCGGTCGGTCACGATGCTCACTTTTTCCACCTCTCCGTGGGCCTGGAAAAGAGTGCGCAACTCCGACTCGCTTGTGCTGTGGGGTAGATTACCAACATAAAGATTCTTCATTGCATTTCCTCTTTCTGCAATTCAGGCAGAATCTGAGATTCGGCTGGGGCGGGCTTGGAGTACCGTGCTTCAACATCGCGTGGGGGCGACGGTCTGTTCCGCATTGCCATTGAGCGAGCGGCGGATGCCGACCGGACTGCGGAGATTCGCCGGGAGGCTTCCAGGATTCCCCAGCGCAGAGGCGGACCCCCAGAAATATCGGCGCTCGGCGCCGCTCTCATTTCGTCCTGGGGAGGTATGCCACCGTCGTTTTGGACTGACGATGCTCCATTCGTGTTCGGCGAATCAGCCAGGTACTCGGGCTTGCCTACGAGGAACGCAAGTTGCTGCGGTGGGGTGGCGCTGCGCACGTCGTCACAAAACTTGTCCCGGTGGCCCTGTTCATTTTCCATATTAATAAGCACCAGATTGTATAGGTCTGCCCGCCACCAGGAACGCGCTTCGCTGATATCGGCCGCGCAATCGACGTCCATGCCAAGTCTTCTCATAGTCTCGGCGCGCAGTTCGCGCTTGCTCGGCGAAGTGTCCACCAGAAGGACTCGTCTTTTCTTAACTGGGCCACGGATTGGGTTTGAAAGCGGCAACGCGAGCATAAGGGTGGTCATGCAAGCCTCTCATTTAGTTTGGCGTCTAATCGCGGAGCCGCCGTGTTGGTCTGTTTGGCTAGGGCTTTGAGCATTTCTCGCTTTCGCGCGCGGCGAGCAATCTTCTGCTTGCGTATCCGATGAAATCTGGCCTTGTCGCCATTAATTGCGGACATGTGTAGCTCCCTATTCAATTGTTACTGGTCACGCCCGCCTGCGAAATTGGAATCGTGCTCGCCGCGCGGAAATTTTATGCAGCATCTACCCTGCGGTGACGGTTCACCTTCAAGGGACAATCGCGAATTCTGCCGAAACGTCGAAGGCACACTTAAGCGCCGCTTGCTGATTTTCTCAATCGCGAAGGCGCAATCTGCCTTGTTGGTGTGTCTTCGAGGTTAAGAGTTTAGGTGTATGCTGCGAAGCGGAGTTTCTGCTCTTCTCTCTGTCGCCTTGAAGCGTTTTTCTCTGTTTCTTCGAGGTCGCGGTTAAGCTCTTCGATTAGGTCGCCAATCTTCTTCGAATCGTGTTCGTTGCCTAGCCCTGCAGCGAAGTCTTTCCAAGGCTTGAGTGAATCCTGAGGCATTACAGCTCCATTCTTCTTTCAAGTTCTATATTACTCTCGATTTGCAGAAAGCCCTAATTTTCGTGGTGCAGTGTGTGCGAAAAGATGCTCCCATGTACCGCGTTGGGCAGATGCAGGCCGCCCGCCCCACAGCCGCGCTCTTCGCTGATTCTCTCGAAATCCAAGAAGAATGGCTCCTCAGGTAGGACTCGAACCTACAACCCTCCGGTTAACAGCCGGATGCTCTGCCATTGAGCTACTGAGGAGTGTGGCACGGCGCTTCGGGAGAAGCGCCGCTCTCAAGTCATAATATCATCGGCGGGGTTTGCTGAAAACTGAGGGTGTTCTGCTAGGCTAGTCAGTTCGATTGAGGTGGTTATGGTGGGAGGATTGCGCTTGATTTGGGCGTTTGTTTTGGTGATGTTTGCAGCTGCGGTTTTGTGGGGTGAGGATGGTTCCTCTACGACGACCAGTGCGCTGGCGGCGCCTCCTAAGGCGAAGGTGGAGGTTGTTGAAGAGACGATTCATGGGCGCAAGATTGCCGATTCATATAGATGGCTAGAGGATTCAAACAGTGCCGGTACGCAGGAGTACGTGCGCGAGCAGTTGGCGTATACGCGGAGCATTCTCGACCCTTTGCCGGGGCGCGCGCAGATCCATCAGCGGTTGAAAGAATTGCTCTCGATAGGGACGATTGGGACGCCGCAGATCGGCGGCAAGTGTTACTTCTACACTCGGCGAGAAGGCAGCCAGAATCAGCCGCTGTTGCTGGTGCGCGAGGGCGTGCATGGAAAAGATCGCACGCTGGTGGATGTAAACCAGATGGCAGCTGACGGGACGATTGCCCTGGATTGGTGGTTTCCTTCTGAAGATGGAAAGTATGTGGCGTATGGAACTTCGACTAGCGGGTCGGAAGAGAGCACGTTGCGCGTGGTGGAGACGGCGAGCGGAAAGGTGCTGCCGGATACGCTTGAGCGCACGCGCTTCGCCAGCATCGCGTGGAAGAAAGACAATTCCGGTTTCTATTACACCCGCCATCCGAAAAAGGGCGAGGTCCCTCCGGGAGAAGAGGTCTATCACGTCAAGATTTTCTATCACACGCTGGGCAGCGATCCGGCAAAGGATCCTCTGATTTTTGGTGAAGGCCGCAAAATGGAGGATGTCCCGCAGGTGCAGTTGGCGGACGATGACGATCGCTGGCTGCTCATCACTGTGTTTGAGGGCTGGGCGAAGAGCGAAATGTATTTGCAAGACTTGAAGGCGGGAACGGCGCCGGTTGAGATCACTAGCGGAAAGAACTTCCTTTATAACGGCGAAGTATTCAAAGGGAAACTTTACATTCTGACGAATGAAGATGCGCCGAGATTTCGCGAGCTCGTGGTCGACGCCGCCAATCCGAAGCGGGAAAACTGGAAAGAAATTATTCCGCAAACGGATGCGGTGCTAGAGAGCACGGCAATTCTCGACGGCAGGATTTTCGCGCAATACGAGAAGGATGCCAGCTCGCTGCTGAAGCTGTTTGCGCTTGACGGTAAGCCGGTGAGCGATATTCCGCTGCCGACAATTGGCTCAGTAACCGGGATCGGCGGAAAATGGAACCGGCGCGAAGCGTTTTTTGGGTTTCATTCGTTTACCGTGCCGCCGTCCGTTTACCAGGTTGATTTGGCGAATGCAGGCGGCCGGCGAGACGCCGGCGCTAGGGTCGGCGCAACGTTGAAGCCATCGCTGTGGGATAAAGTTGACGCTCCTGGTATCAATCCGGCTGATTATGAAGTGCAGCAGGTTTGGTTCACGTCGAAAGACGGAACCAAAATTCCGATGTTTGTGTTTCACAAAAAAGGATTGGATCTGAATGGGAAAAACCCGACGCTGCTGACCGGGTACGGCGGATTCAACATCAGCGAAACGCCGAGCTTTGTGCCGGGGCGCTATGTTTGGCTGGAACACGGCGGAGTGTTTGCGGTGGCAAACCTGCGCGGCGGCGCGGAGTTTGGCGAGGACTGGCATCGCGCCGGCATGCTGGACAAAAAACAGAATGTCTTTGACGATTTCATCTCTGCCGCCGAATTTCTGATTGCCGACAAGATCACGGACAAAGATCATCTTGCGATTCAGGGCGGGTCAAACGGCGGATTGCTGATGGGCGCGGCGTTTACGCAGCGTCCTGATCTGTTTCGCGCGGTGGTATGCCAGGTGCCGCTGCTGGACATGCTGCGCTATCAGAATTTTCAAATCGCGAAACTTTGGATACCGGAGTACGGCTCAGCCGACGATCCGAAGCAGTTCGACTGGCTGTATGCCTACTCGCCGTATCATCACGTGAAGCCGGGGACGAAATATCCGGCGATCATGTTCATGACCGCGGACACGGATACGCGAGTCGATCCCATGCACGCCAAAAAAATGGCAGCGCTGATGCAGGCCGAGGCGGCGAATGGGCAGAGCCGGGAGCGTCCGATACTGTTGCGGATCGAACCGAAAGCAGGACACGGCGCGGGGAAGCCGATCACAAAACAGATTGAAGAAGGGACGGATATTTATTCGTTTTTGTTTTGGCAGGTGGGGAGGGAGTAGTAGGGGGCGCGTTCCAATTCAGGAACCGAGCACAAGAAAGACAGCTTTTGGGTGGCGCAGCGCTTCAGCGCTGCGGTAGTGTGCTGGAGAGATCGGCTTCAGCCGCTGAGGGATTCATGGCCGCTCCCTATCGAGGTAATACCGGTCACGGGGTTTATTTCATCACTGCTTGCACCTTCCAGAAGAAAAATCTGCTTCAGTCAGACCGAATGGCGGGATTATTGGTGGAAGTCTTGCTCCACTATCGTGCAGAGCGCAAATATCTGCTGCATGAATTTGTAGTCATGCCAGACCATTTTCATCTGCTGCTTACTCCGGTTGTCACTCTGGAGCGAGCGTTGCAGTTCATCAAAGGCGGTTTTTCTTACCGGGCGAAGAAGGAAGGAATCTTTGCTGGTGAGATCTGGGAAAAGAGCTTTTATGACCGGCGGGTCAGGGATTTGGCGGAGTACCGCGCCTTTTGCCTGTACATCCAGCTGAATCCAGTGAAGAGAGGACTGGTTACTTCAGCCGGGGAATATCCCTATAGTTCGGCCAAGTTTGTGTTGGATGAAGTCCCTCAGCGGCTAAAGCCTGTCACCTTGAGTGCCTGAATCGCAGCGCTGGAAGCGCTGCGCCACCCAAAAGCTTCTGGCTCTCACAAAAAAATGTAGACATCGCTTTTCTCAAGATGAAGGAGTAGGGGTGGACCAGGGAAGCCTGTCGAGAAAAAGCTGTTGTAGACAGAAGCCCCGAGCGCGTGCTCAGGGCTTCAATAACCGTGGTGTAACCTGTCCAGCTACAAGCTGAGTATAGGAACACCCCTCCCCAGAGTCAAATTACAGAGGATTAGGAGGACAATTCCTGTCCCGGATTGCCCTGCGTGACGGTCCCTTGTATCAGGACGGTGTGGACCCGGCGGGACTCGAACCCGCACCTCTTAACTGGACAGGTTAATGTGCTGCCATACACCACGGGCCCACGCCCTAGCGGGTGCCTTGGCTCAAGGCGTATCGTCGTTCTCGTTTCTGGAATGCGGCCTCTCGGCCCTCAAAAATTCGACATACGTGCTGGCGAATGCCGGGAGCTAATGGCGACGTATTCTCTACACATCCAGCTCCGCTATGCTCTTCAATACAACGGAGTGGAGCTCGAAAAACGGATCTCGATCCGTGGCTGACCCGGCACTTATGTGCTGGGCTATCGTTATTCCGCCCCTGAACGGGGCTGGGGTGGTGAGGGAATCAGTCTGCCGGAGGGATAAAAGAGCGTCAGCCAAGATGAGAAAGGGTGGGATCCTCAAGCTTGGGAAAGCAGATTCCTCACGGCTGAAGCCGGTTCGGAATGACAAGGGTGAGATAGAGTGGTTGTCACATATGCTGAATCGCAGCGCTGGAGGCGCTGCGCCACCCAAAAGCTCTCGCGGGCGAGGGCGCCCACGCCACACCTAAAAAAGTTGTCAAGCCCTGTGAGCGGAGGAATTTTCGGTAAGGCTTTCATTCGATGGAGAATATAAAGTTGGAGAGTGTGTCCCATTCTACCGGTGGGAGTTGATATCCTATAGGTAGATAGATAAACAAGAGGCGCGGCCTAAGGGCTGCGCCTTTTTTGTTTGGTACAAAATTATCTGAGACGAGGAAAGGAACTCATACGCGTCATGAATTACTCAGTGTTATTGCCTGTTTTGACGGGAGCGGCGGAGAGGGAGAAGGGATGGAGGTTGAGGAGGAATCCGAAGCGGGCGGGAGAAATTTCGGAAGCGGCGTTTGTGCTACGGGCGCACAGCCTGGGATTTCTGGTAGCGAAGCCGTGGGGCGACAGCGAGAAATATGATTTCGTGCTGGATGCGGGATCAAAATTGTGGCGGGTGCAGCTCAAGTCGACCGAGGTAGTGCATGCGCGCGGATACGAAATTCAACCTATTTATAGCGTGTATGGGAAGGGGAAGGCGGGATATACGGCGGAGGAGATTGACGCGCTGGTGGTGCACATTCAGCCGTGTGATGTGTGGTATGTGATTCCGGTGGAGGCGTTTGCGGGATGCAAGAATTTGAGGTTCTATCCGGATGTTGAGTGCAAGTGCGCGCGGTGGGAGAGCTATCGGGAGGCGTGGCATTTGTTGCGGGGGTGAGGGCGGCAGGTGCTCCCGATCGTTATTTCGCCCATGAAGGGGGCTGAGGGTAGTGGCGGATTTTTGAGTTGCGGGTGGGTGCATAGATAAGAGAGGGAGAAAAGCAGATTCCTCGCGTGTCCCTTCGACTTCGCTCAGGGGTCTCGGCGGGGCGAGCTTTGCCGGAGGATGATAAGGAAGCGTGCCGAACGCGCGAGTATTGCCTCGCAAAGAACGCGAGGCATCGCCCACCCCATCACGCCAAAGGCGGGCATGATGGGGACCCCGGTTCGCGCGGCACGCCTAGGTCCTTCACTCGCGCAAAAACGGCGCTCGTTCAGGATGACAAGGGATAAAGGGTTGTGGCGAGCACGAGTGAAAGTCATGCCCTTTCAAAGCGTGCCCTGCGCAGTCGAGCCTTTTCCCGAGTCGTGACTGTCCTCCTGAGCAGCCCGCAGGGTGCTGCCGAGCTGCGCTCGGCGTGGGCGGACGAGACGTCCGCCCCCACACGGACCTCCCACGGGTGAAGACGCACCGTCCTCCACGCAAAAATCGCGGACGAGGGCGTCCGCCCCTACGCAAATCTTCCGGAGCAGACATCCGTCCTTCACGGCGCATCACGAGCCTAGACGGGCGATGACGCCCGTCCTCCATCACGCAAATCTCGCGGATGAGGGCGCAAGTCCCGCACGAGGGATGCCAAACAAAAGGCTGGGTGCGAGCTGAGGCTGGCCCAGGGTTTCTGCGGTTATTCGTTGCCTACACGGGTTTGTTGGAAGGCGACGGATTGCCAACTGCCGCCTTTCTTCACATAGACGCGGGTGAACAGGATCTGCCCGTCCACATCCTTTCCTCCCATGGTTCCCTTGACGGTGGCCTTGCCGGTAATCACTGCGGTGTTGCCATAGACGCGCACCTTCATATCGGAAAGCTCGTCGGAGGTGAGCTTGGTTTTGCCGGATTTGAATGCGTCTACCATTTCCGACTTGCCTGACATTTGGCCATAGGCGTTGATCAGCGTGTAGTCGTCGGAAGTTTGCTTTTCGAGCGTTGCCACATCGCCTTTGACGACTGCGGCAGCGCGGTCGGTCTCAAGCTTTTTCAGTTCGTCCTCTACGTTGGCGGCCCATGCCAGCCCAAGCAATGCGGCGAGTGACAGCACTAAAGCGATAACGAAGGCAGCGCGTTTCGAGTTCATGAAATTGTCTCCTGGTTTTCTGAGATTTAATTCTGCTGATGAGTTTTATTCGGCGCAACAGCTTAGGACTCGCCGTGGTGGTTGTCAAATTGGGGCGGGATAGGACTGCGTGGGCGGACGAAGGCGTCCGCCCTGCACAAACTTCGCGGACGAGGACGTCCGCGTGATACCTGATCTAGCTACTTCGGCTGTGGCACGACCCGCAGATAAGGCTTCGGTGCCTTCCAGCCTCCGGGATATTGCTTCTGCGCTTCTTCGTTCGAGACCGCCGGCAAGATAATAACGTCGCCGCCCTGCTCCCAGTTCGCCGGCGTCGCAACTTTGTGCTTCGCCGTGAGCTGAATCGAATCCAGCACGCGCAGCACTTCGTCAAAGTTGCGGCCTGTGCTCATCGGGTAGCTGAGCTGGAGTTTGATTTTTTTGTCGGGTCCGATCACGAACACAGTGCGCACGGTGGCGTTGTCTGTCGGCGTGCGGCCCGCGGACGTATTTCCGCTTTCGGCGGGCAACATGCCGTAGAGCTTGGCGATTCTGAGCTCGGGATCACCGATCATGGGGTAATTCACCCTGTGCCCCTGCGTCTCCTCGATATCCGCTGACCACTTTTTGTGATCGCTCACCGGGTCGACGCTCAGCGCGATAATTTTGGTATTGCGCTTGGCAAATTCAGGCTGCAAGCCCGCCATGTAGCCGAGCTCGGTGGTGCACACGGGAGTGAAATCTTTCGGATGCGAAAACAAAATTGCCCATCCATTGCCGATCCACTCATGAAAGTTGATCGTCCCTTGTGTGGTTTCGGCGGTGAAGTCGGGGGCTGTGTCATTGATGCGTGGAATCTGGTTTACGGCTGGAGTTAGGGTTGCAGTACTCATGTGATCTCCTCAATCAATAGAAATTTGGCTCATCCCGGAAGGCCAGGATCCAGGTCCGGTCCGCCGCAGCTTCCAATGCGGGTGAGTTATTCGGCGTTAAAAACGAAACCCACCCGATTGGGCCGGGTGGGTATCAGGAACCTGTCTCGCGCTACCCACACCCCGGCGTCCGCGTACAACAACAGCAGCCCGGCATGGGGCAAGTGCGCATACATGAAAAGGATACGCGGCGATGTCGGATCAGTCAAACGACCGAGCACCATGTTTTGCCGTTGAAAATGGCAGTTATGGAACTTACGATCCTCGAATGCCTCAGCGTAAGGTCCGTATAAAAATCGAGCACAGGATCGAGTATCCCGACCCTCTACGCGTCGCGGCTGGTGAGAGGGTCAATGTTGGACGTGAGGACGCCGAATTCCCTGGTTGGAAATGGTGCAAGGCGTCGGATGGTCGCGAAGGCTGGGTTCCAGCCGAGTTGCTCTCAAATGAAGGAGCAGAAACGACTGTGCTGCAGGATTATTCAGCGCGTGAGCTCGCCGTCCGCCCCGGAGAGGAAGTTATCGTCGAAGAAAGCCGGCACGAGTGGTTGCTGGTGCGCAATGCTCTGGGAGAACGTGGCTGGATTCCCGCCGCAAATACAGAGCCGCTCTAGGTTGACTTCCATATTTGCCGTTGAGTCGGGCCGCGATTCTGATGAAGCGGCCGGAGTGCGCGGCGAGGATGACAGAATGATCAACTCACACGCAGTGGAAGCCTGTGGAAGTTTTGCCGGCGGCAAATTTTCCGCTGAGAGCGGAGAGGTGTTCACAGCGAAAAAATGCTCACACGCACAAGCGAAAAGTTTTTGCAATGGCGCGAGTGTCCCATTAACATCGGCGTTACTTTACAATCTGTGTCGTTCGCCGTTAGGATTTATTCCGCTCTGGAACAACCAGTCATCTGAAACTCCCAGCTTTTCCTGAGCCACGGCGAAAAGCACAAATGAAACCGAAACGGACCATTCTCTGCGTTGACGACAACGAGCAGTCGCTTTCAATTCGCAAGGTCATGCTGGAAACCAGGGGCTATCGGGTAATCACATGCAACGGTGGCGAGCAAGCGCTGGAGATCTTCAAAAAGGGGGGGATTGACCTGGTGCTGACTGATCTAGTCATGCCGGGTCTGGACGGCACCAAGCTCGTGGAACAAGTGAAGAGCATCTCCCCGCAGACGCCTGCGATTTTGCTTTCCGGCAAAGTCAAAATCTACGATCGCGATACGCAAGCTGACGTTTTCCTTCCCAAGGGAATGTACGCGCCGGTCGAGTTGCTGGAACGCATACGTTTGCTGCTGATCCGCAAGCGCGGTCCCAAGCGGGCGCAATCCCACAGCCGGTCTGCGGCGCAGACCAGCGCGGCCTGAGCAGCGGCAAATCAACCCACTCCCCTTTCGTGTAATATCGATTACGGATGACCGCGTTTATCGAAGCAGTCGATCTCACCAAAACCTATCACGTGGGCAAGGTGGAGGTGCCCGCGTTGCGCGGCATTTCATTCAGCGTGCAAAAGGGCGAGTTTGTGAGCATCGTAGGCCCTTCCGGGAGCGGCAAATCGACTTTGTTCTATCTTCTTGGCGGTTTGACGCGGGCTGACTCGGGACACGTCGTTATCGATGGCGCGGATTTTGCCACGCTCTCGGATGCTGGGCGAACCCGGATGCGGAAGCGCAAAATCGGATTTGTATTTCAGAAGTTCAATCTGCTGCCGACGCTCGATGCAAGATCCAACATTGATATCGCTCTCGATATTGCGGGAACGAACGGCTCGCGAGACGGGGCCTACTTCTCTCAGATTGTCAGCTTGCTGGGGTTGGAGAAACGCTTGCACCACCGGCCTTCTGAGCTTTCCGGAGGCGAGCAACAGCGCGTGGCACTGGCGCGGGCGTTGATCAATAAGCCGGCGATTGTGCTGGCGGATGAGCCGACGGGCAACCTGGATTCCAAGAACTCAGAAATCGTCCTCAATATGCTGCGGCATTCCAATAAAGAATTAGGTCAGACGGTGCTGATGATCACGCACAATCCGCAGGCTGCCGAATACGGAGATCGCATCATTCATATGCGCGATGGGTCGATTGTTCCGCCGGAACAAGATCCGCAGTGGACCGGACATTCGCCTTGTCCGCCAACTCGGCACGCAGAGAGCTAAGCCGCAATCGGCACTACGTTCATCATGGACGATCTGCGCAAACCCATTCTGCCTGGCAAGGGAGCTTCGGATTATGAGCGCTACTTGCGCACCGACGACCTGTTATCACTGCAAAAACTTCCCGACGAATTCCTGCATAAAGACGAGCTGACGTTTCAGGTGGTGCATCAAGCATCAGAGCTGCTGCTCAAAGGCGCGGCCTGGGAACTGGAGCGGGCGCGCGAACACATTGCGCAGGGAGATTTTGCCAACGCCGCCCGTTTGCTGCGCCGCGCCAATCACATGCTCGAGTTCCCAATTTCGTTGTTGCATGTGCTCGAGACCATCACGCCGTACGACTACCATCTCATCCGCGCTGGATTAGGACACGGAAGCGGGCTGGATTCTCCCGGCTTTCTAGCGCTGCTGCACATTGGTCCCCGGTTGGGCGAGGCATTTCACGAGGAGTTGCGCAAGGCGAATGTAACCGTCGACGACGTTTACCGGCGCCACGGCGAATTATTTGGGCTGCACGATGTCGCCGAACGCCTGCTGGATTTCGACGAACGCGTTCACCTGTTTCGCTTCCATCATCTGAAACTGGCGCAAAGAATCATTGGAGGCGGAGTAGTGGGTACGATGGGCACGCCAGTCGAGGTCCTCCATCAGCGGATGGAGCATCTTTTCTATAAGGAGCTTTGGGATGTGAGGAATCAGATCACGGCCCGGGCGAGTGAAATGCTGGAGAAAGGTGGAGCGGGGCACCAGTAGCTCTCAGGCATCAGCTTTCAGCCATCAGCCTTCAGCATTAGCGAAGGGGTGATGGCTGACAGCTAAGAGCCGGTTGTTTATAATCAGAAAACAGAGCGGGAGTAACTTGAGGCGCTCAGCAAGCGGGAGCTTGCTGCCGAAATCCCGAGCGGCGCGAGGGTCTTTCGCAACTGCAAAATGAGCGGGAGTAACTCAGCGGTAGAGTGCGACCTTGCCAAGGTCGAAGTCGCGGGTTCAAATCCCGTCTCCCGCTCCAGAATTCAGGGCCAAGCCCCGCTCCGGCGAGGGCTTTTCCATCTGATGGACTGTTTCCGCTCGTTAGGCTAAATTTAGGAAGCTGCAGGGCGCGGTACCCAAGTGGTAAGGGAGAGGTCTGCAAAACCTTTATACGTCGGTTCGATTCCGACCCGCGCCTCCATTCTCTTCTTGCAGTTGCATGAATCTACTGTGCTCGCCATTGTCCAAGCGTTGCGTTTTCGTTCCGCCTCGATGGGCGAAAGTAGGGCGGCAAATTGCGTAAATGCCCGGTAGTGGTGCATAAACCACTATCAAAGCCAGAAGGAGAATAGCTGTGACCGGTTCGGTCTAAGGGGGCCTAAACCAGGCCAAACTGCTTTCAGGCCCACCGGGGGAGATCACCGCACCAGCAGCACGGCAATAATGCATAACCCGCCCGCCAGTGCCCACTTAATTGGACTGCCAAGTGTGATTCTCTGCCAACGACTGGGTTCGGGGCGCTGTTCAAACAGTTTTCGGAACTTTTGGTAGGGCATTTTTTCTTACTCTCCCGTACGAATCGGGATTCTGGCAATTTATGGGTTGTGCACGCAAGTGGACGCCGTAGCAAAACCTGGGGGAAAACAGCCCCGCGCGTGCCGTAAATCAGGCAGGCCGAGAGGCCGACGGGAAGGTCCGGCCCTGGCTCAGTATCGAGGGCTTGCGCGCTTTGCGTCGGCATTAGAGTTTCCCGACTGCTCACTTTCATACAGACTGGCCTGTGTTTCACGCACACTTGGCTTTTTCAGTTTCCCACCTAGGTCCGCGGCCTCTGGGTCGTAGCGTTTCAGCACTTGCTCGATGTGCCGGATCGCGCGGTGCAGTTGGCGAATCAAATCTTCATCGGGAGTGGTGAGCAAATCCGCAAGAAGTCGGCGAATCTGCACCCGAATCTCAGCATATTTCTCGCCACGGGTCCGTATCTCGAGCAGATACTTCCGATATATCACATAGCCGACGGCGACGCTGACCCCCATGAACAGAGCACGGAACACTTGCAGCAGCCAATGCGGAGCACTGCGGAGATTCGTTATTAGGAAATCCACATCCAAGCTCAGGAACCAAGCGCATGCTCCCCAGAGCGCGGCTGCGGCTAGAACCTTGTTTCTTCTTCCTACCATTTCATTGGCCTGCTTTCTCCAGAATCAGGTTCGAAGCGGTACAGATTAGCGCTGGCGGCCAGGTTTTCTTGCCTTTCAGTTTCGACTGAACACGTTAATCCCTATCGGTTGTGGAAAAATTGTGGATTCCAAAAAAATGCAGCCTGCACTATGCCTTAGGCGCATGCCCCACGTTGGAGGAATGTTCATCTACTCTGGAATTTCCTTGAAGGTAAGTAGATGCTCTCCTACTCTGTCTCACAGACGAAGTGGCGCATAACAACGGAGGCGGAGAACTCGGCCAGAGGCTCCGCCTTCGTTTTGGCTATGGAAATTGTCGCATGTGAGTAGCGCGATTCGATAGATCCGAGTTAGCGTCCATGAGACAAGGCGGGGACGGGGGAAGGGGAGGGCAGTAGTAATAGCGCACGGCCACAGAACCTTGAGCCGTCCCACACCGTCGTGATTGTGCGGCGGCTACTTACCTTTGTCAAAGGAACTCGCGCAAAACTTTTTCGACGATGCGCGTTATCCCCCACCAATCGAAAGGTCTATTTCCAATTCCAGTGCGGCCCTGTAGTGCGAGAGCGCAAGATTTACAGCTCGAATTTCGGACTCGATTTGATTGCGCTCGGCCAAAGCCCTGCGGTTCTCCATAACCTGCATGTTGAGCAGTTCTAGTCGTTCTTCCAACTTACGGATGTGTTCTCCCACGGGGGTCTGCATGGCTGAAT